>Ga0315274_10013725_pt1 | contig 11526 bp, 8 predicted proteins | sample YL17G02_20_MG_FD_203700 | JGI IMG/M metagenome (GOLD analysis project Ga0315274, IMG submission 203700) | Sediment microbial communities from Yellowstone Lake, YNP, Wyoming, USA - YL17G02_20 | ecosystem: Environmental > Aquatic > Freshwater > Lake > Sediment | place: USA: Wyoming | collected...
GCAGCCGCCACGAGCGGATGGTGTCGCCCATAGACCCCGTGCTTGTGCCCAAGGGAATTCGGTAGAACGCGCCGATGGGGCGGTGGTTGGCGCTGAGCAGAAAGCCCCTGACGGGATCCTGGACCTGCGGAACAAGTCCGCCTGGTCCGCACCGAGAGCCGTCAAGCCCCAAGCGACGCGGCGGTTGAACCCAATCAACAGGCCCGGGCTGCCCGGCCTGCCGATGCCGCGCGCATCAAACGTCTTGCCTTTCACCTGAAACTCCATCCAAAGCGAGGGATTGCGCACCGGCGTCAACTTACCAATTACCAACCATTGGCAATCAGTTTCCACCTCGCATTGAAAAGCGCACCAGCATGGCCTCTGCGGCGCTGGACGGTGAGTGTGGCGGTTCAGATTTTCATCTCGCTGCGGTCCTGTCCTCCTGATTCCCCGCCATCGTGAGCAGTTCAGATCATCGCGGTCGTTTCTGGCTGTGGTGTGGCTTGGACCTTGGGGGTTTCAATCAGGCCGGTTACGGGCCCGCCGCCGTGGGAGAACTGGAACGCTGCGTCCGGGAGTTGGCCGATAGACCTGGCTTTCGGGCAAACCTCCGCCCCGTTGGCGGTCCTTCTATTTCAGCCGCCAGACAATGCGCGCCTTGTCCAGGTCGTAGGGTGACATCTCCATCCTCACGCGGTCCCCAACGGTCAGGCGAACCCACCGCTTGCGCATTTTGCCGCAGATCGTGGCGAGCACGAGGTGCTTGTTGTTCAGCTCGACCCGGAACATCGTGCCGGGGAGCACGGTCTGAACACGACCTTCGACTTCAATGTGTTCTTCTTTCATGGACTGCTTCTGCGTTAACGGGGTCTGGTTTCGATAGCGACATCCCCCAGACCACCGAACAGGACGCAGCCAGATATAGATAAGCGAGGCCCGGTGAAGCCGGGCCTCAACCCAACGAAAACCTCCGGATTAGTAGCGACCGCGGCCGCCACCGCCGTATCCGCGACCGCCGCCGGCCGGACGCTCTTCGCGCGGCTTGGCGACGTTGACCGTGAGGTCGCGACCGTCCACGGATTTGCCGTTCAGGCCGGCGATAGCCGCCTGCGCCTCTTCGGGCGTGTTCATCGTGACGAAGCCAAACCCGCGCGGACGGCCGGTTTCCCGGTCCATCATCAGGTTGACTTCGGCGACGACGCCGTGCGCGGAGAACGCCTCGCGCAATTGGGTCTCGGTGGTGTTGAAGGAGAGATTCCCAACAAACAGTTTGTTACTCAGACTCATGTGATGTTTTACTGTTCTGTACTAACCGTTGCTTTCGCCAGACTGTTCCCGGTCATCGGGTCTAAAATCATCACTGAACGGAGTTCAACTGAGGATCTACCATGCCTCGAAAGTGACAAGCTATCGAACAGAGCCCACAGCATGGCTGTTTCTGGCCCGATAGCAAGCGATATTCCCAACTGTTTTCCTGCCGCATCCAGTCGCGGTCGCCGCCTGCACGCCCCCGCGAGCCTGGGGTCTCCCGGCGCCCCATGGGGCGCCTGATGTCAAATATGCTTGACATAGTGACAAGCATGCTTTACCCTGGCGCTATGACTGATAGACTATTCCCGGAGGGGGTGCAAACTTCCTGCGCCACGGCGGTCAAACTCAATGCCTGGGCGCTCGTGGCGTTGCTCGCGTCGGCGTTCGCCCACTGGTTTGTGCGCCGACCCGACTTGGGCGGCTCGCTGCGGGCGGCAGTCGCGCTGGCGCCTCTGGTTCCCAGTCTCTTGTACGTGCGGGCGATCGCGCGGTGGATACGCAGCCTGGACGAGCTGCAGCGTCACATTCAACTGGAGGCCTGGTTCTTCGCGACGACGGGGACCATTTTCGTTGCGACCGCCTTAAGTCTCCTGGGTGGGACTGGCGTGCTCCGCGGGACGAGGTTCGCCGGCGGATTGGGTTGGGAGGGGACGTACGCGCTGACATTTTTCCTCTGGGTGCTTGGCTGCGCCATATCCAACCGTCGGTACCGATGAAAAGCCGGCTGCGTGAATTGCGGGCGGCCCGAGGATGGTCGCAGGCTGATTTGGCCGGGAGACTGGGCGTCTCGCGGCAAACGGTGAACGCGATTGAGACCGAGAAGTATGACCCCAGCCTGCCGCTGGCCTTCAAGGTGGCCCGGTTGTTCAAGCTGCCCATCGAGGAGATCTTCGATCACGAGCCAACGGGAGCGTGAGCCGCGCTCCGGGATTTACGCCTTCGCGTAGACCTCCGCGCCTTTTTCCACAAACTCCTTCGATTTGGCCTCCATCCCTTTCTTCAGCGCTTCTTCTTCGCTCACGCCTTGTTCGGCGGCGTATTGGCGGACGTCCTCGGTGATCTTCATCGCGCAGAAGTGCGGGCCGCACATGGAGCAGAAGTGGGCGGTCTTGGCGCCTTCCTGTGGCAGCGTCTCGTCGTGGAAGGCGCGCGCGGTCTCGGGGTCGAGGCTGAGGTTGAACTGGTCTTCCCAACGAAACTCGAACCGGGCTTTGCTAAGGGCGTTGTCGCGGTATTGGGCGCCCGGGTGGCCCTTGGCCAGGTCGGCGGCATGGGCGGCGATCTTGTAGGCGATGACGCCGTCTTTCACGTCCTTTTTGTTGGGCAGGCCGAGGTGTTCCTTGGGTGTGACGTAGCAGAGCATCGCCGTGCCGAACCAGCCGATCAGGGCCGCGCCGATGGCGCTGGTGATGTGGTCGTAGCCGGGGGCAATGTCGGTGGTGAGCGGGCCCAGCGTATAGAAAGGCGCTTCGTGGCACCATGCGAGTTGCTGGCGCATGTTCTCCTCGATCAGGTGCAGCGGCACGTGGCCGGGGCCTTCGTTCATGACCTGGCAGCCGCGCTCCCAGGCGCGCCGCGTCAGGTCGCCCTGCGCTTCGAGTTCGGCGAACTGGGCCTCGTCATTGGCGTCGGCAATCGAGCCGGGCCGGAGGCCATCGCCGATGCTGAAGGCGACGTCGCAGGCGGCCATGATTTCGCAGATCTCCTCCCAGTGCGTGTAGAGGAAGTTCTCCTGGTGATGGGCGAGGCACCATTTGGCGAGGATGCTGCCGCCGCGGCTGACGATGCCGGTGGCGCGGCGGGCGGTGAGCGGGATGAAGCGCAGCAGCACGCCGGCGTGAATGGTGAAATAATCGACACCCTGCTCGCATTGCTCGACGAGGGTATCGCGGTAGATTTCCCAGGTGAGTTCTTCGGCCTTGCCGCCGACTTTTTCGAGTGCCTGGTAAATGGGCACGGTGCCGATGGGCACGGGCGAGTTGCGCAGGATCCACTCGCGTGTGGCGTGGATGTTCTTGCCGGTGGAGAGGTCCATCACCGTGTCCGCGCCCCATTTGATGGCCCAGCGCATCTTCTCGACCTCTTCCTCGATGCTGGAGGCGACGGCGCTGTTGCCGATGTTGGCGTTGATCTTCACGAGGAGATTGCGGCCGAGGATCATCGGCTCGGATTCGGGGTGGTTGATGTTCGCCGGGATGATGGCGCGGCCGGCGGCGACTTCGTCGCGGACGAACTCGGGGGTGATGAACCTGGGGATGCGCTGCGGGAAGCGATCAAAGACAGACGCGGAGACGCGCAGATGCGCAGACGCGGAGAGAGAGCCGGCGTGCTGGTGGCGGAGGTCGTTGCGGGCGACCGCCGACCTCTGATCTCTGCCGTCTGACCTCAGCCACTCGATCCCTTGGTTTTCGCGGATGGCGATAAACTCCATTTCTGGCGTGATGATGCCGCGGCGGGCATAGGCGAGTTGGGTGGGGCGCTGGCCCGGCTTGGCGCGAAGCGGGCGGCGGGGTGCGGAGTGCGGCGCGTGGAGTGGCGACTCGTCTGCCCGACGGTTGTCGAAGCGGGGATCGGACAAGTAGCCATCGTCGATGGACTGGACGGGGCGGCCGTCGTATTCCTCGACATCGCCACGGGCGAGGATCCAGTCGCGGCGGAGAGGCGGCAGGCCATGAGTGACCTCGCCGTGGAAGTCCGGATCGCCCCAGGAACCGCTGCAGTCATAGATCCGGACCGGCTCATGGGTTTCGGCCGACCCGTCGGCCAGTTTCGTGGGCGTGAGCGTGATTTCGCGCATCGGGACGCGGAGGAACGGATGGAGTTTGCCAGCGACGTAAACGCGCCGGGAGCGCGGCCGCGCCTCCCGGCTATGTGCCTCCAAAGAACTCGGTGTCGCGATCATGGTGTGAGTTTTCATTTGCGGCGGGAGGGAAGCCAGAACCTCACACACGTTCCACTTTCCCTGCGCCAGCATTACCTGGATCAGGTTCGACGGGTCGTTGCGCGCCCCCGCGCAAAACTCTCAGCCTTAACCCCGCCGGGCGGGGCCGGGCAGCTCCCCGAAACCAGGCCAAAGTAGAACCGCCGCCCCGGGGCGTCAAGGGCCGGAACAGGGCCGGATGGGATCATCGGCAACGTGGTGGTGGCCGGGGGTCAATGCCTGCGAGTTGATCTGGCACGAGCGCGACGCGGCGGAGGCGCTTGCGGATTCAGTGCGCCCAGGCCGCTGGCGATGATCACGGCAGGCTTTTTCCTTGCTCCGTTTTTTGGCGCTACGCACCATCGCTGGCCGTGTACTGGATCAGCAAGAGCATCCATCTGCTCCGGAGATTTCGGCGCCGGACCTTGCTGCTGCTGGCGGCGTTGGGCCCGGGCATCATCACCATGGTGGCCGACAACGATGCCGGCGGGATCTCCACGTATGCCCAGACGGGCTCGAGAACGGGGTTCAGTCTGCTGTGGGCTTTCATCCTTTTGGTGCCGATGGCCTACTACGTCCAGGAGATGACGGTCCGTTTGGGCGCGGTCACGAAGCGCGGCCACGCGGAGGCCATCTTCGACGGCTTCGGTAAGTTTTGGGGCTGGTTCGCGATCTTCGACCTGGCAGTGATCAACTGGTTGACGCTGGTGACGGAGTACATCGGCATGACCCAGGCGCTGCGGATCTTCAGCGTCCCGGAGTGGGTGACGTTCCTGGCCGTGACGATCGTGCTGACCGTGATCGTGATCACGGGCAGGTACTGGACTTTCGAGAAGATCACCCTGCTCTTTTGTTTCTTTAATCTGGTTTATATTCCCGCGGCGATCTGGGCGATGCAGACGGGCAATGTGCGCGAAGGCTGGCTGGCGGTCGGGAAGGGATTCTGGCCCACCATGCAGTCGTCGCTTCCGCTGTTGCCGTTGATTACGCTGGTTATGGCCAATATTGGCACGACGATCACGCCCTGGCAGATCTTCTTCCAGCAGTCGGCGGTGGTGGACAAAGGCATGGACATTCGCGACATCAAGTACGGCAAGATCGACACGCTGGTCGGTTCGTTAACCACCTGCGCGGTGGCGGTATTCATCATCATCGCGACCGCCGGCGTGTTCTACTACCACCCCAACGGCCAGATCGTTGTGGAGTCTGCGGCCCAAACTGCCGACAAGATGCCGGAGGTCATGCCCGCCGGAACGCATTGGGGTCAGTGGGCCAAGCTGCTCTTTGCGGTCGGGCTGTTCGACGCGGGTTTTCTGGGCGCGTTGTGCATATCCCTGAGCACGTCGTGGGCGTTGGGCGAGGTCTTCGGCTGGGCGCATTCGCTTAACAAGAGCGTCCGGGAAGCGCCCTGGTTTTACGTGGCGTATGCGGTGATGCTGCTGCTGGCGGGTCTGGTGTCGGTGGTGTCCTCCGTGGAGGTGCAGAATCGCGTCACCATTTTCGTGCAGGTGATCGCGGTGACGCTGCTGCCGGCGGCGTTAGTGTTCCTGATCCTGCTGCTGAACGACAAGCCGTTGATGGGCGAGCATGCCAACACGCGCTGGCAGAACATCGCCAACTGGAGCATCGTGGCCTTTGTGATTGCCATGTCCACGCTGTACGGCGTGTCGGTGCTGTTTCCCGACCTGTTCACCTCCGGCGGCTAGGAGGCGCCCATGACTACGCCTGCCAGCAACTCCTCCGCCAGGCCCGCCGCCAAGCCGGCCATCCCCGGGGCGGCCTATGAGGATTACCAGCTCCTGTTTTTCTCCGAGTTGCTGAACCGGCGGATTTGCGCCGGCAAGTTCAGCCGGAAGGCGGGCAAACTGACGGACCTGGTAGTTCGCCTTACGGAACCGTTCCCGGAATCGGTCGGGCTGTATGTCGAACACAGCGGCGGCCGGCCGAATGAGTTCATTCCGTGGGGAAAGGTGGTCAAAATTGACGAGGACGCCATCTTCGTGACGCCGACGGAGAGCGGCGCGCCTTATCCGCCATTCGTGGACCAGAAGGGCTGGCTCCCGCTGAACGAGCATCTCATGGGTCGCACCATCCTCGACATGGACGGCCGTCGCACCGAGGTGGTGAACGACATTCAACTCCTCTACTCCAAAGGCCGGATGATCATTGTCCACGTGGACACTTCGTTCAACGGGTTCCTGCGCAAGTGGGGGCTGGGGCGGCTGAAGTGGGCGAAGAACCGGTTGATCTCCTGGCGCTACGTGCAGCCGCTTTCGCTGGAAGATGTCGCCGGCTCGGATGTCGTCTCGCTGTCGATCACGCGCAAGCAGATCAAGGACCTGCCGGGCGAAGACCTGGCCGATGCCCTGGAGACCCTCTCCGGCGCGGAACAGCAGGCCGTTTTTTCGGCGCTCGACTCGGAGAAAGCGGCGGAAGTGCTGGCGGAGGCGGAACCGCGCGCGCAGCGCCAGCTCATTGCCAACGTCCGTCGCGAAAAGGCCCGGACGATCCTCTCCGAGATGTCCGTCGCGCAGCTTGCCGACCTGTTCTCGGTCCTCCCGCATGACCAGATGGTGAAGATGATGGAATTACTGCCGCCGGAGCAGGCGCAGCGGATCCGGACGATCATCTCGGATCGCGAGTCCACCGCGAGCGCGCTCATGTCGAGCGAGTACGTGACCGCCAGCAAGGAAACCAAGGTGGCCGACATCCTGAAAGGCATCCGCGTCTCCAAACGCACCCACGACGCCATCTCTTACATCTATATCGTCACGGGCGAAGACAAGCTGCTCCTGGGCGTGGTGGACGTGCGCGACCTCGTGCTGGCCGCCGACGAGACACCGCTGGGCGACTTGATGACGTCGCCCGTCGTCGCCGCGGAGCAGGATGACGTGCGCGACGATTTGGCGGAGCTGTTTGCCAAGTACCATTTCCGGATGATCCCGATTGTCGATGCCAAGGATCATTTGCTGGGCGTGGTGCATTACAATGACATCATGCGGGGTTTAGTGACCCGCATCCGATCCTGAGGTTGACCTGTGCCCCGGATCAAAACAACGCCCATGGTCAGGATTGCCCTGTGGGCATTACGCATCTACCTGCTCGTCCTGCTCTCGCTCATCGCCTTGAAATTCACGCGGGTGTTCTCCGGTGCTGACAAATCGCCCAAGCCGTCCGCGCCGTTCGCCGTCACACCAGCCGTGACGAACGCGGTCCAACCAGCCAGACCCTGACTCTGAAGCCGGCCTGCCTCTTGAGTGGGACGAAACCTCCATTGGGAATTCCGACCTCAGTGCGAGGCGGCTCCGAGCCGCTCCTTGACGCGGGCTAGTTTCTTATCGACCAGTTCATGCCAGGGCGGGTAGAGCTCCAGCAGCCGGGTGTAAACTCGGGCGGCCTGATCCCACATGCGCAGCGACTCGGCCAGGCGCGCGGCTTCCAGGCCGGCTTTCCCGGGCCAGGTCGGGTCCGGCGGTTCGTTGGGGCGCCGGTTCTTGCCATAGAGCACATCCAGGTAATGGTTGAGGGCCTGGTGGAGCAGGGCGGGACTGTCTGCGGGCCGGAGGGCGGCTTGTTTCTCCAGGACAATGCCCAGGCCCACCTTGGCCTCGCTCCGGGTGCCGAGATCGGCGGCGGGCATGTCGAGAATCGCCTGGTAGTTCGTGATCGCGGCGTCATAGCGCCACGGTTCCTCCGTCGCCAACTGCAGGTGACAATTGGCAATGGCACCCAGGGCCAGGGGCAGAAGCCGGTTGGTGGGAAAATTGTTGGTAATGGCCACGTACGCGTTTATGGCTTCGCCAAACCGGGCGAGGGTGTTGGTGCTGTCTTTGGGCGGTTGCAGCGTGTAGGTGTCCCCCAGGGCAAAGTAGGCTTGAGCGAGGATGTCGGGAGGACACTGAACGTCGTTGAGCAGGTTGGTGAAGTAGCTGATCGCGTCCGCATAGCCCTGCCGGGCCGCGGCAGCCCGGCCGGCCCACAATCGGGCTTCGTAGGTCAGCGTGGTCACCGGCCAATTGGTGTTTTGGTAAAGCCGTTGGTACTGGAGTTCGGCGTTCTGATACTCGCCCTGGTTCATGTAGTAATCGCTCACCCATTCCTGGGCGAGCGGGGCATTGGCGTGGGTCGAGAACCGGGCGAGGAAGTTGGTGAACAGCCGCAGGGCGTTCGTGGCTTGCCCAGCCTGCCAGTAGATCCAGGCCCGATCGTATTCCACTTGAGGCAACGAGACGTGATTGGGGTAGCGCGCGACCCAGCCTTCGTAGCCTGCCAGCGCATTGGTCCAGTCCCGTTCCTGGACGTAGCTTTGGGCGATCGCCAGCTCCGCTTGCGGCAGAAACGAGGAGTTGGTGAAGTCCTGGGTGTAGCGGCGGAAGTAGGCCCGCGCCTCGGACGGCTTGTTAACCCGGCTGAAGCCCTGGCCAACCAACAACATGCTCTGGCCGCTGTAGAAGTCGTCCGGGTACCATTCCAGGATGGTGGTGAGTGCGCGGGTGGCCTCGGCCTGGTCGCCCAGTTCGATGCTGGCCTGCACGGCTTGATACAAAGCCTGGTCGAGCAGTTGGTCCCGGGCCCAGTCCTCGGCGCCGTACTGGTCGATCAGGAGCCGGTAATTCCTCAGGGCATCGGCCCAGGCCTTTTGCTGGAACTGCGTATCCGCCCATTTGAAACGGGCCACCGCTTGTTCCCTGGAGTGGGGCAGACGCGCGCTGGCCTCCCGGAAATCAGCCTGACTCTCGGCGACTTTGCCCTCTTCCAGCAGACACCAGCCGTGATTGAGCCAGGCGTGACCGGCCAGGGGGCTCTGAGGAAACCGGGCCAGTAATTGGTCAAACTGCGCCTTGGCCTGCTGGAGCAGGTTGGTCCGATCGGCCGCAGCGCCGGGGGACGGACCGGGCGCGGCGGACCGGAGGGCATAGTACTGCTTGAGCTTCATCTCGCCCACCGTTTCCAGCGCCACGTCCGCCGCGGGATCCTGGGGTTGATCCCGCAGGAACGTCTCGAGCCATTGGATCGCGGAGTCGGACTGGTTCTGGCGCAACTTCAGCTCGACGATCTTCACCACGGCCTGCCGTCGATACTCCGGCGGAACGTCCTCCACCAGATTGTTGGTGTACACGCGGATGGCCGCCTCCGGTTGGCTTGCCTGCTCCAGGACCTGGGCGCTCAAGGTGACGGACTCGGCCTGGTTGGTGGGTGAGCCGGTGGCCGTGGCCAACGCGACCAGGTTGGTGGCGCACTCCAAGGCGTTGGTGATCGCCCGGGTTGCCAGATAAGCCTTGCTCAGCAGGTATTGCCCTTTCCACTTCAACTCCGGGCTCAGCGGCCGGTTCGCCAACCGTTGGAGCGGCCCAAGCGCGGCCGCATAGTCCTGCTGGCGCATCAACACATCGGCCAGTAAGAGATCGCCTTGGCTGACCAGTGGGTCGTCCGGCCGGGTCTGGGCCGCGAGCCGGAAGGCATTCGTAGCGTGAGTGAGGAGTTCGACGACGCGCCCGAGTTCCCCCAGCCGGTAGCTGGCCATAGCTTGTCCATACCCGGCCTCCAGGCGCTGCAAGGATTGCGGGAAGTCCGCGAGGAGCTTGGCAAACTGATTGGCCGCACCCCCGAAGTCGCCGCGCTGGAACTGCGCTTGCGCCAGCCAATAGCAATACTGATCGGCGAGCTTCCCCGCCGTGCCGGATCGGCCCTGCAGCAAGGCGGCGGCGCTCTCGAACTGGTTCTGTCTGTAACGACACTGGGCCTGGAGCAGGACCGCCTCGGCCAGCGATTCCGAATTCGGATAAGCCTTGATGAACTCGTCCAACTCGCGTTCCGCCCGTTCGTACCAGCCGTCCTGGAAGGATCGCTTCGCCAACGTGTAGGCCTGGTCTTCCCCGGCTGAGGCTGCCGCGAAACCGGCGGTTTCTGTGAACAGGCAGACCAGCAGGCTGACGAGCCCCAAACGCACCAAGCTCGCCAACCAGCCGCCCGGCGGCCCGGTGGCGGCACCCCATGGCTGGTCGGCAATCATTCCTGGTTCTTCGGTCTGCATGACGGCGCGTTGCGGACTGATCATCAGACCATCTTGGGCAACATGCGACTCAAAAACTGGCCAGTGTAGCTCGCGGGACACCGCGCCACTTCCTCCGGCGGTCCTTCGGCCACGATGCGACCGCCGCCGCCGCCGCCTTCGGGGCCCAGGTCGATGATCCAGTCGGCCGTTTTGACGACGTCGAGGTTATGCTCGATGACCAGGAGCGTGTTGCCGGAAGCGCGCAGCTTGAAGAGCACTTCCAGCAGCTTGGCCACGTCATGAAAATGCAGCCCGGTGGTGGGCTCGTCGAGGATATAGAGCGTCCGACCGGTGCTTTTGCGGCTCAGTTCGGCCGCCAGCTTCAATCGCTGCGCCTCGCCGCCGCTGAGCGTGGTGGCCGCTTGCCCGAGGGCGAGGTAGCCCAGGCCGACTTCGGCCAGGGTGAGACAGGTCTCGTAAAGCTTGGGCACAGCGCGGAAGAAGGTCACCGCTTCGTCCACGGTCAGCGCGAGCACATCGGCGATGTTCTTGCCCTTGTAGGTGATCTCGAGGGTTTCGCGGTTGTAGCGTTTGCCGTTGCACGCCTCGCAGGTCACATACACCGGCGGCAGAAAGTGCATCTCGATCTTGATCAGGCCGTCGCCCTGGCACTTTTCGCAACGACCGCCTTTGACGTTGAAGCTGAACCGGCCCGCGCCGTAGCCGCGGATCCGTGCCGCCGGCAGCCGGGCGAACAGATCGCGGATCTGGTTCAACATGCCGGTGTACGTAGCGGGATTGCTGCGGGGAGTGCGGCCGATGGGCGTTTGGTCAATGAGGACCACTTTGTCGAGCTGGCCAATGCCGTCGATGGACCGGTGCTGGCCGGGCCGCTCCTTGGAACCGAACCAATGGCGGAACAAAGCCCGGCGCAGGATGTCGTCCACCAGGGTGCTTTTCCCGGAACCGCTCACGCCGGTCACGCAGGTCAGGGTGCCCAGGGGGATGCGCACGTCAATGTTCTTCAGGTTGTTCGCGCACGCGCCCAGGATCCGGAGCCAGCCGTGTTCGGCCGAAGGCTTAATCCGCTTCCTGGGCACAGGAATGCACAAATCACCCCGCAGGTACTGTCCGGTGAGCGAGCGCGGACAGTTCATGATGTCCTCGAGCGCCCCGGCCGCCACCAGTTCGCCGCCACGTACGCCCGCGCCCGGCCCCAAATCGATGAGGTAGTCTGCGCGACGGATGGTGTCCTCGTCGTGCTCGACCACGATAACCGAGTTGCCCAGGTCACGCAGTCCCGCCAGCGTCTTGAGCA
>Ga0315274_10013726_pt1 | contig 11526 bp, 7 predicted proteins | sample YL17G02_20_MG_FD_203700 | JGI IMG/M metagenome (GOLD analysis project Ga0315274, IMG submission 203700) | Sediment microbial communities from Yellowstone Lake, YNP, Wyoming, USA - YL17G02_20 | ecosystem: Environmental > Aquatic > Freshwater > Lake > Sediment | place: USA: Wyoming | collected...
CCGGTGAGCAATATACACGCTAAAAATATACCTATCGAAAATTTGCTTCCCAAAAAAGAAGAATTTATTAAGGCAATAGAAAAATTAATCTGCGAAAAAAATAATGGAAGCCCGGTAGCGAATTCTTCCGCAGCGCTAAATTACTTACGGAGCTGGCCTTACCCAAAGAAAATAACTTGTTATGCAGGCAAGGCCTTTTGCCATATATCCTCGGATGGAAAGCTTTATCCTTGTGTGGCAATGGAAGATAAGCTTGTAACTCTTAATTGTGTTAACAATGGCTTTGAGAAGGCATTTAAAAAAATGCCCGAGAAGATTCAATGCGAAGGTTGCTGGTGTATCGGCACCTTAGAATTCAATAGGTTGTTGGCATGCAGGCCGAGCGCACTATTCTCTTTATGGAATTTAGCTTAAAAAAACCATAAGAATACGGGTATTTAAAATGTTTATAAAGAAAAAGAATATATTTATTTTTTTGGTTTGTATTATATTTCTGACTTTAATATTGGTTAAGGATGCAATACTTAATCAGGCCATTTTTAGCTTGGTTGGGTTAGACGATATGTTGGGGAAGAAACTAGTGAAGCGGTTAAGATTCAGCTTGCATGATGAGCAGATTTTGTCCGGCGGCAATGAAAAATATGTATTAAAGGATAACAGCGGAAAGGCATGGCTTTTTAAGACATACGACGATGCCCAGGGCGTAAAAAAAGATATCGCATTTTCTAAGTTGGCCCAAGTATGCGGGATAAATTCTTCGCGTTGTTTTGAGGCTACGTTGCCGGTTAACAAAAAATTTATATACGGCTCTTTGCAAAGAATGGTCCCCGGCTTAAGAGAGCTTGAAGAATGCGAAGAGCTGGATTATACAAGGGCGCAACAATTACTTAATGCGCATATATTCAAATGGCTATGCGGAGGAGATGAGATAGATATCCTGATAAGTAATGATAAAGTTTTTTTGTTTGACATAGGAGAGGTTTTAGAAGAAGATTCACTTGATTTAATTTTCAGCGATATATTTATGCCTTTTATCAAAAATAAAATCTTTCCAGAAAAAGTTTATTTTGACGGATTTATTTTCGGAAATTATATTCAAAGGCTAAATAACCAAACAATCAATCGTATTCTCAGCCCTGTTTTTTATTTCAATCCCGGGCAGGGGGCATTGTTTTTTAACAGGAGAAACAATGCCGTGTCTGCCTATTCAGAATTTTATAAGGAATATATAAATGAAAAATTAACCAAAAGGCCTGAGAATATTCCAATCCAATTTTATTTTAGAATTATAAATAATATAATATTTTCAATAAGCGGAAAAATTAAAGAAATAAACGCGGCTCCTATTCCAGGTTCTCCGCAAAAGAATCTCGATATCATCACTTCAAAAAGAGCCAGGGATTTTGCTAGTGCTATTAAATCTTTTGATAGGCCGACTCTTTGCGATAACGACATTTATCTTAAAGACAGAGACAGAAGATTGTTTCTGGAGAACTTGTCACGCCTGCAGTATTTGGATGCAGATTTGTATGATAAGCTGTGCATAATTATATACATGACGCAGTTTAAGTCGTATATCCCGGGTTTTGTGCCGCCCATGATGCGCTTTACGTTTCATCCGGATGAATTGGACGGTATATTCTTAGAGGCAAATCTCAGGATATCAGGCATAGAAGGAGAAAATCAACCAGATTATACAAGAGGGCAATTTAGTAATAATTTTATTGAGGCATTAGATCACATCCGGGATAGGGACCCGGAGGGTGCAATCAGGATATTGTCAGGGAGCAATGATTTCCTCTCGCTTTTATTATTGGGCCGCATCTACGAAACCGGAAATAAATTCTGCAGGTTTTATAAAGGATGCCAATTGGACAAAGCAAAAGAGGTTTATATTAGGGCCTTGGAGAAAAACAATAATTCCCTGGTTTGCCTTATAAATCTATTCCAAATCTATTTGTTAGAAAATGATTTGGAAAATGTTGCAAAAATGCTTAAGAAAATGTTAGTTGTAGCGCCCTGGATAGAAAACTATTGGGGCATAAATTCTCGCCTAATCGATACAGCACTGAAGGAACCTAAAGGCGCTGCTATTGGAAAGATTAGATTAATGTCTTTAAGTAAAGAGGATTGCTGCGTTTTGGGTTTATTTTATTTCTTAAAAAATGATTCTATAAAGGCAAAAGCATACCTTGATTTAGCTAAAAACAAGGGTTTTGACAATAGATTATTGGCAGAGCTTTATGAGAAGATAAACAAACTGGATAATAGATGAAAAAAATTTTAATTTCTATCTTTGTTGCGCTGTATCTATTATTATTGATATTTATTGCCTATGGTAGCTGTTTCTTTGCGAAGGATGGCCTTGCGCAATTTGATTCTGATTATCAGTTAACGGCTTTGCCGGAAGCTGACTTTGTCAGGAATAATACGTTAGCCGGGAAGTCTTTTTTATGGAATCCGTATATTTTATGCGGAGTCCCGTTTTTTGCCCATTGCGAGACAGGATTTTTTTATTTACCTAATATTATATCCCAAAGCATGCTTCCCGCCGACGCATCATATAAGATTTTATTCCTGATCCATATTCTCTTCGTCGCATTTTGTATATTTATTTATATTAAATTTATAACTCAGAATTTCTTAGCTGCGGTTATTTCAGCCTCAATATGCATACTCTGCGGGCCTACGGTAGCGATTATAACAAGCGGCAATGCAGATGCGATTTATACTTTAGCTTGGCTGCCGTTTTTATTGTATACAACAGAAAAGTTTATAAAAGAAAGGAATAAATTATATCTGTTTTTGACATCGCTTGGGTTAGGAATGTCGATTCTTGCCGGGGAATTGCAAATGTTTTCTTATATGCTTATTTTTTTAATTATATACATTACGTTTTCTTTACGAAGAATAATGAAATTGGAGCGTGCGGAGGCGTTGAAAAATATCTTCAAGAGCATATTCTTAGGGATATTGCTCGGGGCGGTACAGGTTTTGCCAACGATAGAACTAACCTTAAATAGCGTGCGCTTTAGAGAATATTCTGTGGCCGTTTCCGATGCTCTTCCATTTAACAGGGCGTTAGATTTAATCCTTCCGGAATTGAGGTTCTTTGGCGGATCATTTTCCAACAATGGGTTTGTAGTTTTCTTCGGCGTATTATGCTTATATTTTGTCATTCTTGCTATGATAAAAGAAAAAAAATATTCTCTGCCATTAGGCATAATGATTATTTTCTTGCTTTTATCTTCATTTGGATTGCCCTCCAGCATCCTCTATTATTATTTTTTCCCGTTCGGTAAATACATGCAGTCAGGGGAAGAGCTTATCTTTCCTTTATCAACCCTTATAGCCATAGCGGCAGGGCTGGGGTGGCATTTCTTTGAAACAAAGCATAAAAGAAAATGGATAGCAAGAACCATTATTCCGCTTTTCTTAATTGCCGAGGTTCTTTTATTGAATCATTATTACTTAAAGAATGTAATTCGATACGATGACAGGCCGCACAGGGATGAAGAAAATAACATTTTAAATATTATAAATAATAGCCCTGATAATGGCCGTTTGGTTCATTTTCGGGCCGATCACATATTGCTTCCCAATATAGCAATGTCTTATAATATATTTAGCGCCGAGGGGTTCTACCCTTTTGTACTAAAAAGATATGCTGCGTTTATGAAGAATATTGACCCGACAATGGTTTCTGAAGCAGGCGGCAAAGGCAAAACAATAGAAATCAATATGATTAATAAAGAGGAGGCATTATATTCTCCCTTGTTGGATATTTTGAATATCAAATATATTATTTCTTCGCAATATATTAAAGGGAGCCGTTTCAAATTGCTGTATGACGGCAAGTGCAAGCTCTACGAAAATCTTTCTGTCTTGCCAAGGGCATTTATAGCTGACAAATGGAAAGTGATGAATAATAGTCAGGATATTCTTAACCAAATTAAACGGTCTGATTTTGAGCCACGCGGTTATATATATTTAGAAGAAGAGCCGGAGTGGTCAATCATAAATGCGAATGAGCAAGGAACAAGTTCTTTTAATGCCGCAAGGATTATCGACTATAAACCAGATAAAATAGTTATAGAAACAAATACCGATGGCAAAAAAATTCTATTTATTTCGGATACTTATTATCCGGGATGGCATGCCTATATAGACGGAGCGCCTACAAAAATATATAGGACTGATTATGCATTCCGGGCAGTTGCCGTTCCCGGGGGAAGGCATATAATTACTTTTTATTATTTACCGTTTGTCTTAAAAATGGGTTCTGTAATATCTTTAATTTCCTTATTCTTTGCTATAAAGCAAATATTTTAGATGAAAATGGCGGTTTAGCTCCAGCTCTTCATGATATAGGAAAAAATTTATGGCCCCTAGAAATAAATACGTATTTTTTTCTTTAGTGTTTGCTGTAATTTCTTATACTCTTTTCTTTACCCGCCTTTCCGTCCTTAAATATATGTCATTTTTTTCTTTTGCACCAGATGACCTTGCCATCAGCAACAATATTCTTTGGCATACAAGCAGAGGGCATTTTCTTTTCCAGAGTATAGGGGAGCGGTTTCTCGATTTTCATTTTGGTTTTTTTTATATTGTGGTATCTTTATTTTATAAACTATACCCACATATTTTTTCCTTGTTTGTATTAGAGCACTTTGCTTTAGCTTTGGGGATTATGCCCGTATATTATATTTTAAAACAAAGATTTAATTCAAAACCCGTTGCTTTATTATTCGGTTTTTCTTACCTATTATTTAACCCCCTTCATTATTTCAGTTTTGTCGATCGTGATATTTTAACCGGATTTTCAATAACCTTCCTCTTGTTTTCATTTTATTTTTTTGGTAACCGATTATCGGGATTTATCATATTCAGCTTATTGGCTATGATGAGTAAAGAAGAAGCAGGTTTTGTCGTTTGCATGTTCGGTTTATACGCTTTTCTTAAAAAAAAGGGACTTAAATGGAAAGTTGTGCCTGTCGCGATAGGAATAAGTTATTTTATTCTAATTTGGTGCTTTATCGCCCCGCTTTTAAATTACGATCCCTCTAATAATCCTTATATTTGGAATTTCTTCGGGAGCAACCCTAATAAATACTCGTTTCAAGAATTAACCGCCCATAATTTTATGGCAATTACAGATAGGTTATTTTCTTTTAGGCATTTTGTTTCCCTTGTTAAGTTTATCGGTTTTCCATTTAATATATTTTGTTTATTCGCACCGGCGATATTATTAATAAGCTTGCCTACCATAATTGCGGCCCAACTGTCAGTAGAAAAATATTTTGTAAGCCTTGAATCTGTCCACCATTTAGTTTTTTTAGTTCCCTTTGCTTTTTTGAGCAGCCTGTTTGGTTTATCCCGGATTCTTAACTTGCTTTATAAGATAAAATTTGTTGCCCGTTCTGTACCTGTTAAGATCTTGCCATGGATAGCAGCAGTATTATTTCTGACTTTTAATATATATAGTAATTTGGGCAAAAATATTCACTTGCCGGCAGGAGGGGAATACCGCGATATCGATATCTCAGATACTAGGTTTATAAGAGGAAAAAATATGTACAGTAGCATATTCTATACCCAAGACCGGAAAGATCAAGTGGCATGGGAATTTATTAAGCTGATTCCTAAAGACAAATCTGTTTCTACGAGTGATACATATTTACCTGTTTTGTCTTCCAGGGATAAGGTGTATCATTTTGGGACAAAAAAAGAAATTAATGATCGTGACGGGCATGACCTAGAAGCGGAATACGTTTTTTTAAACAAAAATAACGATTATTTAGGATTTGGCGGAAGGGAAGTAAGCCATAAGCAGATATCAGAAAAAGCGCGCTTATTATTAAATAGAAATTATACTGTTATAAAGGAAGATGAAAATTTTATTTTACTTAAAAAGAGCTACCATGAATAAAAAGTCTAGCTATGCTTTATTAATTTCCATGCTGCTGCCTTTACTGTGTTATGTTGTCTGCGTGTTTGCTATTTCTCATTCGCAAGGCCTCAGGTTTAGTGAAGTGAATATTTTTGGCCTACAAGAGGAGCCGGTATTAACAAAATTCTTATTTAAACCAATGGCGGTTTTGTGCGGGTTGTTAGGTATGTTTATTTTTCCGGGATTAGCTTGGCTTATTTCCTGCGATGAAAAAGAATCTATTATAGGATTAAAAGAAATCATTTATGCCTTTGTAGTAAGCTTAATTCTACTTGAAGTGGTTGTGTTTGGATTGCGTAATATATGCCTATCCGGAATAACTAGGGTTGACCTTATCTCTGCCGTATTCATAGTTACTTTATTGGGCGTTATTTTTGGGCTGTATAGGGGGCGCTATGCGCATTTCGTCGGGATAAGAAAGCTAAATTTTCACAGAGTAGCATTTTTTACTGTATTCATTTTTGCAATTGGAATACTTTTTATGTCTATGTACGATAAAATATTTATAGAAGATTTAAACAACGATGGGCACGAGATGTTTTGGCACTCATTTTATTTAACTAAATCCTTACCCTATACGAATCTACCTGAAGTGGCATATTTAAAGGTGCTGCCGGGCATGATCTTTATCCTCCTTTTTGGGAAGGCAGTTGCCAGCTTAAGTGTCCCGTATTTCTTTTATTTGGCCTTAATCTATATTTTTGCCGCAGCTATTATTTATGAGGACAAGAGAATTAAGAGCAGTATGCCTTATCTTATTTTGATCGGCCACGTGATACTTTTTACTATATTTATGTTTTTCCAACCCGGAGAAGAGCCCTACCATGCGGATTTGGCCACTCTTTTAGCCGACATGCCCTTTTTATTATTAAGCATGTGTTTGGCATATACATTCATTAGAAAGAAATATATATTTTCCATTATGGCCGCAGCGCTTTTACTGCAGTGCGTCCACTATGCGTTAGTTATTCTGGTATGCATAACAACAGGCTATTGGATTTATTTTAAAGAAGAAAGGCAAGCCACAAGAGATTTTTTGTTAAAAATGATGATTTTATTATTAAGCGGAGCAGTTCTGTATCTATTACATTCACGACAATTTGGCTATTTGGGGCTTTGGCCAGAAGCTATTCGCGTTGAGCTGTTGAGCCGTTTTTCCGGCACATATTTTACGATGAGGAATTTAGAATTCATCGCCAAATACAGCTTGCTGCTTGGAGGGATGCCCGTTTTTGCGATGTTTTTGCTGCGGCAAAAAGATAAAATAAGCAATCTGGTTAACTTTACAGCTTTGGCATATCTTTTACTCTTGTCTGTCACTGTAAATAAGACAGTCCACACTTTAACACCCATAGCTTTTTTCCCAGTAATCGGCTTTGTAAGATTAGCCTATCTTCCCGAAAAAAATAAGTTTTGGCTGGTTTCGCTTAAAGTTTCACACTGTGTTATTCTAGCTATATGCATTATTTTACTTTGGCCGTTATCTTACAAGCCCCATACAGAAACACGCGATTTCTGGTCGAAGGTTCAGTTTATTTATCCGAAAGATATATGCTATATTGATGATTATGCCGAAAATAATATCAAGGATATTCTTAAGCAAAATAACCTATCGCATATATTTAGCGGGGCATGGGAAATTTACTCTTTTATTTCAAATTCTGTATGCCCAAACTTCGACTATTATTTTACAGACAATCTAGGTGTGGCTACCAAGGACCTTGAGATTTTTGCTTATCATAATGGGGTTTATTTTTTAGCCAGAAACCCGACTGCTATTAAATACTGGCAGGAGAAAATAATTGAGACTGCTGATGAACGCTATGCTAATCTCTTAAATCTAACGCAGAGAACGACAGAAAGTTCCAGTAAATACACATATGGTCAAAAAAAATAATTCATTAAGACACAAAGTATTAATCGCCATTTTTAGCTTTATCTTCTTTTTAGGAATGTTAGAAATAGGCTTAAGAATTACTGCTAACTTTTATTTCCAGAAAGAAATGTTTGATGCCAGATATCGCAGGCCGCGCGGGCTGGTAAATGAAGATATCCGGGGGAGCTACGTTATTTTATGTGTCGGGGATTCCTTCACGCGTGGCGACGAGGTGGCCTATAACGAAACTTATCCTGTCCAACTGCAGGCAATATTAAACTCTAAAAATCCGCATAAGAAATTTGTAGTTATTAATCAGGGCATATGCGGTTATAACACAAGGCAACTTCTAAAATTTCTTCCGGGTTGGCTGCGTTATTATCAGCCAGACTTGGTTATTATTTTAGACGGCGCCACTAATAGGTTTAACCCGTGGGGCTATAATTTGAATCCAAATGCAGGATTATTTTCAAATATCAGAGATAAGGCTTGCGATCTGAAAGTATATAAGATGCTTAAGCTTATTGTTTTGAATTTAAGAAGCCGGATGCTTTATTTAAATAGCAGGCATATTTTAAGCGAAGACGCAGCAGATGCTTTTAGAATTGATGGGATTGCCAAGAAGCCCACCAGGTCTGATAAGATATCGGATTATTATGACAGGTTGGAAAGCATTAAGCAGCCTTTAAAGGACAATCCGTTTTATTTGGCTTGGTTCTATTATAATACCGGAAAAATAGAACAAGCCATAGAATTAGGCAAAAAAATTATTTATACAGACCCCTATCCACCCAGAGTTCTTTGTACTCTGGGTTATTTTTATTTGATCAGGACAGGAGAATACCAAAAAGCAGCCGAATGCTATAAAGAAGCCGTTGAGAAGTACCCCCCATCAGAATTTATTACTTGTAATTTGGTCTTTTTCTATAGGGAGGCCGCAAGCGAAATATATCTAAAGCACGGTAAATATTATGATCTGGCAGTTGAAAATTTCTTAAAAGCAATTGAACTCGACCCACAGGAAAATGATAATTATTATGGGATGAGTAAAGCTTACGACATGCAAAGCAGATATGATTCCGAATATATTTTTAAATTTTTTCAAGATATGCTTAAAGCCGATGCAAAGTTAAAAGACAACAAGTTATTTATGAATTATCTCAATTTATTCAGTGACAAGCAAGGTTGGGAAGGAAAGATTAAGGAATGGATGGAAAATGACTTAGAGGCAATGGTTAACTTATGTCAAAGCAGGAATGTAAAGTTGGTCATGCAGAATTACCCGATTTCTTACCCTATGGCAAATAACTTATTAAGAAAAGTTGCCGATAAGCATTCCTTGCCATTTGTAGAGAACTGTAGTGTATTCGATAAATTAATCTCGCAGGAAAAAAGAAGAGTATATCTTCTGGACGATGACCATTGTACCCAGAAGGGGCATCATGTGATGGCGGAAAATATATATAGAGTATTAGCAAAAGAAAGGATATGCGCTGAGTGAAAAATACTCCCTTCAAGAATTCTTTAAGGCGTTTTAAAAACAATAAGGACCTTTTAATCGGGCTATTTCTTCTAATTAAAGAAAATAAAAAGTGGTGGTTATTACCGCTTCTTTTAGTCCTTGCTTTGTTGGGTATATTTGTTAGTTTCACTGGCAATCAGACTATTCTACCGGCAATTTATGCGTTATTTTAATTTTTTCATGCAGCGCAAAATTAATTACAAAAAGTGAAGAAAAAAATTTTATTTATCAGAACCTTTAAGGCTGTTGGATTGGGCGGCTCCGTTCCGCCCCTAGAATTACTTTACATTGCCTCAAATTTATTTAAGGCTTTCAATGGCGAATGCGAATTGAAGATTTTAGATACCGGCCTTGGCAATCTTACACTGGAAGACATGGCAGGCGAAATAAAACATTTTAACCCCCGGATAATTTGTCTTAACGGGTTAGTTTGGGAGGCGGATATAATTCATCATATTGCCGCGGTTTCCAAAAGGCTGGATAAAAATATAATTATACTAGTAGAAGGACAGCTTGCTAATCTGGCTAGAGAATATCTATTGAAGGATAAAAACATTGATTTTGTTGTTACCGAAGAAGCTGATATTACGGTAGCGGAATTAATAAAGCATATAGGCGACAGAAAAGGTTTAATTGCTACAGAAGGAATAATATTTAGAGAGGGAGAGGAGATTATCTCTAATAATGCCAGGCCATATATTGAAAATTTAGATGATTTTATGATCTCTCCTGCCGCATGGAAGCTGATTGATTTCCGGAAATATTCAAATTATCCCAGTTGGAATGGTAGCCTAAAAGAAAAATTTTATATTCCCATTCTTACATCGCGAGGCTGTCCATTCGAATGCACTTTTTGCTGCAATAGGAATATTCTCGGTAGCATATTCAGGATGCGTTCACCTGAGAACGTGCTAGCTGAAATTAAATTCCTGCAAGATAAATACGGGGTCAAAGAGATACATATATTCGATTCCGTTTTTAATTTTGACATTGAAAGAGCAAAAAAGATTTGCCAGTTGATTATAGATTCTAAAATTAAACTTAGCATTGCTTTTCCGCATGGCATTAGGGCAGACATGATGACAGAAGAGTTATTAAGGCTGTTAAGAAAAGCGGGGGTTTATAAAATAACTTATGGGGTTGAAACAGCGAGCCCGCGTCTGCAAAAAACTGCCAGAAAAAATTTAGATCTCGATAAAGTAAAAGAGATAATCAGAAAAACCCAGGAATCAGGTATAATTGTCAGCGGTTATTTCATCTTGGGTTTTCCTACAGAAACCTACGAAGAAATGCAACAAACAATTGACTTTGCCAACAATTCAGAACTTGATTTAGCCTATTTTTTTAAATTTACTAGGTTTGAAGATATTAAAAATATTTATGAGTCAATGCCCGATTCAAATAATTTCGATATAAGTGCCCTATCTGCATGCGGTAGGCTTTGTTACTATGCTACTGAAAGGTCATGCTCCAGCGTGTCTGCCTCAGCGTTAAATGATTTGTTGTTAAAAGGACAGCAGAAGTTTTATTTAAATCGTAGAAGGCTTTGGCGAGGGCTAATCAAGTCGCCGCATAAGATTATTTTTCTAAAAAATCTTATAAATCTTCTTTCTTTGTTGCTTCAGGCTTGCTTGATAATGAAAGTATCAAAGAATTCCACAACAAAAAATGATTAGAAGGATTATTGCTTTCTTTATCTGTTTAATCGGCATTGCCCTGCCCTGCAGGATAAGAATTCTTTATGCGGAATTCCTCGGATGGCTGACCCAAGGTATTTATTTTTTTTATTTTTCAATCATTAAATTTATCATCTCACATATTAAAGTAGGAAGATCTTGAAATGAAAGAAATAGCTATTCTATATTCGGGGGGTACCGATTCAACAGCCGCTGCTGTTTTAATGTCAAAAGAGTTTGACAAAGTGCATCTTTTGACATACCAACGCTTTGGGATTTTTTCTATAAAAAATAGCAGTTTTAATTACCCTTTCCTTGAGAATAAATTTGGCAAAGACAAATTTATTCATAAAATATTAAAGGTGGATAGATTATTTAAAGAAATTTCTTATGTCCAATATGGGAAAAACCTCAAGAAATACGGCTTTTTTCTTCTTGCTACATGCGAATTATGTAAATTAACCATGCATCTTAGAACTCTTGTTTATTGTTTAGAAAATAA
>Ga0315274_10013728_pt1 | contig 11525 bp, 8 predicted proteins | sample YL17G02_20_MG_FD_203700 | JGI IMG/M metagenome (GOLD analysis project Ga0315274, IMG submission 203700) | Sediment microbial communities from Yellowstone Lake, YNP, Wyoming, USA - YL17G02_20 | ecosystem: Environmental > Aquatic > Freshwater > Lake > Sediment | place: USA: Wyoming | collected...
GCGTTGACGCTCTTGTCTGTATTCAGGGTGATCTTGACTTTTTTAGCCGTGCCTGTTGCATCACCGGACCACCCAGTGAAATTCGATCCGGAATCGGGTTTCGCGGTCACGGCAACGACACTGCCTGTTTTGTATACCCCACCGCCGTAGCTCTTGCCTGACACGAGAGCAGTGTCCACTGTTCCCGTTCCTTCACCGTCAGTGGAAGTTGTGAGGGCATAAGTCTTAATGAATTTTGCGGTGACCTTTTTGTTCTTGTTCATTTTTGTAGTGTAAGGAGAGGCTTTGCTCAGGAGTGCACCTGCCGCATCAAACCATCCTTGAAAGAGCGATCCTATATCGGCTTCAGCCGTTAAAGCCACGGATGGCCAACTTGCTTTGTCATATTCGTAATCTCCGATGCAGTCGTCACCACAATTAACCTGAGCCTGGTCGTCTGTTACGGTTCCAGTTCCAGTGCCTGCTTTGGAAACCGTGAGCTTTCTGGTGTCGAGTGCATATGTCGCTATAATTTCATGGTCAGCACTTACGGCGACGAATTTATAATACGCGATTTTCTTGTTCGTCGTATTCCATGTCAGGTTCGCATAAACGGATACCGCATCCACTGTGACGTCAGCGACGTGGTAGAAAGCATTTGGAGTGATCGTGAATTTCTTGTCGGTACCCAATGGGACGGTGACAGTCCCGGGTGTGATCGTGCCGCCGTCTCCCTGTGTGACCGTGATGACTGGATCTGCGGGCACAGCTGCAACATGGGTTGCCGTGAATAGAGAAAATGCGGCCATAAGAATCATCCATAGCCCAATGATACTGACACCTTTCAATTTTCTACACATGTTTCTTACCTCCTCTGTTTGCTTCTTGGGATTTTGGATAAATCAAAATAGTCTGGTTCTTTTCGGTTTGGGTCGAGATGAGCAGGTCGGAAGAATAATTTACCGTTGTCCATGAAGTTGATGCGAGGGTAGTTCCTTGTTAGTTAGATCGAGAGTCTTCGTGCAACGGGGTGGAATTAGCAAATTTGGTGCCACCAGCCATAAGAAAAGTAACTAATTGAAAATTAAAGAGATTCATTGAAATTGGGTTTCCTCAGATTTACACGAATTGCTGCAAATTGTTTCGGAAGCTATGAACTTTTTTCGTTTATACACTTGTGAATATGTGAAAAAGACCCAAAGGATGGAGTTAAAAGGAGCTAAGACTAAGTGCGAAAGGAAGTATTTCTTTGTGTAATATTTTGAATCTCAAATACTTGTATACTCGGACCCATATGTGCGAGCCGTATTCGAACCTTCTTCCCGGGTATGTCGGTTCAAGTCATGAAATCGCTCGATCTACCCGACAAAATGTCCTCCTCTGGTGTCGAGAGAACGGGATTGAACAAATAGCAATCACGGAGTGATTAAGATATAATACGGAACCATTGAATCGATTAATGAAGCTCCTCGCCCACAAGGGCGGGACTTCCGGGTAATGTAGAAATGATTACAGGGTCGGCTTCCTTCCCCACCTACGTGCCTACCGTATGTAGGCAGGGCGGGGCATCCAGCCGACTTGCCCGTGGCATAGACGACTACCTAAGAAACGGAGGAAGATGCGATGAGGATCATTCTGTTGGGTGCACCAGGAGCTGGGAAAGGAACCGTTGCGAAACTATTAACCGACCTTGATGGGTCTGTGCAGATTTCAACGGGAGACATTTTGAGGAGCGCAGTGAAGGCTGGAACTGAACTTGGGAAAAAGGCCCAGGGATATATGGAAAGGGGAGAGCTTGTTCCGGACAGTCTGATCATGGACATCATGGGGTCGAGGCTTCAAGAACCTGATTGTAAGAAAGGATTCATCCTGGATGGTTTTCCGCGCACAATACCGCAGGCCGAATCTCTTAAGGGTCAGCTCAAGAAGCTCATGTTGAAGCTCGACCTCGTGGTAAACCTCGATGTCCCGAGGGATGTCATCTTAGATCGGCTGACAACACGGAGAACCTGCTCCAACCCGGGATGCCAGGAGATTTACAACATCAAGAGCAAACCCCCCACACCCGATGGCAAGTGCAAGAAATGTGGTTGGAAGGTCGTGCAGCGCGACGACGAGACGGAAGAAGCCATCACCAAACGACTTGCCACCTATAACGAGAAAACCGCCCCCCTGATCGACTATTATAAGAAGGAAGGTTCTCTCAAGAGCATTAGTTCCACAAGTAGTGAAGAGATCGTGGCTGGAATTACAAAGGCTATCAAGAAGTAAGTGGTTGTTTGTTGAATGAACAGAGACAGCCCTTCTGAGACGCGGGTTCGATAGTGTTATGAGGATAACTCGACTCAGCTAGGTTCTTGTGATCCCTTGGCACATCGAAAAGATGTTGGTTTAAAAGACACTGAATTTGAAGTATTTTTTAGGATTCTCTTTGATGTCCTTCGTCAAGAGTTTCAGTTCCTCTGCCAGCTGACCCATTTCTGCGGTCAACTCCTTAAACTTGCCTAACGTTTCTTTTAAGTCAAGAGCCATTTCATTATCTCTGATTAACGTTCCGGCCACTCCTTCACCCCGATCAAGTCGCGTCAAAATGGAGGCGAGGTTTCGAGAAACGCGGTTCAGATTGTCGTAGAGTTCGGGATCTTGGACCAGTTTTTTCAATGTTCCTGATTCTTCGTTGAGCTTCCTGCTGAATGTCTCAATGGATGAACTTGCTGCGACCAACTTCTCATAGAGTTCCGGATCCTCGAGCAGCTTTGTGAGTGTTCCTGTGCTTTCGTTAAGCCTCTTGCTGAATCCTTCGATGGATGAAGCAGCGCTCAGCATCCTGTCATAGAGTTCGGGATCTTCGATCATCCGTTTCAAAGTCCCTCGCGAAGTTTTTATCTCTTCCAGAAGAATCGATAAGGTTCGAGTCGATTTGTCCAGGTTGTCATAAACCGAGGGGTTCATGATGAATTTAGCCACGGTCCCCTCGCCTTTCTCAATCTTCTGGACGAGCATGTCAATTCGTTTGACCAAATCGGCTGTTTTTTCGATGGTCATGGCACCGGTCGCTGCAATCTCTGTCAGCTCCACTTGCGCCACTCCCTTAATCATTTCTCCAGACTCGACGGGTTCAGCCGCCGGAGATCCGGCCGTTAACTCCATGTACTTGTCGCCCAGGAGCCCCATGGCCATGATGCTTGCCGTCGAATCCTTCTTGATTAAATCACGAACATTCTTATTGATTGAAGCGGTCACAATCGTTCCGTAAATAGGATCCAGGTCAATCGCTTGTACGGAACCGACTTCTGTCCCGAAGATCCAGACCGGGGCACCTTTTCTCAGTCCCTTCACATGACGAAACTGGGCTTTCAAGAGCATTTTCGGTGAAAAGAGGATCTCGATCTCTCCTGCGAAAAATACCGCGAGGAAGAGAATGAGGATGGCCAGAGAGATGACGAGTCCCACTTTAATTTTTGACCATCGGAGTTGTTTCTCTTGTTCAAACATAGGGGTCCCCCTTTGACCGGCAAGTGCCCCGTAAGTCCCGCCCTTGATGGCGGGGTCAAGGGGCACAATATGAAAGGAAAGTACCTCACCGGGAAGCCACGCCCTTTAGGGCGTGTAGCTTCACTGACCTTCGGGAAGCTTTAAGCGACGATGCACTCAGTTCGATAGATTTGGATCTCTGGAATCGGTGAGCGCAAAAGAGCCTCCTTGTCTCCATTGAAAACGATGGTGCCATTTTTCAAGAACATGAATCTCTGGGCCACTTTGATGGCATCAAAGATTTTGTGAGTCACAATAATGAACCCCTTTCCGTTTTCAGACAGATCAAGGATCAGCCTGCAGATGACATCGGCATTGACGGGGTCGAGTCCTGTGGTCGGTTCATCGTAAAGAAGCATCTTGGGTTCGAAGGCTGCCATGGACCTCATGATGGCCACCCGTCTGTGCATCCCACCACTCAACTCCTCGGGCATGAGACTCATGGCCCCTTCCAGCCCCACCCTGCCGAGCAGTTCTCTCACTTTGTGATCAATCTCTTGCTCAGACATCTGGGCATATTCCCTGAGGCAGAAGGCGATGTTTTCCTTGACACTCAGAGAGTCGAAAAGGGCCCCCTCTTGAAAGACAATACTGAACTTGACTCTCTCCTCTCGAAGCTCGCCTTCAGTCTTCTGAGTGATGTCTGCACCGTCAACAAAAATTCTTCCGGAGTCGGGTTTCAGAAGTCCGAGAATCAATTTTAGGATAGTGGTTTTTCCGTCTCCACTCCCACCGAGGATCGCGAGCCTCTCGTCAACTTCAACTGAAAAACTGACTCCTCTGAGGACATGGCGTGAACCATAGGCAAAATGGACGTTGTCGAACTCAATCATACAGAAAACCCCAAGACGTAAAATAGGAGCCGGGTCAGGACAAAATCAGCGATGATGATCGTGATGAAGGATACGACCACGGCTTTGGTGGTGGTCCTTCTCAGTCCAATCGCCCCGCCTCGGGTAGAGAGTCCCATGTAACAACTGATGCAGGCGATCAGGTATCCGAAGAAGAAGGGTTTGATAGACCCTGCGAGAACATTCTCGAACGTGAAGACCTCACGAACCGAAGTCCAGTAGACCGTCCCACTCTGGTGGCTGACGAAAACGGCAACGAAATAACCACCGAAGACGCCGACGGCATCGCCGATAATCGTCAAGACGGGGAGCATCACCAGGGCACTGAGAATTCTCGGTGTGACGAGCTTCTTGATGGGATCGACCCCGAAGACTCGAAGCGTATCTACCTGGTGCCCAAGGATCATGGATCCCAGTTCGGAGGCGATGCCGGAACCGACACGTCCTGCGAAGACCAGGCCTGAAAGGACGGGGCCAATCTCCCTGATGATGGAAAGGCCGACAATTCTTCCCGTATACATTTTGAGGCCCATCATTGCAAGCTCCGCAGAGAGTTGGAGCGAAAGGGCCATCCCAATAAAGAGCAATACAAAAAGGATGATGAGAAAGGATCCTGATCCCGCATAGTCCATTTGCTCAAGGGTATCCTTCGTATAGAATGGTTTTCTCACCAGCCCCAAAAGTCCCCGGACCGAAAGAAGATAGAAGTCTTGCAGGTCACGGATAAACTCCTTGATCTTCGTCGTACTCACGCTTAACCTTCCGACATTCATGGAGAACCAGCCACCTAGAACGTAGTGTATCAGATTTTGTTCGGGGGATTCAATGATCCCTTGAGGTTCCCCCTGGAAAGTGAAGCGAATATTCCGCAGAAACAGAGAACCGCGAAAATGGTGAAGGCGACTTTGACACTTCTGAGGAAGAACAGGGCGTTCTCAGGTGTGACCTTCACTCTTCCGATGTATATGGAAAACAGGAGCGTCACGATTCCCATGCTCAGCATATTCCCGGTGAGCCGCATGGTCCCGAGGGTAGCAGAGGCCACTCCATAAAGTTTCTTCTCAACAGAGCTCATGACGGCATTGGTGTTGGGGGATGAAAAGAGAGCGAAGCCAAAACCGAGAAGGGCTAATGTAAGGATAATCCTATACAAACCTGTGTCTGCCGTAATGAAGGTGAAAAGGAAAAGTCCGATGACGGTGAAAGACATTCCAGCTGAGGCAACGATCCTGGGTTCGATGCGATCTGAGACTTTGCCCGCAAAAGGCGAGAAAAGGGTCATGACTACGGGTTGGGAGACCAGGATGAAACCCGCTTGCTGAGGGCTCAGGCCCTTGATGTACTGAAGATAGAGGCTCAGGAGAAAACCAACCGCAAATGTGGCACTGTAATGAATCAGTGCGGCCAGATTGGAGAAGGCAAAGACCTTGTTGTTTGCCAGGAGAGGAATATCCAAGATAGGACTCGTTGTTGAGTGTTCCCATTTCACGAATGCCCAGATTCCCAAGAGACCCAGCAGAACGAGAAGTATTCCCCATCTCCCTGGCAGGAGAGAGAAACCGTACATGATCGCTATGACCATGAGACTGTAGATCACCGTACCGGTGACGTCCACCTTCTCTCCTTTGGCTTCTGCCCATTCTCCTTTCAATTTCCAGTAAGTTAACAGGAGAGAGATGATGCCAAGGGGAATGATTGTAATGAAGATGCTTCTCCAGCCGAACTGCTGCGTGAGGAACCCTCCGAGAAAAGGACCAAAGGAAAGACCCGAATAGGTGGCAGCCACATTGATCCCGAGGGCCTTCCCTCTCTCTTCAAAGGGAAACGCCGACGTGAGAATGGCCACCCCCGTGCCAAAGATCATGGCTGCTGCTACTCCATGGAAGAATCGAGAGACAAGAAGCATTGTAGCAGAGGTGGCGATGGCTGAGAAGAAAGAGCAGAGTATGAAGAGAAACACGCCCCATTGATAGACACGTTTCCTACCATAAATATCCGCTATCCGTCCGAAAGGGAGAAGAAAGATCGTGCAGGCTAAGAGATAGGATGTAGCCACCCAGCTCAGCAGAATGGCATCCATGTCGAATTCTTGGCCGATGGAAGGGAGAGCGATCGTGACGGAAGAACCCATAAAGGGCGTGAGGAACGCTGTCAGAGTCGTTACGAGGAGAGCAGAGCCTTTGCTGACCGTCCCCTTAATGGGATCCTTGAGATTTGAATCCTGAGCCATTGAGGTGTAACTATAACACAGGAAACAGAGGGGATGAAGAGGGGCCTCTTGTTCTTGGGGTAGCGAAATGATATTCTAATGACGTTGAATATCTTGTTCTGATTCAGAAAACTCCAGAAAATCATGAGACTTGTCAGATTTCGGAATGGAACGCTGAATGGTTTTGTTCTTTGGGGTCTTATGCTTTTCTTGATGGGACCCTGGAATTTTCACGGTGGAGTCGCTTTCGCTGAGGAGAGAATAGGAGACGGGAAGACAGTGGTACTAAGCAAACAGGATAGTGGGAAACGGATCGATGTGAAGATAGGAGAGGTTCTTCAGGTTGAGCTCGAAGCGATGGGGACAGCGGGGTACCAGTGGTTCGTTGGGAGCTTGGATCAGGAAATTCTGAGATTAGTATCAGAGGAGACAAAGGTTCTACATCCAGGAAGACTGGGAGCGCCTGTGCTAATGATTTGGCAGTTCGAGGTGATCAAAGAAGGAACCACAGAGATAAGGATGAATCACTATCGGTCCTGGGAGGGGAAAGAACATTCAACAGATCATTTTGAGGTGAGAATTAAGATCGGTCGTTAATTGAAGTGGTTTGTTCCGGGATGGGTTCAAGCACTCCTCTGGTGGGTAATTTTAGGAACAAAAAGAGGGCTGGGAATAAGACCCAGCCCTCTTTTGTCTGGTTTAAAATGTGGGAGATTTCATGGCAACGGAGGCTGAATGGTAAAAGTGGAATCGCTCACATCGCTTCCGATGACATTGCTGGCCGCGTCTCTCAGGACAACTTTTACCTTGCATTTCGTTTTTAAAGTTTCACCCACATCAGGCACTGTCCAGTCGTAGCTTCCCGTATTTGTCTTGACCACCGTGGGGTCTATCTCCTTCCATGTCGTCCCGCCGTTTTTCGTGTAAAAGAGCTGGACTTTTGCTATGGCAGCCTTGGTTGTGTTTGTCGTCCAGGTGATGTTTTTATTGTCCCCTGATGTCAACGTATCCCCTCCATTGGGATAGATGAGTCTAACGACTTCTATTGAGAAGGGCACAGAAGAAGACCCCAGGCTCTCCCCTTTAGAGTTATAACCGGTGACTTTCATGATCCCTTTCTTGTTGTTTTGTTGAAGAGGAACTTCCCAGTAATAATCCGTTCCCGTGTGGTTCTTCTCAATCGTCTTCCAGGTTGCTCCCTTGTCGAGAGAATACCTGAGCGTCGCGTATGCCATCTCAGAGGGACGGGTCCAGGTTATGGTCTCATACTCCCCAGGCTTAAATACCTCACTTCCAGTCGGATAGGTCAGACTCAGCGTGGACGGATCTGCGGTATCACACGTATAGATCCTCACGTCATCGATGAACCATCCCAGATTGCCTCCGATAAGAGCGCCGGTACCAATTCCAAATCTAAATCGGACGCCTTGATCCGCACCCGCAAGTGATGAGAGGTCGAGCTTGGTCGATATGTATCCGTGGCTCGATCCCACGAAGGCATTTCTTCCATCAAACGGGTTCCAAAAGCCCGCGTATATTCTACCGTCATAAGTGTTGACAACAATGAAGTCTTTGGCATCCTGCCACGGCCCACCGTTAATGCTGTACTCAAGGATCCCTCCATTGAAATAATAATTCTGTCCCAGGTACGATAAGGAGGTAAATTCATACGCATGATTGAAGTGCATGAAGATATTGCCAGATTCTGGAAGTGGGATGCTTGAGGTCATGGCAATATAGTAGTCAGCACTACCTCCGTCATACTCGTATCCCCAAATATTGTAAATACCACTTGTGGTATAGGTCATGTCGTAATCCAAGAGATTGGGATTCTGAGGATAATACCACACGTCGGATCCTGTTGCTGCATAATGGGTCCATTTGCCGCTCCCAGTGAGTTCCATGTCGTCTTCGAATAAAAATGGCTCAAGGGGTACTCCAGCATTGCAGAGGGGTACGTCGATATTCTTACATTTATCGGGAAGCGCATGCATATGAACAGCATTAACCGCTTTCCGAACCTCGTCGCAGTCAGACGCCTCTATCCCGTCGCTTCCGATAAGATTTCCACATGCCTCGTATAGGTAATCGGCAAGGTCCTGGTAGTCGGCACCGGATGTCAAGAGATTCGTCTGAACCTCGTAATAGATTTTGGCAACCTTCTCGATGCCAAGAGGGTTGATGGTGTAGCCGTTAAAGGTTCCTCCGTCTGTCATGAGATAGGCCGCCTTGTTATTGACCCCGCTGTTGATATGGACACCGCCGTTATCGCCACCTTTGCAGTAATAGCAGGAACTGAACATGGAATCAGGGTCGCTATAAGCGGGAGGGTTTTTCATATTTCGGATGACGCCCACACTCCCTGGCAAGTCCTCTCCTATCAACCATTTCTTATCTGGATTGTCATTACCTCTTCCATTCCCCTGGTCAATGAACTCACCCCAAATGTCCGAAAAAGACTCGTTGATAGCTCCTGACTGCATATAGTAGAAGAGACCTGATTCGCGTTCTGTAACGCCGTGCGTCAACTCATGGCCGACCACGTCATCTGCTGCGGCAAACCCTTTGCCAAATACCATCTGGGTACCATCCCAGTAGGCATTCTTATATGGGCAGGAATACGATGGATCACAGTAGCGAACCGTCGCAATCATGTCCATACCGGCATTATCAATGCTGTCCCTTCCGTGAAAAAGTGAGTAGAAATTATAGGTGTCTCCGAGGTAGTCATAGGCATAATTGACGTCGGGATGATCTAAGGGATCGACGTCGTCACCCTCAATCCTTACAGGGCCGTATCCTGGCAGGTCAGCCCAGGGGTCATTTTGGTTATCGTAGATCTCCCGGTAAAGCGCTGCATCGAGTTGATTGAAACTCAAAAGAGTCATTCCCGTTTTTGCATCGATGAGCATGAACTCCTTAATGGGAATTTTGGCTGACTTGATCACCACCTTCCACACGAGGAAGTTCCTGTTCATCTGATGACCGAGTAAAACAGGGTTGTAAATAGAGAGCTCCGAAGACAAGACTTCGAGATGTTCTTCAGAAGCCCGATATTTTTTGGCTACCGTAAGCAAAGCTTTTCTCTCAGCTCTCTGAAGGTCAAACGATGGAGTCGTGTCCAGGGCAATCAGAGGAGAAATCTCACCACTGACCGATTTGATATTTTTCGCCCGGTCCATATTCACAATCAGCTCACCAGCGATGACGGGTATGTCATTATGGACTTGCTTGAATTTTACGACAGAACGGCCTTCAGGAAGCTCTCTGACACGGTTCAGTTGGAGTTCTCGGCTCGGATCGGCCAATCCGAAGAGACGACCATAAACGCCGAGAAAACTTGTCGCTGCGTGCTCAGGGAGAACATCAGGCCGAAGAGAAAAGGGCTGCGGCAGACTGGCTGACGGCGGGGCTGCCAGGAAACGGACCTGTTTGGTCCCGGCATGATAGGAGACTTTGACATTGCCCCGCACGGAGTCGGACAATTTTTGCACGAGTGCCTGATCAGCAACAGAGATTGAGGCGCCAAGAAATAGGAAAGAAAGGATGAGAATGATTAAAGACTTCTTGGAGATCATGTGTGCCCCTCCTCCTCATTTATTGCGGCGGTATAAGACAAATTAATTTGTGCATTTTTTGTGCCAGGAGGTGGGTCAACCTGTCTCTACCCGTAACTATCCGAATGTTAATGAGGTCCAAGATTTTCTTTGCCGAATTACCTTGGCTCAAGTATAGCAAAATGGCAAGAATATGTCCAAAACTCACAACATGTCTTGCGATGCCAGCTGCTATGTGTTGGAATTGGCAAGTCTTTATTGGATAGTTCAACAAACCATGATGCGAATGCCAGTTCACCCTGGCGTCAGAGTTTTCGGCGGATCGTTTTTCTACGATCAAGCATCTCTGCAAGAAAAGGTAACATCAAGGAGCCACCAGGGAGCAGAAATACGATAATGATGGGAACCATCTTCGATATATGTCTGAGATGGGACTTAATTTCCTTTATCTCTTCCTTTGTCCATTTCTCACTGGTGTTTCGATTCTTCATGAGAAGTTGCATCAAGCCCTTAACCGCGAGAACTTGACTCAAGATGAAATCCTTGTTCTTCATTAACAGTTTTTTGAAGTATCTCTTGATCATAGGTTATCCCCAAGTATTCATATCTACCCTACCCTTCCAGTACGTGCAAGGGCTCAACCACAAAAAATTGCGATTTGGAAAGAAGATAGGACAACACGCGTGTCTTGAAAAAGCTGTTTGCCGGCAAAAATAGGTGATAGTTGACAGTCGAGAATGAATTTGATAAGAATGCTGAAACTTCTTACTCGTCGAGTATGAGAATGGCGAAAGACAAAGAAGAGAAGTGTTCTCTGCACATCGCAGCGACGGTCGTCAAGAATATCCGCCTTTGCAATGAGCATTACTGCCTTACTTTAAAGAATGATACTCTTGCTAAAACGACAAAACCAGGGCAGTTCGTTAACCTACGAATTGATGGAAGAGATGATCTTCTCCTGCGGCGGCCCTTCAGTGTGGCCATGACTCGACCCCTCCAATCGTTGTTGGAAATTGTCTATCGCGTGGTCGGCCAAGGGACGAGGAGTATGACCGAACTCAGGCGGGGAGAGAAGGTCGATCTGATAGGACCCCTAGGGACAGGATTTCACTTGCCTGAAGAACCGACGAATTGCCTCCTCGTGGGAGGTGGAGTGGGGATTGCCCCTCTGTGGGGTTTGGCTGCCCAGTTATCCAAGAAGAAGAACGAGGTCATTGCTCTCTTGGGGTTTCGTTCTTCCGACAATGTGTTCGGTGAGGACATCTTCCGGAAATTGCGTGTTGAAACGATTGTGACGACAGACGATGGGTCTTATGGCTTGAAGGGTTTTGTAAGTGATCATTTTGGGAAAGTCCTAAATCGCCCGATCGATCATGCCTATGTGTGTGGTCCTAA
>Ga0315274_10013729_pt1 | contig 11525 bp, 10 predicted proteins | sample YL17G02_20_MG_FD_203700 | JGI IMG/M metagenome (GOLD analysis project Ga0315274, IMG submission 203700) | Sediment microbial communities from Yellowstone Lake, YNP, Wyoming, USA - YL17G02_20 | ecosystem: Environmental > Aquatic > Freshwater > Lake > Sediment | place: USA: Wyoming | collected...
TATCGGTCAATACAGTTATCTTAGCCCCGGTCTTGGAATATCCGGGGGCAATCTTGAAAGAGATCTTGCTACTGTCTTACGCCTTTCGGAATCCTATAAGATAGATGCCGGTACCGTATCTGCGTGGTTGGCCAACAGTCACCATCGCAAGAATTGGCCTTACAGTTCCTTGGAACGGATGATTCTTAAGGATAATCCCAACGCTGCAATAGCGGTTCTTGGTCTGGCCTACAAGGAAAATACTCATAGTACCAAGAATTCGCCCGCCCTCGTATTGATCGAACAACTGTCTGCCTGCAAAGTGACGGTATATGATCCGGTTGTCCCCGCCAGGGCTGCGGGGGATCATGTGATCGCGGCCTCGTCAGCGCTTGATGCAGCAAATGGCGCAGATGCCATTGCTATTATGACGCCTTGGCCCGAATTTCATGGGCTAACCGCAGGCAACTTGGCGCAACACATGGCTGGCCGGGTAGTGATTGACCCCTATCGGGTTCTTAATGGAAAGGAGCTGCGGGCGAAGGGATTCACTTATGCGACGTTGGGTGCCCCATTGAAGGGATTATGTTGAACCATCTATACAATATGCCTACCCGACCTGCTCGAGTTGTCATTCTGGGATCAGCTGGTTTTGTTGCCGCAGCGACCCAACGCCGGCTCGAGGCGCTTGGGGTGCCGGTGCTGGCTTTACCCCGTACCGATCTAGATCTGATGAGCACGGACGCCGGTATGCGGCTGGCTGGCCTGTTGCGCCCGGATGACTCCCTCCTCTTCGTGGCGGCCAAAGCCCCGGCCAAGACCGAGGCGATGCTGATCGACAACCTGCGCATGGGCGAAGCGGTGTGCGATGCTCTTGGCAGGTCGCCGGTGAACCATGTGGTTTACATCAGCTCCGATGCCGTGTACGCCGACAGCAAAGAGCCGCTGACCGAGCGTTCCTGCGCCCAGCCTGACTCCCTGCACGGAGTGATGCACTTGGCGCGTGAGGTAATGCTATCCAATGTGTGGAATGGTCCACTATGCTTCCTGCGACCCACCTTGATTTATGGCTCCGGTGATATCCATAATGGTTATGGTCCCAACCGTTTCATTAGGTTGGCTTTAAGTGGCGAGGACATCGTGCTCTTCGGTGAGGGTGAGGAGCGTCGTGACCATGTATGGGTGGAAGATGTGGCTGAGATCGTATGCCGGGTGTTGTTTCACCACAGTACAGGGATTCTTAACATCGCCACTGGCGATGACGTGTCATTTCGCGAGATTGCTGAGTACATTATCCATCTAGTTCCGCACGCTCCCATGATCAAAAGTGATCCCCGTATCCGACCGATGCCTCACGGCGGCTATAGAGCATTTAACGTTGCTGCTTCCTATTCAGCCTTCAAAAATTTTCAATACTTACCGCTATCTGAGGGGCTAAACATGTTCATAGCAGAGGAAATAAAATCACGAAAAAAAGGAGTAAAATCATGACAATATTTACCAATCGTGATCCTACATTATTCACTGCTCATCATGTTGGCGGACGGTCAGGTAGTGTTTTATTTCCTGATTTACCGAAATTTTCGGAGGACATTTACCATGTAATTTATGACGCCGATGTTAGTTGCCTAGCGCAAATAGAAGAGATTTGGAAAGGAAAAAACGTAACAGTTTTACCCTATTGCTTAGCCGACAAATGTGGTACAGCAAAATTTCATATAAATTACTGTCCTTATACTAGTTCCCTATTCCCGATGAACAAAAATTTTGGGAATTTTTATGAGAAGAAGGGCAAATATGATTACGTATACGAGTATGTATTAAAGACCGAAAAAGTTATCAACGTAGAGACGCTGACTCTTGACTCACTTGTTGAGACTGGTGTGGTATCTCCCCCAGATTTCTTATCAATTGATACCCAAGGTGCCGAATTGCTTATTCTGATGGGGAGCGTGCAAAGCTTGAACAAAAATACAGTTGCTGTGTCAGTCGAAATTAACTTTGCACCAATATATGAAGGTGCCCCATTGTTCGGTAAGCTTGACGAGTTTCTCAGATCCAATGGTTTTTTATTGGCTGAGATAAAGCCATTTAATAATTGCGGGTATAAAAGGATACCTGAGCCTTTCAGAGGAAAAGGAATCCATATAGAAGGTGAGGCCCTATATCTTCTCCGCCCAAATGCTGTCACAGGGTCAGATGAGAGAGCACTCTCTATACGTTTAGATAAATTGGCTTTTGCGGCTTGCGCTTTCGGTTATACCGAATTTGCTCTCGAGGCGCTTGATCTATCGGTAAGCGTATTACCTAATAATGATAGACAACGCATGTATCAAAAATTCATATATGAACTATTAGATGAAATGGGAAAGCATACCCAAATGCCTCCACTTTGGCACGAGATGTACTCATTTGCGGAGAGCACCAATCGATTTGTTGCAGTAAGGAGAAAAACATTTTCTCGCAGGGCTGTCTCGATGTTGTTATCTGATCCTCTCGACTTTCTGCAAAAAATAGCGAAATGGACAGTTCTTAAAATTAAATCATATGCGAAAAAATTACCGATTCAGATCTCTGTCTTACCCAAGCGGACCACTTTTGAGTCCTTTTTGATAAATAACGGTTTTCATTTAGCCGCCCAGAGAGTTCGCGAGAGAAGACGAAGTGAAATCTGATGTAGTGTCTATAGTAACTGTCTGCGCTGTAATTCGTCAGCCTGATTTGGTCAAGCAGCGGCTTTTTGACCCATTCCGGAGATCAAGAGCACCCTTTTCCCATCCAGATGGGGATGGCCATTTTTAAGTATAGTAAAACCATTTATGAGGCACATTTTCTGGTGATAGAGAGAGTAGGAGCCGTTATATTACTGTGTAAAGAGGAGTCGGCGCTATTGCAGTTACGGGACTATAAAGAAAGAAGGACTGCATAATGCAAGAAAGTAAATGGTTTTTAATGTGGCCACCGGGACTGTAACCTCTTTGAAATGGAGGAAATGATTGCTGTCCGTTTTAATCCACCACCGAAAAATAAAACGTTGTCAAGAAAAAGTCCTTCAGAGGATACCGACCTTTTGACCTCACTTTCTGCCGAAAGTCGTTACATAAATTTCTTTACAATATTCTTACGGAGGGTCTGGCAGAAAGCCAGAAACGAATGAAGGAGGCGACAGGCAATGGCAGAAAATAATCTATTGAGAGGATTACCAAATAACAAAAGGAATGTGAAGGCGCGTGGAACTGCCAAAACAAAGGAGCATATAAGGATTTCCCGCGAGTATGGCCAGATGTATTTTGATGGTCCTAGGGAATACGGATATGGAGGATACAGGTATGATGGACGTTGGATCCCTGTAGCTAAGGATATAATTGATCACTTTGGGTTGAAACCTGGTGATCGTGTTTTGGACGTGGGATGTGGGAAGGGTTTTTTGGTAAAAGACCTGATCCTGGTATGTCCTGGATTGGAAGCTTTTGGAGTTGATATATCTGAATATGCCTTGATGAACTGCGAGCCTGAAGTAGTAGGCAGGCTCCAGCTGGGAACTGCTGATAGATTGCCATTTCCTGACAATAGTTTTTCCGCTGTTATTTCTATCAACACAATCCATAACCTGCCACGTCAGCGTTGCATAAAGGCTGTTCAAGAAATCGAGCGGCTTGCGCCCGCCAAGGGCTTTATTCAGGTGGATTCTTACCGTACGCCTGAACAAAAGGAATTATTTGAAAGCTGGGTACTTACTGCTGAGTTCCACGACTACCCAGAAGGTTGGATCGAGCTTTTCAAAGAAGCCGGCTATACAGGTGATTATTACTGGACAATCATTGAATAAATTGTGAGGGGTGTGATATGAGAGATTTGTTGCAACAAAACGAAGTTAAGATCATTTTTGATGTGGCAGAATCAAGGAAGCGATGCCTCCGCTATCGACGGCGTATCCTTGACATATCACAACATGTAAGTGCTTTGCACATTGCGCCTGCCTTTTCCTGTATTGAGATCGTCGACTGTATTTATAAAGGCCTAATGCGCAGCAGTAACGATGGTGCATTTTTGGATACCTTCCTGTTGTCAAAAGGTCATGGTTGTATGGCTCAGTACGTAATTCTCGAAGACCTCGGCATTCTATCAAAAGAGGAAATAGACAGGTACTGCACTAAGGAAGGTAAGCTTGGTGCCCATCCCGATTATGGAACACCTGGTATTGCCGCATCAACGGGTAGTCTGGGGCATGGTCTTTCAATGGCGGTGGGTATGGCTGTGGCTGAAAGAAATCTTTCCGGCGGTATAAACGATTCTAATCGTGTCTTTGTATTATTGTCCGATGGGGAGTTGCAGGAGGGTTCTACCTGGGAAGCAATCCTGATGGGATCAAGCCTTAAACTGAACAACCTTATCGCTTTTATCGATAATAACGATTTTCAAAGTTTAGGGCGTACCAGCGAAACCCACCCGAGCTTCTACCCTCTGGATAGAAAATTTGAAGCCTTTGGCTGGGAGGTTGCGGAAGTGAATGGCCATAATGCCGATGCATTGTTTCAAGCTGTCATGAAGAGGGAAGGCGACCGACCATTTGTTGTCCTTGCCAAAACGACAAAAGGCCGCGGGGTGAGCTATATGGAAAACATGCCTATCTGGCATTACCGGGCGCCTAATCCGGAGGAATATACACAGGCGATTAACGAATTGCGGGAAGTGAAATCTTGAGAAATATGTTTGCCGAGGTTCTTTACGAACTGGGTAAGGCCGATTCCCGAATCTGTATTGTTGTGGCAGATATTTCGCCGGCAGGGCCTATGGAAAAATTTCGCGCTGAATTTCCGGAGCGCTTTATTAACGTTGGCGTTGCGGAGCAGAGTATGATCGGCATATGTGCTGGCCTAGCCCTTAAGGGCCAGAGGCCTTTCGCCTATACAATAGCAACCTTTGCACTATACCGCCCTTACGAAATCATTCGCGATGACCTTGGGTATCAGAATCTGCCTGTAACGGTGGTTGGCATTGGCGGCGGCGTTCTTTATTCTACCCTCGGCGGTACGCATTATGCACAGGAGGATATTGCGATTGCAGGATCAATTCCCAACATGACGATCCTTGCACCATGCGATCGCGAAGAAGCTCGTGCGGCTACGCAATATGCAGGAAGGCGATCATCTGGCGGTCCAGTCTATCTGCGTTTAGGCAAGGCCGGAGAGCCGGTGATCACAGCCGATGCTGTGGAATCATTCCAGTTTGGCAAAGTCCGCTATTTGCGGAAAGGGGATGATGTGGCGGTGCTCTCCTACGGCGTGATCATGGGCATGGCGAAGAGAGTGGCGGATACGCTCTCAGCTAAAGGCCGATCTGTGTCTCTCATCGCCTGCCATACGCTTAAGCCCCTCGACATCCAGGGTATTGCAGACATTCTGAAACTCCACAAACAGGTTGTGGTGATTGAGGAACACGTTCCGCAGGGTGGTTTAGCAGCGCAAACAAAGCAGATTGCATGGGATACGCAAGCTGGATGCAAGTTACATACTTTTACGTTGAAAGATGAATTTGTTCATTGCTACGGGAGCCATGAAGATATTCTAGCCGCCCACGGGATTAGTATAGGAAACATTATGCGTGTTTTTTATGAAAAAGTGTAAAGTCATATCTGATCAGTCGAGAATACCCGGGGAAAGAGATTGTTTCCTTGCCTCAGATACTCCGCTTTATGTGGGTGACGCTGCCGTAGCATTGATTTTAACGGAAGACAGCAGCTACCTGATGCAGTTGCGCGACCAGAAGGAGGATATATTCTATCCTGGACATTGGGGGCTGTTTGGTGGCGCAGTAAATGAAGGAGAAGATCCACTTGATGCCCTTTACCGCGAACTTAAAGAGGAGTTGAACCTGGAAGCTCACAACGCCAAACCTTTTACACGTCTCGACATTGACCTTAAGTCCATGGGTCTCTCAAAGATTTACAGGATATTCTACGAAGTGAATCTGACACAGGCGGATTCGAACGGCCTTGTCCTGCGTGAGGGGACAATGATGAAAAAATTTGATGCAAAGGAAATATTATCGTTGACCAGGGTCGTACCCTATGATGCCTTTGCTCTCTGGTTACACATTGGAAGGAACCGTTTACGTTAAAAGTTTATCTAAGGAACCAGGCTGAAAGAATGTTTTGCCAAACACAATATCGTGTTCCCCGAAAGGACCTGTAATGATAAAAATACCGTATCGTGATTTAAGCGTTAAGAATCTCAATATGAGGAATGAATTGCTCGCTTCCGTAGAAAAAGTCCTATCACATGGACGTTTTATTTTCGGTCCTGAACAAGAAAAATTTGAGGCAGAGATTGCCCGCTATTGTAGCCGAAAATATTGTGTTGGGGTCAATTCTGGAACTGATGCCTTGTATCTTTCCCTTCGTGCCCTGAATATAGGGCAGGGTGACGAGGTCATTACCACCCCTCTCTCATGGATTGCAACGGTAAATGCAATAGTACTAACCGGCGCAACACCTGTTTTTGTAGATATTACATCAGACCTCAACGTTAATGTTGAGCTTATTGAAAAAGCAATAACGCCGCGCACCAAAGTTATCCTCCCAGTTCATTTTACCGGACAGATGTGTGATATGCGACGTATTTTGGACATTACTAGAAAACATAGCGTTCTTCTTGTCGAAGATGGCGCGCAAGCTTTTGGTGCAAGCCAGCATGGAGCGGTATGCGGTTCATTTGGGGAACTCAGTTGCTTCAGCATGAATCCTATGAAAGTGTTTAACGGTTTTGGTGAGGCCGGTGCTATTATGACGGATAATGACGAACTTAGAGAAAAGCTTGTCGTTCTTCGCTACAATGGAACCATCAATAAACAGGACTGTCATTTCCCAAGCCTTAATGGTCGAATGGATACTATTCAGGCTGCAATGCTTTTGGTTAATTTAAAATATCTCGAAGAGAAGATAGAGAAGCGCATAGCTATTGCATCACTATATAATGAGCGTCTAAAAGGAATCGTGCAGTGCCCGGCTAAGCATCATGGAAACAGGCATATTTATTACGCATATACTATCTTAGCTGACAGAAGGGATGAATTAAGACAATACCTTGCATCAAAGGGGATTGAAACTCAGATACAGCATCCGATACCAATGCCATACCATACAGCCTATAAAGGTAGATTTAAGGCAGATATTCCGGTATGTGAGGCAGCGGTGCGCCGCATCCTTTGTCTTCCCAACCAGGAAGACCTCAGTCTGGAAGAAGTGGAATACGTGTGCAGCCACATCCGCAAATTCTGTGACAACTGATTGCTTATGAATTTCAAGAAAGAAAACGATGAAGTCTACCGTACTCATGGCAAAATCGCCAAAGTAACAGGTGATGATGTCATTTTTTTGAAGGCACAGGCAGCAAAAAATGAGCGCAGGCGGGTGAGGCTCTGTACTCATCCATGTAATGCCGACTTGCTTCATGAGATGCTAATTATTCATGTTCAGAACACTTATGTAGTTCCACACAAGCATTTAAAAAAAAGCGAATCCTTTCATATTATTGAAGGCGCGCTAAGCGTGTTTCTTTTTGATGATGATGGCAGGGTGATAGAAACGATCAGAATGGGCGAGGCAAAATCGGGCCGTGTATTTTATTATCGGCTATCATCCTGCATCTACCATTCTGTTTTGCCCGAATCGGAATTCGTAGTGTTCCATGAAGTGACTAACGGTCCTTTTGACCGACAGGATATGATCATAGCACCGTGGGCTCCGACTGAAGGGGATCATGAAGCGAAGGAGCAATTCAAAAACTTGCTTTTGAATACTATTCAGAGTGGTGCGGATGAGTGATCCATGCAAAAATTCGAAAAAAATGTTGGAAGCAATTGATAGTAATATTATGGGTGCTCCCATAAAACCGGAGCGGTACATGGCCGACGATCATATTAGCAATATCTGCCCTTTATGTCTGTCAACCGAAGTGGAGATCAATATTCTGCCATATCCTCTATTCAGGCATATGGATTTTTCTCCTTTCCATCCCGGTCCCAACAAGATAGGTCAATGCCGGGTATGCCAGTCTGTTTTTCGTGTTATAGATGATGATGAACAAATGGCAATTGATGCCATCTATACCGGTGAGGAATATCTGAGACACGAGGAGCCTCACACCATCGTAATTGAGGGTTATGATGCTCCGCAGCCTATCTCTTTTTTCCAGGCAAAACTTTTGGCTCCTTTTCTTGCTGGAAAGGAGCCTTCGGTTCTTGATATCGGTTGCTTTGATGGTCGTCTGCTGTTCGAGATCGGGAAAGTTTGTGATGCCCGTGATCTATGCGGATTTGATGTCAGCGAAAGGCCACGGTTTCCAAGAGATTCTAAATTCCGTTTTGTCTGCGGCCACATGGGATCGATAAGTGGCCAATTTGATATAATCCTCATGTCTCACTCTATACAATATATTCGCAATATCCATGAACTATTTCAACGCATTCGAAGTCTGCTAAAACCCGGTGGCCAATTGTTTGTGCAGGTGCCGGATTATTCGGTTAAACCCTGTTCGCTTCTTCTCGGGGATCTTTACTATCACTATGACCAGACTATTATGAAAAATATGTTCCGCCATATGGGTTTCAATACTATCTTTCTTGATAATCCTTATTTTCCGAGGGATATTCTAGTTGTTGCTTCACCCGGTACCAAGGAAATGGCCGCAGGTTATTCAGAAGAATTTCATCTAAAAACTGGCCTGGCCCGTATTGCTGAAATGGCGGAAAGACTAGACCAATTAACCACATTTGATGCACTGGGGGTTCTGGGAACCACCAGCGAGGCGGCTTTTATCAGCTATTATTTGGGCGTCAGGGTATCGTTTTTTGTTGACGAAAATCCTAAGAAAGTGGGAACCGATTTTCAGGGGAAGCCTGTAATTCATCCCAAATCAGTTCTGGAGAAGGACATTATTGTGATTCCTATGGGTAAGGTGGGCGAGGGAATACGGGAACGCCTTTCAAAAAAATACTCAGGAAAATACATTTGCCTGTAAAAAAATATTTTGCTGATACGCAAAGATTTATGACGGCGCCCAAGGAAAGATAACCGCGTTTTCGGCATATTCTGGAGCCGCGTATTATTGCGCTCTATACTCCGAACGGCGACGGCATGAAACTTTATCCGTAAAACATTCAATTATGAATTCAGCGCAGCCTAACAATCTTACTTTCCGGAGTAAGATATTCGACTTCATTAAACGCCAAGTCAAACAGATAAGAGAAGGAGGATTGCTTGTATTCTGGCGTAAAATCTTTACAATACTTCATATACTGCTTATGTTGCCTTTTGCCTTACCGGTTGTTCTGATCATCCGCCTGTTACGTCTCTTTATCGTCATCCGTTTTAGACAACTCAGGAGTGATCGTATAGGCCACTTTGCGATGAATACAGAGGTTTATTTATGCGAGCGCGATGCTGGTATTAATGCTCCGACTAAACCTTTCATTGATATCTGGTACACGATGCCTTATGTTTGCAATGCGCAAATAAAAAGGATGTGGAACCGAATATTGCATATTTGGCCTGCCATATTGGTCGAACCTGTGGATAGGCTAAGCCGCCTCCTACCTTGGGGGGAGGCTCACATAATAGCTTGGCGATATTATCAGGATCGTGATATATACGGCGCACTGATGCGTGTTCCCCCTCATTTGACTTTTAAACCCCAAGAGGAAGAAACGGGCCAAGCTGGCTTACGGACATTGGGTGTGGCGCATGGGAAGCCGTTCGTATGTTTCCACAACCGCGACTCTGCGTATTTGGATAAGGTCTTTCGAAATGGTAATTTCCGTTATCATGATTACCGTGACTCGAATATCCATAACTACACATTGGCGGCAGAGCAGTTGACTCTGAGAGGCTATTACACTATTCGAATGGGGGCAGTCGTTAAAGAGGCGCTGGACGTCTCCAATTCGCGCATTATTGACTATGCAGTCAGCGGCCATCGTAGCGATTTTATGGATATTTATTTAGGTGCCAAGTGTACATTTTTTATTACATCGGGTACAGGGATCGACGCGATTCCGGAAATGTTCAGGCGACCGCTAATGAACGTCAACTACGTGCCACTTGAAGATGTACGTTCTTGGAATGCCAGCCATCTAACCATCTTTAAAAAACATTGGCTGCGTAACGAGCATCGGTTTATGACTTTCCAAGAGATTATAGAATCAGGTGCAGGTTTGTTCCGATATAGCGAACAGTATGAGCAGTTTGGTATTGAACTTATCGAGAACACGCAGGAAGAAATTGCTGCGCTGGCGATTGAGATGGATAACCGGATCAAAGAGACCTGGCAGACGACTGAGGAGGATGAGGAGCTGCAGCGCCGTTTCTGGTCGTTATTTAAGCCAAGCGAACTGCATGGTGAAATAAAGTCCCGCATCGGCGCTGATTTCCTTCGACAGCATCGGGATTGGCTGCAATGAACTGGTGCTACAATACGCCCGGATCATGCTAGGTTTTGGGGATACCTCAAATCCCATTTGATGCGGTATTATTGAAATAGAGTGATGAACGTCAAGCATTATTCCCGATTGACGATCTTGAACCATCCGGGTCTCCTTCCAAATGAACCCGGACAGTGTACCTGGAGATGGGATTCTTAATTGTCGTCAGCCGGGAAATATGATTATCGTTGATCAGACGGGGCGGTGGGATGCCGCCGCCCTCCCGATCTCGTAACGATGAGAAAAAACATCTCCGGTTATCTTCGCGGTCGTCAACGCCGACCCCAAAACGTGATGAACTACTTCAAGCACAAGAACATCCATTATGCCTCATGAATGCAATCAATTTATCGCTCCCTATAATAACATAATAAGAAAGTACGTTGAGATTGGTTTATCTTCCGGGGTACCGGCCCGACTTGAACCCTGACTGAACCAAGATGTCAAGACAACAAAGAAGCCAAGCATAAACTTGTAAATTGGCTTCTTCATGACTTATCGTGATTATCTTTTTATTTTTACGCAGGTTTCAGCATTAATACTCAACAATCCCTCAAATTAAAGCTACGCGGGTTTGCCGACCGGTTGCAAATAGATCACGCTGTTATTTATGGCATTTTTTCAAATTCATGGTCAATTCTTGCTGGGCCGGTTACGATGTTCTTGATCGTAATCCGTTTTTCCTCCAATTTACAAGGGTATTATTATACATTCAACAATATGCTTGCGTTACGTGTATTTGTTGAATTGGGTTTGGGTACCGTCATAATATCGTTTGCAAGTCATGAGTGGTCAAAATTAAATTTAGATAAGGATGGCCACATTGTTGGCGATGCAATCGCGTTATCCAGACTCGTCACTTTATTCCGCCTTGTTTTAAAATGGTATTTTATTGGTGGATTTATTGCTTTAATTGGGTTGGGATTTGGGGGCTATTTGTTTTTTTCCCAAGAAAAATCGGCATTAGTCATAAACTGGAAGTCGCCTTGGTTTATTTTATGTTCTCTTACGGTAATGAATATGTGGTTAGCGCCAGCCGTTTTTCTATTAGAAGGATGCAATCAGAT
>Ga0315274_10013731_pt1 | contig 11524 bp, 8 predicted proteins | sample YL17G02_20_MG_FD_203700 | JGI IMG/M metagenome (GOLD analysis project Ga0315274, IMG submission 203700) | Sediment microbial communities from Yellowstone Lake, YNP, Wyoming, USA - YL17G02_20 | ecosystem: Environmental > Aquatic > Freshwater > Lake > Sediment | place: USA: Wyoming | collected...
TTGCCTCAAAAGTCTTCTAGGGCCTAATTGTCGGGCTGGGGAAAGAGATGCGCACAAGTTTCCACTTTCCCATATCCCCTATTTCCAATTCGATTTCCACCCTCTGATTTCTGTAAGCCTCTAACTCCCCCCGGCTGTAACGACCTCTTGAGCATTTCAACGACTGTCTTTTACCCGTTTCTTCATCGTCAACTTCTAATCTAACGCCACTTTCCACCAATGCCCCAAGACCTACGAGCGTTCCTATCAATATCATTCTGCCCCTCCTCTCTATTCTGTAATTGTTTTCCTAAAAATGTCTTCAATTCTAGACAATGATAAATTCAGCTTCAACGAACAGGGCTTCAATTTTTGATGGCAAATGCACACATTTAGTCACAGCCAGAAAGAAATCCGACAAATCCAACAGCTTGAAGAAGGATACCATCCTGTTAGGATTCTCTCAGTTCTTCAGAAGAATCTCGCTATTTGGTTCTCTTAGGCACCCTTTTTGATGCACTCCTTCAACCCCACTACCCCAAGGGAGCCCTGTAGCTCTTCATGCTATCCTGGAGGTCAGCCCCTGCGTCATTTACCACTCGGTTCGACATTCTTTCAAAAAGTTGAGCATATTTCCTTTGCGAAAACCCAGCGTACCGAAGTAGTACTCGGAGCCTAATTCTCCCAGTTGTGCTAAGGGCTTACCAGTCAAACTGGACATCGTCGGCCAGACGTTCTCAATTTATCTGCGTGCACTTCAGGCTATGTCGGGTTACTTCAACTAGCAAGGCAGCCACATCATCGCGTCTGAACCTTCGGTCGCCCCGTGGGCCAATACGATATGCTTTTATTACCCCCTGGTCGCTCCACCGTCTCAGCGTGTTCTCGTGTACGTAGAGAATTCGGCATGCTTCTCCAACATTTAGCATGACGCTTTCGGGGTAATGCTGGTCCCTTCCACGTGGAGTCTGCCGTGCCTTGGCCATCGCTCTGGGCTCCGTGCCAAATATTACCCGGTTGCAGGGACAGGCTGGATGCCGCTTGCAGTCTTGGCCGCACCAGCGCCTGTTGCAGAGGTCTGCACCTTAGGGGATGCAGAGTAAAACGACACGAAGAGATGATGGCATATTATGGAAACTTCGTGCCGGACTAACTTATACTGCTAGTTTGTCGGGTTGTCAAGTTAGTTTTCGCCTTTGGACTTGGCGCACGCGAATGGAGTTCGGGACAATGACCTCTTGGTCACAAGTTAGGCATTCGATAGATCGAATCTACAGCGACACCCTGATTCGGATTTGCCAGTTTGGGAGGTGGGCGCTGCTTGTATGTCGGGACCCCAGGAAATTGAGTGAAGCTTTGTCGGCGCTGCGTTAGGCGTGGGTGCTCAACAAAACGCTAGAATGGTCAGTCCGCAAAAGGTTTTGACATCGCAACGGCAAGTGTGCTACTCTGCGGACAAGAAGAGGTAAAACAAGAGGAGGTAAACAGGAGAGGTTTCGGACCATTCTTAAGGCTTCCCATTAGGAAACAAGCCCAGAGCTCGAAGGAGAAGCATGCCAGAGAAAATACTATGGCCCTTCAGCAGGTTGTACGACAGGTATCCCAACCGCATTTTCACCAAGTGGTTCAGACTGATCGCGAAGAACATCAAAGATGGACAGATATCAGGCACTGTTCTTGACATAGGCACAGGGCCTGGACGCCTACCAATTGAGATAGCCAAGCAAGTAGTCAACGCTCAGGTGGTTGGAATAGACCTCTCCGAGGATATGGTGAAGATTGCGAAAGGGCACGCAGAGAAAGCGGGACTTGCGGACAGGGTTAAATTCAAAGTCGCAAGCGCATACAACACTGGTTCCGAAGACAATTCTGTAAACCTAGTGGTAAGCACCGGAATGTTACATCATCTGAAGGAACCTATTAGAGCTTTCAACGAAATATACAGAATCCTAAGGCCCGGAGGCCAAGCTTGGATCTTTGATGGGCGCAAGGATGTTACAAAAGCTGAGTTTGAAGAAACGGTTCGAAGTCTTGGCATAGAAAGTGACCTTCCACTACCCCTATGGATCATTGAGAGGGTGTGGCCTCATTGGCACGTCGGATGTAAGACCCAGATTTATGTTTCAGGCAATATAGGAAGAGCTCTGAAGGAAAGCCTATTCAAAGACTATAGTGTAAATAATGAGGGTGCCTACGTTAGAATTGTGCTAAAGAAGTGACGCAGGTACTGGCTGTCCGCAGTGCCGTAGCTCTTATGCTTGCCAGCGGTTCCACGTCTTCTCTATCGCGTACACCTCAACAAAATGAGTTATTGTTTAACCCGGCGAGATTGAACAATTGTCAGGATTGTTCAAGATATGTAACGGTGTGGATGCAACTACCTCATTGCCCCTGACATTGGTAAGGTCGTTACATAGAGGGTGATAGACACTCAGAAGCCTGTAGAAAAGCCCCAGGATCGAAATCTGGGGCTGTAATAATCAACAACTACTTCTAGGTCGTTACCTCAACCCACCTACCAACATAGCTTCATTTTGAGCACAATCCTGCCGCGGAGATAGTGCAACTCCCCATCAGCTCAGTTGTTTTTCATGACAGTATGAAGCACTACAGGGCGGTGGTTGGCGGCAGCAGGAAATATCTAGGAGAATCCCCTTTTCTCTTTTTAAATGACGATTTGGGAGAAAGGAGGTTTAGTGGATTCGAAACAGCTTTTTCATAGGCGAGCAATAAGGTCTGCCACTTGGTCGATGTCGCAGATGTTAACGCTCGCAAGAGTTGCGTACTCTAAGACGCTTCCAGCAGTGTCTGCTAATGCTTCACTTGGCGCACATATAATGGCATGCTGAACTCGTAATGACTTCATATGTCGGATGCTGGCAAGTGTTATGGGGGTCAATTTCACTTCTACTGCTATTTTTTTTCGGTCTTTCTCGACTAGCAAGTCAGTCCTGTATCCTCTTCGCAAATGGCGACCCACAGAAACCCTGACCGAACCACCAACGGCCCTTATGTCCTTAATAAGCGCATTGATTAGCTCGGATTCGCTTTGCCCACTAAGATACACTGTAGGTCCTCCTAAATCAGAGTATACAAATGATATACCTAACCAGCTCACCTATCAAAGCGCCGACTATTGCAGCGGTAACGAACCATCCAATCTTGATGAGGCACCTGCGTCGGTGCTCGCTAGCCAGCAATTCATCGAAGCTACTTTCACCATGCTCTAGCGATAACATTCTAAGCGTGACTTTCTTTCTTAGGTCATTCGTAAGGTGAGTGTGAAAAATGCAGAGTGCAGCTAGACAATTTAAATAGGATTTCCCAAAAATCAAGCACTCCCAATCGTCCATAACACAAATGCAGGCGCCTGATACATCGATAGCTAGTTTGTTCTTAGCAGGTATGGGCGCGGGTTTCCACAGTTTCTGCAATTCTGTTTGACCAATTCTGGGATAGGACTTTTCGATTGCTGCCCTTGTTGCATCAGTCATAGATAGTTCTTTTTGAACGTCCAATTTGATTTCTATGGTTTTCATCGCTTTGTACCGAAGCTAGTTTATAATCTGCCTGTATCTTCGGAATTATGGCATCTATACTGGAGGCAGTATTTAGGGTCGATTTAATAAAACGAAAACATGTTAAACGCTCTGTGTGTGAAAATCAATAGCTGATAGCTTGCGATATTCTACAGCGATTCGTATACTAGCGCAAGCACTCCATAGGTCACTGTTGGTAAGACAGAAGGGAAGCCTGGAGCAATTAGCGGTTTTCATGTAGGATCAGGGGCGTGAGCGCGTCGTAGATTTTCTCCTGCATATCCTCATCCGCCGTACGCTCCCGAATCAATTCGCGGATGCGCTTTTCGCGTTCCCTGATAAATCTCTCATATTTCAAAAACACATTTAGGCATTCGTCTTCCTCATGAGGGATGCGCACCAGACCTCGTATGCCTGACCTAGCTACAATTGTAATCAGGTCACTTTGCGCAGGGTTCTTGGTCTCGATTAGCGCAACCTGGTTATTCCGCCCTTTCAGAAATTTGACGCTATGTGTGGTGAACATGTCTGAGTATGCTTCAGGGGTTCCGTCTGCAGGGATATCGAAGGTATCGAAGGGCTTTGATTTATCCATGAAATCGCTATCATACTGACGCAGAAGCTGTCCCTCGCTCTCTGAAATCTCCTGGTAGATTTGTGCCGCGATTTCGCCCGGGCGCGCGGGACCTCTCCGCTTGGCAATGCCCTTGTTGATAATAGCTTTCTCTTCCTTCTGACGAGTCCACTCGAAGAACTGGCGAAGGTAGTCGTAAAGCTCGTCAATCAATTCCTGGCGACGTTCCTTTGGTTTAACGCCCATCATTTCCAAGACGGCGTCGTCCAGTTCCCGGCGGTCTGGCATATCGAGTTCGCTCTCATCAGAGAGTTTTTCGAGTCCGTCTTCCTTGCCGCCCTTTGTATACGCCATTTGGCGCATCCGCCGCTCAGAGAGGAACTGGAGCGCCTTGCGCTGTTTCAGCTTCTCGAATGCTTTAGCAACTCGTTGTTGAGCTTTCGGGGTTGCCTTAGTGGGATCAGGGACAAGCATCATTTTTACATCAACGACTTCGGTTTTGAGATTGCCTTCTACGCCGACAGGGCGACCGTACTGGAACTTGGAAAGGACAACAGGAGACGAATTAAGGACACCTGCTATGACGAGAGGATCAATTCGGTCTGGCAAGTCGATGTCATAGAGATTGCAGTTACACTGAAGATCATTCTCGTTAAGCGGGATAGCGTGTTTGTACTGCTGAGCCTTAGGCCAGAAGAGAATACCACGTTCATGTTTAGTTAGGTCGTACCATTCTCGATCTTCCGTTACCCGTGCCGAGCATGTGGCTCCGGTATGAAAACCCCGTTTTTCGCCCCATTTGATATAGTCCAGCACGTATGTGCCCTTTAGCTCAGGCTTCTTTTTGCTCACCAGCAGTATGAGCCGGGCGCAGTCCTCAGGGGCCACCGTAAAGCCATCAACTTCCATAAGGCTATGAACCTCGGGCTCCAGGTATTCTGCCTCGATTGGCCGTATTTCGCCGTGGCCTTCACCGCAGAGAACGAGCCTGACCTTACCGTACTCTACCTCTTTGCGTTGCACCCCGTAGGCGTCCCTGAATTCAGTCACGCCCTTGTGCGCTTCCAGGCACTCCGCGCTGCAATCCTTGGGGAAGAAAAAATCATCAATGCCACTTGTAATTCCACGACTTATATCTGCAATCTCACCTAATGGAGCGAGTCTTTCTTCGTACTTGTCCAGCAGTTCGAACCACAGGTCAGGTGCTCTGAGGTGCACGCCCCACTTGCCGCCGTAATATTTGCCCTCTTGTGCCGTCTCATCTTCGCTATCAGCCTCTTTTGATTTGCTCATGATCACGCCAAGCTGAACGCCCTGCTTCCACAGTTCCCCCTGCTTAACCAGTCGGGCGCGGTAGCGTTCGTTGACTGTGTTATCCTTGAGCGAAAGAATTTCAGTGCGGAACTGGTCTGCGGCGCGAATGGCCCCAATGGTTGTCCCATCGTGGGCAAGAATCTCTCGGATGGGGCGACGAAGCTGGATAAAACGAACCTTATTGGTCATACGTTTCTTTTCATTAGATTGGCGATGAAGGATAGTTATAGCCGTCACCACTCGTGCGCCCACAAACCAGGGTTCATCTATGCTTTCGAATATAGCTACTATCTCGAAGTTGTTGAGTATCCACTCCTGCAAGCGGAAGCCGTACTCCACATCCAGCCACTGACTGGACGTGAGGAGGCAGAGATAGCCATTGTCCTTGAGAAAGCTGGTAGCATGGGGCCAGAAGTAGCAGTGTATGTCGCTGCGACCGGAGAGCTTGGCGCCGCTCTCTTTAAGAACAAGCATCTGATAATAGTCTTTCGTGCCGCGCTTGGGACCATGGTTGCCTTTCTTCTTAGCCTTGGGTATATCCTCCTGACGCAAATAGGGCGGATTGCCCACCACCGCGTCGAGCGGCGGGATTCTCAAGTCCCTCCGCTGGGTTTTGCCCAGGCCCTCGGCTTTGGCGTGACTTGGCAGTGTCAGAAATGTCCTGCTCGCGTCTACATCAAAGAAGTCGCTACGGGCAATCTGCGGGTAATTTTCTGCATCGATAAGGTCTCGAGTAGCGAGATTGATAGTGGTTAGATGCGTGGCGAAATGCGACTTATCTACACCGAAGATATCGGAGATAAGCTGTCCATGCTTGCGGTCAGGCTTCAACTCTCGCTTTCGAGCGTAGGCGCGGACTAGGAATGTCCCCCCACCGCAGGCAGGGTCCATTACCTTTTCCAGACCATTTCGGATGCAAAAGCTGTTAATCAGGTCAACGACCTCAACACGCGTATAGAATTGACCGAATTTGCTTCGTTCTTCGGGAGAAATAAGGCGCTCGAACATACTCCCGATGATTTCGTAATCAAGCTTGGAAAAGTCGAACTCATGTATCTTGTTTATGAGCTCCCGCCAGTGGGGCACAGCACTATCCGAATAGAAAGGTATTCGATTGCCTATCGAGGCATGGTCTTCGCCAAAAACAGTTTCGTAATCCTCTGTAACCGATTTGGCCTCAGCAAAATATCCTTCGAGGTGAAGGCGCAGCGCTTCGCCTGTGTCAATATGCTCTGGCACGCTGAGTTTGCTCATACTAGCGGCATAGCGTTTCAAGAGCGCTTCGTGGAAAACCAGTTTATTGACCAGCGCATAGCAGGCAAACTTGGAGGCACGTTCCAGGTTGTCTCGGATGCCGTCGGGGTCGGTATAAATGAGCCAGCCTTGTTCCTCCCTCATCCACTTGTCAAGTTCAGACTTGAGGCTGGGATTCTTGTAGAGCTCATCGAGTTTTTCGAGGTTGAGCACGATTGGCATTTTGAGAGATGACTCTAAAGCCTCTATGAATTTCTCGTCTGGAGCCTTGAAGCCTATAGAAGCTGCGCCGCGAATAATCTGGGCAAACTCATTCAGGAACAACGCAAGCCAGGTTTTAATGGCTTGTGCAGTCATGGGGAGCTCAAGGTGACTTTCGCGGTGGATAGTGGTTACTTCCCATGACTTATAGTTTTGCTCTTGCCACGATGTCTTCGCGGTCTCAGTCTCCCATAGTACGAACTCGTTGACGTTCCAAGTGAAGAAAAATCGTGCTCTGGCGCGTTGGGCTTTAGCACGTGCGTCGCGCACAACCGACGCATTGTAGGGGCTGCCGCCTTCAGGTTGGTACGGCAGTTTCACTTCTCCCGTAAGCACGATGCGTTTGTCTTTGTCCAGCAAGGTAAGGTCTCTGCGTTTGCGGGAGCCTTCGCCTGTCTGTTCACACTTGGCGCGGGAGAATGGCAGACTGGGGTTCTTGGCAAGCGTCTCGTTGATCCAGCTTGCGACTTCGGTAGTGAATTCCCATTCATTCATATTGGATTACTTCCTGATAGCCTATCGGCATTATAGGCTGCACTCCCGTAGGAATCAAGGGAACATGTACACCCTGGACCAACTGGTCTGAAAACTGAGTACTTTTCTAGCTCTTAGTTTTAGATAAATATGCACTTCGGTTAAGGCCGTCCCCTTTTTGGAGCAGTTGACCCACGAAAGAAAATGACAAGAGTAACAGAACGTCATAAAGTGTACTTGGGTATGAATGAAAAGAGAGGGGATAATATGTCCCCTCTCAAGTTAGACGCAACGAAATCATCCGCTAATCTTATTTAGCTTGATCAAAGGCCAAGCCGACGGAGCTACCTCGGAGTTCACACGCCTCTTTTGCCCTGTACTGGGTCTCCAATGCCACACGTTCCCCCGGGAGGCAGCCTACTTTTTGGCCAGTAGCTTCTCTGATACATCTCGTTCTGTGACTTCATCTGGGCATCGAAGTCCGACAGAACGTACATCTCGAAATCCTCAAACGGCGTCGCAGGATTCTCTAGCCTATCCTTTAACACTGACCTCATAGTGTTCCATGGTAGGTGGCCCAGTAAGGAGTGGCGCCACCTTGGCAATCTGCTCTTTGTAGAACCCGCTATTCTCATTAGCCATCATGTCAGCTTCCGTATTCCATATGCCGATGACTATAACCTTGCCAGCGTTCCTGTTCGTTAGCGTGTACCAATTCTTGAAGCCCTTCTGCTTCTTTGCGGCCGGCAAGATAGAATCACGGGCGACCTTGATCATCTCGTCCATCTTGCCCTGCTGGGGGGTAGACAAAACCACTCTCGCGTACATCGTTCTCCTCCTTCATATTCATTAGCAATTTGACACAAAATAGAGTCATGGCCCGAGTTCAAGTACCCCATTTCTTAATTGCCTTTGTAGCAGCAGGCATTCCGCTCCCCCGTTATTCTTTTGACTGTATATCACAGCTGCCCGAATTGCTGTGGCCTAGTCAGAAGTTCACATACAGAACAGCTATGTCTTTTTTATCAATTCCTTTAATTCCGCTATAAATTTCGGGTCTTTAACCTGCTTATCCGTGTAGCCATGCACTTTCTTTGCGTGCTTTATACTTTCTGCCAGCGCTTGCTCTTTCGTCTCACCCCTAGCCACGAAGTTGCAATCTACTCCTGCATCCCGACAAGCCAATTTGTACGGCATCTCTTAACCTCCCTTCTCCTAGTAATTTCTTACAGGTGATGTATAACAATTAATAATGTAGCAACAACAGTGTTAAAATGTTATAAAATCGGCAGCGGAAAAGTTACAAATACGTGCCATTTAGGGAGCCATTAGGAAAAACCTGCATCAGAGGGAGAAATGTTTATCAAGCATTTGTGGTTCTCGAACCTATCGCAGCTTCAGAGGCCTATCATTGCACGAACATAGGGATGTTTGATTTGTTTGTACTATAACCATGCTACCGGCAAGGAGTCATTAAGTATTCTGCCACAAAAGCAGCTACAAAGTACAAAAGCTTAGCGCCCAAACTTGTCTTCCCCCTTGAGTGTACCAAATATTGTTTGTTGCTCCAGAAAAAGTAACGCAAGTTTCACCTTTGCCTCCGTTGAAAAACAAGGTACTCCGAAACCACTTCCCTTTGGTCACTCGCTAAACGTTCTCCAAACTATATTGACAAGAGTTTAGCCCGGTGTTATAAGTTCTTCGCCTTCAATCGGCTGTGATATGCGCGCGGGAAAGAAATCATAGCTGCATTTGATTGCCCATAAACTTGAGGACGGAAGAGCTAGCAAACTTCAAGAGAAAGGAGAGAGAAATGAAGTCGAAGAAGCAACGGGCAATCCTGGTGGGAAGTCTGGTCATGGTGGCTATCCTGATGGCAAGCCTGCTGCCGCTTGTAGCATTCGCGGCGAACCCCCCCGTTATTGGGAATGGAACAGATTACGGAGGATATTTCGAGGGAACTGGCAGCACCGGTGAAGGAGTGTACGGCTATGCCTCTAATACTGGGGCTGTAACAAATTACGGAGGAAAATTCTTGGCACGTGGCAGCACCGGTGAAGGGGTCTACGGCTATGCCTCTAATACCGGGGCTGTAACAAATTACGGAGGATATTTCAAGGCAGCTGGCACCACCGGCAGAGGAGTCTACGGCTATGCTACTGGTGGCAACGGCACCGGCGTCTACGGCTATGCCTCTAATACCGGGGCTGTAACAAATTACGGAGGATATTTCAAGGCAGCTGGCGGCACCGGCATCGGCGTCAGGGGCTATGCCTCTAATACTGGGGCTGTAACAAATTACGGAGGATATTTCCAGGCAGCTGGCAGCACCGGTAGAGGGGTCTACGGCTATGCCTCTAATGCTGGTACTGTAACAAATTACGGAGGATATTTCCAGGCAGCTGGCAGCACCGGTAGAGGGGTCTACGGCTATGCCTCTAATGCTGGTACTGTAACAAATTACGGAGGATATTTCCAGGCAGCTGGCAGCACCGGTAGAGGGGTCTACGGCTATGCTACTGGTGGCAACGGCGCCGGCGTCTACGGCTCTGCTAGTGGTACCAACGGCACCGGTGTCTACGGCCAGGCCGATGGCACCAACGGCACCGGTGTCTACGGGTCAGGAGGAAAATTGGGTGGATATTTCTATACTCCCGGCAACGGCGCCGGCGTCCTGGGCTATGCCTCTAATACTGGGGCTGTAACAAATTACGGAGGATATTTCCAGGCAGCTGGTAGCAGCGGCACCGGCGTCTATGGCAATGCCACTGGTAGCAATGGCATCGGTGTCTCCGGGTCAGGAGGTAGCAGCGGCATCGGTGTCTACGGGTCAGGAGGAAAATTGGGTGGATATTTCTATACTCCCGGCGCCGGCTACGGCGTCTACAGCGTTGCCTCTTATACTGGGGCTGTAACAAATTACGGAGGATATTTCCAGGCAAATGGCAGCAGCGGCACCGGCGTCTATGGCAATGCCACTGGTAGCAATGGCTACGGCGTCTACGGCGTTGCCTCTAATACTGGGGGTGTAACAAATTACGGAGGATATTTCAAGGCAGATGGCACCTACGGCTACGGCGTCTACGGCCATGCCACGGGTACCAACGGCATCGGTGTCGTGGGGGAAGGAAGTGCCTCCGGCATCGGTGTCATGGGGGGAGGAGGAAGTTGGGCTGGCTTATTCTACGGTAATGTGCGTATCGAGGGCAATCAAACCGTCACCGGTACGAAGGGTTTTGTCCAGCCCGATCCCAGAGATCCCTCCAGGGAAATCGTCTATGTCTGCCTTGAAGGTGGGGAGGCCGGCGTCTATGTAAGAGGCACAGGTCAACTGCAAAACGGCACTGCCGAGGTTCAGCTCCCGGAGGACTTCGGGCTGGTAACCGCTGAGGAGGGTGTGACAGTTCAGCTAACCCCACTGGATGACTGCCTGGGCATCTATGTGGTGCAGAAAAGCCCTGAGATGATACTGGTAAGGGAAGCTCAGGGTGGCACTGGCAATGCTCGGTTTGACTATCTGGTGATGGGCGTAAGGAAGGGCTTTGAAAACCATCAGGTGATTCGGGAGAAGAAGGACTTGGGGACTGTTCTTACTATGAGCCCGTAGGAGTACGAGAATTGGCTGGCTTTGCCCCGGGACCAGGGCCTGCAGAGGCTTCTAATAGGAAATGGCACGCCTGCTCCTGAGGGCAAGGTAAACCAGGAGACGGCAAACAGCCCTGGCTGGGAGCTTGGGCCGAACACAAACGCTGAGTGGATAGAGATGATGAGACACCTAAGTACTTCGTGGGGTTACTCATCCCCAGCGTAGAAGACTTCAAGGAGCAGCCTAGACTCTAGGCTGCTCCTTCTTATCGCTCCAACTTAGACAGTACTCCAAAGTCAAGCCCTTGTGAAGCATGGTTCACTCAACATTGAGGTCACTGATTTGGATGGTTCTTGAACGTACCACAGCTTCAAATGTCACCATTGTACGAACATAGGGATGTTTGTACCGACTTAACAAAAAGCCAGATTGTTGCGTTGCGAACCCCTGCCCGTGCGGAATGCAATTACGATTGTAGGGTTGCAAGACTCAGTAGTCAGACTGCCGGACGTGGGGCTGAGAATGAAGCGATAGTGCCCGGTG
>Ga0315274_10013732_pt1 | contig 11523 bp, 9 predicted proteins | sample YL17G02_20_MG_FD_203700 | JGI IMG/M metagenome (GOLD analysis project Ga0315274, IMG submission 203700) | Sediment microbial communities from Yellowstone Lake, YNP, Wyoming, USA - YL17G02_20 | ecosystem: Environmental > Aquatic > Freshwater > Lake > Sediment | place: USA: Wyoming | collected...
AAGCGCGACCTGAAGACCGACTACCGGCAACGCGGCTACTGCGTCCTGCAGAAACGAAGCGAGCTTGCCCTGGCCCCGGCCAGCCAACGCTGGCTCGGCGTGTTTGCCAAAAGCCACTTGCCGTTCACGCTGGACCACCGAAACAGCGATTCGCTGTTGGCCTCCGTGCCCAGCCTGGCCGAGATGACCCGCGCCGCCCTGCGCCGGTTTGAGGGCGCCAAACACTTCCTGCTCCAGGTGGAAGGCGGCCGCGTGGATCACGCGGCGCACGCCTCGGACGCCGCCGCCGCGATGCGCGACCAGGTTGCCTTCGACGAAGCGCTGGAGGTCTGCCTCGAGTTCCAGCGCCACGAGCCGGACACGTTGATCGTCGTGACCACGGATCATGGGAACTCGAACCTTGGCCTGAACGGCACGGGCAGCGGCTACCAGAAGAGCCCGCGGTGCTTCGCCCGGCTCGCGGAGGTGCAGAAGTCGTTCCCCGAGTTGCTCAAGGATTTCAAGCAGGCGTCCGGCCTCGACCGCGAAAAGGAAACGACGAACACCGCCACACTGGAGAGTCTGAAACAACTGGCTCCGGGCCGGATTTCCGAGTTGATCGAACAGGCCACCGGCTACGCCGTGCCGGACAAGAAGGCCGAGGCCTTTGCGCGTTTTCTGGGCGGCGGCGACCGGCCGCTCTACGACGGGATGAACTCGCTGTCCACCCAACTCGGCCAACTCCTGGCCAACCACTTCGGGGTCGGCTGGACGGGCAACGCGCACACGGCCGACTACGTGCCGCTGGTGGCGGTGGGTCCAGGCGCCGAGCGTTTCCGGGGATTCGTCCAGAACACCGACGTGTTCGCTCATTACCTGGCCCTGGCCGGCATCCGGTTCAAGAACCCCACCTGGCCGCTCCTGGCGGAGAGCGGGCCGAGCGCCGCGGAAGTTGAGGATTGGCAACTCGCCTAGCGTGCGGTAAACGGATGGCCATGGTTTCTCCTCCGGTGCCGCTGGCTTGGCTGCTCGATCCGGCGGGCTACTGGTCGCTCCCAGGCGTCGTGCTCCTCGCGTTTCAGCTTTGGATGCTCGTGGACGCCCTCCGCCGCGGCGAGTATCTCTGGGCCGTGTTCATCTTCCTGTTCCCCGTCTTGAACGCGGTGCTCTACTACTTCTTCGTCCATCGGGGCGCGCCTTCCGTCACGCGCGGCTTTGAATTACCCGGCGCTCACAGTCGGCGGCGGATCAAGGAACTCGAAGCCCAGATTCATCACCTCGACAAGGCGCATCATCACTCGCAACTCGGCGACCTCCACTTCCAGCGCGGCAAGCTCGAGAAGGCCGAGCAATGCTACCGCGCGGCGCTGGAACGCGATCCGGGTGATTTCGACACCCGCGCCCACCTCGGCCAATGCCTGCTGCGCCAGAAGAAACCGGCGGAAGCCCGGCCGCTCCTGGCACAGGTCTGCACCGAGGATCCCAAACACGACTATGGCCACTCCCTCATGGCGCTGGCCGAAACCCAGGGCGCGCTGGGCGAGCTGGAGAACGCCGTCGCCACCTGGCAACGCGTGCTGCAGGAGCATTCCTACGCCCGCGCCCGCGTGCAACTCGCCGAGCTCTACCAGGCCACGCGGGAGCCGGAGCGCGCCGCCCCCGAGTTGCGCGAAGTCCTCGCCGACGACGCGCACGCGCCCGCGTTCCAGCGCAAGCGAGATCGCATCTGGGTCGGGCGGGCCAAGGCGCTCCTTCGCCGGCTCAAGTAACGACTTGCCTGTGCCAGGACGGACCGGCGCAGCGCAACCTTGTGGGCGGGCACGGTTTTGTTAGCATGCCCGCCCATGGCTGCCGACCTTGATCCGGATGCGGTGCTGATGCTGCGCGTCAAGCGCGGTGACCGCGCCGCTTTCGAGGCGCTGGTCGAGAAGTACAAGCAGCCGATCGTCAATCTCATGGGCCGCATGCTCGGCGATCCCGTCGAGGCCGAGGACCTGACGCAAGGCGTGTTCGTCCAGGTGTTCCGCTCCGCCCATCGGTACCGGGATTCGGCCCGGTTCTCGACGTGGCTCTACACAATCGCCCGTAATCTTTGCCTGAACGAACTCCGCCGCCGCTCGCGTCACCCCGCCGAGTCGCTCGACGCCACGTATCCGGACGACGCGAGCCAGCCGCTGCATCCGATCGCCGACGCGCGGGAGCTTTCGCCGCCGGACCGGCTGCTGCAGCAGGAGCTGGAGCAGAAAATCCAGGAAGCGCTTGAGGCGCTGCCCCCCAACCAACGCCTGGCGGTCTTGCTGTGCCGGCAGGAAGACGTGTCGTACGAGGAGATCGCCCGCATCCTGGATTGTTCGCTGTCGGCCACCAAGTCGCTGATTCACCGGGGGCGCGAGACGCTGAAGCAGCGATTGAAGCCCTATTTGCGGACCGGCCAGTGGCAGGACTCGAGAGGAGGACAGCAACTTTAGGCCCGGGCCGGTTTTTCAACGGGAGAGCACATGGACAGCCACGAGTTGAACCGACTGAAAGACACGCTCGCCCGGCGGCCGCTCACACCGGAGGAGAGCGACTGCTTGAGTCGCCACCTGGCGGACCAGCCGGGCGTCCAGGCGGATTGGGAAGCACAGCGGAATCTCACCCGGCTGTTCAGCCAGCTCGCCGACGTCCCGTTGGCCTCCAATTTCACCGCGCAAGTGCTGCGGGCCGTCGAGACTCCCTCGGCCCGCCGTCCTCGGTATTCCTGGCGGTGGCTGGGGTTCGGCCGTCCGGCCCTCCAGTTCGCAGGCTTGGCGCTTGGGATCGTGATCCTGTTCTCCGGGCTCTCGCTCGGCCAGTCGCTCGGCCGGGCTCGGATGGCCACTTCACTGGCCAATGTGGTGCGCAGCGTCGAAGCCGCCTTTGGCCTGGCCCAACTGCCTCCGGTCGAGGTGCTGCAGGACTTCGAGGCCATCCACCGCTTCAGCCAGCCGCCGGTGCGGGCCGACGTGGAGTTGCTGGACGCCTTGGCGATGAATTGACCAGGGGCCGCGTCATGTCGCGAAGCCAGATCGTCAAGCTCCTGTTGGCAGCGGGAGCGCTCCTCTCTGGCCTGGCCGAGGCAGCCGAGGCCGCGATGGCGACGCCGCCTGCTCCAGCGCGTGCCGTGTCGCAACCCTCGCTTCCCCCGCTGCCGCCTTCCCCCATCACCCAGTTCCGGCAGTTGCTCAACGCGAGTTCCGAAGACCAGGCCCGGCAACTGGCGGAGAAGCCCGAACGCGCGCGACAGGTGCTCCAGGCCAAGCTGCGCGAGTACCAACTGCTCGCGCCCGAGGAGCGCGAGCTCCGGCTGCGTGCCACCGAATTGCGCTGGTACCTGCGTCCGCTGATGGAAATCACGCCGACTAACCGGCTCGGGCGGATCTCGAGCATCCCGGAGGAGTATCGGCCGCTCGTCGAGGAACGCTTGCAGCAATGGGATCACCTGACCGCCGCGGTGCAGCGCGAAATCCTCGAGCACGAGACGGTCATTCAATACTTCCTCCGCATCCAGTCCGGCACCCCCAAGCAGCAGGAAGCCCTCCGCGAAGCGCTGCCGCCCCGAGAGCGCGAGAAGCTGGAGCGCGAAATGGCGCGTTGGGAGACCTTGCCGGCCGACCGTCGTCAGCACATGTGCAACCAGTTCCAGCAGTTTTTCGAGCTGCCGCGCAAGGAGCAGCAGAAAACCTTGCACGCGTTTTCTCCCGAGGAACGGCAGCAAATGGAGAACACGCTCCAGGCGTTCGCGAAACTGCCGCCCGGTCAGCGGCGGGTTTGTGTGGCGTCGTTCCGCAAGTTCGCCGAATTCACGCCGGCAGAGCGCGCTGAGTTTCTGCGGAACGCGGACCGCTGGAAGGCGCTGACGCCGCAGGAGCGTGACACTTGGCGCAGGCTGATCACCCGCCTGCCGCCTTTGCCTCCACCGCTGGCCCAGCCGCAAGTACCGCCGCTACCTCCGCAGCCACCCCAAGTACGCCTGATGGCGACGTCGGCGCCGCCGCCCTTGCCACCGCCGACGCGGTAGCGCCCAGCGGTGCGGGCTGTCGCCTCTTGCCTGCGGTGGCGCGCAGTGCCTCAGTTGACCCGGGGGGAAGACCGACCCGTCACGCTGGCGCGCACTTTGCCGTTGGCATTTCGCCGGGGCGTCACTACCTTGCGGCGACGTGCACAAGATCGCGTTCCACATCGGCGGCTTCAGCATCTACTGGTATGGGGTTTGCATCGCGGTGGGTTTCCTGCTCGGGTTGTGGACCGCGACGCGTCGGGCGCTGCGGGCGGGGATTCCCGGGGAGCGCATTGCTGACCTGGGCATCTGGCTGATGATCGGGGTGCTGGTCGGGTCACGGCTCTTCTACGTGATTTCCCACTGGGAAACCGAGTTCGCGGGCCAGCCGCTTCTCGAGCTGTTCAAGATCCGTCAGGGGGGTCTCGTATTCTATGGAGGATTGGTCGGCGGCTCGCTGGCGTGCGTCTTTTCGGTGCGGGCCAAAAAGCTGCCGCTGTGGAAAACCGCGGACGTGTTGGCGCCCAGCATCGCGCTCGGCTACGTGTTCGGCCGGCTCGGCTGCTTCATGTATGGCTGCTGCTACGGGAAGGTCTGTGATCTCCCCTGGGCGGTGCATTTTCCGAATGACCACGAAACCTACCCGCACGGCGTCCACCCCACCCAGCTTTACGAGTCGCTGCTCAGCCTGGGCTTGTTCGCCGGGCTGGCGTGGCTCTACCCCCGCAAACGGTTCGATGGCCAGGTCTTCGCCGCGTATCTGATCGCCTATGCGCTCCTGCGATTTGCCACGGAGTTCTTCCGGGGCGACTACGCCGTGCGCTACCTGGGCGGCTGGGCCACGCCCGCGCAGTTGCTCAGCTTCGTCATCCTCGGCACAGGCCTGGTCCTCTGGCGCTACCAAGCGTCCCATTCGACCGCCGCCGGTTCCGCCCGGTCCTGAATTCCTCCCGTGAAGGTGGCCGCCGCTGAAACCGCATTCCGGGTCGAGCAATCGCTTCCGCAGGAGCGGCTCGACACGTTCCTCCGGGCGCAGTTTCAGACCCTGTCCCGCGGCGCGATCCAGCGGCTCATCGAGCAGGGGCACATCCGGGTCAATGATCGAACGGTCAAAGCCACCCACACGCCGCGGGCCGGTGAACAGATCGTCATTCGCTGGCCCGAACCCAAGCCTGCCACCGCGCAACCGCAGGACATCCCGCTGGCGGTTCTGTACGAAGACGACGACCTGCTGGTGCTCAACAAACCGCCCGGCCTCGTCACGCATCCGTCGGCCGGCCACGAGGAAGGCACGCTGGTCAACGCGCTGCTCCATCATTGCCAGGGTCAACTCAGCGGCATCGGCGGCGTGGCCCGCCCGGGCATCGTCCACCGGCTCGATAAGGAAACCAGCGGCTGTCTGGTGGTCGCGAAGAACGACGCCTCCCACTTGGCGCTCTCGGCTCAATTTGCCGGCCGTCAGGTCCGGAAGCTCTACCACGCCATTGTCTGCGGGGCCGTGACGCCGGAGCAGGGCGATATCTACGCCGCCATCGCGCGCCATCCGACGCATCGCAAACGGATGGCCGTGACCGATGGCTCGGGCCGGGACGCGTGGACGAGCTATCGCGTCCTCGAACGCCTGCGCGAGGCGACGCTGATCAAGGCAACGCTCCACACCGGCCGGACACACCAGGTGCGCGTTCATTTCAAGCACCTCGGCTTCCCGCTCGTCGGCGACGCGACGTATGGCAACCGCCAGAACCAGCGCCTGGCCGAGTTGACCGGCGTGGTGGCCCCGCGCCAGATGCTCCACGCCCATAAGCTGGCGTTCGAGCACCCGCGCACGAAACACGCGCTGGTATTCGAGGCGCCTTGGCCGGAGGACTTCGTGGCCGTGCTCGAAGCGCTGCGTGCGTAGCGCTTGAACTCGGGGTCCAAAGCTGAAAGCATCAATATGAGCAACATCGATCGAGCGGTTGATTGTTTCGGGCAGGGCTTTGCCTGCTCGCAGGCCATTCTGACGACCTATGGCGAACCGCTTGGCTTGCCACGCGAGCAGGCCTTGAAGCTCGCCGAAGGTTTCGCCGGCGGGATGGCGGGCCTCGGCGAAACCTGTGGCGCCGTCACCGGCGCCTTCCTGGTCATTGGCCTGAAGCACGGCCGCGCGCGCCCCGATGATGTCGAAGCGAAGCTGGCCACGAACCGGCTCGTCCGCGAGTTCGTGCGCCGGTTCGAAGCCCGGCGAGGATCGGTCAAGTGCCGGGACCTGCTCGGGTGCGCGATCGACACGCCCGAGAAGCTGCAAGCGGCGCGGGACCGGAAGCTGTTCACGACGGTCTGCCCGGGGTTCGTTCGCGAGGCGGCCGAGATCCTCGAAGCCCTGCTGGCTGAGGGTCCGGTGGCTTCACCGAAGCCGTAACCTCGGACGTTTTTTCAGAACCGGCAGGAGCCGAGGTGACGGGGCTCAAAACTCCTGGGTCGTGAGCTGGCATGGGCCAAGCCTGGTAGCGCAGATTTGAAATCTGCCGTGCGCAGTCGGTCCTCCCGCGCCCGGGACTGGCGAACCGCTAGCCGACAGCAAGTCGGCGATACAGCAGATTGGAAATCTGCGCTCCGGCGCGGGGCCTGGGGTCATCGCCCGCATCTGCGCAGGGTGCGCCATCCCTTACGGATAGCAGTATGAAGAACCTCCCCAAAGTCGAAACCCGCCGTGCCTTCCTCAAGAAGACCGCGCTCGTGGCAGCCGCGCTGGCGGGAACCGAAGCTCGTCAGGTTGCCGCCGCCGAGACACCGGTGAAAACTGCCGCTGCTCCCCCGTGGTATCGCCGCACCCTCCGCTGGGGTCAGACCAACATCACCGAGATCGACCCCACGCGCTACGACATCGCCTGGTGGCGCAAGCACTGGAAACGCACCCACACCCAGGGCGTCATCATCAACGCCGGCGGCATCGTCGCCTACTATCCCAGCCAGGTGCCGCTCCACCGCCAAGCACAGTTACTCAATGGCCGTGACTTGTTCGGCGAACTCTGCCGCGCCGCGCACGAGGACGGCCTGGTCGTCTTCGCCCGGATGGATTCGAACCGCGCGCACGAGGAGTTCTACCGGGCGCACCCTGACTGGTTCGCCGTGGATGCCGCCGGCCAGCCGCGCAAAGCCGGCGACCTCTTCATCACTTGCGTCAACAGCCCCTACTACGACGAGCACATCCCCGTCATCCTGCGCGAAATCATCGAGCGGTACCACCCCGAAGGGTTCACGGACAACAGTTGGAGCGGGCTGGGCCGCGGCACCGTCTGCTTCTGCGGGAATTGCCGGAGGAAGTTCCGCGAAAGAACCGGCAAGGACATCCCGCGCGAGAAGAACTGGAATGACACGGCGTATCGCGAATGGATTCGCTGGAACTACGACCGCCGGCTCGAAATCTGGGACCTCAACAATCGCACGACAAAGGCGGCGGGCGGCCCCGACTGCATCTGGGCGGGCATGAACAGCGGCTCGATCAGCGGCCAGTGCCAGAGCTTTCGTGACTACAAGGAAATCTGCCGCCGTGCGGACATCATCATGCTCGACCACCAGTCACGCAGCGACGCGAGCGGTTTCCAGCACAACGGCGAGGCCGGCAAGCTCATCCATGGCCTCCTCGGTTGGGACAAGCTCATTCCGGAGAGCATGGCGATGTATCAGGCCGGCCGGCCCACGTTCCGCCTCGCCAGCAAGCCTGAACCGGAAGCGCGGATGTGGATGCTCGACGGCATCGCCGGCGGCTTGCAGCCCTGGTGGCATCACGTCAGCGCCTACCATGAGGACCGTCGCATGTATCGCACGGCCGAATCCGTGTATCGCTGGCACCAGGACCACGAAGAGTTTCTGGTGAACCGCACCCCAGTAGCGACGATGGGTGTGGTCTGGTCGCAGCAGAACACCGATTTCTTCGGGCGCGACGATGCGGACCTGCTGGTGGAACTTCCCTGGCGTGGCCTGACGCAGGCGCTCATCCACGCACGCATTCCCTACCTGCCGGTCCACGCCGACCACGTTGATCGTGACGCCTCGCAGTTCGCGGTGCTCGTGTTGCCCAATCTCGCCGCCATGTCCGATCAGCAGCTCGCCAGCCTGCGGCGCTTCGTGGAACGCGGCGGCGGTCTGGTGGCGACCGGCGAAACCAGTCTGCTGGACGAATGGGGCGACCCGCGGCCCGACTTCGCGCTGGCCGACCTGTTCGGCGCCCATGTCGCTGACCCACCACGTGCCGGTGACGAGGCAAAGCGGAAGAAGACCGCGACCGACACCGCCCACACGTATCTTCGGCTCAGCCCCGAGCGGCGCACCAAGGTGGACGGCCCGCAAGTTGGCACCGAACCGGACGCCCTTGGCGAGCGCCACGCAGTCTTGCGGGGCTTTGACGAAACGGACCTCCTTCCCTTCGGCGGCATGCTGGAACCGCTGCGAGTGGATCCTGCCGGACAGGTTTTGCTGACCTTCGTGCCGCCGTTCCCGATCTACCCGCCCGAAACCGCCTGGATGCGCGAGCCGAAGACGGACATCCCCGGACTGATCCTGAACGTTGTCGCGGGACGCGGACGAGTCGCCTTCCTTCCCGCTGACCTGGATCGGCGCTTCGGACGTGACAACCTTCCCGATCACGGGAACCTTCTGGCAAACCTGGTCCGCTGGGCGGCGAAGGATGAAATTCCGCTGACCATCGAAGGTCCCGGCCTGATCGATTGCCACCTCTACCGCCAACCGGGTCGCCTCATCCTGCACCTGGTCAATCTGACCAGCGCCGGCACCTGGCGACAGCCTGTGCATGAACTCATCCCCATAGGCCCACTGCGCGTGCGGGTCAAGTTGCCCGCCGACGTGCCCGGCAAACGTGGTCGGCTCCTGGTCGCGGGAAAGACCGTGCCCGCCACAACCCGCGCGGGTTGGAGTCGTCTCGAAATCGGGTCCGTGCTCGACCATGAAGTTGCGGTGATTGGCTAGTGTCGAAGAATTGGCTCGAATTCGCTTCTCCCCCGGGAATACGCTCGTGGCTCACGGTGAGCACCACCGACACAACGGCGTCGCCGGCTCCAGATGCGGGATTCGTCCCCACGCGGTGGACGGTGGTGCTCTCGGCGCGCGATGCCGGGTCGCCGCACGCGGGAGCAGCGTTGGAGTCGCTCTGTCAGACCTATTGGTATCCGCTTTACGCGTACGCGCGCCGGCTCGGCCAGGCGCCCCCCGACGCGCAGGACCTGACGCAGGAATTCTTCGCCCGGCTGCTGGAGAAGCGCTGGCTGGCCGGCGCGGACCGCGAGAAAGGCCGTTTCCGCAGCTTCCTGCTCACGGCGTTCAAGCGGTTTCTCGCGAATGAATGGGACCGCGCCCGCGCGCAGAAACGCGGGGGTCAGGCCGCCCATCTTCCGCTCGACACCGCTCTGGCCGAGTCGCGTTACGAGACCGAGCCCGCGATGGAGTTGCCTGCGGACCGGCTCTATGAGCGGCGCTGGGCGCTGACGCTCCTGGAACACACGATGGCTCGCTTGCGCGCGGAGTTCGAGAGCGCCGGCAAAGCCACCGAGTTCGAGCAGCTCAAGGGGTTCCTCACGGCAGACCGAGCCACTCTCGCTTATGCGGACATCGCGCGCGAGTCGGGTCTGAGCGCCGGGGCCGCCCGCGTGGCGGTGCATCGGCTGCGGCGTCGCTTTCGCGAGGTGTTCCGTGAAGAGGTGACTCACACCGTCGCCACTGCGGAGGACGTGGACGAGGAATTGCGCCACCTGCTGGCGGCCCTGGCGGAGTGAGGGCGATGGACCATCCGGCAATGATCGTAGCAGCGGACGTGAGTCCGCTCACTCTCCTCCGGCACGAATCAGAGCCGACTCACGTCGGCTGCTACGGTTCAAGGAGAGGCGTCATAAAATGATCCGCCTCGTGAGCCGTTGTTCTGTAACGCCCGACCGCCCATGCTTAAGTAAAGGGTGATGAACGAGAACCGTCACACGCCCAAGTGCCCGCGTTGCGGCACCGAGTTGGCCGCCGATGCGCCGGAGGGGCTTTGCCCACGCTGTCTGCTGGCCTTGAACCTCGCCCCGCAGACCGAGATCACCGGCGAGGAGGTCGGCGCCAATGGCACAGAAGTCGTCAAGCCCCCGCCGCCACCCACCCCGCCTCCGGAAGAGATCGCCCGGCTCTTCCCGCAGTTCGAAATCCTCGAGTGCCTCGGACGCGGCGGCATGGGCGCGGTCTATAAGGCCCGCCAACCGAAGCTCGACCGATGCGTGGCCTTGAAGATTCTCCTGCCGGAGCGGCACAGCGGCGGCCAGTTCGCCGAACGGTTCGCCCGCGAGGCGCGCGCGCTGGCCCGCCTCAACCACCCGGCCATCGTGGCGGTCCATGACTTCGGCGAGGCGGGCGGCTATCCCTACCTGGTGATGGAATATGTGGACGGTCTGTCGCTGCGCCAACTCCTCCAACGCGGGAAACTCGCGCCGGAGGAGGCGCTGGTCATCGTGCCCAGAATCTGCGAGGCGCTGCAATTCGCCCATCAGCAAGGGATCGTGCATCGCGACATCAAGCCGGAGAACATCCTGCTGGACCAGCAGGGGCAGGTGAAGATCGCCGACTTCGGCATCGCCAAAATCCTCGCTCCCGGCGCACAGGACTTCTCGTTGACGGGCGGCAAAGACGTGGTGGGCACGCCCCACTACATGGCGCCGGAGCAGATCGAGCAACCGGCGAAGGTGGATCATCGGGCCGACATCTTTTCGCTGGGTGTGGTCTTCTACGAAATGCTCACCGGCGAGTTGCCGCTGGGGAAGTTCCAGCCCCCATCACACAAGGTCCAGGTGGACGTGCGACTGGATGAAGTGTTGTTGCACGCGCTGGAGAAGGAGCCGGAGCGGCGCTACCAACACGCCAGCCAAGTGAAGACAGATTTGGAGACCATCGCGGGTTCGGCTCCAAGCCCGCAGCAGACCGCGTCCGCGAGAACCGCTGAACTGGAGCGGGGCCGGTGGCTGGTCATCGCGGCGAGCTTCATCCTGTTCCTGGCCGGGGTGGCAATGGGCTTCCGCTCACCGCCGCAGTTCGGCATTCCCATCGTACTCTGGGGACTCGCCGGTTTCGTCATCGCGACCGCGAAAGCGATCCGCTCGGGGGGCACTCCGGAGCAGGATCTCCAAGTAGTCCGGTCCGCCCGGAAGGTCCTCTTGGTGGACGGCATCGGGGTGTGCCTTGCCGGCCTGTATGTGGCCTCGCGTTTCCCCGGTCTGGACGCGCCTTTCGGCATCTTCCTCGCGGCCGCGTGTTGCTCGGGCGTCGTGGTCTGCGTGCTGCGGCTCTGCGGCATTGAACCGTTGCAGGCGTGGCTCGCGCCGCGCGCCGGCTCGGCTCAGCCCGCTGTTGTCCACGTTCAGTTGGCGAATCACCCGCGGGGTGCGCGAATCGGCCTGGCACTCATCGTCCTCTCGGGGCTGGTCCTGCTGGCGCTCGCGCTCCGGGAATGCAACCGACGCACCCCAGAGCCGCCCGCAGCGTCTGTTGAACCCGAGTCGCCG
>Ga0315274_10013733_pt1 | contig 11523 bp, 14 predicted proteins | sample YL17G02_20_MG_FD_203700 | JGI IMG/M metagenome (GOLD analysis project Ga0315274, IMG submission 203700) | Sediment microbial communities from Yellowstone Lake, YNP, Wyoming, USA - YL17G02_20 | ecosystem: Environmental > Aquatic > Freshwater > Lake > Sediment | place: USA: Wyoming | collected...
GTCCAGGCGATTTCTGTTTTTGGAATATTTAGGATAATATATTAAATATGGGCAGCAATAAAAAGCCGAGTACTGAAAAAACAAAGCCCGGCCGTCCCCCAAAAATCGAAGGGCGGTTGGACGCGACCGTCCAAACTATTCTTAAACAGGACGACTTCGAGAGACTACGCGATATGGCCTCGTCCAAAGGCCAATCGGTTTCAGCGCTCGTTCGGGAGGCGGTTCTCGACTTTCTTCACAGGTCAGGCCGCAGTCGCTCCTGAAGAATACCGAGAAGCAAACTTGGCCATAAGGCTTTAAATCATGGACGATAAATTAATCTGCCCTTATTGCAGGAGCGCCCAAGTCCGGTTCTTGGAATCCATCATTACCATCCGCCTAGTGGAGCCGCCCGAAGGGAGTCCAGGCAAAGACGCACCGAACCGGAAGGGAGGAGAATCAGTCAAGCCGTGTCTGGATAGCAAGCTGGAGGCGATCAGGGAGGCGTTGAGGCATTTCGGGATGATTTAAAAACAAAGGCTATTCATGGGGCCATATCTCCTGGTCGATAAATCATTCAGTGAGGCGCTATCGCCTGAGGAAATTAATATCCTAGATAATCATTACACTGTAATCATTGCTCCGATTTTGCTTAAAGAAATATGTGCCAACCTACTGAAATATCCGGCTGACGAGAATCTTTCCAGGCATAAAGTGTCATTATTGGCGAAAAAGGCCGACCGTTTTGACGCGAAAACCATCTGCCATTATGGGAATGTTCTTATTGCGGATCTTCTTGGAGCTCGTGTAAAACTCGCGCCAGTGATTCCTAGAATCGGTGGAAGAGAGATCATCGCACCGAATGGATCAAAGGGAATCATTTACGAAGAATCGTTTGAGGATAAAATGCTTCGCCGCTGGGCAGGCGGACATTTTGAAGAGGACGATTTTGCGGTAGCAAAAGATCACTATGATAAACGAGTTTACGACCTTGCGGGCAGCGGAAGAGCCATGGCTGAAATGTATCCTCGGAATGCGTCGTTTAAATCATTGGAGGAATTGGTCGAGCACATAGATTACATTTTTTCGGTTTTCCCCGACCAAGGACAGATTATTGATTCTTTCATGTCAACTGCCAATATGGAGCAACGGGACCAGCGCAATGTCAAAGCCCGCTGGGAATCCGATGGCTGTCCTAGTTTTCACGACTTTGCTAATTATGCTTTCTATTGCTTTCGTCTGGGCAGTATCTTCTGGGTTGCGGTAACATCGGGCCTGATCCCCACGAGCAAACATGCAAAAGCCATCATCGATTACGAATATATCTATTATCTTCCATTTGTACACGCTTTTTGTTCAAGGGACAATTTCCACCGGGAGCTCTCGTCCTATTTCCTAAGAAGCGATCAGGATTTTATATGGGGAGACGATCTGAAAGCGGATCTACAGGTTATCTTGGCGTACAAGAATAAAATGACAGATGCCGATAAGAAATTATATGAAATACATTTTGGCAATTATCCCCCGCCATTGGCAGATTCAATCACTTATAACATATGGCTAAAACGAATGCGGCCATGGACTCCTAAAAGCGGTAATTTAGCGATAGAAATGTCTGAAGATGCTAAGAAAAAGATGGCAGATGAAATAAACAGTATTATAGACTCCTATAAGAAATCACTTTCTGAATAAGTAATTATATTGTCGAATATTATTGTATCAAAGCAAGAATAAATAAAATTAGGTTAAAAGTACGTAATAATATTTAATATCCTTTTTAGTCTTAGAACCAACTCGCAAACATCGGCTCTTCACCTGTTTCTATCGCCCGCTTAACGAGTGCGAGGGCGGTTTTATAGTCAGCCATGAAGCCCTTATGATGATGGCGGGTCTTAATAGCGTTCCTCTTGACAGGGAGGGGGCGGGGGGCAGAATCTAAATAATTCTCTTTGATTATTTATTAGTCAGTAAACATTCCCCTTATGATCAACTACATATACCTTTTTTTGAAGCTTAAAAGAATCCCGAAGCATGACCATAGCTGAAAGGGCTTCGGATGGGTTTGTATGAGCATTAATAATAATTCCTTCTCCAAGCCTGCGGCCAGCATCATACGCTTCAGGAAACTTCTTCTTTATGTAAGAAGACAAATAATCTTTCTGATCTTTTGTGATCGTGCTATCTGAAATCAATTTAAACGTGAGTAATGCCCATTTGCAATAGTAAAAATCATAGGGAACAATTCTGCCCTGTATGGATTGATAGTCGTTATAAGCTTCAGTATATTTGCTGTTTACTGCTTGCTGACGATCAAACACAGCTAATCCATCTTTCGTAAGCTGATCATCTATTATTATGTCTTGAATTACACTCATCAATATAGAACCAATTTGATATGCTTGCTCATCGTCTGGTAATTTATCAGGCCTTTTTGTTACCGGGTATCCTCTATAATCTAGGACTCCATGCATTACTTCATGCATCAGGCAAGTTTCAAAATCTTTGTTTTCCGGTTTTAGCCAAACTATGTGCCTATTATTCGTTAATTCATGACAGCCATCTAGTTTACGAGCAAAGGGGGATCTATGTTCTGCAATATTGCGGAAATCAATATCCCCGAGCAGTTCCGTTTGCTTTATTAAGAAATCCCTTGCTTTGGGAGTTAGTGGCTTTCCTAAAACGTTCATTTCCGAGCTTTGCTCACTTCCAATAAAAGCAAGGAAAAGGCATATCAATAAAACGAATCCGCCATTCATCAAAGCACTTATGTAAATAATATATTTTTCTTCGGTTATTTATTTTCTTCAGCCGGCTTTTCTTCGACAAGCTTCGGGGCTTGAGCCTGCTTAGGAGCGCGTTTCTTTTTGGGTTTCTTCGTTGGCTTCGCTTCAGGCGCAGCTATGACTTCAGTGACCGGCGCAGCCTCAACTGCTGCTTTAGGCTTTCTCTCCCGCTTGACACGTTTGTCGCTGCGCGGTTTACGGACCTTGCGAACCGTACGGGGCTTGCGTGCTTTACGAGGCTTACGGAGTTTGCGGACTTTCTTTGGTTTGCGTCCGCGTTTCTTTATCTCCGTATCGCCTTCGTGCAATGAGACGGTGAGCCCGATATCAAAGGTTATCATCTTATTCGGGACTATTGCGAACTGGGAAGGCTCTGTCCCCCCAGTCAAAATCGCTGTTACCTTATCGACAAGCACCTTCTTGTCGGCGACTTCGATGTAGGTATTCTTCTTTCTGTCCAGAAGCAGGAATTCATTCACTGCGATTTTCTTCGGGCGTGGCATGGCGTCCTCCTAAATTTAAGTATACTAAAAGATATAAGGTCTGTCCACATATTAATAAATTTATTATAAATAATAAACTTTACTTTTATTTTTGATTAATTATAATAATAATTAATTTAGATTCATTAAAGGAGAATATTCGAATGGAAGATCTTGGCAAGTTCATACCATTCGCAAATGATTTACTCGATAAACATAATTCTTTTATCCAAAAAGCAAAATTAGGGAATGAATATATAAATAAATATAACGAAGGAATTATTTACTTAAAAGAGGAAATACCATTAATTGCGAATATTGAAACCAAATTCATGAAGCATGTAATCGCTATTAAAGATCCAAAGGATATTAATATATTGAAAGATTGTTTAAGAAATATTAGAAAATTATTGTTAAATCATATCTATATCGGAAGAAAGCTAATAGTATTATCGAAAAAATATAGCAAGAAGTCTCTCAAATACAAAACGCTGGAGTGTGAGCAATCGTTATGCCAACAAAGTTACACTCACGCAGAATTACTATATCAAATTACTCTTTCTAGGATTTGCTTAAGCGACATAAATGGAATAGGAGAAATGCCTATAATGAATTTTGATTCTAACTTATCGAGAATTAAAAACTTAAACACTAATATATCAATATGCTATAAAAAGGCAATTAATGAAAGTCTACATATTATTAATAAAATGATGTTTTCTTTTAAGCTTAAATCATGGAAAATAGTAGCTAGGCACACGTTATATAATATTCTTATAATAGCAATAGCCTTATGGGGATTTCATGCAATCCTTGAATTATTAGGAATTCATGCTTTAGCAAGAAAAATCATATTTGTTTTTATTTTTATATCTTTTGTTTATGTAAATGAGCGAATAATAATTCCGTTTATTGAAAAATATTTGTCAAATCGCTTCCGAAAGCCCTTTCTTAAATCGATTATCGATATATTTAATACTTATTATAGAATACGGTGTGCCGTATTATTATCTGATCCCGTAGGCTTAAATTTATTGTCAAATATCGATAAAGAGAAGAAATAATTATCCGAAACTTGTTTCCCCTTTGAATACGGCGGGTCTCTTTCCTGAAGCTGAAGAGCGGGCGGCGTTACCCAATAGGATTGTGAAGAAGAGTAACGAAGTGGGGGAGGGGAAATGCAAGAAAAAAATGCGAAATCATACCCATACTCCGTCAAACTTCCCAAAAAACCTATTGTAAGCCTCGGTTTGCCTTCTTCAAATGTAAAATCCCAGAAGTATCTGCCGTCGAAAACCTTTTTGTCGCTGGAAAGGAGTTCGACAAATCCTTTTTGCTAGAGGAAGTCGTCTTTCGCTTCCTCTTCTTTCTTCCAGATGTTCTCGGATGGGATAGGGGAGATTTACTAGATAAATATAAAATGATTCATTTTTATGAAAATCTCGGTTTTGATTTTGAGTAGAATTCCCTGTTTTGGTCGTTAATCACAACTTCCTCGGTTTCCGGAATGTCCTCACCCCAGCCTGAATACTGTTCTCCCTTGGATTTTAATCGTGCTACGGTCTTAAAATGAACGATTGATGTCTCGGGATGATTTATTTTTCCTTCGCCTTTGCATGAATCGCAAACTGCCTCAATGTTCCCCATTCCAACATCCAATTTTACCCTCTTTATTGCTTTTCCAGTTCCCTTGCAATTTTGACATTGACTAGTATGGGCTTCTTGCTTCTCGAACCATGCTAAAGCAGTCCCTTCGCCTTTACAGTAAAGGCATTCAGTATCACGAAAATCATGGTCCCATACGTCGTTAGGATAACGCCTTCTTTCTTCTTCTGGGTCTTCCATAAAGAGCTTAAATCTGGCTGGATTAGCTATCATGTACTCCATGTAGCCATCGTCATTTTCTTTTCGCCATTCTCGCATAATAACAATCTTGCCAGTACCCTTGCAGTAAGAGCAATTTATAAAATGGTCATATCTGCTGTTGGCTTCTTCAATCATTCTTTTTTCCTCGGCTTTTTTTTCGGTTTTTTGTTGTTCTATATACTTTTCTTTTTTCTCTTCTTTTTTTCTTTCTTCAATATTTGTATCAAGCACTGCACGGCCCCTCGATTTAGCGATTAAGATGATAATGCTAGCCAAAAAGCTAATAACAACTATAATGACAATTGCGCTATTATCACTCTTTGGCCTTGGGGCCTTCGCTCCAGCTTGACCCGATACGAGTGTATTATTTATTATGTTTTTATCTAAATCCGCAATGGTACGAGCAGCCACTTGAATCAATTCTAATGTATTATAATTGCTAAAAAGTATATACGAACACGTGATTCGGCCTCCCGCACCCAAAGGAAAAGACATGAAAAGAACGTTTCTGCCGGAAATATTTGTTGTCTTAAATTCTATAATGCTACCTGATATTCTTTTTGAACATAGGACCTTATATTTGAATATGAATATGACTTCATATTCCATGGCACGATCAGGTGAAGATGTTGTTTCAAAACGACATTCTTTCAGGATATTATTTCGTGACGAAGTTGGCAGATCTTCCAAATATCTCATGAACGAGAGCCTTATTTGTTTTGCGACAATTTTGCTTCCTTCGCAAGGGTCATCCGAAAATAAATAAACAGAAAATTGCGCAAGCAATAATATGAGCAAACCGCTTATATATCTTTTTTTATGCGTTGATATCATTCAAAAATACTTCAATTTTCAGTCAAAAGAAATTTTTTTCTAGACCGATAAAGCCGGGTTTTCAATAATTATTTATTATATGCCCAGGCTTCGGCTTTCTGCATTGCCTCAGTGGCTGTCATAGCTTTGCCGATGTGATTCCCATCGACATAAAGATCGTGAGAGGCAGGATCCCATTTAACCTCGAAGGTCCTTCCGGACTTTAGCGATTTGACCCGCTCAAGCTTGATTGTCGCCATTCTCATCCCTCCTTGAAATTCTCCGAACGATCTTTTTGTTCATTTTCCATATATCACAAACAATTAGATGGTCAGATTATTATTCCGAATAAAATTCCTGTCAATAGCCTTGGCTAGACTATCCCCTAAAGGACTATTGAGACAGGCTGACGTTCCGACAAAAAGAGGGCGGAGCTGACTTCGGATCAAGCTAACATCCTGAATCGGCTGAAGATAGCGGTTCCACCCGAGGTATTAGACGTCCGGATAGGAGCTTAAAACCGTAGGCATACGCCATTTTTTCGACCTACCCGTAATCCTTTGATAATCTATAGGATAGGACGCTATGTTAATCTACGACTGTCGAACCCAGGTTAAAATAATTCCCTATACGACCAAGAGAGGATGTCCACTTTGAAGCTAAAAAAGTGGGGCGATTCCGCCCGCACGATTAAATGATGCTTCATTCGATGTGATCTCCATTATCGCTTCTCAAGCTGTTGATTTTTCCTTTAAGATATTCTTGATACGCTGTTAAGCTGTGTATGGCTCTTTTTTCAAATAGGTTTGTCGCTAAGCTCAAAATCTGGGGCATGGCGTTGCTGTAAGGCGTAATATACTTCGCAAGTAGCGCATGTGCATCCGCCAAACACTGTTCCATTATTTTAGAGTTCTTGCTTCTTAGGGCTTCCTGAAGCTCGGTATCTTCGTCTTTGTCTATATATGCGACTTCCCAGCCGTGTCCATTTTTCCAATTTTTATAAAAGCTTACTTCCATCTCAACCACGTCTGCTCTTTTAGGCAACGGCTTCCTTACGAAAGCCACTGCTTTTGAGACAATTTTATTGCGAACGAAGTTCGCAACTTGTATCAAAGCGTCTAGCGGCGTGCTTGAACGAGCGAAAGCAAGAATACCGCACTACAAAGACACCTTTTATAATATGTGTGTAGGCGGCGATCAAAAGGGATGCAAGAACGGCAATGATGGCGTCGTGTCGAAAACGCTCAGTCCGTACTACTTCCCGTTTTTTCGTTTTTTAGCCGCGGCATAAAAGTGGCCGGTTTGAACCAGATTCGCCGGCCGGATTCGGCAAGAATATGCAGTTCGACACCATTATATAAAACTTTAGCTTTTTCTTAAGGATTTTGCTGAACATTCAGATGGAAAAGCCTCTCATCTCTCGCCATAAGTATAGAAAATATATTATTTCCTATAATTATTTTTTATATAAAGCTTTGCTAGCCAAAAAGCTATATTAGTTTCAATAAGGCTTTCTATTCGCTTAAAAGTTTCACTCTCCGGGGAGCTCGGGAAGTATGTTCTTTTTCGCCCTTCGGAGATCGACACTTATCTTAAGTCAAATACGGTGAGGAATTCGAGCGCTAAAAGCTCTTGAACGAAAGCCCGCTTCAAAAGCGCGAGCCTTCATGCCTGTGGGATCTTACTATTTTTCCGATTGTCCTTTAAAGATTATCGCCTTATTTTAATTCGTTGAAGAGTCAATTTATCGTAACTCTTTTTTATATGATGGTCCCCGTCGCATTTTCCGCAATTCCTACAAACGTACGACGAACTCCACGGCATGAACCAATATTTATCACATTCAGCACATTGAGCAAGGGCAACATCGGTTCTATCTTCAGCGAGTTTAATGCTTCCCTTTTCATCTCCTATTAAGACTAGGATTTTTTGATTCCACCAGTCGGGATTCTTTATTGATTTCGCGAGGGCTTCTGCTTTTTCGGCGCCTGGTACTAATGGGCCTTTAACCTCAAGGACTGTCTTAATTTGGGGTAGCCAGAAATCAGGGAGATATCGAATGTCGTCTATCTGATAACCCTCGATTTCGTATTCCCATTCAATCCCAAGCGAATCGAATGTTTTCGCATAAGAAGCCTCCAAATTACTCCGAAATATTATATTTTTATAAGAAGTTTCAATGGCTTTCATTGTTCCCCTCCTTAGACGTGTGTTCGTCATGTTCATAAATTATTATTTCATGCAATCGGCAGAAGTTATATTTCGATCTCGATTTACGCCAATAGGGTTTCCAATGATTGGGATAGAGCTTACATCCGTGGTAGTCCGGATTTTGTTCGAAAAATAAACATTCCTCACAACAAGCGGGGGCTGGAATAGTCCTTTCGTTCATGAGAATATTCCTCCTTCTTTAGCGTCTCTTATATGATGAGCATCTATCGCCGAACCGGCTTCGTCTTTCTAACCCCGCTTTTTTGGCCAAGGACGGCATAGGTCCGCATTTGCACGCCGGCTTATTTTTCAGTCCACGGAATCCATTTATTTTGGTTAATGTATGTGAACGTAATTTCCCCCGTTATAGTATTAAGCCTAAGAAAGCCAGTTCCCGTGCCCTCCCCAACTTTGTAATAACGATATCTCGCCTGCCATCCAATAAAAATTACCATCACCGCTATGAGAAGAAAGATGACCACCGAAAACGCGATTGTCTTTTTCATTTTTCCCTCCCTTTTTCTTCGAGGACCGTATAGGTTCTCATTCGCACGCTATTCACTTTCCTTTATAACCATTCTCGCCAGCGGCACCCAATTCCCTTTCGTATTGAGATTTTGAAATACGATTTTCCCTGTTATGAGATCCACCCTGTAAAAAGTAAGAGAGCCCGCCCTGCCTGACGCGGTGTAGTAACGATAGTGAGACTTCCATCCAATATAAAGTGCCGTTACGAGAAAAAAAACGACAGCCAAAATCGTGATTGCCTTTTTCATATATCCCTCCTCAATATAAATTTATTATGCAATTTCATGAGGCCGTGCTGCCGCGACGGCGTCTTCTCGCCCGGCGGTCAAGGATCGGCCGGGCTTCCGCGTCATTCCACCAGCTTCTTGAAGTCCGGGTCAACCCAGAGCCATTCGAAGTCTTTGTCCGTTTTGGCCCCGGCTTTGTGTTCTGAATCGAGTTTAATTGCTTTAGCAAGATGCTTAAGCGATTCGGGCTTATTCTTCTGGATAGAGAAATAGCATGCGTAGTTATACCAGGCCCCAGGAAAATCAGGCTTAAGTTCGATGATTTTATCGAAGGCGCGAAATGCTTCCTCGTGTTTGCCGAGCCTGCCATAAGCGCTTCCCATATTTGACCAGAGCTCAGGATCATCGGGCTTCAGTTCAATGGCCTTCTCAATGGCGCGAAGGGCTTCCTCATATCTTTCGAGCGCGTAAAAAGAGGCGCCCTTGTTGGACCAAGCCTCAGGATAATCGGGCCTCAGATCGATGGCCTTCTCAATGGCGCGAAGGGCTTCCTCGTGCCGGCCGAGGCCGGCGAGAGCGTTGCCTTTATTGAACCAGGCCTTGGTATATCCGGGCTTCAGTTCGATGGCTTTCTCGTGGGCACGAAGGGCTTCCTCAAGTCGGCCGAGATAATAAAGAGAGGTGCCCTTGCTGTCCCAGTCCTCAGGAATAACAGGCTCTTTTTTGATGGCTTTCTTGTGGGCGCGAAGAGACTCTTCGAGTCGGCCGAGATCGCGGAGAGCGATGCCCATGTTGGACCAAGCCGCGAGTAAATCAGGCTTCAGTTCGATAGCTTTCTCGTATGCGCAAAGAGATTCTTCGACTTTGTCGAGATCATGGAGAACGCTGCCCATATTGGACCAGGCCTCGGAAAAATCGGGCTTTATCTCGATGGCTTTCTCATAGGCGCGAAGAGATTCTTCTAGTCGGCCGAGATCATAGAGCGTGAGACCCTTGCCGTTCCAGGCCCAGTGAAAATCGGGATTTAGCTCGGTGGCTTTCTCGAATGCGCTAAGGGCTTCTTCGTTCCGTTTGAGACGAGAAAACGATACACCAAGATTGTACTGAGCATTCACGTGGGCTCTAATATATTCGATTCGAGCCGCGATTAACGACATTTCCGAAAATATTGGAATCGAATTTTCGTCTTTGCCGGTCTTTCCTAATGAAATCCCGATCAGGTTCAATACTTCGCATTTTTCATTATCGGGAATCGAATAGCGTTTAAGATAATCTGATAATGTGGAAATAGCCGTATCATGGTCAGCGTTTTCTATTGCTGCTAAGGCTTTATCGTAGATGGCTTGCTTATCTTTATCCTTAACGGAGGGGACTCCGTCTATCAAGATATTGAATTTATTGTTTGATGCGCTAATCTTCTTTAAAGTTCTATCTGTTCTCTCCCGGAATGCCTTATCCTCAAGTTCTCTTTGTTTTTCCTCCTCATCCCGCTTTCCCTGTTCGCGCTTTGCTTCTCTCTCGATTCTTCGGGCGCGCTCGATCTGGCCTCGTAGAAAGAGTACTGTGATAAAAATTCCAATTATTAAAGGAACAAATATTTTTATGATCTCGACTATCACCAAATATTTTCCTTATCTAACGCTCTTACCCGCCCGGGCGACCGGCGGCCCCAGGCGCCTCTTTCATGTTAAATACATCTGTGGTCTTTAATAGGGCGCATTAAAGAAACGCCCTTTTCCTTGGCTTCTTGATAGGTAGCATAAGGCCCCCACCATCTTCCGTTCGAATCTCCCCTGACCGTCTTGTGGCACCCTTTGCCTTCTTGACAGTTGCCACAGCTTCCCCTATGGATGACTGCCTTGCTTTCAGCCCTCCAGTTTTCATAAACATAGTATTTCATGATTCCCCCTCCTCGATCGTAATCTTCTCCACCCTACGGTACTCCTTCCGATAATCCTAGTTGATCATCTTACTGAGCGGATAGTGCCAGCGGTAGGTTTACAGAGGAGGAAGATTGGAAACGTTTTTCTTCAGCTCTTTTCCCGGCCATTGGATATCCCCGTATGGCAGCTTCTATATACCAGAATTGCTCCGAGATAGTCAAACAGGCATTCGCTGGCGATTCGGCCCGCCCGGATGCCGATCTCTTCCTCCTCTATCCTTTTTCAAGCCCCGTTGGCGCGTATCGGCTCATTCGATACTATACTATATTATTCTTCGCGTTAAACGAGGCGGACCTAACTCCGAACGAGAAAGGCGAGTCTCGATCGCGCTAAGTGCTATAAAAGTCCCGTAATCTGGGGTATCTCCGTCTAGCGAGCCAATAATGCGAAATATTATCGAGTTTAAGCGGAGGATTAGGTCCTTCAAGTCCCCCAAAAAAATACTGAAATACTAAAACAACGGTTTCTATTAACTCCCTAAAAATAATATAAATATATAAATCTTTTTTTCAGAACAACAGAGAAAGGGCTTTTTAGTTTTTTAGTCTTTCTTTTTGAGATTTTCGAGGTCTAGCCCGAACTGCAGGCCCTTTCTATTCTTTTTTTAAGAGCTTTGCTCTCATTCTTTCTCGATCTCCTCCTCAGACTTAGCTGCCGCGAGCTCTTCTATATCTGAGCAAGGTCCATATTT
>Ga0315274_10013735_pt1 | contig 11522 bp, 10 predicted proteins | sample YL17G02_20_MG_FD_203700 | JGI IMG/M metagenome (GOLD analysis project Ga0315274, IMG submission 203700) | Sediment microbial communities from Yellowstone Lake, YNP, Wyoming, USA - YL17G02_20 | ecosystem: Environmental > Aquatic > Freshwater > Lake > Sediment | place: USA: Wyoming | collected...
CAATAAAAATCTTAAATGCCTCCACCCATCAGAAAAAGATCTTAATTTGGAGTTCCCAATTCTTTTTGCATAGTTTATCGGAATTTCTTTAATGCGCAATCGATTAACAACTGCTTTGACAATCATTTCTGATGCAAACTCCATGCCTGTTGTCTTAAGCTCAAGCTGATTCAGGGCTTCTCGTGTTATTGCGCGCATCCCGCAGTGCGTATCATGAACATTCGCGCCAAAAAACCATCTTAAAACATAAGAAAGAAAAGGATTTCCAACATGTTTATGAAGCCAAGGCATTGAACCCTCTTGCAAATTTCCAGCAAAGCGATTTCCAATAACCATATCATAACCCTCTCTTAAATAATTAACAAAACGCAGAATCTCAGAGAAATCATAGGTTCCATCGCAATCAGCCATAAAAATGTATTTTCCTTTTGCTTCTTTAAACGCCTCAAGATAGGCAATCCCATAACCTTTTTTGTTATGTTTTACAACATTCACCCCAAACTGTTCAGCAATTAAAGGCGAGCTGTCTTTTGAAGAGTCAGATACAATTATTTCAGCATCAAGCTCATTTTCCTTTATAATCTCCTTTATGTTATCAATGCAGATGCCAATTGCTTTTTCCTCATTCCTGCAAGGAAGAATAATGCTAATTTCAGGCTCTTTTTGTCCGTCTACCATTTAAATAAATTCAGAGGGACGTTTATAACCATTATTGCGATTTATAGTATACTACATTATAGAATATAAAAGCTTATATGCCTTTTCGCAACTTTTAGAGTATTATGAATAACCTGCATAAAAATAAGACAAAAATAGCAATAGTAGTAGACGAATTCCCAAGATACTCAGAGAAATTCGTTTTTGACCATGTTGTAGGACTGATTAAAAATGGCTTTGATGTAACTATTTTCACACATAAGAAAGGAGATTTTTCTTTCTTCAAAAAGGATATTTATAAATATAAATTGAACAAAAAGATTAGAATATACCCCTCAAAAAACATCCTTAGATTATTGCTATCACCTTTAAAAACAGCAAAATTAGCTAAAGATTTACTGAAAAGCAATTCAATAAACGAAGCGATTGCAAAAACAGTTTATACAATACCCTTTCTATATAATAATTATGATATTATTCATTTCGAATTTGGATTAATAGGGGAAAAGATAATATTTTTAAAAGATTATCTGTCAAAAACAAAATTCATAACAAGTTTTAGAGGACGAGAGTTGTATTATAGAAAAAGAGGAAATTATGATAATCTCTTTAAAAAGTGCAACCATTTCCATTTTATCTCAAACTATCTGCTAAATGAAGCAGCAAACCGAGGCTTAGACAAGAATAAAATTACAATAATAAATCCTGCAATAGATGCAAAGCTTTTCAAACCATCAAATAACAAACATAAAAACAAGAAATTAACAATAATAAGCTCTGGAAGATTGCATTGGAGAAAGGGCTATCCTTATGCATTAAACGCCATCAAAATATTGAAAGAAAAGGGCTACAAATTTGTTTACAAAATTCTTGGGAGCGGAGATTGCGAGGAGATTATAAAACATCAAATTCTGCAAGACAACTTGCAAGATTGCGTAAAACTTTTAGGAGCAATTCCACGGGAGAAAGTAAAAGAAGAGCTTGAAAAGGCAGATATTTTCCTGCATACAGCTGTCTGCGAGGGCTTTGCAAACTCAGTTCTTGAAGCACAGGCAATGAAACTTCCTGTTGTTTGTTCAGATGTTGGAGGATTAAAAGAAAATATAGACAATGGAAAAACAGGTTTTTTAGTACCTGCAAGGGAACCTAAAAGAATCGCTGAAAAAATCATTTATCTGATGAAACATCCTAAAATAAGAGAAAAATTTGGCGAGCAAGGGAGAAAAAGAGTCTTAGAGAAGTTTAACCTAGAAAAACAAAGTGAAGAATTCAAAAAAATGTATGGAAGATTGGATGTTTAAAATGATAACTGATAAAGATGTCAAAGATAAAGTAAGTATAATTATCCCTGCTTACAACAGAAAAATGGAAGTATCTAATTGTATTGATTCCATATTAAAACAGGACTATAAAAATAAAGAAATTATAATTGTCGATGACGCTAGTTCTGACAATACCTCAGGTTATATCAAAAAGAAATACCCTTTTGTCAAAGTTATTGTAAATAAAGAAAATAAAGGTCCAAATTATTGCAGAAATCTGGGAATTGCAAGAAGTAGCAGCGAGTTTATATTAATTTTAGATAGTGATATAGAACTAACAAACAGAAAACAAATAAGTAATATGATAAATATATCAAAAAGAGTAAAAAATCTGGGAGAGCTGGGAAGTTTTTATGAAGAACCTGATAAAAAAATAACCGCTTGCAGTTTTGACAAAATGATTTATTTTAGATTAAAAAATAAAAATTCCTTGCAAAAATGCGATTATGTTGGCTCTGGGAATCTTTTTATAAGAAAAAAATTAGTTTATCAAAACAAAGGTTTTGATGAGTTTGTTAAAGGAGATAACACTGATGCTGAAATGGGGCTTAACTTAAAAAGAGAGGGGTATGTCAATCTGTTTGGACCAAGTATCGCAGCAAAACACCACAAAAGTGAGAAAGAAAGAGATAATATTGGTTTAAGAGCCACTTTCAAAAAACCAAAAAAATTAAGAGTAATCTGGAGTTATAGAATGCGTTTAAGGCACTTTTTCAAAAATTATGGTACTACAGAAGCATTGGCAATACTCTTTGCAAGATTTATCCCTAAAATTTTAATTTCAATTCTTGCTTTTATAAAACAGCAATTTCTAGGACTTAAGACAAAAGATTCTGAACAGTTTCCAAACCTCAAAGAAAAGATAAGGCGCCTCTTAATTTTGATAAGTCTGCTAGTGGACTCTCTATTTTGGAACATAAGGCACCATAGCGAGACAATTAAATGCAGAAGAATTAATTTTCTTAGAAATAAACACAAAATATAATCTTAAAGATGAATGAAAGAACAAACAGAAAAATAAGTAAGATTGAAGTTTCAGTAGTCATTCCTGTATTTAATGGAGAGAAAACATTAAAGCAGTGTCTAAACTCAGTTTTAAATCAGACATATAAAAATTATGAAGTAATTATAGTGGACAATAGCTCCACTGACAGAACAAAAGAAATAATAAAGAAGTTTGAACAAAAAGATAAAAAAATCAAATATTTTTTCGAATCCAGAAGGGCAAGAGGAGCTGCAAGATATAAAGGCGAGATTAACAGCCAAGGAGAAATAGTATTAATGACAGACTCTGATTGCATTGTTCCAGATAACTGGATAGAAGAAATGATTAAACCAATCACAAGTAAGCAATGTATTGCTGTTCAAGGTATGCTCAAACCCGCTATTAGAAATTACTGGACAAGGCAATACCAAAAAGAGAAAGAACGGATAATAAGAGATAGGCTCACAGATAGAAAAATAGGTTTGCTTGATACTGCAAATTTCGCAATAAAAAAAGATGTTCTAAAGGAGATTGGATATTCAAATCCCAATATAATGGTGGGACATGATACTGAATTAGAATTTAGATTAAAGAATTACAATCACAACATTATGTTTAAAGATATTCAGGTTTTTCATCATCATCCTAATACAATGTTGAAAACAGGGGGTAAGTTTTTTGAGAGGGGAAAGTGGAATGAGAAGATCACACCTGTTAACAAAATTGAGAAGTCTTTATTTGTTTGTTCAAATACCTTACGATTCATTGGAGGGCTTGTATTTTATCTTGTAACCTTTAATAAAGATTTTTTATATTATCTAGTATCCGGAACTGCCTGGAGGCTTGGAATATTATGGACAAGAATAAAAAATATATAAAGATAATGAGTTGACTAAAATGACAAAAATATTAAACAAAATAACAAGCTTGGACTTGTATCTTAATTATCCTGCAAAATCAGTTATTGAAGCAAAATGCATAGAAGATGTTGCTTCTGGGATTTATCCTGTATATTATATAAAGTTCAAGAATCACCTTAAAGTTTCTAGTTCTGCTGTTGCACTAATCAAAGATAGCAAAGAACTTATTTTAAACCCTGATTTCAAGCCAGACTTCACACAAAAGGAATGGTATAATGGAAGATGTACTATTGACAAGCGAGTAAACAAGCTTAAGCCATTTGAAATCAGGACAAAAAATTCTTCCAAAATAGATTTCAATCCAACAAGAAAGCTAAAAGATAAAGATGAATTTATAAATAAATCAATAGTTTATTTCAAGAAATTTGTTAATGACATTGAAAGAAGATTTCCAGAATATCATCATGTTGTTCTAACGGGCGGAAAAGACAGCCAGATGATACATCTTGTGCCAAAATTAAACGAGAAAAAATGGAATATTCTCAGCGAAGAGCCAAATGCAAACTTGGTTAAAAAATGGCTAGTAGCAAATAATATTCACATTAATCACTTCTTTAGAATAGATAATGTTTCTGATGAAGATGAATTCTTTTTAATCAAGAAAGTTGTTAATGGAGACTGCATGTCAAATCCAGAGCACATAAGAAGGGGAAAAACAATGATAAAAATCTCTGATTTTTTCAATAAAAAATGCATTTTTTGGGTAGGAACTCTGGGAGACACAATATACAATTGCCATATTGAAGATTATCGTAAAAATAATTATAGAGATTATTTTGAAACGCATTTTAACAGAGGTTCATCTTGGCAGGGCAATTTCCACCAGACACACTTTAATTTAACAGGATGTCCAATCTTATCCATGTATCACTCAAAAGATATCTGGGAAAAACTATACCAAAAGTTTGACCCGTCAATAAGTGAAAATATTGATTTAAGAAAAGAGATGGGAAGCAAATTAGCTAGAAGAAACATAAAATGGCTTGTTCAAAACCCTCATCCTAAACCATGGTTAATTAATCTGAGATTAAAGAAAGATTTATTGAAGATTTATATTGACAAAGTAAATAATCTTGTCAAGAAGAGCATGCCTTCTCATACATCCTAATATTATCTTCAACCTGTTTGTCCAAAGTGTAATTCTTGATAACATGCGCTCTTCCAAGTTTTCCCATTTTCAAGCTTAACTTGGGATTTTTAATTAAAACCTTGATTTTATCTGCAAGAGCTTCTGGATTCCTTTTTTGAACAACAAATCCTGTTTTGCCGTCGATAATTGCTTCAGGACAGCCACCTGCATCTGTCACAACACAAGGCAATTCCATTGCACTTGCCTCAAGAAAAGAATTGCCAAATCCTTCTGATAAGCTCGCTTGAACAAAAATATCTGCTTTACCCAAATACCCTCTTACTTCTTCTCTATCTTTATTGCCTAATAAAAATACGCAATCTTCCAAATCTAAATCCTGAATTGCCTGTAAAATTGCCTCTTTATAATTCCCATCCCCAATAATGTAGAAAGTAAATTTAAGCCCGCTATCTTTCAAGATTCTCATTGCCTGCAACGAATATTCATACCCTTTTAGCCAAACCAAGCCTCCAACGCTAATTAAGATAGTTTTATCTTTATTATTAGTTGTTCTCTCATTTGAAAGTTTAAAATAATTCGTATCTATAGATGAGGGAATTAACATAAAATTATCCTTGTTGTAACCAATTTCTCTTGCCCGTTTTAATAAAGTTTTAGAAACAAAATGAAAATAATCGCAATTTCCAAAGACAAAATCATATATGCGCTCTCCGCGCCTTAAAGGAACAAAATTAATGTCAGAACCCCTAAATGTCTGTATAAATTTTGTGCCAATTATCTTTTTCAGTTTAATAAGTTCTTCAAAAGCTAATCCATCATGCCCAAATTCAAAGTGGATAATGTCATAATGATTTTTAATGAAAAATAGTGCATTTCTCAAAGTAACAAGAGACTTTCCATTTCTTTCTCTTATTAATTCCAATGTCTTTAATGGAGATTTGACAAATGCAGAAAACAAATAAAATAACAGACTAACCATGTAATTTGGCAATCTCTTTAGGATTAATTTGTCCTTTAATCCAGGAAAAAGCGTCCAATTTCCTTTCCCTTTCGTGAAAATTGTGAGATTAACTCCTTTTTGCACTAATTTTTCATATTTCCTGACTAAGAAAGTATGAGTTGAAGCAGGAAAATCATCTCCCATAATTACAGCTATTTTTTTATTTTTGAGTGTCATTTTATTAAAGATTTATAATTTTTTTATACATTTTAATCTGCTCTTCTGTCTGTTTTTCTAAAATGTAGTTTTTGATAACATGTTCTCTCCCTTCTTTGCCCATTTTTGCTCTTAATTTTGGATTTTTAATCAAAATCTTGATTTTTTCAGCAAGAGCTCCAGGATCTCTTGCCGGAACAACAAACCCTGTTCTTCCATCGATTATTGATTCTGGCTCACCACCAACCTCTGTTGAAACCACGCAAGGAAGCTTCATTGCACTTGCCTCAAGCGGTGCATTGCCAAATCCCTCAGATATGCTTGACAGAAGAAATATGTCAGCCATCTCTAAATATCTCTTTACATCTTCTTTTCTTTTTCCTCCTGTTAACTTGACACAATCCTCCAAGTTCAGGGCATGTATTTCATGCAAAATCGCATCTTTATACTCTCCATCTCCAACAATGTAAAAAATAAACTTAAATCCATTATCCTTCAATAGTTTCATTGCCTGCAAGGAATATTCATGTCCTTTCTTCCAGTGAAGTCTTGCAACACTTATTAAAATAGGTTTTTTATTTTTCTTTTTATCATTAGATATCTTAAAGAAATCAGTATCGATAGCAGGAGGAATTATTGTAAAATTATTTTTATTGTATCCTGCATCCCTTGCTCCTTTTAAGAGTAATTCCGAAAGAAAATGAAAATAGTCACAATGTTTAAAAATAAAATTATACATGTCCCTTCCTTCAGCTAGTGGGCGAACTAAAACATCATAACCCCGAAAAGATTGTATGAACTTTGTGTTAAATATGTCTTTAAATTCAATTAGATATTGAAACGACTTGCCAACTTGCCCATATTCAAAATGAATAATATCATAATGATTCTTGAAGAAAAATAAAATTGTTCTCAATGCAGGAAGAGATTTCATGCTAAACTCATTTGATTTATAGAATCGTTTTAATAATATTATTGTTCTTTTCGGTGATTTTACAAATGCAGAAAATAAATAAAACAAAAATCCCAAGATTATTGAAAATAGCTTATTGCCTGGCAATTTCTTGTGAATTATAACCTTCTGCGACTTCGGAAAAAGTGACCAATTTCCCTTTTCCCTTCCGAGAATAGTAAGATTTATTCCCCTTTTTAGTATATAATAATATCTTTTAATGAAGCATGCATCATTCAACTCTGGAAAAGAACCCGTTGTAATTATCGCAATCTTCTTATTTTTGAGTATCATTTTAATTTAAGATAATGTTTTATAATATCCTTGGCAGAACCTTCCTTTATTATTCGTCCATTTTCCAGTAAAATTGCCCTGTCGCAATGCTTCTCAATTAACTCAATCTCATGGCTTACTAACAAAACACAAGCTCCTCTTTTTACAAGCTCTTTTATTTTTTCAGAGCTTTTTCTTCTAAAATTCTCATCTCCAACAGCAAAAACCTCATCTACAAGCAGAATCTCTGGATTTGAATGTATTGCAATTGCAAATGCCAATCTCTGTTTCATCCCTGAAGAAAACTGGTAAACTTTTGTGTCTACAAAATTCTCTAATTCAGAGAATTCAACAATTGAATTGAACTTTTTATCTATTTCTTGTGTAGTAATTCCAAACAAAGCACCGCATAAATAAATATTATCTCTCATTGTCAATCTGTCCTGCATTCCAGCGCCCAAACCAATTAAAGGGCACAGTTTGCCTCTTGTTTTTATTATTCCCCCTTCTTTATCATATATCCCTGCAATTGTTCTCAGAAGCGTGCTTTTCCCAGAGCCATTTTTCCCAACAATTCCAAGAATCTCGCCTTCTTTTGCGCTAAAAGAGACATCTCTCAAGACATCAATTACTTTTGCAGATTTATTTCCAGACAAGAAAGAAAGCAGCCTGCTTAAGGCACTCAATCCTTTTTTAAATCCAGCATTAAATCTTTTAGATACATTCTTTACAATTATTCTTTCTTTCATTCTTTCCATGTTTATATCATCTCCGCAAATTTATGTTTCAATTTCTTGAAAATTAAGTAACCAAGATTAAAAGAAAGCAGGGAAAAGCAAGCCAAAGCCAAAACAGAGCTAATAGCGGGCAGTTTGTTATATATCAAGATATCTCTTGAAACAGTTATTATATAATACAAGGGATTGAACAAATTAAGTGTGTAAATAAGAGGAGTTTTGGGAGATATTGTATAAAAGACGGGTGTAACAAACCACCACAATCTGGAAAAGAATGCCCAAATATTCTCCAAATCCCTGAAATATATTATAATTGATGAAAAAGCAAAGCACATTCCAAGAATAAGCAAAAATTGCAGGAATAAAATCAGAGGAAACAATAGCATTAAAAAAGACAACTTTACAAAAAATAGCAGGAAAATAAAAAGAACTAAAAGTTCAAAAAAATGATTAATTAACGCCATAAAAACGCTTGCAACAATTAGAGATTCCCTGCTAAAATTCATTGATTTTATCAGCTGCGCATTTGCTATAATATCTTTCATGGCTGTTCCAACAGCAAGATTGACAAAATTCCACTGAATAATTCCAATTAAAAGATAAAAAGGATAAGATTCAATTCCAGCTCCAAGCCGTGTCGCAAAAATAAAGTAAAGTATCAGAAAACTTAACAAAGGATTCAAAAAATACCAGAGCACTCCAAGATAACTTCCTTCATTCCTAAGCTTAAAGCTCGATATTGTCAATCTTTTAATTAGTTCAATCTGCCTTGATAACATATACTCATTCAACTTGCCTGCTTTTAAATAACTATTATATCAAAAGAGATATATGCTCTTATAACAATCTTTAAAAGTAAAAAACCACAGGAATAAGCATGTTTCTCAATAGATTAGTAAAATGGCTAGATAATACAGATAAGAATGGAAATGAATGGACAATAGGGGTTTATTTGGGAGATTCCCCATTTAATCTTGCCCCCTCTAAAAGAGCATGTAATCCTGTTTTAACTGCAAATGATGTAACAGACATAAATGCAGCATTTGTCGCAGACCCCTTTATGATTCGCAAGAACAATCTCTGGTATATGTTTTTTGAAGTTTATAATAAAGATAAAAATAGGGGGGAAATAGGGCTTGCAACCAGCACAAATGGATTAAAATGGCAATATAGGCAAATTGTGCTAAAAGAGCCCTTCCATCTCGCATATCCTTATGTTTTTAACTGGAAAGATGAATATTATATACTTATGTCAGCCAGAAAAGCAAATTCAGTCAAATTATACAAGGCAGTCAATTTTCCAGCAAAATGGGTTTTTGTCAAAGATTTAATCAAAGGAAGTTATGCTGATGCTTCATTAATTTATTATAACAAAAAATGGTGGATGTTCGCAGAAAGCAGGAACAAGCCAGAAGAAAGAAACAATACATTGCGCCTTTTTTATTCTGATAACTTGGAAGGCAACTGGAAAGAGCATCCAAAAAGTCCTATTGTAAAGAAAAATGCTCATAAAGCAAGGCCAGCAGGCAGAATGTTAATATTTGACAATAAATTAATAAGATTTGCCCAAGATTGTTATTCTTGCTATGGTAATAAAGTCAGAGCATTCAAAATAACTACTTTAAACACCAAGCAATACAAAGAAGAAGAAATTGCCAATAGCCCTATTTTAAATCCCTCTGGAAAAGGCTGGAATGCAGAAAGAATGCATCATATTGACTGCCATAAGATAAAAGACAATTTATGGTTAGCATCAGTTGATGGGAGAAAGTCAGCTTAAACTGCTCTGTATCAGCATTATAATACCTCGCAAAGCCCCAGATAAGGCATATGAGACACCTTTTTCTTCAACCTTGATAATCTCTTCCCCTACAGTCTCCTCTTTAAACTCCATAATTATCAACAACAATCTCCTCTTTCAACTTTATAATTATCAGCTAACAAATACAACAAAATAATTCATGTTGCTTTCTTAAAACAATTCTTTAAATCTCTATAAAGGAAAATAGCAGATAATAATAAGTTATCCAGCTCTCGCCAAGCATTAAACTATATCAAAAATAAAATAGAAATAATTACTTATTCTTTCCTATTCCTGCTACTCTGTCTGGACTGCCATCAATGCCGGTCCACTGCTGCATTACTCCAGGCGCACAGCCCTTATTCGACCCTATTCCAATGCCCAATGTAGCCACAATCTGCCTGTACGTACAGCCCTTAGTGTTCTGCATGTTGTAAACAAGGCTCTGGTCCCCCTTCGGGCCTGACTCGAATGCACTTGTTGCAAAATTATTCTGCGCATACTGGTTTGGATTAAGAGCTGTATTGTCTGCTACTGAGCCAGGACACTTGTCATCCCCGTTGCAGTCATTCATTCCATCACTGTCTGCATCAGCGTCGTCTACAACACCATTGCAATCATCATCTTTTACATTGCATGTTTCAGGAGCAGGTGTTCCAGGGACGCATGTATTATTTACTGTTCCACTTATGCATACTAATTGTCCTGTTCTCGCGCATGCTCCTACTCCGCATGAAGTTGGAGTTGGAACATAACCTTCATCAATAGCCCCGTTGCAATCATCATCAACACCATTGCAAACCGCATCTGCTGCTCCTGGATGTACTGCAGCATCAGCATCATTGCAATCCCCTCCATCAACAATCCATGGGCAGATTATGCTTGGAATTACTCCTCCCCATTCACCATACTTTTCAGGTGTTACATAACCATCACCATCTATATCTCCGCAAAAATCATTGCAATCCAGCTCCCCATTATTCGTTGCATCGCAATCCTTGTCTATTACATTCTTATTAACATCGCAGATATCGTCTCCTCCAGGACTAATAGTTGCATCACCATCATTGCAATCCTCATCAATTAATATGTATCCGCTAGGAATCGTGCAAACTTCTTGCGTATTGGCTGCATTTCCATACGCATCATTGTCGCCATCATAATAAACAGTTACAACAGGCAAAGGCATGCATGCCTCTTGAGTTGTTCCGCTAACACAAATTACTTTTCCAGTGTTGTTGACGCACAAATCAACTCCGCACGTCGTTGGTGTTTCAACATACTCGTCATCATTAATGCCATTGCAGTTCTCATCAACCCCATCGCAATTTGCATCACTTGTTGGCTCTCCAGGAACGCATGTATTTGTCTCATTTCCATTCGAGCATATTAATTCCCCAGAAGCAATGCAAGCCCCTACTCCGCATGTTGTTGGTGTTGGAACATATCCCTCATCAACTGCTCCGTTGCAATTATCATCAACACCATTGCAAACTTCAGTCGTAGGATAAACAGCTCCTATGCAATCTCCCCATAATCCATTAATATCACATGTCTGAGTCCCAAATACACATTCTCCAGCATCGGTTTCTGGCCCGCAGTTCTGCGTCTGCCCTTCATTGCAAGCAC
>Ga0315274_10013738_pt1 | contig 11521 bp, 10 predicted proteins | sample YL17G02_20_MG_FD_203700 | JGI IMG/M metagenome (GOLD analysis project Ga0315274, IMG submission 203700) | Sediment microbial communities from Yellowstone Lake, YNP, Wyoming, USA - YL17G02_20 | ecosystem: Environmental > Aquatic > Freshwater > Lake > Sediment | place: USA: Wyoming | collected...
ACTTCCCCAGCACCGCCGTCGCTGGCAGCGCCGACGCCGGCTGTTCAAAAGGAGCTTGCTGAGGTAGCGCGTCAGGTCACAGGCGTCCCCCCTGCTCCGAAGCCACCAGAGCCCACAGCCAAGCCGTCGGGGGAGCGCATCGCGACCAAAACATTGGCGGAATTGTATGCATCGCAGGGGGATTGGAAGCGGGCGGTGGAGGTTTACGAGCAATTATTGAAGAAGCACCCGACCAATGTCGCTTATCAACAGCGATTGAACGAACTCAAGAATAAAATGGAAGCCGGCAAGAAGGGCTGATGGTGCGGAAGTCATAAATGGGTAATGGGTAACTTGCGATTATGAGTATTACGATTATACCGATGGATATTCCCCTTAGTCTCCCCCACAAACGGGGTGATTCACAACAATATTCACCAATTGTAAAAGAGAGGAGAGTATTACCTTGTAGCGATTTGTGCTTCTTGGAGGGCGGACTTTCAGTCCGCTCTTGGTAGGGTTTAAGCACGAATTGGAGCGGACTGAAAGTCCGCCCTCCAAGAATATCGCTACTTGATTAACACTCTGAAAGAGAGATAATGGAAGCAAGACTCGCCGCGCTGCGGCGCCGTTTTCGGACCTTGGGCGTCGCCAACTTCGTTGTGACCAAGCTGTCCAACATCCGCTACCTGTGCGAGTTTACCGGTTCCAACGGGCTGCTGTTGGTGACGGGCAAGGATGCGTATTTCGTGACCGACGGGCGTTACACCAATCAGGCGCGACAGCAGGTCGGCGGCGCGCAGGTGTTCATTTATACTCCGGCGGCGAGCAATGCCGAATCGTTTACGCGGGAAATGAAAGTGAACCGGGAGATCAACTTCCGCGGACGGATTGGCATTGAAGCAACGGTGATGGCGGTGGACTTGTATCAGGCGTTACGACGGACGTTCCCGAGCTCGCAGTTGGTTGAAACTGACAATGTAGTTGACGACCTGGCGATGGTGAAGGATGACGGGGAGATCGCGCTCATACGGAAGGCGGTAAACATAACCGACAAGGTGTTTGAGTCGGTGTTGGGGGATATCAAGCCGGGTATTTCAGAAAAGGATATTGCTGCTGAGATAACTTACCGCCAGCAGAAGTTGGGTGCGGAGAAGGACGGATTTGACGCCATTGTGGCGAGCGGTCCGCGGTCGGCGCTGCCGCATGGGATTGCTTCCAACCGGAAGATAAAGAAGGGGGATTTCGTGACGCTGGATTTCGGCTGTGTGTACGAGGGGTATCCGTCGGATATGACCCGCACGGTAGTGGTCGGCAAGGCGAGTGCCGAGCAGAAGAAAATTTACAGCATTGTGAAGGAAGCGCAGGCGCGCGGCGTTGAAGCGGTGAAGTCAGGGATACGCTGCGCGGACGTGGATGCGGCAGCGCGCGATGTTATCAACCGAACAGGTTACGGACCGCAATTCTCACACGGCACAGGGCACGGGTTGGGTCTTTGGGACAGGGTGAAGGAGGTGCACGCGCGCCCTGTTCTATCACCACTCTCTAAAGACAGGTTGAAGACCGGGATGGTGGTCACGATTGAGCCGGGCATTTATGTGGAAGGGTTCGGCGGGGTGCGGATTGAGGATGATGTAGTGGTGCGGGACGGCGGCTGTGAGGTGTTGACGAAATCAAGCAAAGAACTTCTGGAGTTATAGGAGGGGAGAATGGAGAAGCAGATCAGGGGGCGGGTGTGGGTTTTGGGAGAGGACGTGGACACCGACGTCATCTACCCCGGAAAATACCTGCCGATACTGAACCCGGAAGAGATGGCCAAACATGCGCTGGAGGGGGTTGACGCTGCTTTTCCGGACAAACTGCAGCGCGGGGATATTATCGTCGCCGGTCTGGGATTCGGTTGCGGTTCCAGCCGGGAGCAGGCTGCGACCTGTTTGAAGGCGGCGGGTGTGGCGGCGGTGGTAGCGGGGTCATTCGCGCGGATATTCTTCCGAAATGCCGTCAATCAGGGATTGCCGCTGGTGCAAGCGAACCTAATCGGACAGTTGAAAAGCGGCGATGACATCACGATTGATTTTGGGACGGGTGAAATAACCCATCCGGGCGGCAAGACGCATTTCCCCAGCCTTGACCCGTCGGTGCAGGCGATTTTGGATGCCGGGGGTTTGATTCCTGCGGTGCGACGTAAATTGGGGTTTGACTGATCGGTCGTAGCCGCGCGAAAGAGGAAGCGCGCGCCTTCCTGGTCGGGCTGACCGGACCAATAGGCGCCGGCAAATCGGAAATCGCGGCGGTATGGGCAAAACGCGGCGCCGGTATTGTGGAAGGGGATGCGATGGGGCGGCTGGCGCTGGAAGATGCCGGCCTGCGTCGGGCGCTTGCGGAACGTTTCAGCCGTGAAATCATTAACAACGACGGTAGCATCAACCGTTCCCGTCTTGCTGCGTTGGTGTTCGCTTCGGTGGAAGCGCAACGCGACCTCACCCGGCTCACCTTCCCCACCCTATACCGTTTGGCTTGCGCCGAGATGACTGCCTTGGGACGTAAACATAGGATTGTAGTGTTTGATGCGGCGCTGATATTTGAGTGGGGAGTGGAGGCCGATTTTGACGTGATGGTGGCGGTAATGGCGTCGCAGCCGCTGTTGGTTAAACGCGCGGCGGAACGGTTGGGGGTGGATGAAGCGGCGGCGGAGGCGCGGCTGGCGTTGCAGCTAAGCCCGGCCGAGAAGGCGGCGCGGGCGGATTACGTCATCGTCAACGATGGAGACTTAAAAACGCTTCAGGCTCGCGCGCGAGAAGTGTGGCATATAATCGCCGGCAAAGGGGCGCTGGGAAGAGAGTAACGAGCCGGTCGGACTCTCTTAAACCGACTATAAAGAATGCACAGCATATGGAGCATAAGAAACGGATGGGAGTGAACAAAAAAGCCGGTCGGACTCTCTCAAGCCGACCGGCTTTTTTCACAAAGGAGGCTTGGTCAGCGAAACATAGCCTTTATTGAACCCCAAGTGCGCTGGATGCCGGAAAATGATAAGGTCACCTCAGCCACTTCGCTCATTTCGGTGCTGCCGTTGGGGAGCACGACTTCCAGGCGATAATAGTATGTGTGCCACTCGCCCTTGAAGAAGTCGGTGTCAAGGTAGCTGTAGTGGGTTACCCCGGCTTTGACAGCGACGGCGGCGAGGAAATAGAAGCGGTGACCATCAAGGCTGCGTTGCACCCGGAAGAGAACCGGAGTTGTGCCAGGATTAGTGTTCCATTCCAGGAGCGCCTGCTGACCGGTAGCGGCGGCGGTGAAATCGCGCAGGATTCGGCCATCGCCGATTACCAGGGTCGGAAGCAGGCACAGCAGGAGTAGAAGGATTATTTGTTTGGACATTTGGATACTGGGTGTTGCGATTTACACACCATCACCAGAATAAAATAAGTAAAAGATTGTGCTTTGTCAAGGGGTCCTTCAATGTTATCGGTAGAGCTCGGGATGGTCGGCGTCCCATTGGGACATTTTTTCCAGCAGGTCCTGGCTGCCGCAGGTCGCGAGGGCAGCGGCGAAACGGGGCGCGTCAATGAAACGGAGGATATGGTCGTCGCGATGAAGTTCCATCATTAAAGGGCTAATAGTCAGCAATAGTTCCACGGTGCGGGACAGGTAGGGTAGGGCGGATTCGCAGTCGTCTTTCTCGGCATAGAAGATACCGGCGCGGGCATGGAAAGCCGCCTGGCGGATGTTGCGATAAGCGGTGTCGAGAGACAGGTCGCGCGCCAGGTTGCGGCGATAATCCCAGCCGTCTACAAACAGGCTCTCAAACCGCGCGGCATCCGCCACCGACAGCGCTTTGTCGTAATAGGGCTGCCCGCCGCCGGGCTTCAGCAGGTCGTTCTCAAATCCCAGAGAAACCCAGATGTAAAACTCCATCAGCCCGGTGAACGTGTCATAGGGGTCGCCGACGTGCAGCGGCTGGTCGCGGGTCAGCCGGAAATCCCAGCGGGTGTCGCGCAATTGGATGCCGGATTTCGTTGCGACCATCACCCCGGCGGAGTATTTGTGATAGATGGAATAGAGCGAATACTTGTCGGGGAATAGGTCAATCGTGACGGGCAGTTGGTATTTGTATCCATCGGCGGACCAGGTGTGGTCGTTGAACAATGCTGATAATTCGTCACCCAATCCCGCGAGATAGTTTTGCTCGTCCAACGGAAGCTTCTCCAGATGCAAGCGGACTTCAACCTGCAACTGCTCGGCGCCGGCAGGAAACACCCCCGAAGCAAGTCCCACCAGCATTCCGAGAAAGAGTAATAACGGAGTTTTGTTAGTTACCGGAAATAAACGCCTCACCAATCCTCCCGAATTGTCAAATGCCGCCGGCAAGAGCCATAACCGTCAGACGCCCATCGCCGATAGAGTCAATGTAAGGCAACAATCTTTGAGTGTCAAGCCCTTGGGCAACAATTCAAATGAGCGGATCCGCACATTAGAGCAAGTTTTGCCAGTAAAAGAGAGCGAGAACATTCCAACCGAAGCCCACCGAAGGTCGGAACTTCAGAGCAGGTTCACGACCAGCTTCACACTATTCATTTTCTCATTGCTAATTGCCGCTACTCACATGTCAATGGCGGAGGTGGAAGTTTCCGATCTCATTCCCGGTGTGGACTGGGGCGAATCGGATGATTATCTGCAGCAGCTCCGCGATCTGGAAGTATGGCGACTAAACATCAAGCGCGCCGGAATTTGGGAGATTGCCGCGCTGCCGGGGTTTGATCCGGATATTGCGAGGTTGATTGTCCATCCTCTGCAAAATGCCAAAAGTCCGAGGGTTACAATATCGGACCGATCAGCCGTTCTATTCATTCTTGTAACTCCATCCCGTAACTGGTTCACCGATACCGATGTGCAACCGGTTACGGTGAGCTATAAAACCCGCGCCAGCCGGAGATATGGGCGATTGACCGGGATTGACAACGCAGATTACGACGGGTCGCCGTTGGGGTTGACGCAGAGGCTGCAGACGAATTATGGTGGGTATCAGGCGGGGCTGATGCTGGACAAGGACCGCTACGAGCCGGAGATGGACGACCTCGCCCGTTACTATATCTCATACCGCGACGAAAATCTCGCCGTCATTGCCGGCGATTATCATATAACAGCGCTGAATGGCGTAACACTGGGCGGCAACCCGAATTACAATTTCAACTGGGATGCGCCTGGATCGTTCTTCAGCAGTCAACAGGGGGTGATGCCGGCGGTGGACGCTATTCAGAACAGCGCGTTCCGGGGTGTGGCGGCGGAAGGTTGGATTAAAGGGTGGCAGGTGATGGCGTTCGCCGCAGACACACGGCTGGACGCCATTCGCGACGACACGGGACGGGTGTTGAGGCTGTCGGATTCGGGACTGCATCGCACCGCCGGTGAGACGGTCAAGAAGGATGCGGCGCGAGAGAAAACCTTCGGTGGAGCGGTCATTCGCCGGTGGGAATTCGGGAGTGAGACGACCTTAAATGCGGGAATGGCGTGCTATTTAGCGGAGTATCGCGATCCATTTGAACAGCCTCTTGATCCAAAGTTTCCATCTCCGCTTCTCGGCGACGAGGCAGCGGGAGTGGGATTTGGGTTGCAAGCAACGTCAGGGATGTTTTTAGGCTCGGGGGAAGTTGCTACTGACGGGGATGGAGTAGTCGCGGGACGGTTGGATGTATCGCAAGGATGGGAGATGCCGGACGACAATCGGTTGCGAGGCTACCTCTCATTGTATCATTATCCCGCCGATTATCACAATCCGCACAGCGGAGCTTTGCCGGGAAATGACCCGAAGAATGTGGATGGGAGTGCGGTTTTACTGAGTATTAAACGCGGTGAGCGGTTCATTCGCGAATGCCGGGTTCACTGGGCGCTAGAGCGGCATCCCGAGCGGACTTACACTATCACAAGAGCGTATTCGTCTGAAACCGGTTCGGCGACGGTCACGATGAAACCGCCATTTCAAGGGACGATGGAGGTGAGATACCGGCGCTCAAATGGACTGGAGGGGTTCGGGGAGGCGCCTCCACCCGAAAGGTCCGGTTCGCACCGGCTGCGACTGACATGGCTGTGCGACCAAACTACCTGGCGGGTAAAAATGTGGGGGGAGACCGGATATTTGAGGCTGGTTGGGGATCCGGTCAGACTCAGCGCGATGTTGGGAACGACTTTTTCACAGCGGATTGCGGTTTCGGAGCCAGCGCGCAGCCGCTGGCGGTATTATATTACAGCATGCCGTTTTGTAACCGCCGGCGATGGGGCGCTCTATTTGGGGGAGGGGGAACTGCCTGACCGGCTGGCGGCGGTGCGACTGGCGGGGCGGGGGTTCAGGCTTTCCAGTGTTGTAGTCTGGCAGTTTGTCGGGCAGGAAATCGCGATTCAAATGGCGCGCACAATTCAGGACCGCGGCGGACGCGATTCGGGCGATTTGGAAGCCTATCTAACGGCATCTTTCAAGTTTACAAAACAGTCGGAAATTGGAGATTCGGAGTAATAGCCACCGATGTTGAAGGGCTGGCTTATAGCGGGTATAATCCTGGCGATTGGGGGGTCGCTGTTGGTGTGGAGCGGCTTTCAGACGCGGTTTGCGGTTATGCCGTCGGTGGTGGCTCCGCAGGCCGGCACTCCGCCAACTTTATTGCCGGATAACATTCCCACAGCGGGGACAGTTACACCTCCGATACTGACGGTTACAGATTCCTTCCCCATCCAGCAAGCACCGCAGATTGGTCAGCAGGCACAGCAGATTAAACAGATTGAGCAGATACCGAAACATCTGGCGGAGCCGGTGAAGGCGAGTATTTCGCTTCCGCCAAGCCTCTCGGAGGAGACTCATTGGGACGACCCGCGCAAAGCGAAACTGGTTTCGGAACTCGCCGGCGCCGGGTGGACGGATGATGAGCTTGCGACATTGCGCCGGCTCCTGCAAGAGCCACGCGCCAATTTCCGCCCCGGCGTGATGAAGAAGAACTTTACGCACGTGGAAACTCCCGACCTCTACACCCAACAACTAACATCGGAATCGGTGGAGCGATGCCTGGATTTCCTGCGGATTGACGGAGAGCAGGTGAACGGGGCGGCGCGGGAAGGTGGTGTGCCGGCGGAGGTGGTTACTGCTATTTTGAAGGTGGAGACGAATTTCGGCAAGCACAAGGGGGATGAGTCGGTGTTCAACGTCTTCTGGAGCCTGTCGCTGGGCGATGACCCGGGCGTCCGCGACGAGGTCCTCCCGAAGAACGACCCGGAGTGGGGAGATAAGAAGGTGAAGATGGCGAAACGGGCGGAGTGGGCGCGGACGCAACTGCGCGACCTAGTAAAGATGGTCAACAGCGGGCATAGCGCCGACCCAATGGGTATGGTCGGATCATGGGCGGGGGCGTTTGGGTTGTCGCAGTTCATACCGACCAGTTACCTCTATTATGGACGGGACGGAAATCAGGATGGAGTGGTGGATTTGGATGATGTGGCGGATGCGGCGGCGTCCATCGTCTATTATTTGAAGAAAAATGGTTGGCCCGAGGATGGCTCGCTGCGGCGGCAGAGGCTGGCGATAATGTCCTATAATCACTCTGAGCCGTATGTGAACTGCGTGCTGGCTTTGGCGGATTCGCTGGCGGGGCGGCGAAACGGATTGCAGTAGGCTTTCCAATCTTTTAAATTGAAAAGATTAAACCAAAATATTTGCGGTTTACTTACTTTAGTCGTTCTTTGCAGCGCGCGGAGTTTTTTGGGCGCAGAATCTTCTGCACCAGCGAACGATTTCTGGCTGCCTATCGGGTGGCTTAACCAGCCGGAACGGGCCGATTCAGTCCGGATTGTCATTCAATGCCGGCTGTGGCAAGTTGATCCGGCCGAGTTGGCGGAGCGGTTGGGTATAAGCTGCCGGCGGGATAAGAGCGGCAACCGGCTGATGCTGGAACTACCAACCCAGACTTTAACGCTGACCGTAGGGACGCCGTTTGTGACCGCGGGGAATGCGGTGCTGCAGATGCCGCTGCCGGCGACGGCTGACAGGAAAGGGCTGCTGGCGCCGTTTGAGCCATTTATCAGTCAACTCGCGGCTTACTATTCAGGCGAATTGCTCTTTGACCCGTCAGAGCCGCGGTTGTTGGTGGCGACGACGCGCTACAACCTGTTGGGAGTGCGTTATCTTGTTGTGCCGACCGAGACGCGGGCTGTGTTATCGGCGTCGGAGCCGGTGGATTGTCGCGCGGACACTTTAGGCGGGGGCACGGTCAGGCTTTATTTTCCCAGTGGGACGTTGGATACGGCGGCGTTCAATCTGACCGCACCGCAGGGGCTCATCGCCGATGCGGAGGTGCAGGCGGATAGTGAAGGGGTTATAATCACCTATGTGCCCGAGGTCGGCGCGATGTTCGCCGGACTGGAGAAATCCGAAGATCCTCCGTTTTATACGGTTGTTTATCAGTCGCAAGTGGTGAGCGCACCCGACCCCGATGCGCAGCTGAAGTTGGATGCGGATCGCAAGCGGTGGGCTGTGGATGTGGTTGTGATTGACCCGGGGCACGGCGGTAAAGACCCGGGCGCCATCGGCAAAAAGGGGCTGCGGGAGAAGGAGGTCGCGCTGGACGTGGGGCTGCGGTTGAAGAAAGCTCTGGACAAACGCGGCATCAAAACGGTCATCACCCGCGACCGGGATGTGTTCATTGAACTGCACCGCCGCACCCAGATAGCCAACAGTTCGGGAGGGAAGCTGTTCGTAAGTCTGCACTGCAACGCGGCGCGCGACCGGAAGGCGAGCGGCAGCGAAACCTACTTCCTCTCCCCCGCCAAGACGGAACGGGCGCTGCGGGTGGCGGAGCTCGAGAACGAAGCTGTCCGTTACGAAGAGACGCGCGAAAAATATCAGGACTTGACCGACGAGAATTTCATTCTGTTGGCTATGGCGCAGGCAAATTTCGTGAAGGAATCGCAGGATTTGGCGGTCGAGGTGCAGCAGCAGTTGCCGGATGGAGTGGGAATGAAGGACCGGGGCGTTGATCAGGCGGGGTTCTATGTGTTGGTGGGGGCGTCAATGCCGGCGGTGCTGTGCGAGATGGGGTTTATATCCAATCTGGATGAGGAGAAAAAGCTGCGTGACAAGGGATTCCGGCAGAAGATTGCGGATGAGATTGGGGAAGCGGTGGTAAAGTTTTTAGAGCAGACACAGGGGGAGGGGCAGTAGAGGAGGCAGTCCTGTTCGGTAGCTTAAGTTGAGGTAGTCGCAGTTGTCCCAACCGCGACTGTCGGACTTGGGACGAGTCCGGCTACTGGACTTGAGGTAACCCCCCCTCAGTCCCCCCCTACTGCGCAGGGGGGGAAGAGGTTGTCGGACTTGGGACAAGGCCGACTACAACAGGTTGGGAATTTGAACCATAAACAATTTCATAAATGCTGATACTACTTACCAATGACGACGGAATAAACGCACCGGGGTTGAAAGCGTTGAAGGAGGCGCTCGCCGGATTGGGCGATGTGCAGGTGGTTGCGCCGGACCGTGATCAGAGCGGCGTCAGCCACGCTTTCACGGTGCGCGGACCGTATCAAGTGGACGAGATTCACAACAACGGGTCGCGGTTTGGCTGGGCGGTGCGTGGAACGCCGGTGGACGCGGTGAAAGTGGCGGTGCGGGCGCTGCTGCCGCGAATGCCGGATTTGGTGGTATCGGGCATCAACGGCGGCGAAAATTCCGGCGTGGATTTGCTGTATAGCGGGACGGTGGCGGCGGCAATGGAGGCGGCGACCTATGGCGTGCCGGCAGTGGCGGTGTCGCTGGCTTCCAAGAGCGCCACTGATTTCAGCGTAGCGGCGGCGTTTGCGCGGCGGCTGATCGGCGCGGTAATCCAGCGGAAGATGCCACCGGGGGTGGTGCTTAATGTGAACGTCCCCCCAATTCCGACGGAGCAGATAAAAGGCGTCAGGATTACGCGACAGGGGGAATCATTTTATGAAGAGGCGCTGGAGAAGCGCGACGACGGGGATGGGATGAAATATCATTGGACGCGGTGGGGCAAGCAGATGTCGGGAGACGGCGAAGGGAGCGACGTGAAGGCAATACGGGACGGTTATATATCCGTGACGCCCATCCACGCGCGGTTTACCGAACACAGTTTAATTCAAGTATTGGAGGGTTGGAAGCTTGCCTGAGACGCGCGAAACCGTCCTGATTTTAGATTTCGGGTCGCAATATACCCAGCTCATCGCCCGGCGCTGCCGCGAGGAGGGGGTGTTCAGCCGGATAGAGCCGTGGAACTGGGCGATTGAAGAAATCCAGCGGCTGAAGCCAATCGGTATTATTTTATCGGGGGGTCCCAACAGCGTCTATGCACCGAACGCACCCCGGCGATGGGATGACCTGGCGCAGTCCGGTATCCCGCTCTTGGGCATCTGTTACGGGATGCAAATAATGGTGTTGGGACTGGGTGGCGAGGTTCAGCCCGGGAAGACGCGGGAATACGGGCGCGCCGAGGTCAGCGTAACCGGTCAGAGTCGCTTGTTGGCGGGACTCGAGAGCCGGGAGCCGGTATGGATGAGCCACGGCGACCACTCCACGAAACTGCCGCCGACACTGCATCAGACGGCGGTCAGCGATTCGGGCATAATCGCGGCGGTGGAAGCGCCGGAGCGCGGCTGGTATGGGGTGCAGTTCCATCCCGAAGTGTCGCATACCCCATCCGGCGACCGCATCATCCGTAACTTCCTTTACGATATTTGCGGCGCACGCGGCGGTTGGAGTATGAGCCGGTTTGCGTAGGAGGCGGTAACTAATACCCGGGAAGCGGTAGGCGAAGGACGTGCGATTTGCGCTCTGAGCGGCGGAGTTGATTCGGCGGTCGCGGCTACATTAGCGTTTGAAGCCATCGGCGACAAATTACGCTGCGTTTTTGTGGACAACGGATTGCTGCGCAAGAATGAAGCGCGACAGGTAGAGGAGGTTTTTCGTCCGCGGTTGGGTGATGCTTTGATGACGGCGCACACGGGTGATCAATTCCTCGCCGACTTGAAGGGAATCACTCAGCCCGAGGAGAAGCGGCGGCTCATCGGACATCGCTTCATTGAGGTATTCAAGCAGGAGGCGGACAAGTTCCATGACGCAAAGTATTTGGTGCAGGGAACGATTTATCCTGACGTGATAGAGTCGGCGTCATCGCGCGGACCAGCCGAGGTCATTAAGACCCATCACAATGTCGGCGGATTGCCCAAGGATTTGGGACTGAAGTTGGTGGAACCGTTGCGTGAATTGTTCAAGGACGAGGTTCGTCAGGTCGGACGGGAGTTGGGACTGCCGGAATCCATCCTGATGCGGCATCCATTCCCCGGACCGGGGCTGGCGGTGCGGATATTGGGTGAAGTGACCGTCGGGGAAGTCGCCATTCTACAGGAAGCGGACGCTATATTTATCAGCGAATTGCGGCAGGCGGGGTGGTATGACCGGGTGTCGCAGTCGTTTGCAGTGTTGCTGCCGGTTAAGTCGGTTGGGGTGTTGGGTGACGGTCGGACTTACGAGCGGGGGGGGGCGTTGCGC
>Ga0315274_10013739_pt1 | contig 11520 bp, 24 predicted proteins | sample YL17G02_20_MG_FD_203700 | JGI IMG/M metagenome (GOLD analysis project Ga0315274, IMG submission 203700) | Sediment microbial communities from Yellowstone Lake, YNP, Wyoming, USA - YL17G02_20 | ecosystem: Environmental > Aquatic > Freshwater > Lake > Sediment | place: USA: Wyoming | collected...
CCATATTTTGCCCTTTCAAAAGAGATTAACGCCTATTTGTGAATTCCCAAAGATACTCACCAGGTCGTTAATCTCTCGTCAAACAAAATACGGTCAGGCAACTCTTTTTACGGCGCCGACAACCTCAACGGGGAATACCTCGATAATGTTTTCGGTCCCGGGCACAGCGACATCGAGCTCGAGAGTCAGAGAGGACATGTTCGTTGTGTTGAGCATCTTGGCGAGGTGTCCATCCTTGCACAGCTCGATCAGGTAGTAGCCATCAGGGAATATCTCTACGGAGCACTCGATCTTGTTGGTTGCTCGCAGCCCGGCCCCACTGCGCATCGCGATAACATCAGTGCCGCTTCGAAGCGTGATGTTATTGAGAATGGTATTGACGTTGAGCTGATCCGCTTTTGTCCGCAGGACAAAGGACCTGAAGAAATTACCGACTCCCAGGTCGATAAGCTCTTTCGGGTTCGCGGCGGTGAGGACCTTGCGGATTCCGTACTCTTTGTTGTCGGCATACGGAGTGTACTTGTCATCTGCAGAATCGATGTCGATGTATTCGCTGCTGCTGATTGCCACGGACGCCGAGTTCACCGTCACGGTGCCGGTATATAGGTTCGTCATTGTTGCCGCCCCGGTCCCCCAGGTGATTACCAGGTCGAGCGTTGAGACGTTGCCCCTGGCAGTCGAATCGAGCAGCGTATCATTGCGGCGGACCGAGTTCCACATCCCGAAATCGAGGACCGCAGCCAGGACGAATGCTATACCCGTCTGGTTCGCGTTGCCTGTGTCCCAGGCGTGTGCTGCTGCACTGCCTGCAAGCAGGCGAAGCTGAGGGGCCCCATTACGAATGTTATTGAGCCGCATCAGGGTCTCGAAGTCGATCGACTTAAGTACCTCGCGTCCGTTGCGGCGGACTTCGATGCGACTTATAAGCTGTGACCCGCTCAAGTCCCTGGCAGCACCTGCAGGCGTTGTCATTGCCCGCGTCAGGTTCGCTAACAAGAGAAGCGATATCTTGTCATACGAGAAGTCCCTCGGCAGCTGCAGCGTGCTGGTCTGACTGGCCGCGAAAGTAAGCGTGCCAAGCTCACGTTCTACTAATTTTTTCATTGCTCTATACTCCAAAATTCAATAAGTAGTTTGTGCAAAAAAAACTATCACCAGGTGCTTAGACTCTGAAGTACTGCTTGACGCTCTCCGGTGCTACGAACCTCAGGGCGAGAAAGATTATTGCCAGGGCAATCGTCAGAGTTATCAGCTGATGAGCTGACGGCAATTTGATACCTTCCATAACAACACTCCTTTAATTTTTTGCCCGGCGGCAACGGGCTGCCAGGCTGGTTAATAAATCTTACGTTCAAACTACGCATCCCGGTTTTGCCTGTCAATACTTATTTCGCAACCGATGTTTTCTCCGCGTTACGCACAACTTCGAGCTGCTGCGGGTCCGCCGGCGGATGTGGATAACGTAGTTTTTGTATGCCCGGTAGTGTGCCTGCCGGCAGCGTCCACCAGGACAGAAAATGTGTTTTCGAGTGGATCGCCTTGTTTTACAGGGCTTTCCGCACCAATGACAAGTTGTATCGTGATCCCAACTATATCTACCCACAATGCGTCACTCAGTTCCCTGGCCCGGCGGCGATTATTGGGACTTGCCCTGTTTTTGCGTAACGCTAAAATTTTTTAATTTTTTTCTGCAATTGTCTGCACGCCAGCCGAAATGTCCTTCAAAATCCCCTCGATGACCTTGTCCTGTCGAATTCGATGGTCGATGTAAATGTCGAGTAACTTCACGAGCAGAGTAAAGTTTATGGCTGACATAATTGTCGGATTCTCAAGTGCCGACCCCTGGCATTGTTCGAGTTCTCCATTCGTTATCGTAAGCATAAATCTCCTATCAATGGTTATTTGGTCGAAACAGTGGGCATTGCCGGCGAAAGAGGTTCTCGGATTTCTTTACTATTTCCAGATTTGAGCGCTGATTGTTGAAGCTGTCACCGTCTTTGTGGTCAACTTCCATGTTGTCTGGACAGTTCGTAATCAGTCGGTGCATGCGAATGGTGTGGACTACACCATTGATGCGCTCGCTGCGGCAGACGTAGAGGGTATAGGCGGCCATCTTGGCATACCATTTCCGCGCATTCAGCCATTTGAAGTCGGCATCGTCGACCTGAGTGACGTAGCCGTTGTTTAGAAGTATGAGCATCATAGTTTTTCTCTGTTACGACTCTATCCCAAGTAGCAGTGGATGACCGGCGAAAGGACAAATAGGAAGGCCGATCACCCACTGTAGCTGGGTAGAGGAGAATTTTCAGCAGCCTGTGCTTTTTCGATTTTTATCTCATCTTGTCCATCCAACCAGTGTAAGTATTCGTACTGCTTCAGCTGGTCGAGCTTCTCGCTGATGCTCGAGCCCAACAACGCACAAAGGTACTCGCGGTCCCTCGGCTCGTTCGTATTGAAAATATACAGCTCTTTCGCCTGGCTCGTCAGGAGCCGATGGATTCCGAATGGCCGCTGCGTGATACCTATGAGCGTGATGTTCTTATGCCGGCCGCGTTGAATAATTTGTTTGAACGAAAAGGCGATCTGGTGTGAGCTGCAGAAGCAATCTATCTCCTCCACTACGAAGGTGACATTCCCCAGGGTATAAACGAGCTCTGCGATTGTCTCTATTTCCGCATCCGGGTCAATCGGCTGATAAACCAGCCGGAAAGGCCGGCGATAAGTTCGCTGCCAGAATTGTATGAACTCTTCATATTCCTCGGGACCGAAAATCACCCCTTCGGTATATTCACCTATTGTGTCGAACACAATAAGCCGTGGCTCCCTGGCAATCAAACTCTTTGCTAAAAAACTTTTGCCACTGCCCCGCTTGCCAAAAATCAAGATGACCTTTTTTTCGCTCATGCTAATTTAACGCCTACTCCATTGTCGGATAATTACTTCGCGGCAAGCCAGGACCTCCCTGTCCTGGAGGATTAGGTTTTGCTGGTCCTTGCTCCTTTTTTTCTGACCGCGAATCTTTTATATTTTGGATCCGCTGTAATCGCGGTGTGACAATAGCGGCAAGGGTCAATGTTGCATTGGCCCAGAGTAAAAGAGGAGTCGGCATTTCCGGCCAGTAATAATCGAGCAGCCCCTTTATCGCAATACTCAGCTCAGCGACTTCGGTCTCGAGCAGGCCCAGCTCTGGCATCTTGTTCGCTTCCGCCCACAAGCTGAATGGAATTTTGACGGCCGCTTTGACCGCCGTGTCCGTCAGCTGTAACGGTGAGAGCTGCTCATCCGCCGGCAGCTCCTCCTTTCGGGGCCGGCCAGGTCCTTTCTTGGCTGCTTCCGGGCTGCTCTCTTGTAATTTACTCTCGAAGTCAGGCGATGCCGGCAGCGTGACGGGCCCCAGGGGAATCGGCCTGGCCGGCTCTGACTTCACAGCTGCCGGCTGCTGGGGTTTTTTTGCTTTTGTTTTTTTCATAAGATATCTTCCTCTTTTGGTTCCGCTGCGGGTTCCGGTGACTGTGTTTCTAATTTTGTCCTGCTTTCTAGAAGCTGCTCGATGCGGTCAAGCCGTTCGTTGACCCTCTCTAGCGGCCCGAGCTGCTTGATAGTTGCACCTTTTTTTTCGGTGAATGCGAAAGTTGTATCGCAGGCCTCGCAAAAGATTTCGCTGCCAGTCCGGACCGCCGGCTGCTGACAGTTCGGACAGGTGCTAACTGTTGGTTTTTGCTCGCCCATTTTTCTTACTCCTTTTCTGTGGTCGGCTCTGTGTCTGTGACTGGTTCTAAATTTTCCTTGAATGTCCCTTTGACTTTGTAGATACGATAGATTTTGCGTGAATGAATTCCGGAGCGAATGATTTGACGGCCTATAAAAACAATTCGAACTCGCTGGCCGACAAGGTCATACTTATTAATCGCCTCATGCAACAAGCGGCTGCCGTAAAATTCAACTATCGTCCCATCGTCCTGCTTGATCGGATAGCTCGAGGCACGATGGAAATTTTGGACCGACTTATAAAGTACGCCTTGAATCGAATCGCCTTTTTGTTTGAAAATAAAAAATCTAGTTCCAACCTGGGGCTTGTCCCAGGGTTCAAACAGCCGGGATTTTTCGATGAGGTCAACAGCCTTACCCCCTACCTCTTCCAGCTGCGGTGACTCTTTTGAACTTTTAGCTTTTTTGCGTTTCATAGCCCGTCCGTGAGCATAAAAAAAAGACAAAGACCCGCTATAAGTCCTTGTCTTTTAAGAAGTTACAACACATAACATCCATTATAGGACTTATAGTATTGCTTTTTTATCGGTTAATCGTCTAAAAAACCTTTAACTTATTTTCTCCACCTTAGCAAATTAAAAATCTCTTTCGCCTCCCCCTGAACCGCCGGTTGCCGGTTGAGCCGCTGGGGCTCAGATAAATTAACATCGCTGTCGTATAGCGATTCCGCTTTATTCGAGAGAACGCGGGCTTGCTTTTTTTAAAAGCCGCGTTCTCGATGTAGGGGAGTGAAAAGTTCGTGGTACTTTTCACTCCCCGACACCCTATGCCCATACCACAAATTATTGTGCTTGTCAACAAGAAAAATAAAAGAATTTTCACGAAAAGCTCTTAACTGCTTAATTGATAAGTAATTAAAAAATTAGGCCGCCAGTGGATAATCTGTTAGATCCGCCGGCGGTCTATGGACTTTGGTCAGGCTCGATGCTTCCTGGACCTGCCCCTTGGCTCACTGAAAAAATAGCTTCTACTTCTGCGAATGGAATGACTTTTCGATGCCGCGTATTTGCATACTGGTATGTCGCGATGATCTGGTTATTTGCCTGGTCAAACTTAACAACCAGGCTATTAATTCCTATCGCCGCGAATGTCTGCTTTATAATCCTCAATGACAGCATCGAGCTTGCCTTCAATTCGTTCCAATCGCTTGTCTAATAGATAAACTTCTCGATAATAAATTTCCTTATCGAGCTTCAGCTCTACGTCCTTGATAATCCTGTCCTGGCGGTCGCAGATTTTGCCGGCTCCGAAAACAACTGATGCCAGCACAATCAAGTTCACCAGGATACCTATCCAATATCCGTGATTTTTCAGGAAATTTCTCACGCCGTTTTTGCCTTAGCGATACCAATTTGATATTCCTGCTCAGAGTAATGCGTCAAGGTCGTCAAGTATCTACCACCGAGGCCTCCGATGACCGGTAACAATAATCCTAATAGCCAGCCGGGCTGCTCTATCGTTCCTACAACTTTCTGCCGTTCTGCCTCAGCTCGCTGAATGTTTATATTCGTTTGCTCGATGGCCCTATCGTAAAGGGCTGCATCTTTGCTGATTAAATGCTGATAATCAAGCTGATCGGTTACGTGCTTAGTCAGGACCTCTTCACGAATTCCTTTAGCTTTCGCAACGCACTGCCAGCCAAGAGAGTTTGGATCCTTGCCGACATAATTAACTGCATCTTTAGATATGGTCGCAGGGTAGTAATCGTAAAATAAGCTGCACCCCGTAATTACGATGACCAGACTCAAAATCGACAAAGACATCAAATTTTTCATTTTGCACCTCAAAAAAATGCGTAGGACTTCGTAGGAGCTCCTATCTCAGCCTTGACCATACCAGGGTGGCCTCCTTTACCACATCCCTATATGAGACAAGCGGCGGCGGGGCTTCCTGCTTCTTTTACGCTTCCGACCACGCCCGATTTTCCAGCTGCCGGGATTCCCACGCCTGTGGCGACGAGGTCCTTGCCTGGCTCTTTTCCTAATGCGACTTAAAAACTTTCGCCGGCGTGCGGATCACGGCGGTCCTATTCGTCCCCATTTTTTACGTCTTCTTTTCATCATACTGCATCCAAAATAGTTCGTCCTATGCCGGGATCAAACATCGCAAACGGCTCACGGTAAAGCCAGGCGACTTCGGCAGCGGTAAAGGCACGATTCCAACACATCACATCGTCCATCATTCCATCCATATCTCTGGATGCGGAACCTCTATCGGAACCAAGATATAAACTGTTTGTGATCAGGTCGAGTGTATAAGTCGGCGTCAAATCCTGGGCAACATACACTCCATTTCTGTATACTTTACATACGGTCGTATCATAAGTCACAAGGTAGTGGGTCCAACTATTTAATGGTATCGCACCAGCAGTGACCGAGTAAGCCATACCACCAGAAGCGTATATGTTTGCCTTAAAATTTCCACCACTGTTGTAGGCGTATAGTTGAATATTTGCCGCCACTAAAAAACCGTCATTGCTGACTGATGTTCGATAATACAGCCAAAAAGAATACGTCCCCGCATTGACGTTATTGAAATTGACAACTGGATTGATGTAGACGTAATCATCGGTGCCGTCAAAATTCAAGGCCGGGCCAAACTTGCCGCCGGCCCAGGAAGTATTACCGAAAAAAGATACATTTGCAGATTTAGTTTGTCTTGCAGAATCAAATAATTTCGCACCGCAGCCTTCGTTCATCAGCCAGCAGCCTACGAGACCTTTGGCGAGAGGACGACTTATGTTTAATGTTGTTCCGCGTAATGGTTTAGATAGTGACATTTAGGGTCTGTCCCCAGAACTTATACTCGAAGGCGTACTCCTGGTTATACGATGTTTTTTTATTTTGCCAGTCTGTCTTTATATTATTTACAACCTCATTTTGACTCTGAGTCGTTAAGACCTGAATGGATACGGGAATCTCGACAAGGCTGCCATTCACAAGTGCATCAATTTCGGCTTGTAATAGTCCAGACAATGAGCTTGCCGGCGTTGGGATAATGCCTGCCTTCGGACTGGCGATGGGAATGTGATAATAAACTTCCGCCATTCCGTGGGTCGCACCTGTCTTTGTGATTTTACCGATATGGATATCTGCCATAATGTTTCCTTTTATGCCGACTGGTATCTCCACGGCATTGCCTTGGCCGTCACAGTAATCGTATCGGTTGCACCACTGCGTTTTACATTGAGCTTAAAGTGAGCCAGGTCCTTTATGACAAACGACATTTGTTTTGTCGCAGAGTCCGTGTGTGGCATCCGTATCGCAAACATCCCATAAGTCAAATCATCGTAAGCAGAGCCGTCATTGCTATTGAGGACTTCAATATCAAGGTCATCGGTCGTTGAGAACGTCGCAGAAATTGTCACCACGGCACCTTCGTAGCCGTTTGTTTTCAAATCAACGTCACTCGAAAGCGTTCCCGTGGTTACGGCTGCTGCATTTATTATCGTTTGTTCGCTTCCCCAGCTCTTGCTTATCGTCCTTGCCCCACCGCCGCCCCCTGAAAGGACATCCACCTGTAAATGTCCATCAGTATCCCCTTTCACCGATTGGATATTAGTTCCATCGTCACACATCGCCAAGTTCCCGGTAGCAGTGCCCCGGGCCGCACCATCAGCATATTGTATTCCGCCCCCGCCCCCGCCCGACAGGACGTCTACCTGGACATGTCCATCGGTATCAACCTTGACCGATTGTATGTTAGTGCCATCATCTCCCATCGCTAAATTCCCAGTAGCAGTGCCTCGGGCCGCACCATCCGCATACTGCTGACCACTGGTACCCCCTGAAAGGATATCTGCCTGAAGATGTCCATCGGCATCAACCTTCACTGATTGTATGTTAGTGCCATCATCGCCCATCGCCAAGGTCCCGATAGCACTGCCACGTGCCGCACCATCTGCATATTCCGTTCCGCCCCCGCCGCCGGCCGCTGCACTAATCATGCGCTCGAGCTTGCAATTGATCCCTACAAACAAATCGACCCAGGCCCCGGCCTGTGCAGTATTTGTGACAAAGAATTTTTCGAATATAGTATTTATGGATGTGTTAAGGACTAAATTTATGGGGTCCTTCGTATTCTTATCGAGGCGAATATCTACATTCGCAAGCGAACTGCTGGCACTTAATACGAATAAAAAATCACCACAGTAATCCTTCTGCTCGTTCGTCCTGTCGACTGCAAGGTCGATGTGGACAATCTTGTATTTCTCGAACTTCTGAGCGATTTGCTCCAACAGCTGTTGATTCCATCCCTGGTTCATCTTTTCCCTCTGGCAAAAAGCAAATATCCGACAGCAAATATAACCAGGGCGAGGGACCCCATCTTCACTGTTGGCGACTCAATGATTTTGTAGGTACCCTCGAGGGTGCAGTAATAAATTATCCCACCGGCGAGAATCACACCGCCAATAACTGCCGCAGTAACCACTATGGGTATAGGCATGTTACCCCTTCACTTTCACCCGCACGGTAAAACCATCATCGAGCCATTCATAACTTTTTATTTCAAACTGGTCATATTTTCGGTTGAGCCGGCTCTCGATTAAAGCAATCTGAGCAGCCCGCAGCCAGGTCCAGCTCGATAGATACTTAAATTGCAAATCGACTATGTCACCGGGATTCAAAGGTGCATCTTTGTTTATGGCTAATTTCGTGCTCACGTCAATCCTTATAATCCGCCGGCAGCCCACCATCAGCAATAAGTGCCTTGACAGCAAGCTCCCTGGTCTTCGAAGATATTTTTCGCTCGGTCTCAATTCGCAGCTGCTCTGCAGGACTAATCGCCGGACCTATAACTTGCACTTCATTGAGCGCTGCACGGTCCGCCACTTCGATATACGAATAATCATCCTCCAGCGGATGCTCGCCTGCCGGCAGCTCGGCCTTTGCGACAATCCGATTGTCTTTGTCTTGAATGTAACCAAATCCAGTTATAACTCTTAGTGTTTTCATCTATTGAACGGACATCCAGTAAACAGCCTCCGCACCCTCAACTTTCCAGTAATCTTTTTTTTTAATAGGGCACATCACTCCGTCATACCAATTGGCATCCTTTGCTTGGATTCTTACGACAGTCGGCGGAGTAGAGGGATCTGTCTTTACGACAGGATATCCCACACCTGCCGTTACAGAATAAGCGACTACAAAACCAATAGTGACAGCTTGGTATATTGTGTCGTTAGTTTTAAGCTCCCACAGACCAAAACTTGTTGTCGGCGTTGTGATTCTCACTCCCATCTACCATTCCCCCCATCCGACAAGCTGCCCTGCCACTGTCGCTATCGCATAAATGTCGCCGCGGTAATCATCTATCGAAAAACTCATTCCCGGCTGCAGCTCCGCAACCCACTTCGATGATGTCACGGTATTTGCAAATCCGACATAGATTATTCCCGTATTTGTGCTCTTGGCCTGGACATTGCAGCCCTTGCGATTCGCATTGGCAGCCAAAATCAATACAGCGGCCGTGCCGACTGTTTTTTCAGTGTCCCAGTTCTCCGGCAGAATGTCGCCCTGAAGCTGTGCGAGCACGTCACTCATTGTTAAACTTATCGCGGAGCGATTATCAACTACAGTAAATAGCTCAGGGGCCATCGAGGCGATCAGGATTCGCATCGTCCCCGCCTGGCCTGCCGGCGTGGTGATATAAAATTGAGTGAACGGCTGGATGAATCCGGTCTGCTTGACCCAGCTTATCGCCGGCTGGTTCGTTGCGTTGGTCTTGACCTCGATGTAAGATGTCTGGTCAGGCGCCTCAAGCACATAAAAGTAATTACCGGCCAGGTTATATGGCTTATCTATCTGGACCAGTGCCAGGTTAATCTCAAACTGCTGTGCGTTCTGCAAGAACCGCACTTGCTCTAATTGCTGTTGAAATTCCATTACTTTTTTCTCATAAGCAAAAACGCTATCAGGGCCAGGGGTGCAACAATCAGCCAGGGTGACATCTGTGATACATTTTGCGGCAGCATAGATGCCAATGCCGTCCCCGTGGGCGGCACAACCACGGTAGTTGTCGGCGGTGCGTTGCCGGCCTGTGGCTTCTCATAGTAAATCACCTTGCTTTGCGGGCCCATCGGCTCGGACTTCGGCTTCAGGTATTTCGTGATCAAAATATCATGAATGCCCTGGCTGACCGCTCCGGTAATAGTCGGCGTCTCTTTTATGAGCTGCTGTGCCGTTGATACGAAGGGCTGGGTAATTCCTCCCCAGAGTGATTGCCAAAAGGATGGTTGTGCTATTGGCGTGATTGCAATCTCTGCTGCAACTGGAAAAACCGAGCTGAAAGCTTCCCATCCTGATTTCGCTACTGGCATTATTCCTTCTGTTATTCCATTTGGCATAGCTCACCTCAAAAGCAAAAACGCAAAAAGTCCAATAAGGGCATACAGTAAATAGTTTGGCGACTTCTCGACCGGGACAGACTGCACGTAAGTCGTAGACTCTCTCTCCGCGGTCCGCTGGGCAAGAAGCTGGGTAAGCGAATCGACAATCTGCTGCTGGCTGTAAAAAACATCCGTCACCTGCTGCTTTTGTTTTTCCAACGCCTGGATTTTTTCTTCGGTCGTCATAACTTAATCCCGGCAACTTTGTGCTGGGTCAATAAAACCACCATTGCGACAATCGCAAAAAAGATAATCGTTCCCGTATTACTTTTCGTCCCCAGGACACCGGGCTGCTGAACCTCACTAATCGTTGATTCAGACAAGCTCTTTTTGAGCTTGTCTATCTCGGCAACCTGGTCGGCAAAGATTTTTGAAAAATCTGTTTCGTAAAGCTCCTTAGGAGTTACATATTCCTTCTCGAGATCAGCAAGCCGTTGTTTTGCCGTCAGTGGTTTTTCTTCTTTAGCCATCAGCCGCCTGAAACTAACGAATGAATCTGCTGATTGATTTTATCAATCCAGGTCGGCTCAGGGGCCGCCGAAGGCAGCGTAACAATATTCGGTGCCGGCCTCGTTGCCATTAAGACTTCCGTCAGGCCCTGAATCTTACGCTGACCGACTTGCATTGTCATCTCTTCCTTCGTCATCGCAAGCTCTTGGCCGGCAAGCTGCAAGCCCCCCTTAAGCTGCTGCTCCCGGGCCTTCTCTGCCGCTGCCTTTGCTTTTTTCTGTGCAATGTCACTAACAATCGCACTTGCACCAGCGCTTGCAGCAGTGCTTATAAGTATGGCGGCGATTATAGCGTCATCGATACCAAAAAAAGCAAGCATCGGCACAAACATCTTACTTTACCTCTTTTGCGATTTCTCTCGCCGCAAATCTTGAGAAAGTAATCGGTGAAACATCTTTTGCATCCCAAGCACTATCACACCAATACTTCCAAATAATCAAAGTTTTTTTATTGTCCGATAATTTTACTATACTACTAATCACTATTCCATCTAGTGCATCCCACGACACGACAATTTTGTACTCGCAGTCGTCCGTGACATTGAGACCTTTTTTCTGGAGCTCCGCCTTGAGCTGCTCTCTGATGATTTCTGCTGCCGCGGGAGAGGATGCGGTGACATCCGCCACTTTTACGCAGGAAAGCTTCGGTACGGGACTGAGCCTTTCAACCTCCCACGTCCCGCATCCCGCGAGAAGGACCATCAGGACCGCACATACGATTTGCTTAGCCATATTTTGCCCTTTCAAAAGAGATTAACGCCTATTTGTGAATTCCCAAAGATACTCACCAGGTCGTTAATCTCTCGTCAAACAAAATACGGTCAGGCAACTCTTTTTACGGCGCCGACAACCTCA
>Ga0315274_10013741_pt1 | contig 11520 bp, 7 predicted proteins | sample YL17G02_20_MG_FD_203700 | JGI IMG/M metagenome (GOLD analysis project Ga0315274, IMG submission 203700) | Sediment microbial communities from Yellowstone Lake, YNP, Wyoming, USA - YL17G02_20 | ecosystem: Environmental > Aquatic > Freshwater > Lake > Sediment | place: USA: Wyoming | collected...
CAGTTATTTCATCGGGGCAGGCACCATCCCCGTTGATATTACCGGCAGCGGCGGTTACAGTGTTCAGGGTACATCCAACAGCACCACTTGGGTAACAGGCTTTGGTGTATCAGGCACGGCCAAGGTTACTTACGACTACACGCCGGAGCCGGCGACGATGGCGCTGCTGGGCTTCGGAGCCTTGGGCCTGGCGGCGAGGCGGCGCCGGAGCCGGTAGGCGGCGGACGGCCCTCGTACGGCGGGCCGGGGTAAGAGACGTTCAAGGGCGGGGCCTTCGCGAGGCGAAGGCCCCGTTTCGTGCGCCGGTCGGCCGGCGTCGGGCCGAGGCGGGGAAGTAGCGATTTCGGATTGCGGAGTGCGGCCCCTCGACCATGCTCGGGCCGCCCTGAGCAAAGTCGAAGGGCGGAGTGCGGAGTGCAACCCGCCTTCGCCAAGGCTTCCACCGTCGCCCCGGCGTGCCGGGACTACGCCGTGGCAAGCGGACCACGGCGAGATCCCCGTTCCATTGCGGCCCTCCTCCGCCCGCCGAGGCGGGCTACGGCGGGTAAAATTCGTCCCGGTGAGACTGGGACTCATCTGCGGGCGTTAGACGGCGCGCATCACCCTTTCGACTCCGCTACGCTCCGCTCAGGCGCCGCCCTGAGCCTGCCGAAGGGGCAGGCCTCGACTGCGCTCGGGATGACAAAACGCGGGGAGGAAGGGGAAGCGATTGCAGATTTGAGATTGGAGATTGGAGATTTCAGATCCCTCGACTGCGCTCGGGATGACAAAACGCGAAGAGGAAGGGGAAGCGATTGCAGATTTGAGATTGGAGATTGGAGATTTCAGATCCCTCGACTGCGCTCGGGATGACAAAACGCGGAGAGGAAGGGGAAGCGATTGCAGATTTGAGATTTGAGATTGGAGATTGGAGATTTCAGATCCCTCGGTCCCGGCGCGCCGGGACTCGGGACAAGTTTCAGATGGAGGAAGCGAAGGCGCGGAGGGCGTCGGCGGCACGCCCCTGGCAGAACTACGCCCGCCGGGACTCAGGACAGGCTTGGGCTGCGATGTTTGAGCCCTTCGGGCTCAACTGCAACACGAGGCGGGGCCGGGATACCCTTGACCCGCCTGGGTATAGGTGTCCCCCGAAATCCTGTCCGGAAACCCAAGGCCTCCCGGAACCTTGCGGCACGCCCCCGGAACCAGTAGAATCCAAATGTATGAGCGTGTCGGCGTCCGCGCTGCGGTTGGGCCACGCAGCAGGTTCCTTTTCGGAGGCCAGACCATGATGCGCGTCATTGCCTTGCTGCTGTTGCTGGCGGTGGGTCTCGCCGGGTGCGGCCAGACGCAGGCGGTCCGGGAAGAAAGGGCCGTCAACGCGATCCTCCAGTTGCGCGGCGAGGTGACCAGGGACGAGGAACTCCCCGGCCGGCCGATCGTAGCAGTTCACTTGGTTCGTACCAAAGTCACGGACTCCGACTTGAAGGACCTGAAGGAATTCAAGGGCCTGCGGAATCTCAGCCTCAACGAAACCCGGATCACGGACGCCGGCCTAAAGGACTTGAAGGAACTCAAGGGCCTGCAGAAACTCTACCTCAACAGCACCCAGATCACGGACGCCGGCCTGAAGGACTTGAAAGAACTTAAGGACCTGCACGAACTCGACCTCATCGGTACCCACCAGATCACGGTCGCCGGCCTGAAAGACCTAAAGCAGGCGTTGCCGGCAACAGTCATCATGCCCTGAAGGCCCAGCACGGGTCGGCTCTATCGCCCCATCGCCAATCTGGGGACACCCACCGTACCCGGTTCCGCCTTCGTCCTTCCGCCGCCTCCGCCGGCAGATATAATGGCGCCGGTCCGAAGGGCGGACGTCGGAACCGGTTTATGCATGCTCCCGCGTTCCTCATCCCGGTGAAGCAATATGAAAGCGGGAGCGGCATCTTTCGCATTCCGGAGGCGCTTGTGCTCTCGGGCGCGGCGCCGGGCGACGCCCTGCCCCTGGGACAACTCGCAGGGGATCTCGCGCAGCACGGCGTGATCGCGCGCGTGACCGCCGGCGCCGGCGCCTCGGCGGCGGTCCGGATCCGGCGCGACCCGCGCATCGCCGGCGCGGAAGCCTACGAGATGACGATCGGGCCGGACGGCGTCGAGATTTGCGCCTCCGCCGACGCGGGCGCTTACTATGCCGTCCAGACGCTGCGGGACCTCGTGGCGCTTCACGGCCGGAGCCTCCCCGCGTGCGTCATCCGCGACGCGCCGGACTTCTCCCGCCGCGGCGTCTATCACGATTGCTCGCGCGGAAAGGTTCCGACGCTCGAAACCCTCAAGGCCCTGGTCGAGCGCCTCGCGCGATGGAAAGTGAACGAACTCCAACTCCACGTCGAGAACGTTTTCGAGTTCCGCCGACATCCGGCCATCGGGCGCGGATACAGTCCCTTCACCGCCGACGAGGTTCGAGCGCTCCAGGACCATTGCCGGCGGCACCACGTTCGGCTGGTCGGGTCGCTCGCCAGTTTCGGGCACATGGAGAAGATCCTCGCCCTCGCGGAGTATCAGCACCTCGGGGAACTCGCGGGCTACCGCGGTTGGCCGGGAGGGACGACGCTCTGCCCGACGGACCCGGGCGCCATCGCGCTCCTCGCCGACCTCTACGCCGAGTTCGTCCCGATCTTCGACGCCCGCGATTTCAACGCCTGCTGCGACGAGACGTGGGAACTCGGGCGAGGCCGCTCGAAGGCCGATGCCGACCGCATCGGCGTCGGACGGGTGTACCTGGAGTTCTTCAAGAAAGTCCACGCCCTGTGCGTCCAATACGGCAAGCGGATGAACGCGTGGGCCGACATCGTCCTCGCGCATCCCGAGACGCTGGCCGACCTGCCGCGCGACGCCTGTATGCTCAACTGGGATTACCATCCCGAGGGCACGCGCATCGGGCGGACGCGCGAAATCCGCGAGGCGGGCCTGGCGGTCATGGTGTGCCCGGGCACGAACGCGTGGAACAGCCACGGCTGCCGCCTGCGGATGGGGATGCGGAACATTGCGCGCTTCGCCGAGGAGGGCCTCGCGCGCGACGTCGAGGGCCTCTTGAACACGGACTGGGGCGACGGGGGGCACCGCAATCCGCTGGCCGTCAGCCTCCACAACCTCGCCTACGGCGCCGCCCACGCCTGGAACCACACCGCGACGCGGGCCGAGGGATTCACGGAGCGGTTCTGCCTCCTCGTGTTCGGCGACTCGTCCGGCAGGCTGGCGGACGCGATCCGCACGCTGGGCGGGGCGCACGAGGCGCTCGGCCTCGGCTTCTCGAACAGCACCCTCCTCTACACGACCTTCCTGGGGCCGGTTGAGGATTTTCTCGGTCCCGAGCATCCGCAGGGTGCGGCACTCGACCGCGTCAGCGCGGAGGCTCTTGCGAAGCATGCCGAGGCGCTCTCGGCTCTTCGCTGGCCGACGGCCGGGGGCGACGACGCGTTTCTCGCGGCGACGATGGAGGAGTACGCGCTTGCGTCGCGGATGGACGCGCTCGCCTGCCGGCGCACGGCGGTGCTGAAGCAACTTCGGGCGGGGAAGGCGCCCGACGCCGAGGAACTCCGCCGACTCGCCGACGCGACAGAGGAAACGGCGCGGGACCTCGAGCGCGTCTGGCTTCTGGAGAACAAGCCTTCCCGCTTGTGTGATATTCTGGACGGTTTCGCCCAGGCCGTCAGCGACTATGGCCGGCTGGCCCTGTAGTAGAGGGAGCCTCTCACTACAGGGCTGGCAGAGCGGTAGCAAGACGTCACAATTGAACCTGTGGGTTGGTGTTTTTGCGCGGCGGGTCTCTGTACCCGCCGCGCTCTGCCAACGTGTCGCGCGGTGGGTGCGGAGACCCACCGCGCTCAACTCACAGTCTCAAGTATGGCGGACTACCAGGCCGCGGCCCGTCCAGCACAGGACCCAGGAGCCAGCCGAGAACGAACGTCAGCCCCGTCCCCAGGACGATCAGCCAGGTCCACCCCAGCGCGACGTATCCCATCTGGCAGAGGGTGAGAAGCGCGGCCATGGCGGCGGCGCTTGTGACCATCGCCACGACGTTCGCGCGGTTCGCGTGCCGCTTCGTCAAGAGGCCCAGAAGGAAGACGCCGAGCGTGCTCCCGCCGGTGACGGCCAGGACCTTGAAGGCGACCCAGAGGATCTGGTCCAGCGGCTTGCACGCCAGCGCGAGGGTAGCGAGGACGACGGCAAAACCGACGACGCCCAGCCGCGAGACCCAGAGATAGTGCCGCTCCGAGGCGCCCTTGCGGAGGAGCGGGCGGTAAATGTCCGTCACGAACGACGCGGAAAGCGAACTTAAGGGGCTGTCGATGCTCGCCAGGATGATGGCGGCGAGGACCAAGCCCTTCAGGCCGACCGGCAGCCAGTTCGCCACGAAGTGCGAGAGGATTTCGTCGGACTTCGCGGGCGGCGGGACGGACGGGTGCTGGGCATAGAAGACGAAAAGGAGCGTTCCGAGGGCGACGTAGAGGATCGTCAGCGGAAGGGCGGCGGCGATCGTGCCCAAAAGCGACAGTTGGCTCGACCGCCGGGTCTTCACCGACAAGAGTCGCTGCATGAAGTCCTGGTCGGCGCCGAAGATGGCCAGGCCCACGAGGAATCCATTGGCGAACGAGGCCCAGAGCGTGTTCGGGTCGGCGAGGCTGAGGCGGAGGTTGAAGATCTGGAGGCTGCCGGCGGCGCCGGCGACGCGCCAGACTTCGGCCAGGCCGCCGTCAATGTGGAGGATCAGGTAAATCGCGACGGCGATGCCCGCGCCGTAGAACATGACCGCCTCGTAGGCACCGGTCCAGAGGACCGCCTTGATGCCGCCGAATGCGATGAAGGCCATGCTCACCAGCGTGAAGACCAGGAGCGCCTGCTCGAGCGACCACCCGAGGATGATGGCGACGCCCATGCAGGCCGCGTAGAGCCGCACGCCCGACGCGAGCAGCCGCGTGATGAAGAAGAACGCCGAGCCCGCCAGTTGCGTCTGCCGGCCGAAACGGTCACGCAGAAACTCATAGATACTCGTGCAATTGAGACGGTAGAACGCCGGGATGAACAGGAAGGCGGTCACCACGCGGGCCGTCGCCGACCCGAGGAACATCTGGAGGTACTGCCAGTTGGAGCGATAGCCGTCGGCGGGGACGGCGAGGATGGTGACGGCGCTGACCTCGGCAGCGACGAAGGAAAAGCAGGCGATGATCGCCGGCACGTGCCGGCCGCCGAGAAAAAAATCGCGCGTGTCGGTTTCCTTGCGGCCGGTCACGTAGGCGATGACCAGCAGCACCGCCAGCGCCGCCGCCACGATGACGTAGTCCAGGACGCCGAGAGCGCCGGTCAGGTTCTGCGCGGCGTCGGCTTCGGTCATCGGCGCCTTTCCTCGAGGGCGCGGCGGAGCATGCCGCCGGCGGCGTCGAGCAGCCGGCGTGCCTCGGCGGCGCTCGCGCGTCGCTTGTGCATGACGATGGCGGTCTTGGTTTCGCCGCCCGCCCGCCTGAGCAGGCGCCTGGCCCCCCCGCGCGCGAGGCCCGTCATTTCCATGACGATCCGCTCGGCCCGGTCGCGGAGTTTCTCGTTGGTGGCCACGAGGTCCACCATCAGGTTGCCGAAAACTTTCCCGATGCGGACCATCGCGGCCGTCGTCAGCGTGTTGAGGACCAACTTCGTGGCCGTGCCCGCCTTCATGCGCGTCGAGCCGGTGATGACCTCGGCCCCGACGCGCGGGTTGATGACGACGTCGGCCTCCAGGAGGCCCTTCGCTTCCGGCGCGCAGGTGACGAAAATGGTGCGGGCGCCGCGGCGTCGAGCCCGGCGGATGGCTCCGCGGACAAACGGCGTCACGCCGCAGGCCGCGATGCCCACCACGACGTCGCGCTTCGAGACGCGCCGCTTGTCGATCGCGCGGGCGCCGTCCTGGGGACGGTCCTCGGCGCCTTCGACGGCGCGCACGAGGGCCCGCCGGCCCCCCGCGATGATGCCCTGGACCATCCGGGGCGGCGTGCCGAACGTCGGCGGACACTCGGCGGCATCGAGGACGCCGAGGCGTCCGCTCGTCCCCGCGCCGACGTAGAAGAGCCGGCCGCCCGCGCGGAACGCTTCGACGATCATGTCGACGGCTTTGGCGATGCGCCGGCGCTCGCGGGCGACGGCGGGAGCGACGCGCCGGTCCTCGGCATGGATGAGGTCGACGATCCGGAGCGTCGTCAGGCGGTCGATGGAGCGGCTGCGGACATTGCGTTTCTCGGTCGCGAGTTTCGATCGGTCTAGCATCGTGCTCAATCCTTTATCTATAACGTTATCTCAACGCAGAGAACGCAGAGAGCGCAGAGACAGATTTTCTTTCATAACAACTTACCATCCGCCTCTTTTTTTCTTGATCTCGTAAGGCCGTTCTCTGCGTTCTCAGCGATCTCTGCGTTGAAACACCCCCGGAATGATTTTCCCCAGCACCACCGCACGCCTCGCCCCCGTCGCGGACGGAACGTTGTTCGCCTGGCCGCGGACGGAGGCCCAGGCGAGAATGGCGAAGGAGACGGCCTCTTTGGCGTCGGCATCAATACCCAGTTCGTCCGACAGTCGCACGCGCGCCGGGGCGACGGCCTCGGCGAGGCGCGCCAGGAGCGTCGCATTTCTCGCCCCGCCGCCCGAGAGAATCACCTCGTCGGGAAATCGCGGGAGGAATCGCCGGTAGGCGTCGGCGATTGTCTCGGCCGTCCAGGCGGTCACGGTCGCGACGATGTCGGCAGGGCGCATGCCCCGCCGCCGCGCGCGGTCGTAAAGATTGTCGGCGAACGTGCGGCCGAAGGTCTCGCGTCCCGTGGACTTCGGCGGACGGCGCTTTAGATACGGGTGGCGCATCAACTCGGCGAGGAGCGCGGCGTCCACGCGTCCACGGGCGGCCAGCCGGCCACCGGCGTCGTAGCGCGCGCGGCCCCGGGTGGCGCGTTCGGCGGCGCGGTCGATCACCATGTTGCCCGGCCCGGTGTCGAAGGCGATGAGCGTCTCCAGGCCCGCGCGCGGCGCGAGGTAAGTCACATTGGCGATGCCGCCGATGTTCTGGACGGCGCGGACCTTGCGGCGGTCGCGGAAGAGAAAGTGGTCGGCAAAGGGCACGAGGGGCGCGCCTTCACCGCCGGCGGCGACGTCGCGCGGGCGGAAATCGGCGACCGTCAGGATGCCGGTCCGCTCGGCGATGACGGAGGGCTCCGCGAGTTGGAGCGTCGCGCCCCCGCGCCGGCGCTTCGGCAAGTGGCGGACCGTCTGGCCGTGCGAACCCACCAGGTCAATCGAGCCCAGCGCGATTCGGCTGCGGCGCGCGAGATTCTCGAGCGCGTCGGCGAACACTTCGCCCAGGGCGAAGTTCAAGCGGCAAAGGTCGTCCACGCGGGCCGTGTCGGCATGCGCGAGGTCGAGGATCCGGCGGCGAAGGGCCGGCGGATAGGGGAAAGTCGCGAAGGCGACGACGCGGACGCGGTCGCCACGGCGACTCACCTGTCGCCACGGGCGACTCGACTGGGCGAGTAGAGAGCCGGCGGGCGCAATGTCCACGATGGCGGCATCCACGCCGTCGGCGCTCGTGCCACTCATCAGGCCGGCGACGCGCAGGCGCGACTTCCTCAGGCGTTTTGGCAGCATATCGTTCATCGCCTTGCCGCAGGAGCATAGCACGAGGGAGCCGGCGGTTCAACCTGACGAAAACGGGCAAACGGCGGCGCAAGCGAAGAGGCTGCCCCGTGGGACAGCCTCGTGGTTCGCGGACCGCGGAACGAGCGGCTATTGGCCGTCGCCTGCATCCGGTTTGTCCGCATTCGGCGGCCGTTCTCCCGGCGTCAGAAGTTTGACCTCGTGCAGACACAAACCGTACCGCCCTCCCGGAGGATTGACGTCCAACTTCACGCCGTTCCAGCCGGGGCTGAAATTCGCGGAATAGCACAGCCACAGGGTCCGCCCGTCGGGGCTGATGAACTTGCTCGGAAAATTGAGGAAGTACCCTTGCTCCCCGAAGTCCTTCATATAGGACACCATGCGCCATGGGCCGGTGATGGCGTCGGCCTCAAGGATGTAGGAGGTCATCTTGGCCACGGTCGGCCAACCATCGGTCACGCACATCAGGTATTTTTTCAGGCCGGGCACATACGTGGCGGTGACACACCCCATGTGGTTGTTCCATTCGATCAGCGGCTTGATTTTCTCAAAGTGGTTCGTCCAGATCGGTTTGCCGGCGGAATCATGGCCGGCGAAGAACTCCCAGGCCTTGAGGTCGTTGATGGTCTCCGGCGAGGGTTTGACGCGGGCCAGATAGACCTGGTCGGCAGAAATCCAACTCAGGTTGGCGTGGGCGAAGTCGCCGGGGCAGCCCTCGGCCGGCTGGAACACCTCGCCGGGCTTTCCAGGCTTGATGCAGGGGCGCGGCTTGGGGTCATTCTCTTCCGCGCCCATGCCGAGCAAGTACGCCTTGCCGTCCGGCGAATGTTCCATGTTCCTGCCGAAATCCACGAAATGCGGCGCTCCCATCTTGACCGGACCGAGAAACTGGCGCGGCTCGGGAAACAGCGGCTTCTCCGGCGTGTGGGGCGATGGCTCCCACGTCTTGCCGTAGTCGCGGGAGACCTGGAATCCCGGTATGGGCCCGAGATTGGGCCAGTTCCAGTCAAATCCACCATGCGAATACTTCCCGGCAGGCCCCAGGCAGTAGGTGCCGTAGTACCAGATGCCGTTGTGCACCAGCGAGCCCGCCGGATAGCGCCCTTTATAGGGCAAAGCGCTGGCCTGCTTGGGCGGGGAGGTGTTGTGTATCTCAAGGGTCAGCGGGTCGTCGCCGATCATCACGGCGTGGGCGGTGCGGGCTCCCGCGCCGCCGCCCGAAGAGCAGCCGACGCCGTCCGTCTTGCCGTCCGTCCAGGGCGAGTAGAGGTTGCCATCGCCGGCCCAGCACGGATAAAAGGTGTCGCCGCAGCGATAGTCGCTGTGGCGGCCGGTGAAGAAAATGCCCGTCAGGCCGGCCGATTTCTGAAACGGGCAATCGTCCGGAACCGGGGATTCCCAGGCGAATCCCTTGGGGCCGTTCGCCGGCATGTTCTTCGGCTCTCCGGCCAGCACGCCGGAGACAGCCAGGAGACCCACCAGCAAGATCTGTGCGATTCTCATCATATTGTTACCTCCATGCGAAAAAGGATTGGGTGTGCCTGAATTTTCCGGCACGGGTGTTGGGCATCGAAAGAAGTCGTAACAAGTGCCGGAGGCACGACTGTTCTCTAGCCACGGGCGCAAGCCCGTGGAAAGGAAACGGACAAAAAACATTCTTCCCTTTCTCCGTTGGAGCCCTGTAGGGGCGATTGAACCTTTTCAAGCGCCCCCACGGGGCTTGGAAACGGCAACAAAAGGAAAGGCGTGGTGCTTGGTTTCTGGTTCCCACGGGCTTGCGCCCGTGGCTAGAGAACAATACGCCCCTATCGGGGCTGACAAGGATGACGGGCCCTGCCAAAATCCGTAGTCGCACCCAAACGATTGGACGGACCCGCATAAGATGCGCAAAGTTGGCTTCCTGTCCGTATAACACGGCGCTCATCCATCTCGCGGGGCCGAGACAATCCCTTTGGCCTCAGTCCCTTGCGTCCCATGCCATGATTTATCATGGCGTTTTATGCGGGTCAACGTAAAAACCTCTGCGACGGGCCCGCCACCGTCCCGGCGCGCCTGCCCCGCCTGCCCCGTTGGGGTTGGGGTTGGGGCCGGGACTACCGGGCAAGCGCGGCGGCGCAAGCGAAGAGGCTGCCCCCGTGGGTCAGCCTCATGGTTTGCGGACCGCGGAACGAGAGGAGACGCGACATGAACGGGAAATTCAGTCGGTAGGGAATTCCTGGAGGGTGCAGCGCGAGAACGCCCCCGAAGCGGCTATCGTTCCGGCCCGTACTGGTATTAGGGGGGGTAAATAAACGTCTTCGGCAATGCCTGCCTCAGATCCTCCAGGCCGGCGTTCGTGATCTGGCGGGCGCCGAGGTGGAGTTTCTGAAGTCTCTTAAGTTCTTTCAGGTCCTTCAGGCCCGCGTCCGTGATCTGGGTGCCGTTGAGGTTGAGCGTCTGCAGGTCCTTAAGTTCCTTCAGGTCCTTCAGGCCGGCGTCCGTGATCTTGGTGCGGCCGAGGTAGAGTTTCTGCAGGCCCTTGAGTTCCTTCAGGTCCTTGAGGCCCGCGTCCGTGATCTGAGTGTCGTAGAGCCAGAGCCCCTGCAAACCCTTGAGTTCCTTCAGGTCCTTCAGGCCCGCGTCCGTGATTCTGGTGCTGCCGAGATCGAGCGTCTGCAGGCCTTGAAGTTCCTTCAGGTTCTCGAGGCCGGCGTCCGTGATCTGGTTCCTGCTGAGATTGAGCCCCCGTAGGGCCTTGAGTTCCTTGAGGTGCTTCATGCCGGCGTCTGTGATCTGGGTACTGCTGAGACCGAGTTTCTGAAGGTCCTTGAGTTCCTTCAGGTCCTTCAGGCCGGCGTCCGTGATCCGGGTGCCAGAGAGGTAAAGTACCAGCAGGCCCTTAATTTCCTTCAGGTCCTTCAGGCCGGCGTCCGTGATCTGGGTGCGTGTGAGGTCCAGCAAGTACAGGTCCTTAAGGTCCTTAAGTTCCTTCAGGTCCTTCAGGCCGGCGTCCGTGATCTTGGTGTAACTGAGAAAGAGCGTCTTCAAGGCCTTGAGTTCCTTCAGTTCCTTCAGGCCGGCGTCCGTGATGCGGGTGCCGCTGAGGTCGAGATCCCGCAGTTCCTTGAGTTCCTTTAGATCCTTCAGGCCGGCGTCCGTGATCTGGGTGAAGAAGAGGTTGAGTATCTGCAGGCCCTTGAGTTCTTTCAGGTCCTTCAGGCCGGCGTCCGTGATCTTGGTGAAGTGGAGGTTGAGTGTCTGCAGGCCCTTGAATTCTTTCAGGTCCTTCAGGCCCGCGTCCGTGACTTCGGTTTTGCCAAGATCAACTTCGACGACGGGCCGGCCGGGGAGTTTCTCGTCCCTGGTCACCCGGCCGCCCAACTTGAGAATCGCGCTCACGGCCTTTTCTTCCTGGGCCGCTTGCCCCCAGGCCACTTGGTTCTGGCTACAGACCGAGAGGCAAGCGACCACCGACAACAGCAGAGCAAAGTAGCGTGTCATGGCAAGGTCCCCCACAATGGGTCCTGTTCACTTGCGCAGCCGCATGGACACTGGCGGCACTTTTCGGCATACGGATGCTACGCGTTTGGACCGCGTCCCGCAAGTTTCGGGTGTGACCTTTTTTCGTGGCATGGTGTTGGTGCCGCGTCGTTATGAGGCGGCTTCAGCCGCCTTGGCGCCGCGTGAGCGGCGAGTAGACCGGGGCTTTTAGCCCCGGTTCGCGATCGCGCCAAGAGAGCTTGATGTTTTTCTTTCCCCTCTCCGCCCCGCTTTCAGCGGGGCGGAGAGGGGAAAGAAAAGGAAAGGGAAGGTGGCGGCCGGTCACCCCGCCATAAAATGGCGGGGCTATACCCCGCTAACGCGGGGCGAAGGCCCATGAATGGGCCTAATCCC
>Ga0315274_10013742_pt1 | contig 11520 bp, 11 predicted proteins | sample YL17G02_20_MG_FD_203700 | JGI IMG/M metagenome (GOLD analysis project Ga0315274, IMG submission 203700) | Sediment microbial communities from Yellowstone Lake, YNP, Wyoming, USA - YL17G02_20 | ecosystem: Environmental > Aquatic > Freshwater > Lake > Sediment | place: USA: Wyoming | collected...
CGGCTGCATCTGGGTCATTTCTCCTCCTTTTCTCTTTCAAGAAAAAGCAGGATAAATAATGACCTTTAGCCGTTTTAACCGCTAATCAATTTTGTTACGTATAGGTAGGTGCTATCAATAAATCTTTCCCCCACTAAACTTGAGTTTCACCGGGGAATGGACACTTTCCAGTGCCCAGCTTCATCAGCTTTGGGGAGCCAGTTCGACGTGAAAGAGGAAAAAGCAAATTTGATCTTGCATATTTATGAAACAATGATATATTTTTATGCATGAGAACCACTATTGAAATCAGTGACGAGCTTTTGCGCCAGGCAAAAGGGCGGACTGCAGACGAAGGGACACCCTTAAGGAAGGTCATTGAGGCGGCTTTGCACTTTTATCTGGGGAGGCGTCCCAAGAACAAAGGATATGAGCTGAAATGGCGTACCGAGAAGGGACGTATGCTTCCCGGGGTTCGCCTTGATGACCGGTTTGATAAAATGGCGTTTAGATGATTGATCCCGAAGACCTTCAAAACCAACTCCAGAAAGCATTAAGAGAATGTGCTTCGTTGAGGGAGGAAAATGAACGGCTAACGAACCTACTCGGTTTACATCCTGAAGATCACACTCCAACACTCAAACCAAGTATATCGGAACCATCCACCCCATATATCCTTACCGAACCTCCGGTTGCCAATAGCCCTTCAATAGAAACTCAGATTGCTCTTTTTCGGTCCTTGTTCCGTGGGCGTGAAGACGTTTATCCAGTTAGATGGGAAGGGAAAAAAGGAAATTCTGGTTATTCTCCTGCTTGTGCAAACGAATGGAACCGTACCTTTTGTGGCAAACCTATGGTGAAATGTGCCGACTGTGAAAATCGTAAACTCATGCCAGTCACAAATGAAGTAATTCTTGGCCATCTGCTTGGAAAACATACGATTGGGGTTTACCCACTGTTACCGGATGAAACCTGCTGGTTCTTGGCTGTCGATTTCGACAAAAAAGCCTGGCAAGAGGATGCGACTGCATTTCTTAAAACCTGTGGAGAGAAGGGGGTTCCTGCAGCGCTGGAACGGTCGAGATCAGGAAATGGAGGTCACATCTGGATGTTTTTCGACCGTCCGGTTCAGGCTACCTTGGCTCGGAAATTTGGTTGTGCCATCTTGACACGTTCCATGGAACGACGCCATCAAATCGGTTTAGATTCTTATGATCGTTTCTTTCCAAGTCAGGATACGATGCCTAAGGGTGGGTTCGGGAATCTCATCGCCCTTCCTTTACAGCGAGTTCCCAGAGAGAAAGGCAATAGTGTCTTTCTAAATCGGGAGTTCGAAGCCTATCCCGACCAGTGGCTGTTTCTTTCTACAATTGAAAGAATCCAGTTGGAGAAAGTGGACACCATATTCCAGGAGGCGTCACGAAATGGAACCATCCTTGGCGTCCGCTTAAGCTTGACCGATGAAGGGATCGAAGAGGATCCATGGACCTTGCCGCCCTCAAAGAAAAGAAAGGAAAAAACCATTCAGGGACCGTTCCCCCAAACTGTCCGAATCGTTCAGAGTAACCTGATCTATATTGAAAAAATTGGGCTGCCTCCTGCAATGTTAAACCGTCTGATTCGTCTATCTGCTTTTCAGAATCCGGAGTTTTACAAGGCTCAGGCCATGCGCTTGTCGACCTTCGGCAAACCCCGGATCATTGGTTGTGCGGAGGATTTCCCATCTTATGTGGGCCTCCCCCGGGGTTGCCTCGATGATGCACTGGCACTGTTCAAAACACACGATATCAAGCCAGAATTGGTTGACGAGCGTTTTGGGGGCATTTCGATAAACGTGATTTTTAAGGGGGAACTTCGCCCCTTGCAACAAGAAGCTGCTCAGCTATTTTTGGCTCACGACAACGGTATCCTGTCAGCCCCAACCGCTTTTGGTAAGACCGTGATAGCGGCATGGCTTATCGCCAAAAGAAAAGTTAACACGCTGGTGTTGGTCCACCGCAGGCAACTCATGGACCAGTGGCGTGACCGGTTAGCATTATTCTTGGGTATGCCGGTGGAAGACATTGGTCAGGTAAGTGGGGGCAAAAAGAGAGTTACCGATTCTATCGACATCAGCCTCATCCAGAGCCTCAATCGTAAGGGGGAGGTCAAAGACATGGTGGCTGGATATGGTCAAGTCATTGTTGATGAATGCCACCACATCCCTGCCTTTACCTTTGAACAGGTTCTCAAACAGGTGAAAGCTAAGTACGTTGTGGGCCTCACGGCAACTCCTATCCGCAAGGACGGCCACCACCCTATTATCTTAATGCAGTGTGGTCCCATCCGTTTTAGGGAAAGTCCGAAAAAACAGGCAGCCGCGAGACCCTTTGAGCATGTGGTCATAACGAGGTATACCAATTTTAAAATGGCTCCAGAATCAGCCGAAGTGAAAATTCAGGATATCTACGCCGCGCTTATACTTGACGAGCATCGTAATGAATTGATCTTCAATGATCTCCTGAAAGCTTTAAAAATGGGACGATCCCCCCTCCTTCTAACGGAACGGGTTGAACACTTAGAGCAATTTGCGGAACGGCTCAAGGATTCCGCCCAGAATGTCATCGTTCTTAGGGGCGGGATGGGCAGTAAACAACGCAAGGCACTGGCCGATCAAATTAAGGCGGTGCCGGATTCGAAGGAACGAGTGATCGTATCTACAGGACGGTATATTGGAGAAGGGTTTGATGATGCCAGATTGGATACCCTCTTTTTAGCCATGCCTATTTCTTGGCGCGGTACGCTCCAGCAGTACGTGGGGCGCCTCCATCGGCTTCACGATAACAAACGAGTGGTACAGGTTTACGATTATGTCGACCTTCACGTGCCTACTCTAATGAGGATGTATAAGAAACGCCTTAAGGGCTATGAGGCCATTGGGTATTCGATGCAAAATGACCCTGAGAACTCAAGGCAGCAGACTAACGAATACCTGTATCTCCAATCTTCAATAGATCGCGGAAATCCAGATAGCCACGACTCCCCAAATAATCAATAAGGTTTTCAGCGGTTGTAGAGGCCTCTTTGTTGCCACTTTGACGCGCAAGGACAAAATGATCCGAGCATGGCCACGCCATATATCGATGTCCCATCCATCCCGGTCCGAGGCGGCTTCTGGTTTTTTCCAAATTATTCCACCTCACGCGGTTCGGTAACCAATTTGATCCCATCGAGGATTTCACAGATCCTCTTGGCAGATAGGGTTCCGATAGGCTCGCCCAGTTGGCTTTTGTATTGTGTTTGGTGTTTGGGGTCGGACCAAGCTATCTTTCGAATATCTCTGGCCAATCGTTGCAGAAATATATGTTTTCAGGCCCTATATTATTCTTTTTGGCATCAAAATGGCCCTCATAGGAAATCTTTGGTTCATGAAGCTCAAACCAGCCATCCACTGAATCGACTTGGGTATCACATCCCTACCCGAAAACGAGCAGGTGAATATGCTTCGAGGTCAGCATGTAACCGAATACCACCAATCGCCCACGACCCATAAAGAGTCAAGGAGTAGATTCGACCCCTTTCCCACATATTGAATGGTAGGCAGATTTTTTAAGGCGCCCTCATCCCCTCTCCGGTTCAGGGAAGGACGGCCATTGCCCGTGAGGATGGGGATCAACTCGCCCCGTGAGTTGGGGAAATATTCAAACCCTTCCCCTTTTCTACAGCAAGACCGGAAAGGAAGGTAAGGGCTAAGCTGGACGTTTTCAAGAAGATGATTGCCGTGCAGGTCTGCACAATTCCTAAGACGGGGACCATGATTACCCCCACCAGGAGTGATCCGATGAAAGCCCCAAAGAGGTCGGCGGCATAAAGGGTTCCCGCTGTCTGAACCACTCCCTCTCGACGGCGGGAAAAGAGGTCGCCGGCCAAGGGAAACTCAAGTCCGACAAAGTAACCCGCGGCTGCGCTTGCCAGAATGAATCCATATCTCATCGCCGAAAGGATCCCTTGCCCCAGTCCAGGGGAATAGAGAAAAGATAAGAGAATAGTCTCCAGGGCGGCCAATAGGATAATGAGGATCTCGACTCCGACGAGGGTACAACCAATCTTCTGAATTTTTTCCAATTTTCGGTTCATGCTCCAGCTCCCCGAAGCCAATCCAGCCATAAAAAAAGCGATGAGAAGCCCAATCCAGTGATAGGCGTATCCGTAAAGGGTCTGAAAGGCGAAGATGAGCAGCACACTCGTGGCCATCCCGAAGAAACCGGTTGAACTCACAACCCAGAGGAGGGCCCCCTTTGGCCAGCCCTCCCGTCGTCTTCTCCAAAAATGCAAAGTTCCGCAGATCAGAATCAGGAGGGCCAGGCCGAGATGCCATAGCCGCAGATTCTCCATCTTCCCCCAGAGGACCTGGAGGGCAGGATGGAACTGGGCGTTCCAGTAGGCGATGCCATAATAGAGGCCAGAAGGATGTCCATCCCGGTTCAACTTTACCGCTCCTCCCCGGTTCAGGGAATCCTCCAACCATTGCAAACGATGGGGTTCGAGCTTCAGACGAATTGGAGGCTCCCGGAAAAAATGAGTGGAAATTTTTCTCTCCTCCAGGCGCTCGATCAATCTCCCGGGCGAAAGCGGCCCGGCGCCTGGTGAGGCAAAGGCGAGAAAAAAATTTACCTCTCCCGGAATGACATAAACAGAAGGAAAGACCTCCTGTAAAGATCGTTTGAGGCAGAAATTGAGATCCCTTATCTCCCGGCTGAGGTACGTCTCAGAGCCGGGAAGATGGAGGGCCAACACCCCGTCCTCCCTCAACGAACGGAAAATCTCGGTAAAAAATTCCACGGTGTAGAAGCGGTTCAACTCAAGAGTGGAGGGAACGGGAAGATTGAGGAGGATGACGCTAAACTTCCGGGGCGTCGTTTTCAGGTATAACCGGCCATCGACCGTGTGAATCCGCACCCGCGGGTTTCCCAGTTCTTCTCGGCTGAGTGGGGACGGATTTTCCTGAATGATCCGGATCATCAAGGGGTCTATCTCCGTGTAGTGAACCTCGGCCACCGGGTGTTTGAGAACCTCGGCGATGACTCCGCCGGGGCCTCCGCCAATGACCAGGACGCTCTTTGGTGCGGCAAGCGAGAGTAATGGGTAATGAACCATCTCTTCGGCGAAAGCGATATTCGGGATCGGGACGGTACAGGTAGGAATCCCATTGGAAAAAAAGGTGAGCTGATCTTCCCTGCGCCCTACCGCCACATTTCCGTAAGGGGACCAACGCGACTCCAGGATCTGCAACCCTTTCCACTGCCGATTCAAAGAGCTTTTCTCGAGGCCCCGGGCTCCTGAAAGAATTAAAAAAATTATATCGGCGATCAAGAAGGTCCAGAGAAACCCGGCTAAGGCACTCCTCTTTCTTCCTTTTTTTGACCGGCTCGAAAGCAAAAGAATCCCGGAGGCCAGATTGGCTATCCCCAAGAGAAGGGCTACCTCGAAGGAGCAAAAAAAGGGCAGAAAAAGGAGGGTGTAAAGAACCCCTCCTGTACCCGCTCCCAGCGCCTCATAGAGATAGACCTTACCAAGGGACAGGGCCGGTTTATCAGAAAAATGAGCATAAAGGGCGCAACCCAGGGCGAATAAGACCCCGTCGACGATACCCAGGGGGCTCAGGATGACCGCCGTCCAGAAAAAAATCTGCACAAGGCTTGCGCCCTCACCGACGGAAAGTCCCATGATATCGCGAAGGACTCTTATGCTGTAAATCGTTGCGGGAAGCAAAAGAGATAAAAAAATCTGCAGAAAAGCATATTTTCTTTCGGAAGCGGCTTCGGTCATCCTTTTCCCCAGGAAAAAGCTTCCGGCCGCCTCCAGTAGCAGCCAGTTGGCAAGAATAATGGCTATGGAGAGTTCGTTTCCCTGGAAAATGACGAGCAATTCGCGAATGACCACCACCTGGGTGATGGTAAAGGTAAACCCCATGAGAAGGAGAGCAAAAAGGAGAGATAGAGGGCTGGGGAGCCAAGTGAATTTGGAACCTGCATAAGGATCGGGAGAGGGGACGATCGTCGTAAAGGGTGGGGACGGAAGCTCAATCATTTACGCCCAAATGCCCGGGATAGGTTTGCCGCAGTAGCCGCATTTGCCTTTCACCAGATGGCTCTCTCCAACCATAAATCCAATCCGCCGGATGATCCGCTTCCGGCAATTTGGGCAGAAAGTATTTTCCCCCTCGTGGCCAGGAACGTTCCCGATGTAGACATATTCAAGGCCCGTTGATAAAGCCACGGACCGGACTTTCTCAAGCGTCGAAACAGGCGTCGGAGGGAGGCTTTGAAGCTTGTACAGGGGATAAAACCGGGAGAAATGGATCGGGGTATTTGCACCCAATTCTTTCTTCACCCAGAGGCACATTTCTCTTACTGCCGCCATCTCATCATTCTCGGTGGGGATTACAAGGTTCGTGATCTCCAGGTGGATTTTCTCCTTCTTCAACGTCTTCAGGGTCTCCAGTACCGGATCGAGGTCCCCGTTGCAAAACTTTCGATAAAAGGAATCCCTAAACCCCTTTAAATCGATATTAGCCGCGCTGAGCACTTGGCACAGACTGCGAAGCGGTCCGGGGTTGATGAAGCCATTGGAGTGGCAGAGATTCAGAAGTCCCGCCTCCTTCACCAGGTAGCCGGTATCGAGCATATATTCATAGAAAATTACCGGTTCCACATAGGTGTAGGAGACGGAGCGGGCGCTCATCTCTTTAGCCTTCTTCACCACCATCTCCGGCGGAAAATCGTAATTGTACAGTTCTTCCGGGGAGGCCTGGGAAATCTCCCAATTCTGACAGAACTTGCAATGAAAATTGCATCCGGCCGTGGCAAGGGAAAAGGAAGTAGTGCCGGGAAGAACATGGAAAAAGGGTTTCTTTTCGATGGGGTCCAAGTGAACCGCACAGGGATTTCCATAAACCAGGCTGTAATATTTTCCTTCCCGGTTCTCCCGTACCCTGCAGAACCCCCGCTGGCCTTGCGAAACCCGGCAACGCCTCGGGCACAATTCGCATTGGATTTCTTTTCTGCTTAGCGAGGTGAAATGAGTTGCAAGCTTCATTTTAATGAAGCCCTTTTTGGCCATTTGCGCCTGGCCGGTTACCGGGAAACCCAGGAGGCACGCCGCCGAGGCCAGGCCGAAACTCACCCCGCAAAAACGCAGGAACTCGCGCTTCGTCAGTTTCCCACTGGATCTACTGCCACCCATGGGCCTCTCCCGCGAGACGGATCTACCGTCTTTTACCTCGGCCATTTTTCAAAAATCTCGTGGGCCCAGATTATTTCCAATTTCGTTATCCTTTTCCTCTCTCCCGTGTACGGGCGAGGGAGAGGTGAGGGGCGTTTAACAGGTAAATCGGAGATGATCCGTGACCCCTTTTTTTGAAGCCCTCAGCCCGATCGGGAGCGATGGTAAATTTTATATATGGCCATCGATTTGGAGTCAAGATTGATTAACCCATTTGTTTTGGCCCAGTCGATCGCCTCCAGGAATTCCTGCGTGGTGATTCCTCGCGCTATCTCTGGATATTCATAGGCCTTGTACTCCACCCGGTATTGAGCCATGATGTTCACGTAGGTATTCCGGGGAAGATTCCCCGCCACCCACTTCACGAATTTTTCGGTCCCCGCAACCCGGTTAGGCATGACCAGATGCCGGATGAGCAGTCCCCGCAAGGAAATCCCATCCTCATCGCTCTTCAGTACCCCGACCTGACGGTGCATCTCCAGGATGGCTTTCTGGGCCACTTCCGGATAATCCCGCGCTCCGGAAGAATATTTTTCCGCCAATGCGCCGTCCATGAACTTCATATCCGGTTTGTAGATATCCACGATTCCATCCAGGATTTTCAGGATCTCCACTCGTTCATATCCGCTGGTGTTATAGAAGAGAGGAAGGCGCAACCCTTTCCGGCAGGCGATCTGAACCGCACTGAGGATATTGGGCATGACGTGCGTGGGGGTTACGATGTTGATATTGTGGCAGCCGATTCTCTGCATTTCGAGCATCAGGCCTGCAAACTCTTCGTCGCTGATCTCCTTCCCCTGCCCCTCGTGGGCGATGGGCCAGTTCTGGCAGAACACGCATCGAAGATTACAGTTGGAAATGAAGATGGTCCCGGACCCCTTCTGCCCGGTTATGGGTTCTTCCTCACCGAAGTGCGGATGGGCGCTATAGACGACAACTCTGGCCGGTGCGCGGCAGAACCCTTTTTCCCCTTTCAGCCGGTTCACGCCACACTTGCGCGGACATAGTTGGCATCGTTCGAAGATGGCATAAGCTTGTTTGACTCGCTGGCCCAGTTTGCCTTCTTTCTCCATCTGGGCATAGCCGGCCTGCCATTTCGATCTTGGAATGACTTTGGCTTCCAGGCGGTTGGGGGTAAGGAAGAAATATCCCCCTGCAAGAAGTGAACTTCTGAGGAAATCCCGGCGGGTGAGCTTCATAATGAAAACTCGGCTTTTTCCATTTTTCCCAGCCCCTAAATCCCCCTCTCCTTCCCCCTTATAAAAGGGAGGAGGGAGATTTCTAAGAGCGGGGAATCGATACAGGCGGCCATGTTTTCCAGCCAATCTTCATGACCCGGGCGACGTCCCGAATCCCGCTTCAACGAGGCCCCCTCCTCCCATGGGCATAAAAGGAAGGAGGGGAAGAAATTTAACTCTATTTTCAAACTGATCAGGCGGGTATCGAATCTAAAAAATGTTACCAAGAATCACATCGAAAGTAAAGGGACCTCCATCCGTTGAACTTTGGGAAAATGGGTACGTTCGTGCAGAAATTGCATAGAAGCATAAGAAAGAACCACATTTGAAAAGATGCGGAGCACGGTATACACCATATCCCCCATTATATCTTTTTCTGCGGCTTGAGCGGATAGTACTGATACCGGTCCCCTGACTTCACCTTGATATCCTGGACCTGAATTCCCCGGAGGAGGGTTAGGGGAACCTCGACCCCCGGCTTCCCCAGGGCCCAGACTTTTTGGTAGAAATCCGCAAGCCCGCCGACCTCTTTTTTGTTTACGGTGAGGATGATGTCTCTGACTTTGAGGCCTCCTTTTTCCGCAGGGCCTTCCGAAGTGACCCGAGTAACAAAAAGCCGTCCATGAACCTCTTCCACGTTAATCCCCAACCAGGGCCGCGGAGGCGCCGACGAACGGCCTTTGGTGATCAAGTCGGAAAAGATGGGTTTCAGGTAATCGATGGGGACGAACATGTTACCGGGAATCATTCCCAAACCGGCGATGGCAATCTGGGTGAAGGGCGACCCGATCCCCACCAACTTTCCATTGTGATCGATCAAGGCTGCCCCTGCAAAGTTGACATGGGGAGGAGTCGTAAAAATAGCGTCGTCCAGGAGATATTCCCAGTAGCCGGCAAACTCCTTCCGCGATATAATCCGGGCTCCCATGGCCCCTTCTTCTCCCCCATGAGTCGCCACCAAAATCGGGTCCCCCTCTTTGACCTCCGAAGACTTGCCCAGTTGCATCGGCTTCGCATCCATAGGCTTTCCCACCTTCAAGACCCCAAATCCGGTTATATGGTCGTAAGCAACCGATTGGGCACTTATCGGTTTTCCCTCGGGGTCAAAAACCTCAAGGGTTTCAGCTTCCAAGATCAGGTAGCCAATGGTTAGGATGTGTCCCTGGTTATCGATGAGAACCCCGCTCCCTTCTCTCTCGGTTCCAAGAGTCCTTGCCGAACGGGCATAATCCGGAACCGTGGCACGGACCTTCACTACCGCTTTGAGAAGCTCTTTCACATTCTCCTTTGAGCCCTCCTGGGCGTAGGCGGGGAAAATCATGGCTAGCCAGACCACCCAAAGAATCAACATCCAGCATCGTTTCATAGGTACCTCCAGAGGACAGGTGCGGGTTTTACTGCCTCAGAAGACTGCCCAAAAATTTTGGGCATCCTTTTTTCCCTGGCGGAGAGGACGCGGCGGGTCTGGTTCATTATAGAACTTTCTTGCGGAAGTCAAAAGGGATAATTACAGGAGGGAGGGGCGGCTTCGTAAAATTGGGGACGTTCGTGCAGAAATTGCATAGAAGAATAAGAAAGAACCACATTTGAAAAGATGCAGAGCACACTCTGCACGAACGTTCCCCATAGTCACACTTGTTTGATTACCATTCGCCCTCCACGAGGCGCCGATGCGTTCGTTTGGATTTCTGCCGAAGGTTTTTCTCGGATGCCTCCGGTTCGTCCGCATGGGCGGCATTGATTTGGGCAAGCAAATCCTTATTTTCCCTGCGGCGAAGATAATCCTGCAAGGCAAGGGCGTATATGCGGCTTCTCGGGACTTTCATCTTTTTTGCAAGATCCTCGGCCTTATCGAACAAAAATTTTTGAATCGAGATGGCGGTCTTGATTGTTTCCATTCTTTCATACCATCCTTTCTACCAAAAATATAACCAATATTATTATTAATGGCAATACCAAAAGGAGGAATTATTTAAGCTGAAGGAGGCCCTGCAAGATTAGGGGTGAATGGGGTGGCCCGAAGCAGGAGCATTTTTTCCTCCGGGTTTCGGCAAGGTCATTCAAGGTAGGAGTGAGTTGAAAACCAATTTGCTTCTTACGTTCTTGGCGCCAACAATTGGCGAGAAAATAAGGCACCCATCCTCCGATGAGCACGATTTGATTCCGATAAAGCTTCAAATTGACCTTGGACAATTGACCAAGGCTGACCCCGACTTCCTTTGCTATTTTTCGATAACTATTTACTGGTTTTTCTTTTGGCCAATCTCTAACCAAATAGAACCACTCCGAAGAGGTTCCGCGGAACATATACTAGCCGGTTGTTACAGACGAATCCACGCCACGCATAAAAGAAATGAATAAAAAAGGCGAATTGCCTGTAATAACTGCCAATTCGCCTTCGATTCTACTGCCCAATGGTTCGAAAAAAAATCCGACGTTATCTGTTAACCAAATGAAATTATCATATTTTTTTCTGGCTCCCCGAGTCCGCCTCAGGCGGGCAACCTAGTGGTTAATCCGCCTTAGGCGGACTCTGCCGGTTGAGCTGCGGAGTAAGAATATGGTCGAAAATCCATTGGCGTCCCCGGCCCGATTTCATTGCCCTTTCCCGCTCCATGGCCTTAGCTCTTGTTTGATACTCTTCCGAATAAACCAGACACCATGGGCCTTTTTGCTTCCTCGTGTACTTTTGTTTGCCAAGGGTTAGGTCATTATGCTCCCGCAATCTTCTGCTTCGATCGGAGGTATGACCGATATAAATTTTCCCAGTTGATTCACTTACCAGAAGGTACACCCAAAAAGCCATAGGGGTCGCCCGTTAATATAAAAAGGCTTGGTCTAAAAACCCAAGCCTTGATTTTTTGTGGCTCCCCGAGTAGGACTCGAACCTACAACCTAGTGGTTAACAGCCACCCGCTCTGCCGGTTGAGCTATCGGGGAGCAGGGATTTTTTTTATTTTATCAAAACTCCCTTGTTCTACCGGCAACCCAGTGGTTAATCCGCCTCAGGCGGACTCTGCCGGTTGAGCTATCGGGGAGC
>Ga0315274_10013743_pt1 | contig 11518 bp, 8 predicted proteins | sample YL17G02_20_MG_FD_203700 | JGI IMG/M metagenome (GOLD analysis project Ga0315274, IMG submission 203700) | Sediment microbial communities from Yellowstone Lake, YNP, Wyoming, USA - YL17G02_20 | ecosystem: Environmental > Aquatic > Freshwater > Lake > Sediment | place: USA: Wyoming | collected...
TAAATTTCCCACCACCCGCGTCTTATCCATTGTCGCGCCAATCTCAATGATTCGGTTTCGATCCTCTTCCGTCTGCATTAAGAAGAGAGAGATGTATTTCAAGCAGTCTTTAAAAAAAAACTTTAAGAAGAGGTATCGACGAAATGACTTTTCTGAGATCCTCCCGTTGAATAGGACGATGGGAATTCCCTTCGCTCCACATGACCGAAGGAGGTTTGGCCAGAGTTCTGTCTCCGCAATGAGGAGGAGGCTGGGTTGAATTCTTTCCATTGCTCTTCGGATGGCGATGGGGTGATCCATCGGAAAAAAAAGGACACGATCAGCTTCAGGAATGTAAGTTTTGGCTGCCTCATTTCCTGTAAGAGTCATTGTGGTCAAAACGATTTCAGAGTGTGGAAACTCTCTTTTGATCCTCTTTACGAGGGGGATCGAGCAGAATACTTCCCCGACGCTGGCGGCGTGGACCCAAATTGGCTTTTTAAAGGGGAGGCTCGGGAAGAACCCCGCTCTTTGGATCAGTTCCTTTCGAAATCGCTCTTGGAAGAGGCTCCGGAAGAGGAAATAGGGGGCAGAGAGGATGAAAAAGCAACTGAGGAGAGTATTGTAAAGTTGGTGAATCATCAAATTATAGCAAAAGTCCAAATATCAAAACATAATTTTAGTCATTAAGTTATTCAGTCATTAGGTCATTCAATAACTTAATGACTAATGACTCAATGACTATACTTATACAGGCAAACCCATTTGAACTTTGACCCGTTCGACGGCGCCAAGCTCCATCTTTGAAGGCGGAGTAGAAAGGCGCCGCTCAGGGTCAACCCTGAGCAAGCCCTAGCCTCCAGGCTGGGGAGTCGAAGGGTTGACATTTGAAATTGTTTTTATTTCATCAAAGTAGTGGTCTGCTCTTTCGGTCAACTCATTGAGGCGCTTCTCTAAAAGGCCTCTCCTTTCCTCGAGATGAGCCCGATTCCCATTGGGATCAACAACAATGGGTTCCCCCCAAATGAAGACTCCTTTTGAGAAAGGATAGGGGAGGAGGAAACGATCCCAAGTTTTAAAAATTTTTCTTCTTGAGGCACTGAAACTACATGGGATGATCGGTCTTCCTGTTAGTTTGGCCAGGTCGATTACACCAATTTGGACACGATAACGAGGTCCTCTCGGTCCATCTGGAACAAGGGCGATATCGGATCCATTCTGATGGGCCTTGACCATCTGCTTAAAAGCGGAGAAACCTTTTCGAGTGGTTGAACCCAAGATCGCATGAAAGCCAAACCGTGTAAGGGCCTTTCCCACCACCTGGCCATCCCGGTGGGGGGAGACAAGGAAACTCAATTTCTTGCCTTTATAAATGAGGGGCATCATTAAAAGCCTTCCATGCCAGAAGGCGCCGATGGCAGGGACTCCTCTTTCCCAAAAAGATTTTGGGATTTCTGGATTAATCTCTTCGAATCGCATGGTACGGCCCAAAAACTTAATGGTCCAGTAGGCTAACCATGGACCCAACCAGGCCACCACCTTCTTTTTAAGAGATTTGAGGACCATAATCTTTATTTCGGAATGGCGAATGCGGAATGCGGAATTAATTTTAGTTGTAAGTTTTAAAAATCTTTAACTCGAAATTTGAAACACGAAGCTATTTATTCCGAAATCCGCAATCCGAAATCCGCATTTGAAATTAGTAGACTTTCTTGGTTTTGGTCTCTTTCCAAACTCTTACTCCGTTATCTTTGAACTGAAGATCGTAGAGTCGCCGATACTCACCGTTGAGGACCATCAATTCCTCGTGAGTCCCCTCTTCCACAATGTGACCATCAGAGAGAACAATGATCCGGTGGGCATTTCGGATGGTCGAAAGTCGATGAGCAATGACAAAGACCGTTCGACCTTTCATCAAATATTCCAGGGCATTCTGAACCTCTGTTTCAGAATCGGAATCGAGAGAGGAGGTGGCTTCGTCCAATATCAGAATGGGTGCGTTCTTTAAAAGGGCTCTGGCAATGGAGAGGCGCTGGCGTTCTCCGCCGGAAAGCTTGACCCCCTGCTCACCAATGACGGTTTCATAGGCCTGAGGAAGTCTCTGGATAAAATCGTAAGCATTGGCTGCTTTTGCGGCTTTGATGATCTCTTCATCAGAGCATTTGATATTGCCATAGGCGATGTTATTTCGAATGGTATCATTAAAGAGGATGGTCTGCTGAGTGACCAAACCGATCTGATCCCTTAAGGATTTGAGAGTGACCTTCCGAATATCAATGCTATCAATGAGAATTTGACCTTCCTCTACATCATAGAACCGGGGCAAAAGGTTGACCAGTGAGGTCTTGCCCGCCCCGCTCATTCCCACCAAAGCGATCACTTCTCCTACCTTCACATGGAGGGAGATCTCTTTGAGCACAGCTTCCGTTCCATACTTAAAGGTGATCTTTTGAAAATCGATTCCTTTCGAGATGAGCGGAAGGGAGATGGCCCCCTCTTCGTCCTTGATATCTGGGATGGTATCGAGGAGTTCGTAGACTCGTGCTGCAGCTGCCAGGCCTTCCTGAATCTCAAGGTTCACTTTGCTTAAATCTCGAACAGGAGCATAGAGCATAAGAAGGGCGGTCATGAATGAGAAGAAGGTCCCCGGAGTTAATTCTCCCCGAACGACGCTGTAGCCGCCTACCCAGATGATCAGAGCCACCCCCACCCCTCCTATCAGCTCCATCAAGGGATGAGAGATTGCTCTGATCTTTACTCGTTTTAAGATAATTTTGAAGAACCGTTCATTCTCTTCAGCAAAACGGCGCTTCTCATATTCTTCCATACTGAATGCTTTGACAATCCGATTTCCGGTGATGGTCTCGTGGAGAAAGGCAGTGATAGAGCCCATTCGCTGTTGACTCTTACGACTAAATTTACGAAGCCTCTAGCCAAATTCTTTTATGGGAATGATGGCCAGAGGGAAGATGATGAAGGCAATGATCGCCAATTTCCAATTGCGGTAGAAGATGACACCGATGAGTCCCACGATGGTGAAGGCGTCTTTGAGAAGACCCGTAATGGCATTGGAGACCGCCCCCTGGATGAGGTTCACATCATTGGTGATCCGGGAGATGAGGATGCCGGTGGGCGTTTTGGTAAAGAAGGAGAGGGAGAGATTCTGGAGATGATTGTAGAGTTTCTCCCTCATATCGGCGACAATCCTCAGACCTACAAAGTTCATCAGGTAGGCCTGACCGTAATCAAAAATCCCTTTGATGAAAAAGAGAAGGATGATGGCAATGGGTAGAAGAAAGAGTATTTTCAAATCCTTCTTGAGGAAGACATCATCCAGAGCGGGTTGGACGAGGAATGCCTGGGCAGCTGTCAAAAGCGAGACAAAAAGCATACAGATCATGGCAAAGGCCAACTTGACCCGATAGGGTTTAACCAGATCGAGGAGTCGGCGATAAAGAGACATACATGAACTCCAAAATTGGAATACTGGAATAATGGAATGATGATTTAAATCAAAACTATAACTTAATTAAACTCACCAATCACCTTCCCGTATGCGTTCGTCCATTAGTATATCATAAATATAAGTTTCCGTTTTTGATCTGTGCGAGTGGAGTATGGGGTTAGGCCATCCCTTCATGTAACAAGGAAGTCACAATAGTAGCCGCTCGCTGGGCTGCTCCGGGTTCTCCCAGGCTCTGACGCACCTCTGCCATCGATTCGGTCATCCTTCGGCGCAGGATGGGATCCCTTAAAATGCGAAGGGCCTCTTCAGCAATCCTTTGTGGATGGACGTCCTTCTGGATCAGCTCCGGTGCGATCGCTTTCCCTGCAACCAAATTGACCAGGCCGATATGGTCTACTTGAATCAACGCCCTTCCTATCCAATAGGAGAAGAAGGAGACTTTATAGACGATGACCATTGGCTTTCCGAGGATAGCCGCCTCCAGCGTCGCCGTTCCTGATGCTGTGATCAGAAGTTCAGAGAGGTTCATCACTTCATAGGCCCAACCTTCGACCACTTTTACAGGCACAAAAATATCTCTCATCCAGGGTGATAAAGTCCTCTGGTGGATTCCAGGAGCCAAAGGGATGATGAATTGAAGATCTGGCATCTCCTTTGCGAGGAGTTGAGCTGAGGCCAGAAGCGGGGGAAGAAGCCTTTTTACCTCATGCGTTCGGCTTCCGGGGAGCAAGGCAATGGTCTTCCGCTTGGGATCAAGATCGAATCGTTGGAAGGCGACCTCTTTGGAGAGGGTCGGCTTCACGATATCGAGTAGGGGATGCCCCACCCATTCGACATCGACACCTGCCGCCTCATAGAAGGGGACCTCAAAGGGGAAGAGGACAACCATTTTCTTCACCCACTGAGCGATCAACTTCACCCTTTTAGGCCTCCAGGCCCAAACTTGAGGACTGATATAATAGAGGATTGGAATACCCTTACGATGGGCAATTTTGGCCAGACGAAGATTGAAGTCAGGGAAATCGATCAGGATGATTAAATCGGGTCTTTCGCGATCGAGGGATTTTTTCAATCTCCGAAGGGCCTTCAGGATGGATCTTATTTTGAAAAGGACTTCTGTAATTCCCACGACAGAAAGGGATTGAGAGTGATAGAGGAGTCTCATCCCCATCCTTTCTAAACGGTCACCCCCGATTCCAAAAAACTGGACCTTTGGATCGATGTGAAGGATGGCTTCCATCAGATGGGCGCCCTGAAGGTCTCCTGAAACTTCTCCGGCAACCATCATGATCTTCTTCGAATTCACGAGTTCGCCCGCTCCATTTTTCCACCAATTTCATAAAACGTTCTAAAAGGTAGTTGGGTGCGCTGGAAAAGGTTTATAGCGGAACCTTTGAACGTTTCAGTGCTTCGTTTCCAGACACATTTCAAAAGCCACCTCAATTGACATTGCATATTACCCATAAAACATAGTAAACCCCGTTAGAAGAGCTTCGCCCTTCTAACGGGACGGCTCACACGGGGCATTAAACCCCGTGTTCGCTTCAAAAGGAATTTATCTTCATCCCCGCTGCAAGCAGCGGGGCTTTCTAACGGGGTAAAGAACCGCTTGATAAAGTTTTGGAAGCACACCCAATTGCCTTTTCAATCCAACATCTATGTTCTCTCTTTGTTGAGCCTGTCAATCTTCTGGATGATCTGGAGTGCCACTTCCAATGCCCGCTTTCCATCCCATCCAGAGACACGGACACGCTTCCGATCCCTTACACTTTGGAGAAAAGAATGAATCTCAGCCTCCAAAGAGTCGACCTTTTTGACAGGAATCTCTTCTGTGATGATCTCGGGAATTTTATGTTTAATTGGATCATCAACTCTTTTACTAAAAGAGACCTTTTGAATGAGATAATCGATGGAGAGTGTACCGTTCGGTAGAAAGATTCGAGTTCTCCGAATCTTCTCCTTGGAGACTCGGCTTGCCGTCACATTTGCTCTACATCCGTTTTCGAACTCAATCCGGGCATTGGCAATGTCCGAGTGAGGAGTGAGGATGGGAATGCCCACGGCATCGATCTCCCTCACCTTTGAGTTCACCAAGCTCAAAAGGATATCGATATCGTGAATCATTACATCGAGAACGACATTTACATCGGTTCCCCTGCCTGGAAAGGGACTCAACCGATGGGCTTCGATATACAAAGGGGATTGAACCATCCCCTGTAATGCGGAAAGGGCTCCGTTGAATCGTTCTAAGTGGCCTACTTGGAAGATCAGACCCTTTGATTCTGCCAATTCAATCAGTTCATCCGCCTCCTCAAGGGTTTGGGAGATGGGTTTTTCTAAAAGGACATCGATCCCTTGGAGGAAGAAGTCTTTTGTGATGGGATAGTGCAACAGCGTAGGGACAGCGATGCTTACCGCCTGAACTTTACCGAAAAGGTGAGAGTGGTGAAAGAAGGGTTGGACCCGGCATCGTTTAGCAATTTCCTTTGCACGGGGAGCATCGATATCCACGACACCGGCCAACTCCACCCCTTCCATGCTGGCATATTTTTCTGCATGAAATTGGCCCAAATAACCGACACCGACCACACCTACCCTGATCTTCTTCACTTACCGACTAATTCCCCTCTTTGAATGCCGAATGAAGTGGAGGAGGTGTTGGGCTTCTGGCATCTGAGAGATCTCATCCTCTTCCACCCGCTTCATCGCTTTTTCCAATGTCAGACCGGAGCGAAAAATGATGCGGTAGGCTTTTTTCAGGGCCTTCACGGTCTCTTCTGAAAAATGGTGGCGTTTGAGGCCAACCATGTTGAGTCCATAAAGTTTGGCCCGACTTCCCGATGCCAGCATGTAGGGAAGGATGTCTAAGGTCACACCCGTGAGGCCACTGATAAAGGCATGGGTGCCGATCTGGCAAAATTGATGGATAGCGGAGAGCCCACCAATGATGGCATAATCTTCGATCAAGATATGCCCCGCTAAGGTGGCTCCATTGGCAAGGATGACCTGATTTCCGATCTGGCAGTCATGGGCGACATGGGAGTAAGCCATGAAGTAGTTGCCATTCCCAATCATGGTTTTCCCGCCCCCATGAGGGGTGCCTCGATGGAGGGTGACAAACTCTCGGACAATATTCTCATCGCCGATCAGGAGGGAAGTCTTCTCTCCTTTATAAGCAAACGCTTGAGGGGCTTCTCCAATGGAGGCAAATTGGAAGATCTGACATCTCTTTCCAATTTGGGTCCCCTCCCGAATAACCACATGGGGCCCAATCTTCGTCCCATGACCAATGAAGACACCCTTTTCAATCACAGAGTAAGGGCCAATTTCAACTTCTTCTTCAATTTCGGCCTTTGGATCAATGACAACAGTAGGATGAATCATTCTTCTCCTTCTCCTAACATGGCCAGAAGGTCTGCCTCGGCGGCCAATTTTCCATCGACAAAGGCCTTTCCTTTAAATCCCCATATCGATTGGCGATGCCGGGTGACCTCCAATTCAAGACGAAGTTGATCTCCAGGGATGACCGGCTTTCGAAACCGGACATGGTCCATCCCTAAGAAGTAGATCGGTTTTTTCTGACTCTCCTCTGGCATCGATTTGAAAGCGAGGACTCCGGCGGTCTGGGCCATTGCCTCCACAATGAGCACACCCGGCATGATGGGTCGATTAGGGAAATGGCCTGGAAAGAAAGGTTCGTTGTAAGTGACATTCTTGATTCCAACGATCCGTTTCTCCAATTCCATCTCCACGATGCGATCCACTAATAAGAAGGGGTAGGCGTGCGGAAGTATTTTCATAATCTCTTTGATCTCAATCATCTACTTCTCCTTCCCTTCTGATAAGAGGGCCTCTTCGATCTTCTTTAAACGCCCCTCGATTGCCCTAAGGGCCTTCCTCATCTCCGGCAACTTTGGAAAGGCGGTGGATGCTCGGAGCCACTCACGGTGGGGAAACGCAGGGCTTCCGCTATAAGCTTGGTTGGAAGCCAGGTCATGACCCACTCCGGATTGGGCCCCCACCATCACGTTGTCTCCGATTTCGATGTGGTCGGCCACTCCCGCCTGCCCGGCCAGAATGACATTGCTACCGATCTTTGTTGATCCTGCGATCCCAACTTGGGCAACGATGATCGAATCCTCGCCGATCACGACATTATGTGCAACCTGAACGAGGTTGTCAATCTTCACCCCTCTTCGGATGATCGTTTGGCCGAGTGTGGCTCGATCGATGGTGGTGTTGGCCCCGATCTCAACATCATCCTCAATTTCAACCTTTCCCACCTGGGGGATCTTCACATTTTTTTTCCCTTCCTTCACATATCCAAATCCATCCGCTCCCACCACCACACCGCTGTGGAGAATAACTCTTTTCCCAATCACTGTCTCAGGGTAGATGGAGACATTCGAATAAAGGACCGATTCCTCGCCAATGGAAGAATTCTCACCCACATAGACACCGGGAAAAATGGTCACCCGATCCCCGATCCGGCAATGGTCCCCGATAAAGACAAAAGGGTAGATGGTTATCTCTTGGCCTAACTGGACGCTGGGGCTGACCCAAGCATGGGAATCAATTCCTTTGGGTTGGTAAGGTTTTTGTGAAAAGAGGGCAAGGATCTTTGCAAAGGCCAAGTAGGGGTTGCTCACACAGAGAAGAGGCTTCGGTGATGAGGAGATCTCTTTCGAGACGATGACCGCAGAGGCTTTGGTTTCGGCGAGCTTCGGAAGATACTTGGGTTGAGCGATGAAGGTGATCTCCCCGGGTCGAGCCACTTCAATGGCTGCCACGCCAGAGATCTCTACTTCATCATCTCCGACGGCCGTTCCACCTACATACTCAGCCAATTCTTTCAAGCGCTTTTTCATTCTTTTTTCCCAACCCTAATTAGTGTCTGTCCATCAATTACTTAAAATGTCATTCCCGTGCAAACGGGAATCCAGGATTTCCTGTGAAAACAGGAAACCAGTTTTTGATGGTTCCCTGCCTTCGCAGGGACGGAGTCTGGATTCCTGCTTTCGCAGGAATGACGAAATAATCGAGTTTATGGACAGACACTAATTAATTTCAGATTTTAGATTTGAGATTTTAGATTTAAGTTTTTTCAATCTGCAATCCTCAATCATCAATCTAAAATCCTATTTCTTTTGGGCATCATAGATTTTGATGACCCGATCAGTGACCTCGATGGCCTTGGAGACGAAGAGCACAATATTCTCATTCTTCTCCAAAACGAGGGTGTAACCTTCGTCCGTCCCCATTTTTTGAATCACCTTCTGAAGGTCCGCTAAAATTTTTTTCTCCATATCGAGCCCCTTTTGTTGAATCTCCTTTTGGTTATCTTCCAACCATCTCTGGTAATCCCGGACCTTGCTTTGGAATTCCTTTTCTTTCGTCGCCCTCGCATCTTTGGCCAACATCGGAGCTTGCTTCTCCAAAGTTTCTTTCATGGTTTGAAGCTCTTTCTGCCTTTCTGCAAAAAGATTTTGAAGTTTCTCCATCTCCTTGCCAATTGTTTTTTTGGCTTCTTTTCCTGCGTTACATTCATTCATCGCCCTCGGCATATCGACGCAGCCGATCTTGAACTCTGCAGCCAAAGGCGATCCAATCCATCCTCCCAGGATAAGAATGATTCCAATGATCGTGAAAACCCTTTTTCCATCCATTTCAATTTCTCCTCTCTGTAAACTTTGTGAACAAACTGAAAAATACAAATTTCAAAATACAAATTTCAAGATTAAGTTAAGGTCAAGGCTAAGGTTTAGGCTTAATTACTTTAACTCAACCTTAACCTAAACCTAAGCCTTTATTTCGGCATTTGAACTTTGCCATGAACCATGTTAGGTTCATGATTTATCCTGAACCCAGCGCGGTTCAGGATAAGGTTCATGATGAGTCCCGAACTCAATGTAGTTCAGGAAGCTTTGTTATTTGACATTGATCTAAAAGGTGCTTCCTGCTGTAAAATCGATTGCGCTCCCTTTCTCCCCCTTCTTGGGATTGAGATTGAAGCCGATATCAATAACGATGGGACCGAATGGGGAAAACCAACGGATTCCGACACCCGCACCCGTTTTCAAAGGAGTGATATCACTCAACTTATCAAAGCCTTTTCCAATATCCCAAAAGACAGCCCCCCTCAGCCCGATCTCACGGGCGAGAGGAAAGATCAGTTCAGAATTGAAGACCGCCATCTTCAACGAACCCAGGGGCTCTTTATTTTCATCGACGGGGCCACCCATACCCCATTCGAAACCTCGAAGCGTATACAGCCCACCGACAAAGAATTTTTCATAGATGGGGGCTTTTGTGCCGCCATAGGATTCGATGAATCCCACTTTTCCACGAAGGTTAAGAACCGTACTCAAAGGCATAGGAAAAAACCAACTGGTCTCTCCCGTTGTCTTCACGAAGTAGTTGTCCCCTCCTAAGATGCCCCCTGCGTTCTGGATGGAGAGACTGTGTCGTGCTCCTCGGGAGGGCGCAAAGAAATCGTCTCGAGTATCCATGGTAAGGGAGAAAGATAAAGCGCTGGTCGTCTTTTTCCCCTCCTGTTCCTTAATAAATCGAGAGGCACCTTCGGTGACATTATGGACATCGATTTTTTCCAATTTATACATTGCATCAGCACGTAGAATTTCGGTCAGTTCTTTTCCGAATCGAAGGTCCCCCCCGACGATTTTATAAGCATAAGTATCAAATTCCCGATTTTCGTCATAGAGGTCAAAGCCCGCAACGTAAGGGTATCCTAAAAAATAGGGATCGGTAAAACTGAGTCTCACATCCCTGGTCCACTCTCCTAAGCTGAATCTCAGGGCTCCGTGGTAACCCATACCGAAGAGATTGCGGTCTGAGATAGAGGCAGTGCCAACCACTGCTTCTATGGAACTATAACCTACTCCAAAGCTGAGGGCCCCTGTAGGAGCCTCCTCCACTTTGATCTCGAGATTGATCTTTTCGTCGTTGCTTCCTCGGCTGGTAGAGAAGTCAACCTCCTTGAAGTATCCTCTTCTCTTCAGTCTATCCCGACTCTTACTCAGTCCAGTGGAACTATATAGTTCTCCTTCGGCCACCCGGAGCTCCCGGCGAATCACCTTGTCGCGGGTCTTCGTATTTCCGACGATCTGGATCTTTTCAAAAGAGACACGCTTCTTCTTTTCAATGTCAAAGGTGAGGTGAACTAAGAGGTTTTTGGGATCCACAGAGGTTTCTGGTGTGATCTCCACATTGGCATAGCCTTGATTGGCAAACTTTTCTGTGAGGGTGCCGATCTCCTTTCGGATGGCCGAAGTACGATAGACATCATTCCTCTTGACCTTAAGAACCTTGAAGAGGTCCTCTTTGGTGGTGAGGAGATCACCTTTAAAGTCGATCTCCCCCAAGCGATATTGAGGCCCTTCGACGATCTCAATCTCAATTAGAATCCGCTTTGGATCATGAAGATCGACCTTGGGTTCGGAGACCTTTGCATCGAGATAACCGTGATCAACATAGTAAGCGGTCAGCAGTTGGAGGTCATTTTTAAGGATGTCTTCGTCGAGAATGCCGGTTTTGGTGATGATCGAGAAGATATTCCTCTGTTTGGTCGTCATCACCTTCTTCAGCTGAGAAGATTTGATCTTCTTATTTCCTTGGAAGATGATTTTTTTGATATGCCCTTTGGGGCCCTCGGTAATATTAAAAGTTACCACGGCCTCATTGGTCTCACGGTAATCGACCTTGTATTCCACATTCACCCCGTAATAACCTTTAGAAAAGTAGAGTTTCCGGATATTTTCCGAGTTCTCTTTCACCTTTTCAAGGTTAAGGATGGAGCGAGGTGTGATTGTCACTTTCTCCTTGATGGCATCCAATTTCACCTTTTGATTTCCAGTGATCAGGATCTCTCTGACTGAGGGTTTTTCTACGACAATAAAGATCACCTCTTTGCCCTGAGGGGTCGATTTGATATCGACTTGAATATCGGAGAAGTAACCCAAGGCGAAGATGGATCGGAGATCCTCACGGACTTGTTCGGTGGAGAAGGGTCCCCCTTCTCGGGTCTTAATCGCTCCGCGAATGACCCCTTCTTCC
>Ga0315274_10013744_pt1 | contig 11517 bp, 9 predicted proteins | sample YL17G02_20_MG_FD_203700 | JGI IMG/M metagenome (GOLD analysis project Ga0315274, IMG submission 203700) | Sediment microbial communities from Yellowstone Lake, YNP, Wyoming, USA - YL17G02_20 | ecosystem: Environmental > Aquatic > Freshwater > Lake > Sediment | place: USA: Wyoming | collected...
GGTTGCGCCGGATTAAGAATGCCGGTTTCAGCTCAAAAGAGGCCACACCTTTTTTTCTTTTAATCCTCCTCGGAGAAGGGATTAAACTAATTGAAACTTAAAAATTTTTTAGATATAATGGATTTATGCACAGGTTCTATTATTACTACTAATTAATATCTTTCTTTTAAATAAAATAACCGGAGAAGTAGAATGGAATGTAGGATTGATCGGGACGAATTCGTCAAAGGATTATACCGGGTGCAAAATGTTGTGGAAAAAAAAGGAACGATGGCCATTCTCTTGAATGTTTTAATCGAAGCGCAGAAGGATGGGATTTCCATCATGGCCACGGACCTAGAAATCGCCCTGAAAGGGTTTCATCCGGCAGAGATCATTAAAGAGGGAAAAGCGACGCTTTTAGCCAAGAAGCTCTATGAAGTAGTTAAGGAGCTTCCTGAAAAAAATGTTTCCCTCCGTTTGAAAGAAAACCAGTGGCTGGAGATTTCTAGCGGGAAGTCCATCTTCAACATCATGGGTCTTTCACCGGAAACTTTTCCTTCCCTTCCCACGTATGAAGAAAACGGTTTCTTTTCTGCGGAAGTAGACGCTTTAAAAGAAATGATCGAGAAGACGATTTTTGCCGTTTCTTCGGATGAGTCCCGGTACAATTTGACGGGAGTATTTTTCACCAAGGCGGGAGATGAAGAAGGGAAGAATATCCGTATGGTCGCCACCGATGGATACCGTCTATCGATGATCGATCGCCCGCTAAAAATAGAGGGGCAAGGGCTGGAGAGCGGGATATTGCTTCCCAAAAAGGGGCTTTTGGAATTCATTCGCTTGCTGGACGAAGGGGGCGAAAAGGTCTGGATGAAATTAGTCAATAACAATTTCATCGTCAAGAAAGAAAACGTGGTTTTAATCATGCGCCTGTTGGACGCCGAATTTCCAGATTATCGGCAGGTCATTCCTCAGAAAAGCAAGAGACACTTTCAGATGAAAAGGAGTCAAATTTTAGAATCTTTACGAAGAGTATCCATTCTTTCCAGCGAAAAAACGAAAGGAGTTAAATTCCATTTCAGCCAGGATCTTCTGGAGCTCTCCACCCATAACCCGGAATTGGGGGAAGCCAAAGAAGAATTCCCCGTAGATTACAAAGGGGAAGACTTAATCGTGGGATTCAACTCTCGCTTTTTCTTGGAGGTGCTGAACATCTTGAAGAGCGACGAGATCATCATCGAACTCGAAGATGGAAAGAGCCCGGCCGTCATTCGTCCCTCCGACGACGAAAAACATACCTGTGTCATCATGCCCATGCGCATTTAAGGAAAGGTGAGCGAGTTGACCAAGAAGACAGAAAATGAGCCGGCCCGGAAAGCGGGAGCTCAGGATTATACCGCCGAGAATATCAAAGTTCTTCAGGGCCTGGAGGCGGTGCGCAAACGACCGGCGATGTATATCGGCAGCACGGGGACTTCCGGGCTGCACCACCTGGTCTACGAGGTCGTAGACAATTCCATCGATGAAGCGCTCGTGGGCTTCTGCAACAAAATCGACGTAACCATCCACGAGGACAACAGCGTAACGGTCGAAGACAACGGCCGGGGTATCCCCGTGGATCTTCACAAAGAAGAGGGGCGGCCGGCCGCCGAGGTCGTTATGACCACCCTGCACTCGGGCGGCAAATTTGATAGCGACAGCTATCAATTTTCCGGGGGCCTCCATGGAGTCGGCGTCTCCGTGGTGAACGCGTTATCCGAATTTTTAGAACTGGAAATCTGGCGGGACGGAAAAGTTTATTTTCAGAGGTATGAAAGGGGGCAACCGGTATCCCCCTTCGAGATCACCGGAAACACGAAACGCCGGGGAACGAAGATCTGGTTTCGTCCGGATGGAGAGATATTCGAAGCCATCGATTTCAGTTTCGATATCCTCTCCCAGCGCCTGCGGGAACTATCTTTCCTGAACAGTGGCCTGAAAATTACGGTGCAGGATGAACGTTCCGAAAAAAAGCAGGAGTTCCAGTATCAGGGAGGAATCGTTTCTTTTGTCGAATATATGAACAAGAATAAGACGGTCATCCATCCCAAACCGATCCACCTGGAAGGAGAGAAAGAAGGAATTTATATTGACATTGCCCTGCAGTACAATGACGGATACGCGGAAAACATCTTCTCCTTCGCCAACAACATCAACACCCATGATGGCGGCACCCATCTCGTGGGCTTTAAATCGGCCCTGACGCGAACGATCAATAGTTATGCCTCCAGCAGCAATCTCCTGAAGAACCTGAAAGTCAGCCTATCGGGTGACGACACGCGGGAGGGACTCACCGGGGTCATCAGCATCAAACTCTCCAATCCCCAGTTTGAAGGGCAGACCAAAGCGAAACTCGGCAACAGCGATGTAAAAGGGTGGGTCGAGGCCCTGGGGAATGAAAAATTGGCCACGTACTTCGAAGAAAACCCCTCCGTGGCCCGGCGCATCATAGAAAAAGTGGTGGATTCGGCCCGCGCCCGAGAGGCCGCCCGCAGAGCCAGAGACTTGACCCGGAGGAAAGGTTTGCTGGAGAGCGATTCCCTTCCGGGCAAATTGGCGGATTGCCAGGAAAGAGACCCGCGGGAAAGCGAGATTTTCATCGTCGAAGGGGATTCGGCGGGAGGTTCGGCAAAACAGGGAAGGGACCGGCGAAACCAGGCCATCTTACCCCTTCGGGGGAAAATCCTCAACGTGGAAAAAGCGCGGTTTGACCAGATGTTATCGAATCAGGAAATCAAGACCCTGATTACCGCGCTGGGCACGGGCGTGGGGGAAGAGAATTACAACCTGGAAAAGCTGCGCTATCATCGCGTGATCATCATGACGGATGCCGACGTGGACGGTTCGCACATCCGGACACTCCTGCTGACCCTTTTCTACCGACAAATGTTCCCCCTGATCGACCGCGGGTACCTGTACATCGCCCAGCCCCCTTTATACCGTGTGAAAAAAGGCAAGGAAGGTGCGCAATACCTCCGCAGTGAGGAGATCTTGGAAGATTATCTGCTGGAAAAAGGGATCGAGGACCTGCGGCTGATCCTTCCCGGAAACAAAGCACCCCTCAGTGGCAAAGGCTTGCTGGAAATGGTCAAGAAGGCCATCCGCCAGCAGAAAATACTGGACCGCGTGGCCAAGCGGCAGATGGACCCGGACATCCTGCTGGCCTTCGCTCAGTTGGAGGCGTTCAACAAAACCGCGCTCAAGTCTGAGAAAGAAGTAAGACGGTTCGTCGAGGAAGTGAAGAGCTCCCTGAAGAAGGGTCAGAGGGAGGCGGCCGGGATGGAGTTTCAGGTGGAGAAGGACCCGGAACACGGCAGTTATAACCTGCGGTGTCTTTCCCGCAGCAACGGCGCCCGCCTGGAAACGGTCCTGGACCTGGAATTGATCAGCTCGGCCCAGTTCGAAGAATTGCGCAAGATATCCCAGCAGCTCAAACCCCTGGGCCCACCGCCCTTTATTTTAAAAGCCGGGGAAGCCTCACAGGAAGTCCCGGGTTTCTCCCAGCTGGTGCAAGAGATCTTCACCTTTGGCAAAAAGGGCGTGGAGGTCCAGCGTTACAAAGGCCTGGGAGAGATGAACCCGGAACAACTCTGGCAGACGACCATGAACCCGGAGACCCGCATCCTGTTGCAGGTTCGCGTGGCCGACGCCATCAAGGCCGACGAGATCTTCACCGTCCTCATGGGGGATCAGGTGGAACCGCGGCGAGATTTCATCCAGCGCAATGCCTTGAGCGTGACGAACCTGGACATCTAAGGTATCCAAAATCCAAATCCCACCCGGGCGGGACAAAATCCCCAAAGTGTATTTTGGACTTTTGAAACTGCCAGCTGAATTTTCAGGGGACATTCTATGCCGCAACCGATCTTACCCAATCGCATCCCCGTCAATCTAGAAGAGGAAATGCAGAAGTCCTACATGGACTATGCCATGTCGGTTATTGTCGGCCGGGCCTTGCCGGATGTCCGCGATGGGCTGAAGCCCGTCCACCGGCGGGTCCTGTACGCCATGTACGACCTCTCCAACGACTGGAACAAGCCCTACAAGAAATCCGCCAGAATCGTCGGGGACGTCATCGGTAAATATCATCCCCACGGGGACATGGCCGTTTATGATGCCCTGGTACGCATGGCTCAGGATTTCTCCCTGCGTTACCCGCTGATTGATGGGCAGGGAAACTTCGGCTCGGTCGATGGGGACCCGCCGGCGGCCATGCGTTATACCGAAGTGCGCATGGCGCGACTGGCCGGGGAGCTCTTGGCGGACATCGAGAAGTCAACCGTTGATTTCGTCCCGAACTACGATGGTTCTCTGGCGGAGCCAGCGATCCTGCCGGCGCGTTTCCCCAATCTCCTGGTCAATGGGTCCTCGGGGATTGCCGTTGGGATGGCGACCAACATCCCCCCGCATAACCTGCGGGAAGTGATCGATGGCGTGATCGCGGTCATTAACAACCCCGAGACCTCCTTGGAGGGCCTGCTCGAAATCATCCCCGGCCCGGATTTCCCCACGGCCGGATTTATTCTGGGGCGGACCGGGATCCGGGAGGCCTATCTGAGCGGGAAGGGAATGATCCAACTCCGGGCCCGGGCGTTGATCGAACGCCAGAAGAGGACGGACCGGGAGTCCATTGTGGTCACGGAGATTCCCTACCAGGTGAATAAGGCCAAGCTTCTGGAGAAGATCGCCGAGCTCGTGCAGGATAAGAGAATCGAGGGCATCGCCGACTTGCGGGATGAATCGGACCGGGAAGGGATGCGGATGGTCATCGACCTCAAGCGGGATGCCGTCGCCCAGGTGGTCCTCAACCAGTTGTTCAAGCACACCCAGATGCAGGTCACTTTCGGCATCATCCTGCTGGCCATCGTCCACGGCCAGCCGCAGCTGCTCAATATCAAGGAATTCATCCAGCACTTCATTAACCACCGCAAAGAAGTCGTAACCCGCCGCAGTCAGTTTGAACTCGGAAAAGCCGAAGCCAGTGCGCACATCCTGGAGGGCTTGAAAGTCGCCTTGGACAACCTGGACCGAGTGATCTCCCTGATCCGGTCCTCCAAAACCCCCAAGGACGCCAAAGAAGGCCTGATCGCCAAATTCTCGCTCTCGGAGGCGCAAGCTCAGGCGATTTTGGAGATGCGCCTGCAGCGCCTGACCAACCTGGAAAGGGAGAAGATCGACGAGGAATACAAGGAGCTCATCAAACTCATCGCCCGCCTGCGAGAGATCCTGGGCAATGAACGACTCTTGCTGAACTTGATCATCGAAGAGCTGCGGGAGATCCGGGACCGGTACGGGGACGATCGGCGTACCCAGATCATCGAGGAAGCCCAGGAGATTGACCTGGAGGATTTGATCGTGGAAGAAGACATGGTGGTCACGATCAGCCATTCCGGGTACATCAAGCGCAACGCCATCAGCCTCTACCGCAGCCAGAGGCGAGGCGGGCGGGGCAAGATGGGCATGACCACCAAGGAAGAGGACTTCGTCGAACACCTGTTCATCGCCTCCACCCACAGCTATTTCCTCATCTTTACGGACGCCGGCAAAGTATTCTGGCTGAAAGTCCACGAGCTCCCCCAGGGCGGGCGCATGACCCGGGGAAAAGCCATTATCAACCTGTTGAACATTTCCGGGGAAGAAAAGATCACGGCCATCCTTCCCGTGCGTGCTTTCGAGGACGGAAAGTACGTGGTCATGACCACGAAGAAAGGAGTGGTCAAGAAGACCGACTTGATGTCGTACAGCCATCCACGCACCGGGGGAATCATCGCTTTAAGCCTCGACCCGGGCGACCAATTAATCTCGGCCTGTCTCACCGACGGAACCAAAGAGATTTTGCTTAGTTCGCGGGAAGGGAAGGCCATTCGCTTTGCCGAGGAAGGGGCCCGGGCCATCGGGCGTACCGGGAGGGGCGTCAAAGGCATCACCCTTGGAAAAGACGACTTTCTGGTCTCCATGGACATCATCGCGCCGGGAGCGGCGATTCTATCCGTTACGGAAAATGGGTTCGGCAAGCGCAGCCCGATCGAAGAATACCCTCTCCAGAGCCGGGGCGGAAAAGGGGTGATCACCATAAAGACGACCGCCCGCAACGGGAAACTCGTCGGAACGCAGCAGATCACCGAGCAAGACGATGTCATGCTCATTACGGATAAGGGGAAAATTATCCGCATGCGGGGAGAAGAGATTTCGGTGATCGGGCGGAATACGCAGGGCGTGAAACTCATCGAGCTGGAAGCCGGAGAACGGGTAATGGCGGTCGCCCGGCTGGCCGAACCGGAGGAGGAACCGGGAGGTCCGGGGCTGGAGGAGACTCCAGAGGGACCCTCCGAAGAAATTGAGGATGAGGGAAAATCCTGATCCATGGAGACGCCCTTAGCCGAGGAAAAGCGAATCGCCGTGATTGGCGCAGGCAGCTGGGGAACGGCGTTAGCCAACCTTCTGGCAGAACAGGACTCGGTGGATCTCTGGGTTTTTGAAGAGGACCTGTTCCACGCGATGGCCAAGGAGCGGGAGAATAAAGTCTTCCTCCCCGGAGTCCGGCTGCTAGATCGGATTCGCTTGACTCACTCGCTGGAAGAAGCTTTTGCGGGCAAGGACATTCTGGTCTGTGCGCTCCCTTCCCATGTGGTGCGGGAAGTTTTTTCCAGGGCGCAACCCTACATTCAGGGGGATATCCTGATCGTAAGCGCCACCAAAGGGCTGGAAAATATTTCCCACCAGACCGTATCCCAGGTATTACGGGAGATCCTCGACCGCAGTCTGAGGACGCAAATTGCCAGCCTCTCGGGCCCGAGTTTTGCCAGAGAAGTTTCCCGCAAGCTGCCCACGGCCGTTGCCGCAGCCGGGACGAGTCCTGAGGCTGCCCGGATGGCTCAAAATCTTTTTTCCCGGACATACTTCCGGGTTTACACCAACCCCGACTTGATGGGTGTCGAATTGGGGGGAGCCATCAAGAACGTCATGGCCATCGCGGCGGGCGCCGCCGATGGCCTGGGCTTCGGCCACAGCTCCCGGGCCGCGCTGATCACCCGGGGCCTGGCCGAGATGACCCGGTTGGGAGTGAAAATGGGGGCGGATGCTCGGACGTTCTCCGGGTTGGCCGGTCTGGGAGATCTGGTTCTTACCTGCACTGGTGATTTGAGCAGAAATCGCTCATTGGGCCTAGAACTAGGCAAGGGACGATCCCTTTCCGCGGTCCTGGGGGAGATGAGGATGGTCGCCGAAGGGTTCCGGACGACCAAAGCCCTTTGGGAATTGGCTAAAAAGCTCGAAGTGGAGATGCCCATCACCGGGAAGGTGTATGAGATTCTCTATGAAGGGAAAGCCCCGCGGGAAGCCGTGGTGGAGCTGATGTCTCGCCATCCCAGATCTGAGCGGGAGCGATTTTGAATCCTCTGCAAATCAAGGGAAAAAGAGGAAGGTTTTCCTAAAAGCTATGGTTGAAGTAAACGGGAGGGTAAATTCGCTAGCAGACCTTCAGCCAGCCTTTTCGCCAAGTCATCGATAGAGCGACTCGGGCCACTTACTCGGCCTTCGGCTTTCCAAACCACGGAGCCTTTTTCGGGGTCCAGCAAGCTCAACCTCAGCGTCATCTGGCAGGTACCTTGATGATAGGTTGGCAGACTGCGGTACTCATACCCCGTCCCGCTCCATACATCCCAGATGGGGAAGTCTTGGGAGCGAATAAAGGATTTCTCCGCCCGGTATCCGAGTATCGTTCCCACCAGGAAAAGCTTAGCATGCAAGCGCCCGTTGACCTTTATGAGGGATGACGAGTCCGCAAGCAAATTCTGGGGGCGCAGTTCGAATTCATCGAGCACTGGAGATGTTTGAGAAGGCGGAATCAGGGTCCATCCCTTCTTGACCAACGACTCTTGGACCGGCGTGACGAGAATCGACCCAGATTCCGGATACCCCGGGAAATCCTGGATGGGCAGAAGCGCAATCGGCTGGAGGTTCTTCAGGTCAACAGTTCGGTCGTCCACTTCTCCCAGGTGCAGTTTGGAAAAACACCCCGCGGCCGCAAGATGGATGGCTAAAAACAAAGCCCAGCAGAAAATTCTTGATGGGACAAGCCGGTGATGCAAAAACTTGCGCCTCGAGGGAAAAACCGTTAAAATAACCCAGCGGCCAAAGAAGGCCTTTATAATATTAGACTCCGGAACCAAAAGCCTGTCAAGGGAGGCAAAATTGGCATGCCCATCTATGAGTACCTCTGCCGGGACTGCGGAAAAGTTTCCAACTACCTGGTTATGACCAGTCGAGAGTCTTTCCACCCCGTTTGCAAACGATGCCAGGGCACAAAGATGACCAAGCTGATCTCGCGCGTAGCCCGGGTTCGTTCGGAGAAGAACCGCCTGGAGTCCCTGGCTGACCCGAGCAAGCTGGGAGAGATCGATGAGAACGATCCGGCGAGCATGGCGCGCTGGATGAAGCGCATGGGCAAAGAGATGGGGGAAGACCTGGGCGACGATTTGGATGCGATGGTGGATGAAGCCATGGAGGAAGAAAGCAAAGCCAAAGGAAAGCCAGGGGGCGGGGAAGAAACGGATGAGCTGTGACTCAACCCGAGACAAACGACCGCCCGGGAATTCGTCACCCCATCCGATTTGAGGAGAATAATCCCGTTTTCGTTTCCGGCCGGGCTGTTCCTCAGGGGGGGCTCGGCATCCCAGCAGCCTGGAGGCTCCGGAAGCCTTCAACGAAGCAGTTCTTTCCTTACTGAACGGGTTGGGAGAACATCGAAGGGGGAAACATGCCCATCGCCGGAAACCCGAAAAAGTTGGCCTATGCCGTCGCCCAGGGATACCAGCAGTTCACCCAGGCGACTCTGCGAGCATACACGCCTGAGGAGTGGAAAATTCTAGTCTTTAACCTGAATGTTGTCCTCCGGGAAGTCCGGGGCACCCAAGTTTCGCTGGAGAACGGTGAGGGCCTCAAAGATAAAAATGTGAAAATCCGCCGCCTCAACCAAGCCATCAGCACCATCCAGTCTTTCGCCGCCCTAAAAGGCATCCGGTTCTAAAGAAAAGGGGAAAGGCTAATCTTCCCAAGGAAGTGAAGATTGAAGTGGAGATACATAAGAGCTAATCTTCGCAAAGAGAAGGAATCGGGCGAGGAACGCCGGTCTCTGTTCAGCCCGGTCCCTTTTCTTTTTTGGCCTCCAGGAGGGCGGCCTCAAGATGTTCATCCAGGGCCCGAAGACGAGCGGCCATTTTTTTCAGCATCTTCAGGGCGATTTCGATGTCGCTTTTTAAAAGGCTGGCAAAAGTCTCGGGGCTGATGACCAAGAGTTTGCTATCTTCGATGACTTCCACCGTGGCGGAGCGATCCAGCCCGATCAACAAGGCCATCTCGCCAAAAAATTCGCCGGCGGAAAGTTCGGCCAAGATCTCTTCGGTGCTCCCCACTCTCTTCTTTACCTGTACTTTTCCTTGCTGAACGATAAACATATCCCGCCCCAGGTCTCCTTCGCGGAAGAGTACAGTCCCCTTGGGAAAACTTTTACCGAATTTCCAGAAAAGTTGTTCCTCGTTCTTCATGAAGATGGATGCTCCCGGTCTGTATACTGCTCGCGGTCCTGGATCAATCCCTCGATGATCTCATAGGCTTTTTTTAGCCGCGCCGCCAGATTGCCAAGAACCTTCAGGCCCATGCCGGAATTTCCACGGAATAGGCTTTCCAAGATTTCCGGTTGAACGACGAGAATCTCGCTATCCTCTTCCACAACGGCGTTGATGGAACGGGGGCTGCCAATCAGGCAGGCCATCTCCCCAAAAAAGTCTCCCTCTCCCAGGACATCAATCGTAATCTTTCGGACGCCCACCCTTTTGAACAAACGCACCCTGCCCCGTTGAATAATGAACATCCCGGTGCAGGGCTGCCCTTCTTCGAAGAGGATGGTTCCCGCAGGAAAACGCTGGCCGAACTTTCTAAAAAGACGCGCCTCCTCTTTCATCGCCCCTCTTTCATCTCCGCCTGGAGAGTGTAGATCATGCTGACGTCCCCCTCTATTTTTACGAGCAGATAAAAGAGGGCCGGCTTGGTGTCCGTCTTGGTGCGGGAGGCGAAAACTTTTATCACAAAAGGAGAGGTCTGGGGATAGAGACTCGTGCCCTCTTTCAACCGTTTGAAGGATTTATTCAAAAATTCCCAGCGTACCTTTGCCTTGGGGCCGGTGCCCTGCCAGTGCAGGGGTTGGGCCCGCAGAGTTAAAGAGTGATTGGGCTTGATGAAGACCTTGTAAATATCGTAGGTGTCGGCCGCGCCGCTGATGAAATTTTCGTCAAAGACGTAGGTCCCGGGTTCGGATACCGGCAGCAGCAGAGCTTTTTCATATGTTTCCGGAGCATCCGTGCCCCGGTCGGCGTCATTTTGATCCCAGAGAAGAATCCGCAGGGTGTATTCTCCCAAAATCTCTCCGGAGGAAAAGCCACCGATTCCCTGAACATGAATAAAGTAGGCTCTCGGCCTGGGAATAGAATTCGAGGTCCATTCCAGGAAAACCGGGTCGGAGTCAGGCTGGCTCTGGGTAACCGTCCGGAGCCGGACTTTATCCTGATCCAGCAGGCTCCATTTTACCTTCCCGCCCTTTTCCGTGGTCCAATGGGGAGCGAAAACCGCCTGGATCGTCTGCCCGGGTTTAATGGAAGCCACCTTGAGGACCTGCTCCGCTTCGTTGATGATGAAACCCTGATGTTCCCCCGCCCCCAGGGCGATTTCTTGCGCGGAAAGCGGACGGGTGAACGCAAAATTCGTAAGTAAATATAGGAGAAAGAAGAGAATAAGTTTCCGGCTGGTCATTCCATTCCACCCTTGAGGGGCGCCTTTGCATCCTCCGCCGTCCACCCCTGTCTCCAGGCAACGCAGGTTGCCTTCCAGGCCGCTGGTCGAAAGGCCCTTGGTATTGCGGTTGAAGGGACTCGCGGGTCCATCGTTCCCTCTATTCATTCCATAAAGGTGGCAGCCGGGTATTGAGCCAAAACCTGGCACCCTGAACCACCTGGAGGTTGGCAGATTTTCGCCCCGGCCTGGAAGCGGAGCCATTCATTACGTCGGGCGACTCTCCATCCGGTGCATCAGCCGCTGCCATTCCCGATCCACATTCTCCTGGATGCGCTCCAGGTCTCCTTCCCGCAAAAAACCAAAACGCCCCTGAGGCTTCAAATAGTCGCTGACCGGAGTTCCCTCAGGCTCTTCATTGAGAATGTACCGTTCGCCGTCCTCCACTTCATAGAGAGGGAAAACTTTTGTCTGCACGGCCAGACGGGCAAGACGGATGGTCAGCTCGGAAGAAAACCGCCACCCTACCGGACAGGGAGAAAAGGCATAGATAAACTTAAAGCCACGAGTCTCCTTGGCCTTCTTGATCTTCCGGATGAAATCATCCGGGTAGGCGATGGAGGCCGTGGCCGCATAAGGCACGCGATGGGCCGCCATGATCCGGACGATGTCTTTCTTCGGCTGGCTTTTCAAGTTGGCTGGGGGGGTAGT
>Ga0315274_10013747_pt1 | contig 11516 bp, 8 predicted proteins | sample YL17G02_20_MG_FD_203700 | JGI IMG/M metagenome (GOLD analysis project Ga0315274, IMG submission 203700) | Sediment microbial communities from Yellowstone Lake, YNP, Wyoming, USA - YL17G02_20 | ecosystem: Environmental > Aquatic > Freshwater > Lake > Sediment | place: USA: Wyoming | collected...
CGGATCGGGAACCCTTCGGGTTTTGTATTCTCAAGGTCGCTTTTTGTTTCCGGAGCTGAGGCACGGTTGCGTCGGAAAATAGAGGCGGGTTTCCGATTGATGTCGCCAGATTGGGAGAGCGTCTTCGACGGATGGATGACGCGCTTCGGCTCAAACGATGGTTGCTTATTCTCATCCGGCTTTGTATCGTTTCTATCCTCTTTAGGTGGTTTGGTGAAGGCGAATAATGGCATGGTTCTGCTCCTTATCTTACATAACCCGGACAAGCATTAATCAAAGATATTTAGACACAGGATTCACCCATGTGCCCCGGGCACGTTTGCAAGGCAAGAACATGCAGAAAACCCTTGTATTATCTCTGCGGACTCTCCTGCAGAGACACCGGAAAGGTGTATGCTCTCCGGGAGATAAATATTCTTGCACAAGAAACAAGAATCTCGCTGATAACATACTAAATATAGCATAGAGTTGAAAAATGCGGGGGGTTGGAGGAGGTGGAAATGAGGTGCGACTCTTGTCCTTGCTCACCTATTGACCAACGGCTATAATTCCTGCATTATTTTAACTGGAGAACCTGAATGGAAGATTCGAAATATGTGGTGGCTGTGGTTGGGGCGGGACCCGCGGGCCTGTATGCTGCGCGAAAGTTAGCCGGAGGCGGGGCGCGGGTAGTGCTATTCAACCGCGATATCAAACCCGGTGGCCTGGCTGAATATGGAATCTATTGGGACAAATTCAAGATGAGACAGGGTTTGCGCAACCAGTTCAAGCAAATCCTGGCATCGCCTCTGATTGACTATTATGGAAACGTGACAGTCTGTTGTGGCGGCAACATCGTGCTTGAGGACCTGCTCGAATCCGGATTCCAGGCGGTTCTGGTGACAACTGGCGCGCAGGGGACCAAGTGGCTGCGCTTGCCGGGTGAAAATCTACCTGGTGTTTACCATGCAAAGAATATCGTTTTTCACTATAACCTGTTACCACCCTTTAGCGAAAAGAAGTACTTGCTCGGCAAGCGTGTGGCCGTTGTTGGGGCGGGGAATGTAATGATGGACATCGCTCACTATCTCATCAGTGATTGCAAAGTGGATGAGGTGGTAGCTGTTGTACGCCGTGGTCCAACAGAAGTGAAATTTACCCGTAAAGAAATGGAGAGCGTGGCTGCAAACCTGGATCCAGCTGAGCTGGATGCCGAGTTTGCCCGCGTTGCTCCCATCATGCAGGCTGCCGGTCAGGACCCCGTCGCAACCAAGGCTGCCTTCACCGGCGCGCGACCCAACGCCCTTGGCCCAGTCTCACAAACGCGCTTCCACTTCGAATTCCTGGCAACACCCGTCCGTATTATGGGAGATTGGATGAGTGGTGTAACCGGGCTGAAAGTGGAAGAGAATACATTGTTGGTTGTAGAAGGCAACGTCAAGGCGCGCGGCACCGGCAATACCCACCAGATCAAAGCCGATACGGTTATCTTCGCCATTGGAGACACGGTGGATAGGGATTTTTGCGTACCGATCTACAACGACGCTTATATGACTGTCAAAGAACCGCGTTTCCAGGTGGATCATCTTTCCTATGAGGCCTTTAACCCAGATTCCAACCAGCCGATGGAGCGAGTGTTCCTGGCAGGCTGGGCGCGGCAGGCTAGCACTGGCCTGGTAGGCTACGCCCGTCGGGACGGTGAGAACGCGGCCGAAGCTATGCTGGCATATCTCCAGACCCAATCGCCGATGAGCGATTTGGATAACCTGGTGGAGAGATTCGAGCAGCGGCTGGAGGAGACTCACCAATGCCTGGTGGATAAAATCCATCTGGCAAAACTGGAGGAAGCCGAAAAGGCCGAAGCACAAACGCGTGGCGTAGAGGAATTCAAATTCCCCACAAACGATGAAATGTTTTCCGCGATGGGGTTTTGAGATTACGGAGTACCGTGTAAATATCTGAACCGAAATCTCGTTATTTTCGAGCGATTCGATACAAGAGGTTCATGAATTTATGAAAGAAGCAGTTGAAGCGCGCTGTCGCTGGCAGTCGCGCTTTTTTTGGTTTGTAAGGATTTTGTTAGCATCGATTCGGAGGCGTTTGGGTTATATCATATAAAGAGAACCACCAGCACCCTGCCATGGTTTCGAGTGATGGATTAGTAAAGAAAGGAGATCCCATGTCTCCATTTGAGATTGTCGTTATTCTGAGCTTGACCGTGTTGTTTGTCATCTTGAGTGTCATCCCCCTCCTGCCTGGTCAACCCGGCAAGGATTGCTCTCAACGTTCTCCCGGGGTGAAGACAAAACCCACCCAATACAGGGCACTGCGTAAAACTTCGAAGTAAAACCCCATTATTTCCGGGTTATGCCATACAGGAAAGACCGTAGATTTGTTCTACTGGGTGCCGTGAAAATACCTGAACCAAAATCCAAAGGAACGCGAGCAATTTGTCAATAGCAGGTTCAGAGATTCTTACAAGAAGTAGTAGAAGCAGTAAAATCGGTTTCTAAGAAGAGCAGTTCGGTGGACTGCTCTTCGTTTATTAAGCTCTTAATGATTTGACAACTTCCTGGATGGCTTTTGCGAGCGCCCGCGCCCGTTCCGGCGCGTCCCCAATATGGGATTGAGCCATCATTAATTGACGGAGTTCAGGCTCCTCCAGATATTCAGTTATCTCCGCGTCATGGCAGAGATCGTCAGCCAGGGGATTCTCACCGCTACGATTAAGTGTCTCCCAGGCCTTCAGCGCATGGGAGCGGATACGCGCGTGCATCTCCTGCCGGTCCGCACCGGCCTTGACCAGTGCCATCAGCACTCGCTCGGTGGCCGCGAACGATCCATAGGTGGCAAGGTTGCGGGCGATGGCGGCTTCTTCCACGCGCAGTTTGGAGAAAATACTGTTCGCCGTGCGGAGCAGCTCATCTGCAGCGAGGCAGGCTTCGGGGAGCAAGATCCGCCGGTTGGCTGAGTCATCCAAGGTGCGTTCGAGCAGGGAGTGCGCAGCATTATCCCAGGCGATGCGCGGCAGGGAGGCCAGGTAGCGCGCCAGTGAGTTGATTTTTTCGGAACGGATCGGATTGCGCTTGAATGGCATGGCCGACGAACCGACCTGATTCTCACCGAATGGTTCAGCCAGTTCGCCGATGGGCGGAGATTGCAGCAGGCGCAAGTCGAATGCCAGTTTATACAGCGACGCGCCCAGCCCGGCCAGGGCCGAGATTACATCGTAATCCTGCTTGCGAGGGTACACCTGCGAGGCGACCGGAAAAAACGGCAGGTCTAATTTTTGGGAGAGCTGCTTTTCGAATTTGGCCAGTTTGTCTGCACCCAGCAATTCGGCATAAGCGGCTGATGTACCAACGGCACCTGTGAATCCTTTTCCCTTAATCCCTGTGGCCTGATCCCTGATAACCTGATAATCATGCAGCAAATCCTGTCCGTAGAGTGCCAGCCTGTAGCCCAGCGTCGATGGTTCGGCAGGTTGGAGGTGCGTGAACGCAATCAGCGGAGTGTCAGCCCATTTTTCGATGAGCAGCCCCAATGTTCCCAGAAGGGAGGCGAGGCTTTGAAGCAGGATCTCGAGTCCGGCCCGCAGACGCAAGGCGTCGGTATTGTCCTCGATATCCATTGAAGTCGCACCAAGATGGATGATCCCGCCTCCGACCGGGCACTGCTCGGCAAAGGTTCTAACCTCAGCCATCAGGTCGTGCTGGATCTCGGCCTCAATTTCCAGGGCACGCGGCAGATTTATTTCTGTCATGTGGCGGCGCAGGTCGGTCGCCTGTTCCGGTTTCACCAATCCATACTCGGATTGGACTTCAGCCAAGGCCACCCAGAGCCGCCGCCAGAGCAGGCGCTTATTGGTTTCACTCCATAGTCGGCGCATGGCCGGTGTCCCGTAGCGCCAGGTGAAAGGGGAGAGGTAGGTGTTAAAATCGGGCATAAGCTATCAATCCTTGGAGGTATTGCTATCGTGGCATTTGGTGCAGGTGGCGGTGGAATAATTGACCGTATGGCAATCAGTGCAGGTTGCATGATTGGCAGAATTAAGTCAATAATATTACTCGAGTTAAGGGGAATGACCAAGATTCAAGGTTTTTTGTTGACGTGAGAAAAATAAAAACCGGGTTCCTTTCAAGGCCCGGCATCTGAGGCGATGAGGCGATTACTCGATGGGCACAACGTTGGATGCCTGCAGTCCTTTTGGCCCCTGTTCGATGGAAAACTCAACCTTCTGGTTCTCTTCCAGCCGCTTGTAGCCTTCCATTTGGAGCGCCGAGTAATGCACGAATACATCCTCGCCATCCTCGCGGCCGATGAAGCCGAAGCCCTTGGTGGCATTGAACCACTTGACGGTACCGACATGACGTTCTTCTGACATTTTTCTTTCTCCTGCGTAGATTTTTGTTTTGTCCAGACCGACCCAATTCCGGCGAGTCTGGCACGCAACAGGCGCAAGCGTATCACGGCTGCTATGCAATGTCAAGGGGAGTAAGATGCAGGGGAGTAAGATGCAATAAAGATGTACAATATAAAAGGATCCTTACCTGGTTGCTCGTAGTTCTCTGGGAATCGCCGTGGTAATGGGATAAATGGAGGATGCTAAGCGGGTAATCCTTCCATATCTTGTCCCTATATTACGGGAATTCCCACAGGCTCTTATTGGGAAGGAATGGATCATGGAAAGAAAACAAAGGGCAATGCAAGGCTTAATAACCCAGTTTCATCCAGCCTTGGAAAGGGCTGCTTTTTGCCAAAGCACAGGGGGATGACCGCCACTTCAGCCGCAGGCTGTTTTCACTCGATCCTGAATGGATTTATGGAGACCGATGGATGCCGTCAGAGGGACCATCGTCCAAGGAAATTGACAATGGTCGTAAAGCATAAAGATAGTCCGCTGATAAACGCATTGCCAATCCTGACACCCAGCCTGGCAGCCCTGGCAACTTTCTTCAGTTTGTTGGTGTTGATTGGCTGGGGGACAAATCACCTTCTGATTACCCGTATCAATGCCAGGTATATCCCTAGGTCGGCCGCTACAGCGCTGTGCTTTATTTTGCTGGGTACAGTTCTGTTTCTCCGCCATTGGCGGTCCAATCATCGCATTCTCCAGCATATATGGCTGGTGTTGGCTGGCATTGGGCTGGGACTGGCCGTCAGCAATAAACTGGCCGAAGCCAATGGCGGTCGCATCGAGGTGCAGAGCGAGCCGGGAGTGGGTTCCACCTTCACGCTCTGGCTGCCTATTAACTCTCCCAATAACGGAGGTTCGCATGAACAATGAAACCAACCGCGGGCTGTTTTTTCCCGCTCGCTCCTCCCTGGGGCGGAATGTTCTCTGGATCGCGTCCATCGCGCTGCTCTATTTCGCCGTGGCCCGGTTCAGTTTGTTGTTCGTCTTCGAGCCGGAGGGCATCGCGGCCATTTGGCCGTTATCGGGTATTTTCCTTTCCGCCATCCTGTTGACCCGCCGCGACATGCGACCCTGGCTGGTTGGGGCGCTTTTCATCACCGACTTTATTGGTGAGATGCTGACTGGCACGCCCTGGGTGGTCAGTCTCATTTACGCTCTGGCACTGACAGGTGACGCAATTTTGAGTTCCTGGTTGTTATTGCGTTTCGTGGGCGCGCCGATCACCTTCAGGCGGGTTCGCGAATTGGTTAGTTGGCTGCTGTTCTCAGTCATTCTCAGCAATGCCCTGGCATCGCTGGTGGCGGCAGCCGCGGCCTCCCGGTTCCTGCCGGGGACTTCGTTTTGGAGCTCCTGGGGAGAGTGGGCAGCCTCTGACGGGATCGGTAACCTTGTGGTCACGCCATTGATTCTAAGCTGGGCCGCCTGGGGAAGAACCCGGTTGAGGGGCTGGAATCTGAAACGCATCCTGGAAGCCGCCGCGCTCTTCATTCTCCTGGTGCTGCTGAACTACATCGCTTTCAGCCGTCTATCAGAGTACAGCCTGTTATCGCTGCTGCTCACCTACCTGACCTTTCCTTTTTTATTGTGGGCGGCATGGCGATTCGAAGTGCGCGGCGTGGCTTCAGCCTCGCTCATCCTGGCGGCGATTGTCATCTATTTTGCATCTACCGGGCGTATCAATCTTTTCAACCAAGGTTCCCCTTTGGATGTCGTGATCAGGATGCAGTTGTTCCTGGCCATCATGGCGGCGCCCGCCCTTTTTCTGGCAACGATGATGACAGAGCGCAAACAGGTAGAACAGGCCCTGCGTGCCAGCGAGGAACGCTACCGCACTATGTACGAGAACGTACCAATTGGCATCTATCGCACCACGCCGGATGGTCATATCCTGATGGCGAATCCTGCCCTGGTACACATGCTTGGGTATACATCCTTTGAAGAACTATCCGGGCGTGACCTGGCAAAAGAAGGTTACGAACCGGGATATCCGCGCCAGCATTTCCAGGAACGGATCGAAAGGGAAGGGGGATTACGCGGTCTTGAATCGACCTGGAAATGCAAAGACGGCTCGATCATTCATGTGCGTGAAAGCGCCCACCTGGTCCGGGACGAAAAAAACCTGCCGCTCTTTTACGAAGGCACAGTGGAGGACATCACCGAGCGCAAGCGGGCCGAACAGGAATTGAAAGCATATTCCGAGCATCTCGAAGAAATAGTGACGGAACGCACCCGCGAATTGCGTGAAGCCCAGGCACAACTAATCCGCCAGGAGAAACTGGCCGTGCTGGGCCAACTGGCCGGGGGCGTGGGCCACGAACTGCGCAACCCGCTGGGCGTGATCAACAGCGCCATCTATTACCTGAAACTTGTCCAGCCGGATGCGGACGAGAAGATCAAGCAATACCACGCCATTGTTGAGCAGGAAGTACATACTGCTGAGAAGATCATCAACGACCTGCTCGACTTCGCCCGCCTCAAAGGCGGAGAGGGGAAACCGGTATCCGTCCCCGAACTGGTACAGCGCGTCCTGGTCCGTTTCCCTGTGCCTCCGTCCGTAAAGGTGACCCTCAAACTGCCGGCGCGCCTGCCAAAGGTTTTTGCCGACCCGCCTCAGATGGAGCAGGTGCTGGGGAATCTGGTGATCAATGCCTGTCAGGCGATGGTTTCGCCAGGCTCAACCACCGGTGTGCCTCAGGGCGGCAAGCTGACCATCTCAGCCCGACGACAAAACGAACTGGTTGCCATCGCCGTGAAGGATACCGGTGTGGGCATCCCGCCGGAGAACATGAACAAGCTCTTCGAGCCGCTCTTTACCACCAAACTCAAAGGCATCGGGCTTGGCCTGGCCGTCAGCCAGAAACTGGTTGAGGCCAACAGCGGTCGCATCGAGGTGAAAAGCGAGCCGGGCAAAGGCAGCATGTTTACGTTGTACTTGCCTGTTTATCAGTCGTAGTAGGAATAGTTCGTAGCAGGACATGTAGCGAAGCGAAGCGTCCAACGCAAGGAGAATCAAGATGAACCCAAAACTCCGCATTCTTATTGTGGATGACGACCAGCGCATGACGCGCACCCTGGCCGATATCCTGTTTCTTTCCGGGCACACGGCTGTGGCCGCCTCCTCCGGTACTGAGGCGCTCGCAAAACTGCGTACGCAGGCCTTTGACTGCGTCCTGACCGATGTTCGCATGCCAGGCATGGATGGTGTGGAATTCCACCGCCAATTACACCAGTCCCAGCCTGGCTTGCCGGTGGTGTTGATGACCGCATACGCCGCCGACGAGATCATCCGCCAGGGATTGGATGAAGGTGTGGTGGGTGTGTTCGACAAACCACTGGATATTAACCTCCTGCTGGGTTTCTTTGCCTCGCTGGCGAAGAATTGCGTCATTGCGATTGTGGATGATGATCCAAATTTCTGCAAAACCCTCGGCGACATCCTTCAGCAACGCGGGTTTAACGTGTTACAAATCACCGACCCGCACACCAATGTGGAATTGAAGGCTTCCGATACCCAGGTGATCCTGATGGATATGAAACTCAATGATGTTGGCGGGCTGGATGTGCTCAAGGATATCCGGGCGCGTTATCCGGACCTGCCCGTGCTGTTGGTGACCGGTTACCGGCAGGAAATGGAGACCGCCATCCAGGCCGCGTTGGAGATCAACGCCTACGCCTGCCTGTACAAGCCGCTCGAGATCCCGGCACTCCTGCAAACACTGAGCCAGCTTCAATTGGAACGTTTGAGAGCTGCGCTCAAGGATAAATAGGATCATCTTTTTCCCAAAGGAAGAGAAAAGGTCTTCTCCCCGTCCTAGGTCGGGTAAAAAGAAGTAAACATAAACAAAGGAAGCGGGGCGGGCGCGAAGCGCCCTCGCATCCTTTGTTTCGGGGGTGGGGTTGATAGCGCACTTTGAGAAGGTCCTGCACAGAGGCAATTACCCGGATGACGACTTAGAACATTTGTTTTATTATCATTAAGCGGCAAGGGTATTGGTTGGGTGTCCTTGACGGATTTTCTTTCGAATCTTATCATCTGAAGATTCCGGTGAAGGTCACCCCTAACCGAGGCAGCGACAAGCCGCCACTTGCCGAGACGGCCTCCAGCTGCCATTTGCGACACTTGCACCGCACTCCCGGCAGGACATCGGGACGGTGTGCGTTCGGTGCAGTGCAGGTGAGCACCCCCGTGGGGCGGCTGCTTTGGCGCCACGAGGCGCCAATCGGTTGCTTCGACTCCATCGCGAAGCACATCGTGCCCGCAAGGGTATCCCTGAGGGATGAGGCGTCGAAGGAGATAACCCAGCCTGCCTAATTGTCTTTCCAGCGTACAGTCCCGGTGTTTTTCCAGTGGAACGTCCCGGTGTCCTTGCGGGAGAGGAAGTATTTGTTCCGCGAAATTCCTAAAAAAAGTGACTTTAATTCGGAGGATCTGGTTCAGTCCTCTGCCGCCGCCCATTCCAAATCGTCCCCAAAAACACTGTCCCGGTGTACTTCCGGGAGAGAGAGGAAGTATTCGTTCCGCGAGGTTTAAGAAAAAATCACCTAAATTGGGAAGGCTTGCATCGGTACTCTGACAATCCTGCACAGGTGGGTCGAGGGCTGAAGTATAACGAGGCCCACAATCCCTAATCTGTGCGAGAGGTCTATGGTATATAATGGAATTTGTGGAGTACCTGTCTACTTTTGGTTATTCTCTAACAGCCTGCCACCGCTCGCCAATCCCCCGAACACCATCCCGGTGCCCTTCCGGGAGAGAGAGACGAGGATTGGGGGTCGCGGCTTTATTGTCCATCATTTATGAAGTTCCATGCACTTGTATTTGATGAAAATGGGTGACCGGTTACCCACCAGGAGAAGGTGAGATGGATCCTAGGACAATCAAAGTTCTGCTCTTGGATGATGATCCCAATCTGCGCACGGTCCTGAGCGACATCCTGAAGATGAAGGGGATTGAATCGATCCCTGTTGACACGGGCGCGGCGGCGCTTGCCCGGATCGAACAGCAGGATATTGACGTGGCGCTTATTGACCTCAAGTTGGAGGATATATCCGGGCTGGAGGTGCTGAGCGCCATCAAAGCGCGTTCTCCGGAGACCGAGTGCATTATGCTCACCGGTCACGCCTCGCAGGCAACCGCCATCGACGCCATCAACCTGGGCGCATATTCCTATTTCCAAAAACCCTACGAGGTGGACCAACTCCTGGTAGCCATCCAGCGCGCCACAGAAAAACATGCGGCGATGCATGCATTGCAGGAGCGCGAAATCCGTTACCGTTCCCTGTTCGAGCAAACGCACGATGCCATTTACATCCTGGATTTGGAGGGCCGCCACCTGGACGCCAACCCGCGCGCCGCTGAATTGCTGGGATATACCCGTGACGAAATCCTAAGACTCTCATTCACGGATATTTCCTCCCAATTGCAGGAAAGCCAGCAGGTATTCAGGCGCCTTCTCATGGGTGAGCACATCCCTTTGTACCAGCGGATTTTCCGTAAGAAGAACGGCGGCCTTATGCCGGTGGAAATCAACGCCGAATTGGTGCGGGATGAAAATGGCCAACCTCTTCACATCCTGAGCGTTGTGCGCGACATCACTGAGCGCAAGCGGGCGGAAGCGGAGCGCCAGGCCCTGCTGGAGATCATGCAAGGGTTGGCTGCGACGAAGAACCTGCCAGAGTTTCTCCAATTGATCCATCATTCGATCGCCAAAGTGATCTACGCCGAGAATTTCTTCGTTGTTTTCCATAATAAGCGCAGCGGCTTGTTCGAGGAGGTCTATGCTGTGGACCAGTACGATGCGCCCATGCCGTCCTCCATACTTGGAAAGAGCATTACCTCGTATGTCTTCCGCACCGGTGAGCCGCTCTTGCTGACCCAGGAGAGGTTCGAGGAACTGGCCGCCCGAGGTGAAGTGGAACTTGTCGGCACCAACTCGCCTTCCTGGCTGGGAGCACCGCTCAAGACGCCCAGTGAAACCATTGGCGTGATCGTTGTCCAGAATTATGAAGATGCGGATTGTTACTCGGAGCGCGACCGGGAATTCCTCGCCTCAGTAGGTGTGCAGGTATCCCTGGCGATCGAGCGCAAGCAAGCCGAGGATGCGTTACGGAGCAGCGAATCATCTATTCAGGCGGTTCTTCAATCCACTGCTGATGGAATTCTGGCAGTCGGCAGGGAAAACGAGGTACTTTATTCCAATCAACCTTTTGCGGAAATGTGGCGGATCCCGCAGGCGGTGATAGCCAGCCAGGACGACTCTGTCCTGCTTCAACATGTCCTCGATCAACTGAGCGACCCGCAAGGTTTCCTCAAAAAGGTCCAGGAACTGTACAAATCGGAGGAAGAAAGCTTCGACACGCTCCATTTCAAGGATGGAAGAGTATTTGAGCGGCTATCGCGTCCATTGTTGCTCGGGACAGAACTGCTGGGCAGGGTTTGGTCATTCCGTGACGTCACCGAGCGCAAGCGGGCGGAAGCGGAAATCCTCCGCATGGTTGAACGCTGGTCAATCGTATATCGTGCCGGTGAGGAGATTGGCGCCAGCTTGGAACCAGAGCAGGTGTTCGCGGCCGTCCATCGCGCCGTTGAACAGGTCATGCCCTGTGAGGATTTTGTGATCAGTTTATATGACGAGAATCGCAATGAAATGCAGGGAAACTATAATTCGGAGAACAAAAAAAGGGTTGCCCTGAATCCGTATCCGGCAGACCATGGGCTAGGAGGCTTTATTGTTCATTCCGGCCAGTCGCTGATCCTGAACAGCCCGGAGCAGATCAAATCGAGCGGGATCAAGTTCGAGCCTTATGACAGCGGGCCAATCACCGCCTCGGTTGTGGCCGTACCATTGCAGGTCAAAGGAAAAACCATCGGTATTTTATCCGCTCAAAGTTATCATTCTGATGCATACACGACCGCGGACCAGGAACTGCTTGAGATGTTGGCCAGCCATGCCGCGGTTGCCATCGACAATGCGCGCTTATTCGAGCAGGCTCAACAGGAAGTTCTCGTCCGCCAACAGGCCGAGGAACGTATTGCCGTCTCCGAGGCTGAATTGCGTGCCCTGTTCGCCTCCATGCATGATGTTGTGCTGGTGATAGACCGCCTCGGGGTGTATCTTAA
>Ga0315274_10013750_pt1 | contig 11516 bp, 16 predicted proteins | sample YL17G02_20_MG_FD_203700 | JGI IMG/M metagenome (GOLD analysis project Ga0315274, IMG submission 203700) | Sediment microbial communities from Yellowstone Lake, YNP, Wyoming, USA - YL17G02_20 | ecosystem: Environmental > Aquatic > Freshwater > Lake > Sediment | place: USA: Wyoming | collected...
CCGGTTGATTAGACCGTCATTTGATGCCCACAGGCATTTAGTCGTTGAACCGCCTTCATATCCTATCATAACGGACTTAGAAGACTGGCTGCGGATTGCCCTATAATATAAAACTTATTACTTTACCTTATGTTGTTAGCATAAGCCACCGCATAATTTCTTATACGGTTTAGTATTTTATACCTTGAGGGGTTTCCCGTCAATTTGGATGTGTTGCCTCTTTAATAACAAGAGACTAGCATATTTTTTGAATACACTTTTAGACCCACGGAAGGTTTAGGTCTTTGACAATCGTTAATAGTTAGATTTGGAAAGAAGGCCCCGCCCACCTGTAACTGTCGTTGAGATAGACCGGGGTTAATAGCATCATAAAATCCGTTGGGCGTGACCAATGATTGAGCCGTTGCCGCATTTGAGCAACCAAACTGATGTATGACGCTGCGAACACTGCTGTTTCTGATTTGCAGAAGGAGCTGTTGCGTGCCCGAACTACCTGAGGGGATATTGACAGCGGAGTTAGTGTAGGTCTGAGATTTCAAATACCATTTTCCGTCCTGAAGGGTCTGGCGCAACATTCTGGCGGCATCGTCCCCTACGTCAATATATTTCATGTTAAGGCGGAATTCGCTGAGGGAAAAGGCAGACAAAACAATGTTAGTGGCGACAGCCGTGGCGTAAGAAACAATAGGGGTTAATGCGGCGGTTGTCATTTGGAGCTGGAGGTTATTTACCGAACCAACGGGGAACATTTTGGAATCAGTATTGACACCAATGATGGACATCAAAGGAATGCAAAAATTGTATCTGTAAGTGGTAGTTCCGGTGTGAGCAACTTCAATGCCGGAGGCACTGTTCGAATCGGAACCCATTGCAATGCCGATTCCGCCGTTTCTCTCAGACTGATTGACGGTGTTTTGCAACATGAAATTTTGGAGCAGACCATAGTTATTCACCGTTTCGATCGGAGTGTTGTTGCTGACGAGTACGAGCTGGTCAAAAAATGAGGACCCCGAAGAAATCAACTGGGTAACACCACCGGTCACCGAGGCGGCTGTGCTGATTGTGTATAACAAAGTGAAAGAGAGGGTTGTTGCTACAGGGTCCAAAAAGACACTGTCGGACATTCCGGAGGGAATGGTAAAACTAACCATCTGGGAAGTAAAAGCCTGTTGCACGGCGGCGTTTGCAGTAAAAGAGATCGCATTAACGGGACCATCAACTTTGGTTATGCCGTCTGGGGCTACATTTACGGAATAAGAACGAGCAGTGTCGGACATAGAAGGGGGTAAGTCATATTTGAGGGAAGCGGGAAGACCCATGGCGGACGAAGGAAACATGGAAGAACTCATTTTATAAAGATTGCGTATATTATTTTTATAAAATTTCAAAATCAAATTTCCTAAATATTCTGGGACACAATCGACGAAAAAGAAGAGATTCTCGCAGTTTCTAAGTATTCAACGTCGATTTGAATCGTCATCAGCCAATCCACGCCGTTGAAATTGACGAATCGTCCTTGGTCATCGGTGACATTGATGACAAATGAGGTTATGTTTCTGTCTTGGATTAAAAATTTCTGGCCAGTCTGATTGACAAAATTGATTATGCTATTTTGCCCCGCATTGTTTTGCAACGGAAGAAAGATGTCTGACGAACCATCAACCGTGTTAAAACAACCAAAATTAAAACTGGTGCTTCTAAAGTTTATTCTCTGCAATGGAATGAAATTCACACAATGAGGAAAGGTTATTGTCTGCACCCCTAAAACCAAACTGCTGGTCAATGCTGAAGTGCCTAAACCCATAATGTTATTGACTGTTGAAGCGGTGGAATCTGCATTGACCGTAAATGACCCCGTCGATTTCGTCATTGTGAATTTGGTGGTTATGCTCGAGTATGTCACTGCAAAATTAGCCGGAATCAATGATAATAACATTGTTATGAATGTATTGACGTTGTAATTGCCTCGTGTAAGTGTGTATGTGAGACCGTCTAAAACAAACTGATTGTTGGTGTAATTCAGAATGTAAAATGAATTTGGGACCTCTGCATGTACGACCGACAAATAAGCATTTTGGATATTATCATGATGAAATGCTAAATCGGGCAGCTGAACCCTAATTGACGAACAAAAACTATTATTTATTCGATTTATGGATGACGATATATTGAATTGACGACTGCGGGTTTTAATCATTTATAATAAGCAAATAAAATAAAAGGAACCACGGTTCCTCTTTGACTCCTCCCTTAGAGTATGGGATTATAAGGGAACGACGAGTTCCCTTAACTTAAGTCTTTCCTACGGGGAGTCTGTATGGCGGGTCTTCTGGTTTTATTATCTCCTTGGGTTCTTCAATATCGTGGTGTATGACCGTTATTGTGTTTTCGGGTTCCGGTTCGCTTGCCGGGGGTTCTTCTTTTTTCAGGGACTCCTCGAAGGGAATCATATATTTAATAAGCGTTTGTATCTCCTCATTTTCCTCTACAATTTCCTGCAAGTATTCCTCAGCCATTTCGGGTTTGTTTTGGTTTGCACAGGCGGTAATGATTGCTAAATTCTCTGGGAAGCCCTTTTTGATTAAGTTTTTAACTTCATTCCTCAACTCTCTATCCATCTTTTTATAAAATTATGCAACAGATTTATTTTGAATTTTCAAATTTATTTTATTAAGATTGTTTATATATGGACGAAGTTAAATTAATAAAAGGACGGGGCAAATCTCTAAAAGTTGCCGTCAATGAACCTATCAATGAACCGATTGAAGCCATAGTTGATGAACCGATTGAAGCCTCTAAAAAACCACCACTGACCAAAGCCTTAAAAGTGGATACACGGGGCAAATCAGAAATTGCAAAAGCTAATTTAGAGAAAGGCCGTGCTAAACTGGCGGAGACATGGGCGGAGAAACGGCGTATTAAGGATGAATTGTCTGCCGCCGCATTGCAGAAGAAAATCAATCAACAACTTAAACAGAAACGCTTAATTAATGCCGCTTACGGTGTCAGTGAGGACGAAGAGGAAGAGGAAGAAGTTGCGCCTCCTCCTAAAAAGGTGGTTAAGGCGGCGGCTCCGGCTCCGGCTCCGGCGGCTAAAAAAAAGGTCATTAAATATGTAGAATATGAGTCTTCATCCGAGGAGGAGGAAATCGTTTATGTAAAAAAGTCGAAGAAAGCGGTTGCTGAAGCACCGCCTCAACGCCAAATTATGTTTTTTTAGGCGGAGAATAATAAAATGATATATTATAAATGGTCTTAACCTATAAACAACAATTCAATAAAAAATATGGATTTGCAAAAGAGGAGCCTCATAATTTAGCAGAGATTGCAAAAATCACGGGTTATAAAAAGTCCGGATTGGAAACAATTTTTGACAAAGGAATCGGGGCGTTCAAAACGAATAGGGCAGCGGTTCGCCCGCAGGTAAATAGCCCTGAGCAATGGGCGTATGCCCGAGTGTATGCAGCCATAAATCCATCATCAAAAGCCTATCAAATCGATAAGATTCATTTAAAAAAATGAATTCATCATTTTATTTTATCCTATTAAAATATAATGCCTCCAAAGCCAAAAGATAAGAAACGAAAACTTAAACAGAAACAGAAACAGAAACAGGTTGTAAAACAGTCTGTACGTGTCAATGTGCAATCCAGCGGTGGTTCGGGAGTGGGCGGTTCGGTTCCTCCATTTGTTCCCTCCGCTTTTAATGAGGCCCGTTTAGCCACTCTTTTAGAAACTGTTGCGAAAAAAGTCCCCGTTCAGCAACCGGTTTATGTTCCCACTGGAGAAGCTATCCCCGTCAGAAATATAGAGGCGGTTCCTGCAAATCCTCTTAATGATACTGAAACTTTGAGGGCGGTTTTTAATAAACCCATCGATTTTGATAGACCCATTGAACTCGGAGGCATTGGCCAGGAAAGACCTAGAAGGAGTTATACAAGACCGCCTCTCTACACTCGAATGACACCCGAAGAAGCCGGCTATTTTTCCAGTAGTGAAGGAGAAAAAATAATCCGTGAAGAAGCAAAACGTCAAGTGCGGGAGAAATATAAAGGCGGTGGTTCTGCTTTTGCATTTGAGGAGGAATAATTTAGACAAGTTATATATACAATGGTTAAAGCAATGCCTCACTATTTAGCAACTGGAAAATTATACCCTGCCTTTTTACCAACCCACATGAGCGGGGGTCGCTTGATGACTGGTAAGACACACTCCGCAAAAAGCAAATTTTTATATCATGCAGACGAGTTAAAAGGACTGAAGAAAAAATAAAAAAACGCATTAATTATTTCAAAATTGTTTTGATATAATTTTTTATATCCGCTTACTGTATATGAGTGCGGTTTTATTTTATAGAAGGTTGCAGAGGGTCATGATGGAGCGGAAGAAGCAGCGTTTATGGATTCGGTGAGGAAAGTTCCTAGGAATGTTCCTGAGAAAAGGGGCCTTGAATCATATCAAAAGTGATGTTTGATATTATTGGAGATTTGGAAACATATCAAAAGTGATGTTTGATATTATTGGAGATTTGGAAACATACCAAAAATGAAGTTTGATATTATTGGGAAATTGGAAAACATACATTCTTAAAAAAGTCGCGGGTTGCGGGTTGCGGGTTGTATAGTCTAAGAAACAAAGTAAGAAAAAAAAAAAAAAAAAAGGGAAAAAACAACCAACTTTTCTATTTTTTATACAACCATTAAGACCCACTCAAAACGAACCCGCAACCTGCGACCCACGACCCGCAACCCGCAACCCTCAATTTAATAAAAATAAAATTTATATTAAATCTATTTATGCAGTGAAACCATCATCTTCATTTTCATCTTTGTCTGCAACAAATTCAATTCTTTTTATACCAACCCACACTTTTTTTGTTTTTCCATTAATTTTTTTATCCCTACTCTTTACATTTTCTAATTTGTTTATAACAATATATTTTTTCAAATCAACTGCAAACTTAGTCATAGAGATTCCCAATTTTTGAGTTTCAATCCAACTCTCAATATCACTACTTTGAATAAAATCTTTTTCATCATTAGTAAATTCATAATCATGTTCAAACCGCTGAACAAACGAACTGCTTTCTTCAATCCATTCAGCCTTTGCTAAAATTGCCTCTTTTGGTTCAACTTCAATAAATCCATTACCGCCAAACCACATATATTCACGAATAAGCAATCCAATGAAAACACTTTGGAATCTTTCGGTTAAAATTTCATTTTGAATATTAGAATCGGCTTGTAATTCAAATTCATTCGATGGATTAGCTACAAATTGTTTTTTATAAGAAAACACTTTTACACGTTCTGCAACTGCACTATCATACGGTTTTATTTTTGGTAAATCATTCGCCATACAAAAGGCTAAATAATGCAAAATAAAATCAGTTTCATTCCCACCATGTCCTCGACCAACGATGGAATCTCCACCACTGGATATTTTTTTAATATCGTTTCCATTTAAACACGATGTATTTTTGATTTCATTCGAAAAAATTATACGCTTAAAACGCAATAACATTGCCCATCGCATATTAGCAGCCTCATCCGAACTGCTATTTCTAAAAGCCAAATTTTCTGCATTAAATGACCCTACATAATCCCCACACGAAAGTTTAACGGCAGTTGTCAATACCGATTTCCCGCACTGTGTTTCGCCCAAACCAAAACAAATGCGTTTCATTTTATCACCAGCCAATGCTCGTGCAATATTCAGAGCCAAATAGTCACCCATTTCTTCACCGAGAGTATCATGGAAGAATCTTTTTTTAATAGAATCCATATATTCCATATCTTCTTCTGAGAATGCCTTAAATGGACGGTTGATTTTACCCATAAACAAAATGTGCGGAAAATTAAAACCTGATTCATCTACCTCATACATTTTTCCTTCTTTGAAATCATAATAACCATTTGTAAATAGTATTTTTCCAAGTGAGGAATATTGCTGAATCTCTATCCAGTTGTTATTTTCGCATTTTGTTTTAATAAGTTTTGGTAATTTCTTCATTAAGAATTCAGAATTTCCATAAGAGTTTTTAGTTCGTTTAGTGCAACCATCTTTATCTTCTGATAAAACGAATAAATCATCACACAATGACATAATAACCCGAAAATGTGCGGTTTCTGATGTATCCCATAAACCCGTTGTTTTATCATAAACGTAAAGTTCATTACGGCAAAATACCCAATGTGGAAATTTTTTAAAAACTACCTCAACTGCTTCAGTATCATTCCAAACACCTGTTGCATCTTCATATTTTTCGGGTTCCCATTCTTCAGGCATAACAATATCATTACAATGTTGTTTATAAGACCATTTCATATTAAGTCCCACCCATTCAGAATTAATTTTTTCCTCTATTTCTTTAAGAAGGGCAGAATCAGAATAATAATTTCCATACATAAGCAATCCGTCAAAACATAAAGCGCCTATTTCAATTTGTTTGAAGTTTAAAATGGAAATCAAAGAAAGCAAAATTTTATTTTCATAAACACACATAATACGATTAAATGCAGAACCTAACCAATTATGAAGACGGGTTTCTGGAACATTTTGGGTTATATGACTATATTCCGGAATAGAAGTAATTTGTTTTTGTATTTCCTTGCATTCTTTATCAAAATCTTTGAAAAATTTGTTAGTTTCTTTTTTATTGAGTTTATCATTATTCAATGCAGATAAGAATTTGTCTTTTCCATCAGAACCAAAATGAGATAAAACCTCATCTCTGTTGTTAATATAATACGACAAATTAGGACAAAGAATTCCATATAATTTACATAAATACTGGGCAATAGTAGGATGTGCATTTTTCATATCAATATCAGTCATAATATCCTCACAAACAAAACCACGGAATATTTTTTTTAATGATTGAATAGAATTTCCGCAATATTGTCTTCCTCCAACTTCAACAGGAGTTTTTTCAGTGAAAGCATAAAGTCGTGTCATCTGACCTTTTGATTTAATATTTGATTTGCAAAACCATTGTAGCATTTCATATTGTTTTTGGCGTTCTTCTTCATTTTTTGCACTGGTTCCGCAGTATTTTTTGAAGTCTTTGAAAGACATCTGGTTTAAGAAGTGAATTTTTTGCAGGGGGAGTTTTTCGGTGAGTTGCATTTTCCTAAAGTATATAGTATGTGTATATTTTATTTTAAATTGTTTTATAAAAAGTTCAATTTTTAGATTTTTTATAAAAGGATATTCGCCAATCTTCGAAATTCTTGCAAAAATGCATTCCTTCGTTTAAGGTATTTTTTCATATAATTTGCTTGTTTTGCTAAATTCTCGGGTATTTTTCGCCATTCGTAAATAGCTTTTAAATGTTTTTCGTGGTTTGCTTCGTTCCATTTTTTATTGGCTTTTAATTGAGCGGGGCTTGTAGGCATCTTATGATAGTATATATATGATTAACAAAAAATCCTAAATACTTTTCAATTTTATAATAAAATGCACAAACCTCATATTATGCTTCCAATCACGCAAATACATTTCTCTCGCCATTTCTTCAATGAATAAATCCATCTCTCTCTGTTTGCTACAAATCCAACGTCCAGCCATTATATATTATATAGTAAAAACATTTTTTAAATCAAAAATTACCAACAACATGATTGTAAAAAACACTTGGTGATTTCTTAAAAATCATACATTCTCTCCAGACAACAATTTTCTGAATTGTTCGGCTCTTATTTGGTTCATTTCCAGCCTTCTCTGAATGACATGCCTTTTGTGAATAATATCGCTATCGATGCTTAACCGATTTTGTAATATTTGCCTGTCAATGCCTAATGGATTCAATTTTTTTGCAGTGGGAACAACAGTGCGACCTATTTCCGCTAAAACTTCCTCCCGATAAGCCTGCCTACGTTTTTCTCTGATTTCGTCCCGGTGTTCTTCTCTCCATTTTTTTTTACACAATTTATTTCTCTCCTTCTGTGTCTCCATCTTTGGATAGTTCTATATTATTACGGCAGACCAAACTCTCATAAATCAAATAAAAAGGATAAGAAATCCAATAAGTGATAGTTCTAAACATCTATATACTACCACAATAAATTATCCGCCAATTTTCCAGCAACCCCTTGATTTTTGGCGTGGCGGATTTTATAAAGTCTTCGGCGCTCGTCTGCAAACGCCTTGCCCTTTTCTCTTAAATAGGTGGGATAGTCCCCCATTCCAGAGGCGCCGATAGAGGCAATTTTCTCTCCGTTTTTGAAAACATCGAGTTTCTTTCCTGATTTGGTTGAAGGTGCAACTTTGACACCCAGTTTATCGGCTTTTGCTAAAGTGTATGGTAGAATTTTATAGACCATATACTTTATCATTATATTTTATGCTTCGCTAATCCTCCCTTAGAGTATGGAATTATAAGGGAACGACGAGTTCCCTTAACTGAGCCTTTTTTTCTGCGACTATCCGACGGCATCGTTCTCTTTGATATGTGCGGTTTTTCTCTCGGTTTTCCTCGACCCATTTTTTCGTTATTGCATTGATTTTTTCCTTGTTTTCTTGATAATAAACAGAGGCTCTTTCTGATATTTTTTCCTTGTTTTCGGAGCGGTATTTCTTACCGTATTTCTTATGGTATTCCATATTTTTGTCAGCCCACACTTTACACGATTCCTTTTTACATCTTCCGGGAACATTGTTGTTCAGAGTTGCATTCAGTTCATTAAACCAAAACCCCTCTTTTTCAGCAGGTGTGGTTTTATCGGTATCCTCATGTTCTATGGTTTCAACCTCCACAATATTCCAGTTTTCAAACCCTCCATTCTCTCGTATCGTTTTATATAAACAATAATTAAATGAAGCCTTATTCTCGTTATAACATACAGCCTTATGTTGCTGAAAGCGTTTCGTGCAGTCCTTTGTGCGTCCTACGTAGCAATCCGTAATCTCCTCGTTTTTGCAAACAATTTTATAAATCGTTGTCTTAACCATTTTATATATTATATATATTTTTATTTAAGCCATTAAAATACGAATTATATAAAACGCCTAAAGAATCTCAAATATTTAGTTAAACTTTGAAAAATTTAAAAACAAAAATAGTTAAAATGTATATGTTTGATAAAATACAAATAAAACCTTGTTTCAGGAGGCAAGGAAATAAATATCCATTAAAAAAGAAAATAATCCCAGAGATACCACAACATAGCAAATATATTGAAGCATTTTGCGGAACTGGTGCAATTTTTTTCAATAAGCAAAAGGTAAGCATAAATGTTTTAAATGATTTAGATGAAGGAATTATAAAAGGTTTAAATTTATTAAAAATAGCAAGCAGCGATATAACAAAATATAAGCAAAACATGAATACAGTTGAAAATATAAAATACTTTTATGACAATCACGAAGATACAAATGAAGATAATCTAATGTTTGAAATAATAAAAACAAATGGATTCTCTGGAAAACCTGCAAAGAGCAGTAAGGAAATATATAATAAATATTGTCCTTTGAGGAAAATAAAAAATATTGACATTTATAAGGATAAGTTGAAAGATGTCATCTTAATAAGCAAGGATTACGAGGAAGTAATAAAAGAATATGACAGCGAGGATTCTTTCTTTTTTTTAGACCCGCCTTATGAAAACACGTTAAAATCATTTGCATATGCATAGGATAAGTCATTTAATTACGAACGTTTATTAAACGTCATAAAAAACATAAAAGGTAAATTCTTTTTAACAATAAATGACAGTCCATATATGAGAGAATTATTTAAAAATTACACCATGGAGGGCATTGAAATTTCGACTCCGTGGGGCCGAGAAAGTGCAACAGCCAAAAAAACAAGAAAAGAATTGTTTATAAAAAATTACTGAGTTAAACTTTGAAAAATTTAAAAACAAAAATAGTTAAAATGTATAATGGATTTAGCGGAAATTATTTTAAAAAAACGTCCCAATCTCTCCGATGGTTCTCTTCGAACTTATAAAAGCATTCTAACAAACATTTATAAGAAATGTTATCCCGATGATAAGGAAATCGATTTGAAAAATTTCGATAATGTTGAACACATAATGGAGCATTTGAAAGACGTTCCATTTAGTAAAAGAAAAACAACCCTGGCCGCCCTAGTGGTCATTACAGGAAATAAGGACTATAATAAACAGATGATGCATGACATCGGACAGTACAATGATGAGCAATTGTTGCAAAAAAAGGACGGCAAATTTGCAGAGAACATGATTCCGAGCGAAGAAGTCGATGCAATCCTTAAAAAGTTGGATTTAGAAGCCAAACTAATTTATAAAAAACAAAAACTCGAAATGGCGGATTTGCAAAAAATCCAAAACTTTGTCTTATTGGCCTTGACGGGTGGAATTTACCAAGCCCCCCGCCGTTCTCTCGATTTTTTAATGAAACACAAAGGCTGGGACGCAGAGAAAGATAATTTTTTGGATATAAAAAAGAAGGTCTTTGTGTTCAATAATTTCAAAACCAAAAAATATAAGGGACAACAGATTTTTGAAATCCCAAAACCATTATTGACCATTCTGAAAAAATGGATTTCAGTGATTCCGCAAAATGTCGATTATCTTTTATTTGATAACAAAGAGAATCCGCTGACACCGAGCCAAATAACGCACCGACTTAATCTCATTTTTGATAAGAAAATCTCTACATCCATGTTAAGACATATTTATTTAAGTTCAAAATTCGCAAACGTCGATTTAAAAGATTTAACAGACACGGCCAATGCAATGGGCCAGACAGATATTACCACGGCGCTGAAATATGTCAAACGAGAATAAAAATCATATTTTAAAAAATTAAAATATGACGGCAACCCAAAACACCCAATTCATAAATTTCGCATAACCGAATTTCGAAAGTATCATTTGAATTACGGACCAACTGGAGAGATTTGCAACCGTGTTTATAGCAGTTATAACTCTTAATGGAACACCCACTCTTTTCATAAACTGGTTCATTAAGTAATCTAAAACCCAATCATAGATGCTGTCAATTAGTTTAAAATCTTGCGCTCGAACCAGTTGCAAATGGAATGTTTGCAGATGTTCCAAAACGATTTTTTGTAAATCTGCCCGTTCTCCCACAAGTACTGAATATTGGCTTCTAAATCTTTTAAGTGTTCGGGTTTTAAACCAGAAAAAAGGCGTTGCCAAACCTGATAGACAATGTCTTTCTTATCGATTTTGGCCCCCTTATTCTTCTTATTATCGATTCCGGCGTTTTCAACCATCAAACAAACCATTTTTAAAAATTCCATGTTGTTTCTGTAGTCCGTATGATTCGGAATATCAGAGGCCTTCTCAACAATCTGACCGACGAGGCGCTGAATGCGAACGTCTTTGGCTAAAGAGTTTTTCGGGTTAATGAAACAAAAGTTTGAACTCATTTTATACCATTATATAACATTTTTTTATGGAGGAGTCAAATCTTGGTTCCCTTAATTTATCCAATTCTTGTTAATGTTGAATTGCCTTTTGTTTGAAGGTCTGTTGCCGAAAATCCAGTATATCTAAGACGAGCCG
>Ga0315274_10013752_pt1 | contig 11515 bp, 9 predicted proteins | sample YL17G02_20_MG_FD_203700 | JGI IMG/M metagenome (GOLD analysis project Ga0315274, IMG submission 203700) | Sediment microbial communities from Yellowstone Lake, YNP, Wyoming, USA - YL17G02_20 | ecosystem: Environmental > Aquatic > Freshwater > Lake > Sediment | place: USA: Wyoming | collected...
AATTTTGACATCTGTTCCACCAGCCCCCTCAATTGACTTTTTGAGTGCCTCAGCAAAAGTGGCAGCCTCTTTGGCATCGACAAAGAGAACTGGGACCTGGGCCGGTGCCGCAGCATAAAGCAGTAACGCGTCAGACGGTTGTTTTGCCCAATCCTTAGGGTATTTGACAGAGAAGCCCAAGTCGGCATTGACATACTCAGCAGCTTTAAATGATAGCCCGCCTGCTGGTGGTGCTGCCGGCGGCGCTGCTGGCGGTGGTGCTGCACTCTTGAACTTCGCGATTACATTCGGCGGTATCTTGTACGGGTAGGTACCACCGTACTTTACACCTTTCCACGCTGCAGGCACACCCTCATAATCCTGTGGCCAGACACACTTCAGCCCGTTGATTGGGTCCGTATCCTGCCATTGAGCGGTGATGCCGGTCACATAACCGGGGCCGTATACCAGGTCATGTGGGCAGTTTGGAGGACATTTATCTCCCATCTTATAGTAGGCTGCCTTACCAGACGTCACTACAATCGGCGTGTCTTCAATAACGGGGACTAAGACATCGGGATCCAGGCTTTGTGCTTTTTCCAGGAAAGCTTTTAACGCAAACATGCCGTCATAGGTAGCAGCAGTATATAGCGGGAGTTGGTTATACTCTTTCACGAAGGCACTGACGAAAGGTTGGGTCTTTTCATTATAGACTAGGTCCCTTGTGTAGCTATCTAGGGTGGTTATATATAGGCCCTTACCACCGGTTGCCTCCATGAAGCCACTTTTCTGCGCTTCGACGAAGATTCCTAGCGAGCAGGCTGGGATTTGCAACTCGCCCGCCTGCTTAGCATAGGTGACTCCTACCGGTCCAGAGAATATGCAGAAAATGATGTGGGGTTCTTTAGCAGCTATGGCTGTCAATGCAGCATTGACATCTGTGGCTGTATCTGACGTCCTCCATGTCCCAACGACTTCCATTCCCATTGCCGGCAGCCTTGCTTGGGCAACCGTTATCATCGCCTCAGTCCACGCCAGTTTCTCGGCTATTATGGCGACTCTTATTTGGCTTATATTTAGCTGGCTTTTGAGTTCGGCTACAACCATGCTCGTAACCATGAAAAGATTGTTGATTAAGAAGTACTCGTTGAACGGAGTTCCTTTGAAAAAGTACTTATAGCGGTTGTAATCGTCAGCTACCTTTTTCTGGAGCGCTGCGGTAGCAGCACCATAATTGAAGAATATTTTCTTATAGTTCATAGCTACGTCTTGCATGGGGAATACGCCCTCTGTCCTGAAGCCACCATATACAAAGTCCACCTTGTCCACAGTTATCAGTCTTTCCATTGCCGTAGCTGCATCCGCAGGGCTGAGCACCTCATTGGAGTCTGACTTGATCAATTTGATAGTATACTTTTTGTCACCTATAGTTATGCCACCGCCATCATTGACTTCCTTGGCTCCCAGCGAGGCTCCCATCCAATGGTGTTCGCCCTCTGGGAACGTCATTGGCCCAATGATACCGACTTTTATAACGTTTTCCTCCACAGCCTTGGGAGCACAGGCAGGAAGAACTAACGTTACCAACAAAATACACATTAAGAATGAAAACACAAGCTTTTTCAATGTCATGGCCTCCTTTTTCGTTTCTAATACCTTAAACCTCCAACCACTTCCAGCATCTTGACGTTCAAACTCTCAATACTACCACCCCCTTTCACCAAGTTTTATTCGCGCATATTTCGCGCTGGTCCACAACAAGCTCAAGAGAAACGACATGAAATCTCAAAAGGTTATAAAAATTATACCACAACAGGTCAATAACATGAAGATTAAAGTCCCAGCTCAATGGCTACTCTTTCTCGGTGCAAGTCGGTGTCACCAGCAGCAAACTCGGCTGCCCTGACACGACGGTAGTAAAGTCCTATTTCATGGTCCCAAGTAAAGCCGATAGCTCCGTGAGCAGTGACTCCATCGATGCAAATCTTCTCATAAGCCTCACTTGCCTTAGCCTTAGCGACAGAAATCTGGAATTGAGATGGTTCACCTTCGCTTATGCCACAGGCTGCCTGGTAAACAAGAAATTGAATTGCTTCCACATCTATAAGCATGTCAGCTAGTTTGTGCTGGACTGCCTGGAAAGAACCGATAGGTCGGTCGAACTGAATCCTCTCTTTGGCATAGGTGTTGGTCATATCGAGTACGGCCTGGCATGCTCCGGAAATCTCGGCGCATTTCAAGACAGCGGCCCTTTGCAAGACGAAGTCCACTATTCTCCATCCATTGCCTACAGTTCCCAGGACATCACCTTTCGACACTTTGATTTTATTGAAAACTATCTGGAACTGTCTATCACCCGCCATGGTAGGTATCCTCTCCATTTTCAGGGCTGGTGCTTCGGCATCGACTACGAACAGCGTGACTCCCTCTTCCGGTGTTTTGCCTTTGCCTGTCCTAGCTACCACGAGGAGGTAATTGGCTATGTGGGCGTCTGCAACAAATATCTTCTCACCCTGGAGGACATAGTTATCGCCCTCCGAACTGGCACTTAGATTTATTTCTGAGGCCTTGTAGCTAGCCGATGGCTCAATCAAAGCCAAAGTCCAAATGGCTTCGCCCTTAGCTATTTGGGGTAAGAAATTAGATTTCTGCTCCTTAGTGCCGAACTCGAGAATGGGCAAAGCACAGAGGGCAATAGTGGAAAAGAAAGGTCCGGGCAGGATATTTCTCCCCATTTCCTCCATCAGGACAACCAGGTCTATGAAATTAGCATTTATGCCACCATACTCTTCCGAAAAGACGAGCCCCATCCACCCTAACTCTGCCATACTACGCCACATCTGAGGATCGTAACCCTTTTCATCCTTTTCCAGCTCTCTGACTTTGGATTTAGGACATTCTTTGGTCAGGAAATCCCTGGCCATAGTCCGGAGCATCTCCTGCCCTTCCGTAAAACCGAAGTCCATAGCTAACCTCCTGCAAGCCTCTAGTACGACTTAGGCAAGCCCAGCTTGAACTGAGCTATGATGCTTTTCTCTACCTCGGCAGTACCAGCAGCGATCATGCTACCAGGGAAACCGAGATAAGCGCCCTGAATGTCTCCCCTGAGTCTGGCCCATTTTGAATCCGGATCAACTTGAGAGTAGATTCCCAAAATCTCCGCTCCGGAAGTGGCTACACGTCTAATCACGTCGTCGCCCATGATTTTGTTCCTCGAAGATTCGTAGGCGGGTATTGCACCCTGGGTTACCCTCCAAATAAACTGGTATGCAAACAGTTTTACTATCTCCACGTCTATAGCCATCTCAGCCAACTTGTGGCGAACAGCAGGAATTTGGTTCAGGAACTTACCTTCGTGCTGAGTCTCGTTGGTATACTTGACCAGGTTCTCCAACATTCTTCTGGAACTTCCATATGCCAGTGGTGCCACACTACGTCTTTCGAATGCGAGCGCCTGCATCAGATGATACCATCCCCTATTCTCTTCACCGACCAGATTGGAAGCTGGAACTTTCACATTATCGAAAAACACCTCATTAAAGTGATGCCGGCCATAGTAGTTCAATATGGGGTTAACTGTGACTCCTGGAGTTTCCATATCCACAATGAATAGGCTGAGGCCGCGATGTTTCTTGCCTGCGGTGGAATCTGTTCTAGTCATAAGCCAGCACCATCGTGAATGCTGAGCTTTGCTGGTCCATACCTTCTGCCCATTAATAATGTAATAGTCTCCATCTCTTACAGCTCGGGTTTGCAGGTTAGCAAGATCAGAGCCGGCGTTGGGCTCACTATAGCCCGTGCACCAGACACCGTCTTTGTCTCCTGAAGCAATGAGTGGCAGGTATTTCTGCCTTTGCTCCTCAGTGCCGAACAGCATAAGACAGGGCCCAACCCACTGTGTTCCGCTTATACCCATCCACGCCCCCGGTATCCCCCAATAAGCTATCTCCATCTCATACACTGTTTGCTCCATAAGGGAAGCGCCCTGACCTCCATACTCCTTCGGCCAACTCATCACCAGCCATCCCTTCTGGGCTAGCTTCTTAGACATGGATATTTCAAATTCAAAATCTCTGAACTCCTGATCAATCAGATGGGCGCCAACAAAATCCTCAGGCAACTCTTTTTTGGCGAAATTTGCAATCTCTTCTACTAAAGTTTTCTCTTTCTCACTGAGTCTAAAATCCATGCTCAGCCTCCTCAAACTTAGTCAGCTAGAGTGTAGCTCCATTTTTAGATTGTCTGCGGCAATAAACACGCAAATAAGCAAATCACTATTCGGTATCAGAGGTCAACCTGTGGGAAATAGCCGCTAATACAACTAAACATCTACACAAACAGCGATGGAGCCAGTTCCCGTTTACGCAACTGGCAACCCAAGTTTAGCTATCAAGACTCAATATGCTTCTATTTTTACGGTTGTGGTGATGCCGGATTTACCAGTCCTCTGGCCAGAGTTCTAGGCATGATATCAATCAGTTCGCTCACTGTCCAGATGCCATCCTTAATGATGCTGCTTCTCACCTCCGGCTCGGAGTAAATCCCTATTCGACCACCACCAACCCAGAATGTATAGCCGTTTATATTTGCTGCCTCGTCTGTAGCCAGGTATACAACCAGAGGTGCTATCATCTCTGGGGTCATTTGTTCCACTTCATCTAAAGTTATGGAACCTGTTACAGGACGTAACCCTTGGGCCTTAGCCTTCTCCCAGGCAGCCTTCAGCTCTGGCGTCAGAGTCAACCTCGTCCCAGCATTAGGGCGGATGGCATTACAAGTTACGCCATATTTGCCCATGTCTCTAGCCACTGTCCTGGTGAAACCCACAATTCCCTCTTTGGCAGCACTGTAGTTGGCCTGGCCCATGTTACCGAGTCCGGCTGTAGATGAACTATTTATTATTCTCCCACTTCTCTGCTGCCTGAAACAGACACAAGCTGGCTTAGTACAATGGAAATGACCATATAAGTGGACCTTCATGACCAAGTCCCATTCCTCTTCGCTCATATTGAAAATCATGCGGTCTCTGAGGATGCCAGCATTGTTTACTAGAATGTCAATACGGCCAAAGTTATCGATGGCCGCTTTGATGATGTTTTCCCCACCTTCTGGAGTGGCTACTGAATCGTAATTGGCAACGGCCTCTCCACCCAGCTTCTTGATCTCCTGAACTACCTCTTCAGCCGGAGCTTTAGAGGTACCGGTGCCATCACCCGCCCCACCGAGATCATTAACCACCACTTTCGCGCCCTCAGCGGCCAGGGCCAATGCCTCACCCCTCCCAATACCACGCCCAGCGCCGGTAACTACAGCTACCTTGCCTTCCAGCCTCTTTGCCATTTTTAGACCTCCCTAATTACTAATTATTGAGTTACCAACTGATAAGTAGCGCTTTGTCAACTAGCTCTCTATACACACTGAGCTAGAACAGCAAAATCTACATATACATTCCAGAAGAAACGTTCAACGTCTGGCCGGTGATAAAGGCAGCATCGTCCGAAGCCAGGAACAGAACAGGTTTGGCAGCATCTTCAGGCGTCATCGGTTTAACTTGCAGTAGGACCATATCCCTCACCTTCTTGGGGATTCCCACCAGTTCACCACCCACTTCTTCCTGCTGCGCTTCCTTCTCTCTGGTCAACCGAGTATCAACAAATCCATAAGCAACAACATTGCAAGTAATCCCAAATCTTCCCCATTCTCTGGCTACCGTTTTGGTAAGCCCGACGAGACCTGCTTTGGCGGCAGCATAGTTAATCTGCCCGACATTCCCCATCAGGCCAGCCACGGAGGCCACATTGATTATTCTGCCATTATGCCCTTCCTTCATCACATATTTTGAAGCAGCCCTGATACAGTTGAATGTTCCTTTGAGGCTAATATCGACACATAAGTCCCATTGGGCATCTGTCATTTTATGTATTAGAGCATCACGGGTAAGTCCAGCATTGTTGACCAAAATATCGAGCTTGCCGAATTTTTCTGCTGCCATGTCCATCATCTTTTGGCAATCTTCCAGTTTCGTGACATCACCAGCACAAGTCTCAGCCTTACCACCAGCCGCTCTTATTTCCTTGACCACCTCCTTCAGCGGTGCTTCATCAATGTCACTCACCACAACAGCAGCACCCTCCTTAGCAAACAACAGAGCATCCGCTCTGCCTATGCCTCGTGCTGCTCCAGTGATAACTGCTACTTTTCCATCCAACTTTCCCATTGTATATACTTACCTCCTTTATTTATTAGTTTGTTATTAACCCCACAAAACACACTTTGTTCAGTGTTTCAGGGAAAAAACTTCCTGGAATATCCAGTTCAATAAACCTTGCTTACTTCTTGCCTCGTGACGGTAAGGCAACCAGAGCTTCTCCCGGAGTAGTTTTCTCTCCCTTCCCATTCTCCACCCAAATCTCGCACTCAACAAGGTGCTCACCACCCTCCCCATATTTCTTGGTCACCTTGCCTTTGCACCACCACGTTTCGCCATCATGTGGCTCTTCCATCGTTTTCATCTTCCGCGGATAATCCATACCCCGGTATTGACAGGCTAACTTCTTGAGCACCCCTTGCTCACCAACCCAGTCAGTCATCAGGTGCCCCAACCAGGCGCGTTTGAGGGCACCGTGCACAATAGGAGCACCCACACCCATAGCTTTTGCAAAATCATCTTCATAATGCAGAGGGTTAAAATCTCCCGAGGCACCTGCCCACTGAACTAACATTCGAGTCATAGCAATTTTAGCCAGTGGAGTTACTTCAGTGCCTACTTCAACGTCCTCATAATAAAGCTGTTTGGCCATATCTCCTCCTCAATCAAATTCTTAGAATTGGATCAATGTCGACCGGCTCTTGAGCGCCACCTTTTTCTTTTGGTTGACGAAAGTAGCCTCAACTGTGGTGAACATGGTTTTTCCCATTCTGGTTTCGCGCTCAGTTATGTTAGCAATCTTAGTCGTGGCAGTTAACATATCTCCAGCGCCGATCGGCTCGAAAAACTCGAATTCAACACCACCATCGAGCAACCGAGGTGGTGCCCCGGCCTTTACCAAAGAGTCGACTAATTTGAAGACAGAAATCCCACCTTTCACCGGCCACCCGGTGAAGCCCGGAGGGCAAATCAGCCTTCCATATTTATTTTTGCCGGCGTTCTCTATATCGCTGAATAAAGGATTGGGGTCACCTATGGCTTGAGCATATCTTTGGATCGCTCCTTCTTCCACTTTAAAAACGATAGGCTCACCAGGTACCCCCATTAGTTTTCGCAGTTCCTCAGTTATTATAGAACCTTCAGCCATGCTTCAGCCTCCTTAAAGCTTATTTTTTATCACAATCCTACTATAGCAACGCTGACTATATTCATAGCCGGGAAGCCACCCATGTTGTGAGTAAGCCCTAGCTTGGGATTCTTTAATTGTCGCTCTGGCAGCTGGGCTTTGCCCTGCAACTGTTTGTACATCTCATATAACATCCTTAGACCAGAGGCACCAATAGGATGCCCAAAGCACTTCAATCCACCATCGGGCTGAATAGGTTGCTCGCCATCAAGATTGAAGCGGCCAGCTTCAATATCCTCCTTAACCTTACCTCTGGGACTAAACTGCAAATCCTCCATAGTTACAGCTTCAGTGATGGAGAAACAGTCGTGTACCTCAGCCATACTTACCTCTTTGCGAGGGTTCTTTATACCAGCCTCTTTATAAGCTAGGACTCCAGCACGGTACCCAGTCTCAACATGAGCACCGTCCCACTTGGTATACATCAGTTCCTCGCCCGAGCTTAAAGCGATTTGGAGCGCCTTGACATACACAGGGTCAGGCCTGAATTTCTTAGCCATATCAGCTCGAGTAACAATAGCTGCTGCCGAACCGTCACTGACTCCACAGCAGTCAAAAAGCCCCAGCGGCCAAGCAATGATAGGGGCGTTAACCACCTGCTCTTCGGTCACTTCGCGGCGCAGATGTGCCTTCGGGTTCCTAGACCCATTGTAATGGCTTTTGGCAGATACCTTAGCTAACATCCTTTTGCCCTCCTCCGGGCTGAGGCCGTAGACAGCAAAGTAGCGGGTAGCCATCATGGCAAAACTCCCGGGAGCGGTTAATTTGGGCATTATAAGTGCATTTTTTGTTCCCATAAGACCAGGACCACCAGGAAGCCCACCATATCCCGTATCTTTGAGTTTTTCTACGCCCAAAGCTAAAGCTATGTCATAAGCCCCTGAGGCCACCGCGTAACATGCACCCCTAAAAGCCTCTGTGGCAGTAGCACAGAAGTTTTCTACCCTAGTTACCGGGATAAAAGGCAACTTCAGCGCCAATGCCAATGATGTAGCCCCCTTCCCTACACTCTGCTCTTCAAAATGCACACCAAACCAGGCTGCATTGATATCTTTTTTCTCTATACCTGCGTCCTCGATACATTCTTGGAAGGCGTCGACCATCAAGTCCTCAGCGCCTTTATTCCACAACTCCCCAAACTTCGTACAACCCATCCCTATGATAGCTACCTTGTCTTTAATACCTTCTGCCATTTTTCTCCTCCGTAGTTTATTTTAAATTCGGTACTCTAGGCACGTATCGGCGTTGCCTTCCAAGCATAGCCATAAACACCAGTGGGTTCATCCACATATCTTCTGCGGAAGGACATCTCCACCGGCATGCCCACTTTAACTGAATCGAGGTCACAGTCCGTAAAGTCAAACCAGAATCTGCCTCCTCCTTCAAAATCGACGAATCCGTAGATTGCCGGCGGGTCAATGCTGGCAGCCAAATTATCACCAGTATAGGTAAAAACGACACCCTTCTTGTCTGAAAAACGGTAGTCTTCCATCTGGTCAACGGCTCCACAATCAGGATTTACACACACTCTCTGGAACGGATATTGTGGCGTGCCACACTTCTTGCATTTCGAGCCACAAAGCGACAAAATTGCCTTCCGCTCTCTGAAAAGCGCGGACATCGGAGTGCGAAGACTCATTTCGCCACGCATGCCCATATCCATCGGAGCCAAATTGCGGAATGCAAGATACTTCTCATAGCTAGCGAGCTCCTTTTTTAAGGCCAAATGCTTTTTCACCCCACGCCTATCCCCAACCTTCTTGATATTTTCAGTCACTTGGAGGAACAGAGCATCGCTACCATTACCAAAGCTGGCGACCAAAATTTTGTCTCCCGGTTTGGCGTCTTCCAGTGCCGCCACCAACATCATCAAAGGCGAAGCTGCCCCAGTATCACCCACCTTGTCAAGCAACGTATCCTGAATCTGACCCGGCTCAGCACCCAGTCGTTTGATTATGGCAGCATGTTCTCTAGCATAAATGCCAGGAAATATGATTTTGGCAAAGTCCTTGATGTTCAAATTGCATTTCTTCAGTAACCCAGAAATCGCTTCGGGTATTATTTTGGCATAACCTTCATCCCGAATAAACCTGTCTTCCCAGGCATGTTCAAATTCTTCTGCACTTGTTTTCCAGCGGTCAGGGAAATCATAGGAAACAGAGTAGGAACCATCCAAAGTAGCAATCACCCCCTCATTCCCCAGCAGCAGAGCTGCAGCACCATCACCATACAGATGTTCCTGAGGGCCACCAGGCTTGCTTAACCGACAGTCAGAAGCACAGACCAGGATATTGCTTGAAGTGCCTCCCTTTACAGCATCAAAAGCAGAGACGAGAGCACTGGTACCTGCCTTGCTAGAGCCAATGAAGTCAGCAGTTCTCATATTGGACTGAAGGTCGAGAGCAACAGCTACAATTGCCGAGTTTTGTCTCAGCATATAAGGCTGACTGGTAGTCGCAAGATATAAGCCATCTATATTTTCTCGTTTCAGGCCATTTATGCAATCAATCCCGGCAGCCACCGCCATGCTAAGAGTATCCTCATCATGATTGGCAACTGACTTCTCACCCGGTGGCGGAAAAGTACCCAGAAAACCTACCGCTCCGAAGATAGTATTGTGGTTCATTCGATACCGTGGGATGTAAGCGCCGTACGATTTAATACCTACCATTAATTAAACCTCCTGATAGCAGCGTTATTGGGCCGAAAGGACTATAGCACAGACTCTAGTTCCTGTCAAACTCTAAAACCTCACAAATGAACCTGGTGATTATTAAAATTAGTGTTCCTCTGCCAACACTTGACAATTTTTGAAAACGATTTTACAATGTACACAAAATAATTGTGCACAAATTACAGGAGCACCAACTATGTACGATGCTAGAAAACACATCTGCTTCAATCTGGGACGAGTCATGCGCCGTGTGTACGATTACTACGAAAAGCGACTATCCCCCTTCGGTTTGACTCCACCGCAGTACTTTGTATTCAATGCCCTGTGGATGGGTGAAGGCATTACTGTCGGCGAGCTTGGAGACCGAGTCTCGCTTGATAGCTCAACACTAACCGGGATTATTGATAGGATGGAAAAAAGTGGTTATGCGGAACGCAAGCCAAACCCTGATGATAGAAGGTCAGCACTAGTATTCCTCACCGAAAAGGCACGAGAGCTGGGGCCTCGTATATTAGAGTTCGCCGACGAACTCGATGCGACCTTGAAACAGCCATTCTCCAAAAAAGACATGGCTACCTTTGAGCGAGTACTCCGGGCGATAGGTGAGACAAACGCTGAAACGTTAGGAAAGTAAGCAATAACAGTTTTATGGTTAGTTAGCAGACTTAGACACAATAAAATGAAAGGAGCGCTATGAAAAAAACTATTCTGTGTGAACTGCTAGGAATCGAACATCCCATCATTCTAGGTGCGATGGGCAACATTTCTACAGCTAAGCTAGCCGCAGCCGTGTCAAACGCTGGCGCCCTCGGCTCAGTAGCCACAGCCTTCATCCCTATTGAAGAGGCACGACGCGAAATTCAAGAATGCGAGCGACTTACTGTCAAGCCTTTCGCGGTCAATTGTCCCCTATTCAGACCAGACACAGATGCAATGTTGGATGCAATCATTAAAGGGGGTGTTGGCATAATCTCTACATCGGCGGGAAGTCCGGAGAGATGGGCAGAAAAGATCAGAAGCTCAGGGGCAAAATGGCTGCATGTGGTATCCAATGTAAGAGGTGCAGTAAAAGCAGCCGCGGCAGGAGTAGATGTGGTCATCGCTGAGGGCACGGAATCTGGTGGTATTGCTTCCAGGGACGAGATAACTACTATGGTGTTGATCCCGCAAGTTGTAGACGCAGTGAAGGTGCCGGTAGTTGCTGCGGGTGGGATAGCCGATGCACGAGGATTCCTGGCTGCCTTGGCTTTAGGGGCGCAAGGAGTGCAGATAGGCACTGCTTTTCTGGCTACTAAGGAGTGCGACCGGGTGAGCGACGCCTACAAGAAAATTCTGCTTAACGCCTCAGATACTGCTACCGGACTAGCTACACGTAAGGCCTATCCTGTCAGGATGATCAAGAACAAGTTTTTCGAGACTTTGCAACAAATGGATGAAGAGGGCAAATCGCAGGAGGAAATACAGATGATTCTCGCTCCGAAGATGATGAACCTCTCGCAGGAGAACGACCTTGAGAATGGTTTCTACG
>Ga0315274_10013754_pt1 | contig 11514 bp, 10 predicted proteins | sample YL17G02_20_MG_FD_203700 | JGI IMG/M metagenome (GOLD analysis project Ga0315274, IMG submission 203700) | Sediment microbial communities from Yellowstone Lake, YNP, Wyoming, USA - YL17G02_20 | ecosystem: Environmental > Aquatic > Freshwater > Lake > Sediment | place: USA: Wyoming | collected...
ACTGGGTGCCGAAGTCGGTGCCGCAGACGAACACCGCGTCGATCACGTCGCCGGCCACGCCCCGGATCTTCTCCAGGTTGGCCAGCGCATATTCGCACTGCCCGGCGAAAACGGCGTGGATATAATCGCGGCGCGTGGCCGTGGCCATGTACCATTCGGCGATGTCCCGGATGCCCTTCGGGCGCTTGAGGAAGGGAGCCGGCACCAGCGCGATGTCGCCGAATGCCGTGCCGCCGAAGCAGGCGATCACGGCGCGCTTGCTGCTTTTCAATTCCCGGGCTGAGCGCTCGAAGTGCGCCAGGTCTTCGGCCGCCAGCGGCCCGAATTCCTCCAGGTTGTCCTCCGGGTTCAGCCGCGCCTCGTCGATGGGCTCTTGCCGGATAATGGCGTCGAAGAAAACGCTGCCGCTGGGCATGCGGCCGCTGGGCGGCGCCGTGGTGTCCCCTTCCGGATAAATGAGGATGTCGCCGCCGGCGTCCAGCGTGGTGTTGAAACCGCCGGGAACGAGGACCTCGAGGCCGTCGGGCGGGCGCCACGGTTTCCAGTCCCGCGCCTCGAACCCAAACATGGTCTTGCGGGGGGAAATACCGTCCAGGTCCAGCCCCAGGGCCTCCTTCAGGTCCTCATCGATCCATCCCAGCATCTGATACGGCTCGTGGACCTTGACCGGGCGCTTCTCCAGGCCAAGATGGTCACGCAGCGCGGCCACGCAGCTTACATGAATGCCGGTCACCGCCGTGGATCCCAAATCGACGGGCACGGCGTCCGGCTCGCGATGGCTCAGCGCCGCCAGCGCCCGTTCTTTGCTGGTCATGCCGGACATTGTACACGTTCGTATGGCGCGCGAGTGGGTGTGATCGAGAAACACGCGCCTGGCGCGCCGTGCAGTTGCCCTTAGCCGCAGATTGCGCAGATTGCACAGATTTGATCTGCGGAATCTGCGTAATCTGCGGCTAACGGTCCCATTCGGCACCCTTGCAGCGGCGCGCGTCCGGCTCCGGACCTACCGCCACGGTGGTCTCTGCAAAGCTGTCGTGAAGCACTTGCCGTCCAGGCACAGCATGGGGTCGCCGGTCTTGGGGTGGTTCTTCTTCTCCAGCGTGTAGGTGGTGACTCCCTGTTTCTTGGAATTGGCGGTGATGGTGGTGGCGGTGGCGGTCCAGGTGCCTTCGTCGGACGACTGGGAACTGCCCATGCCGGTGACGCCGGGCTGCACGCCGTAGGTCGGTGAGACGTTGGAATAGGCCGAGAAGCTGCCCTCGTAGAAGTACTGATAGCGGCCGTCGGGGAACAGCGTGAAGCACTCCTGACGCGAGCTTCCGCCGTAGCCGGAGGTGCCCGAGGCGCTGCCGAAGTCACACCATTTGCCGGCCAGTTCCGGCAGCACCTTGCCGCCGCCGGCCGCCTTGCCCGCAGCCTCTCCCGCCGGTGCGCCCGCGCGGGTGAAGAGCAGCGGCTGCGGCAGGGTGGCGTTGGTCAGCGTCATGGTGGTGGGCGTGATGGCGGCCGTGAACATATACGTGGAAGTGCCGCCGCTGACCATGAGGATGCCGCGCTCGAACTTCCACTTCCCGGCGTCGCCGGCGAAGTTGCCGGTGCCATCCTCATTCAGCACCATGGTCACAACTCCGTTTGGGGTCTTCATTCCCCAAACGCCGGCGGGGCCGGAAGAAGCGGTTGAAGGGGCATCGACGGCGGTCTTTTCCGCTGGCGCCTGGCGTCTGGCGCCCAGGCCGCCGGACGCCGTGGCGCCCTCGCGCTCGAAGACCATGGGCTGTTTCAGATCCCCGCCGGAGACGGTCAGCTTGTTGCCCGCCAATTCAAACGAGTAATTGTTGACCGTGCCGCTGTCGTCGATCGAAAGCGTGCGCCCGCGCACGGCGTATTTGATCTTCGCGTTGTCAAGCTTGCCGGTCCCATCGGCGTTCAGCACCAGCGTGACGGTCACGTCACCTTCTTTCGCTTTCCAGGTGCCGGTGAGATTGGGCGCAAGCTGCGCCAACGCCGGAGCGACGGCGAAGAGCAGGATGAAAAGCAGGCGCAGGCGCGCAAAAGACGAGCGCTTCATGTTCCCCTCCCACAAAGCCCAGTGTAACTGCCGAGCCGCCAGCCTGAGCGAGTGATCCGCTCCTCACGGTCGCGGCTCTGTTGCCGTTCCACCGGGAATACAAGAGCCAGGCCGGTTGTCAATAACGTTGCACTCTTGCCATCCCCCAGTTTTTCTCAGCGCGCCAATCGGTGCCGTCAAAGCCCGCGAAGCGGGCGACATGTAGTAGCCCAGCGCGTGAGCGATGGGAATCCAAGGGGGAGGTTGGAAAGCCCCGCAGGGGCGGCATGAATGTGGTTCGGTCCGCACTCGTGCGCCCTTCATGCCGCCCGCTTCGCGGGCTCTGCCCAATTCCCTCTGCTTCTGGCGAACCTGAAGGGCGCGCTGGCGCTTCACTTTGCTTGGTACAATTTTCTCCGCGTTCACTCCAGCTTGCGGGCGAGGCCGGCGATGGAGGCGGGCATCACGGATCACGTCCGGTCTTTGGGGGAGATACTGGAGGGAACCGCTTAAAAGGCTTGGGCCTTTGCGGCCGAGCCGCTGCTCTCAATGCTCTGCTTCAACTCGAAGTAACGATTGTACCCGATACCCGCAGGCTCCATGATCGCTGCCTCCATGATCTCTACGGGCACTACCTCCACGTGCGGGGGCACCGTGACGATGTGATAGTTGCTCTCAAGAACCACGGTGTATTTGTTCGTGGCGATTACCTGATAGCCAGCGCGCTGAAGAACCTCAATCAGCAGCGCTGGCTTCACCGGAGCTAGGGTCAGCATCAGGCGACTCCGGCCAATTCTTGCCGCTGTGTTGCGACCAGTTCAAGGGGAACGGTCATGTCAAACGTTTCTTCAAACTTGCTCTCCTCCAAGATCGCGATGTATTCGCGTGCGACCTCCATGGTCGGGCGAGCGGTGTCCGGCGCAAGGGTCTTGGTGAAACCGCGCTCCTGTAAAACGCTATTCAACCTCCCTCTTTCAAAGCAGGTTGTGAGGAAGAGTAATACGGTGCTTTCCAGCGCCTTCACGGCCTCCTCCCTGTTCTCGCCGGCCGAATAGAGCTTAAGGGCTGGGCAGAGGCTTACGTACAGGTTTGTCTGCGCGTCGTGCCTCACCGCACCCAAGAGGCTTACGACCATTTTGATGCGTTGCATAAGGATAGTCTTCTCCAGTTTCCAAGGGCTGCCAAATTCCCCGTCCGACCCCCCAGGCAACCGATCTGCACCGGGCAGCCCAACACGTCAAACACAGCCTGAGCCCGTAGAAACCGCTGACGTGCAGCGTAATACACGCCTGGGGTATGCCTTGTCAACACAATTCCATTGCGCACGGCTCACGGTGTCCCGGATTCGTTAGCGACCGCACAGGGGGAAACTCAGTGTAACCTGTCGGCGCTGCGCTGTCAAACGCCAGACCGAGCACGGCCACACCCTGGGCCAACTCCCGTTGTGAATAATCGGTCCATGGGTCGAAGTCTTCAGTTCCCTTCCCGCCCCGTCGCGCGCGCAGGAACCCCACCCCTACCGAGGGCTAACAGGCTAAACTCGCTAAGGTGAGGAATCCGCATGGAAGCCCGCCCCAAGTGGCTCCCCGCTGGCCACCAGCGGCACGCTGATTTCACGAGCAACGGGGCTTTAGAACAACACCAGGCCGAACTTCGGACCAGACCCACACGAGCCAAGGGCTTGCAATCCTTGTGCCATCGTCGTATTGGAAAACATTAGCCCAACTTCCGTACTACTGTCGTAGTATTGTGCAGCTTTCGCGAGCCTTTGGTTCGCATTGTCCTTTGTTTTCTTCACTGCTGCCGCTCCAATGCAAAAATAGTGACTAACGGAGCCGGGGCTAATTTGAACATTTTATTTGGCTTTTGTTCACATTTCTATTGACAACTATCGGCGCCGTGTGGCAAATAGCGGTGGATGCCGATCCCATTGCTGCCGAATGCCTTCCTGGGATTGCTTGATCCTCGCTGCACCCATTCTCCGCCGAAAAGACCCTGCAAATAGTGACTGAAAAAATCGCAAGTCCTTATTTTTCAAGGGCCGTTTTCAAAAAGTGCGGAAGTCAGGTTAGGGGTCCAGCGCCCGACTAGCAACCCACGTTTAGGACAGTGCCGGCGCGCGCGTGAGCATGGGGTCGCCGGTCTTGTGGCCCGGCGCTCACCAATCCGCGCTCAGCGCTGCTCAGTCGAACAGCACCGTCTTGTTTCCGTAACAAAGGACGCGATGTTCCAAGTGCCAGCGGACGGCGCGGGCCAGCACCACGCGCTCCACGTCGCGTCCCTTCTGGACCAGATCGGCTACCTGGTCGCGATGCGAAATGCGCGCGACGTCCTGCTCGATGATGGGGCCGTCGTCCAGTTCTTCGGTGACGTAATGGCTGGTGGCTCCGATCAGCTTTACGCCGCGGTGCCAGGGCGGCGCTCGACGCATGAGCGATTGCTATATAATGGCGCTCGATCGGAGGCAGCCATGGCGAGACTGCTGCTGTTGTTTGTTCTTCTTCCGGTTTCTCTTTCCGCCCAAAGCATCACCGGAAGCATTGTGGGCACGGTGACGGACGCCACCGGAGCGGTGGTCCCCGGCGCGCGCGTGACCGTCACCAACGAAGGCACGGGGATCGCCGTGTCCACCGCCACCAATGACCGCGGCGACTACGTGGCGCCCAACCTGGTATCGGCCATGTACACCGTGCGGGTCGAGTTCGAGGGCTTCCGGACCATGGAGTACAAGAACATCGAGTTGCTGCTGAATGCCACCGTGCGCCGCGACGTCCAGTTGCAGACCGGGAAGCTGGAGCAGAGCGTTACGGTGACGGCCGAACAACCGGTGATCAACTCCGACACTTCCTCGATTTCCAGCGTGGTGGATGAGCGCATGGCAATGGCCCTTCCGCTCGATGGCCGCACGCTGGATCAACTGGTGGTGATTACGGCGGGGAACACCTCGGACAACGTCTCCAACCCCAAGCTGGGCGGCAGCCTGCACTGGGGCGGGAACGTCTACTCCATGGACGGCACCGCTTACAACGACCTGGGCAATGGCGGGGCCGCCTACTCCTACGCCACCAAGCTGACCACCATGCCCTCGGTGGATACGGTCAAGGAAGTGAAGGTGGAGACCAACAACGCCAAGGCCGAGCACGGGGGCTCGGCCGCCATCGCCATGATCGCCAAGTCGGGCACCAACCTGTACCACGGCACGGTTTTCGAGTTCGACCGCAACCGGGCGCTGACGGCCAAGAATTTCTTCACCACCGGCCAGCCCAAACCCAACTACAACCGGAACGAGTTCGGTTTCACGTTCGGCGGCCCCATTCGCAAGAACAAGACGTTTTTCTTCGCCAGCTTTGAAGGCTCGCGGCAGCGTACGGCGCGCACCGTTTCCACCAACGTGGCCACGGCGGCGCAGCGCAGCGGCGCCATGGGCGCCACGCGGGTCAATGACCCGCTGGCGGGCGGCACACAATTCCCCGGCAACCAGATCCCTACGGAACGGCTTGACCCGCGGTCGCAAAAGCTGTTGTCGTTTGTGCCCCTGCCGAACATGACCGCCGGCGCCTACAACTATGTGATCAGTGTTCCCAACATTCTGGACACCAACCGCACCAGTCTGAAGATTGACCACCAGCTCAAGCCGCGCCACGCCCTGACCGCTTCGCTGAACTACTCCAAGGGCGACCCGTACTTCTTCGCCCGCGGCTCCCCGCCCACCTACGGCAACTGGCAGAGCGCCGGCTACGCCACCAAGAACGCCTCGCTGGGCCACAAGATGACCTGGCTGAGGTCGGTGAACGACTTCCGCTATTCGTATTTTTCCCACAGCTCGATTCGCAAGGGCCAGAACGCGGACTTCAACCCCGCGACGATCTTCCCGGGACTCTACGGGCCGCTGCCGGTAGGCGGCGTGCCGACGGTGACCATAACCAGCTATGCGACCATCGGAGACTACGGCGGCAGTGAGCTGTCCCCGCAGATTACCAACCAGTTCACCGACAACTTCACGTTTATCCGCGGGGCGCACACGTTGAAGGCCGGCGCCGACATCGCCTTCGGGCGCGTCTCCACGCCGCCGTCGTCGGGGATCGGGGCATCGGGCGAAGCGCCGCTGGGCCGCTTCGAATTCGTGAACAGCCGCTACTCGAACAATGCGCTCGGCGATTTTCTGCTCGGCTACCCCATCCGGACCTCCCGGCAAATGCCCACCCAGGTGAACCTGATTTACAACAGCCGCTACGGCCTGTATTTCCAGGACGACTGGAAGGTATCGCGCAAGCTGACATTGAACCTGGGCGTGCGTTACACCCTGGCAACCACGTTCCAGGAGCGCGACGGCTCGTGGTCCAACTTCGATTTCGCCACCGGGCGGTTCGTGGTGCGCACGGAGGACGGCAGGCTGCCCAAGCTGGCGATACGCCGGATGCTCGACGCCTATCCCTACATCACCTCGGAGCAGGCCGGCTGGGGCAGTTCCATGATGCTGACCGATTGGAACAACGTGGGGCCGCGAGTGGGTTTTGCTTACATGCCGTTCGGAAATGCGAAGACAGTGGTTCGCGGCGGCTTCGGCATCGCCCACAACATCATCCCGCTGTACATCGGCCTCCGGCAGCTTTCGCTGACCAACAGCCCGTTCGCGATGCAGGAGACGTTCGAAGCCACCGCTGGGAATGTGCCGTCGCTGACTCTGGCGAACCCCTTCCCCGGATCAGGGGCCGTGTCTGCGAACCCGGTGGTGAACGCCGTCCAACACGACCTGCGCAACACCTACGCGCAGCAGTGGAATTTCACCATCGAGCGGCAGCTAATCGCCAACTTCGGGCTTCGGCTCACCTACCTGGGCAACAAGGCGACGCGGGTGCCTTGGTACATGTACAACCGCAACCTGCCGGCCACCCAGGCCTCCGGCACCATCCAGTCGCGGCGGCCCTACCAGCCCTGGGCCGACATCAACACCACCCATACCAACGGCAACTCGGTCACCCACCAGGCGCAGGCCGAAGCGATACGGCGGTTTTCGAAGGGCTTGAGCATCCAGGCGAATTACACGTGGAACAAGACGCTGGACAACGTGAAGCTGAGTGCTTCGCCGCAGAACCCGTACAACGCGGCCAACGATCGCGGCAACGGCGATAGCCTCCGCCATCATGTTTTCAACGGCGCGGTCACCTACCAGTTGCCGTTTGGAACCGGCCATCGCCTGCTCAATTTCAAGGGGCCCGCCGGGAAACTGGTGAGCGGGTGGAACGTGGCCAGCCTCACCTATCTTCGCTCCGGCCTGCCGTTCAGTGTGACCTATACGCCGTCGCTGACCGGGTGGTCCAACGAGCGCGCCGACGTGGCGCCGGGCGAGGCCTTCTATCCGGAGGAGCGCACCATCCAGCAGTGGATCCGCCTGGCGGCATTCAGGGCGCCGGCGTCGTTCACTTACGGCAACAGCGCGCGCAACATGCTGTTCGGCCCCGGCTCGATGAAGTTCGATGTCAGCCTGTTGAAGGATACGAAGATCACCGAGCGCGTGAGCGTGCAGTTCCGCGCCGAATCCTTCAACCTGCCCAACCACCCGAGCTTCGGCAACCCCGCGGCCAGCGTCAACACCACCTCGACGTTCGGGCGGATCAGCGCCACCTCGATCGAGAACCGGGCGGTGCAGTTCGGGATGAAGCTGCTGTTCTGAGTCGGGTTACCGAATCCGCAGATTTCGCAGATTGCGCAGATTGGCCTGGCTCCCCAGAAGATCAGCGTAATCTGCGGAATCTGCGGATGGGTTAGCGCTGTCTCTGCGAAACGAGCGGCTGGAAAAAGGAAGTGATCCGGGGGTTGGCCCAGTCGGCCGCCCCGATCAGTTTCCGCACCAGGCGGCCCTGCCGGTCCAGCACGAACGTTTCCGGGTACTTGAAGGTCTGGTAGCCGGCGCTCACCCGGCGATCCGGGTCGCGGGCGATAATCATCTTCAGTTGGTAGTCGGCGGCAAACTTCTTTAACGCCTGCTCGTCCTCATCCACGCTGACCGCCAGCACGACGACGCCCTGGGGCGCGAACGTTTCCTGGAAGCGGTTGAGCGATGGCATCTCCTCGACGCACGGCGCGCACCAGGTAGCCCAGAAATTCAGCACCACGATCTTGCCGCGATAGGCGGAAAGCTGAATCCTGCGGCCCTCCAGGTCCATCAACTGGAAGTCCGGAGTGGTCCGGCCGATCACCGGGCCGGGGTTCCCCGGACGCAGAATCGCGTACAAAAAGGTTCCCACCAGCAGCACCAGCAGGATGCGGGTTGCGTATTGGGCCCAGACAGGCGACATTGGTGTAATCGCGGGTTGCGGATTTCTAAAGCAGCCGTTTTTAAATCCGCAATCCGCGAATCCGAAATTGGACGGCGGTATAATCTAAGTGTTGCCGCAAACCAGTCTACTACAGCGGCCGCCGGCCGTGAGCGCGATTGTTCCCGCGCGCAATGAGGAAGCGAGCATCGGGAGTTGTGTGCTGTCGCTTCTGGAGCAGAACGACGATCTCGAGGTCCTGGTGGCGGACGACGGCTCGACCGACGGCACGGCCGCCGCGGTGCGGCAGATCGCGGGGCGGGACGCGCGGGTGCGGCTGGTTGCCGTGCCGCCGCTTCCGCCGGGCTGGGTCGGGAAGAACCACGCGCTCCACGTCGCCGCCCGCCTGACCCGCGGTGACTGGCTGCTGTTCACCGACGCCGACACCATCCATGCCCCCGGCCGGCTGCGCGCCGTCCGCGAGCGGGCCGAGCGCGAAGGTTTGGATCTGCTCTCGCTTTCGCCGCTGCAGCAGATGCGGAGCTGGTACGAGCGGGCGATTATTCCGCGGGTGTACCGGCAGCTTGAGCGGCTTTACCGGTTCGAAAGAATCAACGACGCCGCCGGCCGGGAGGCGGCCGCCAACGGGCAGTACATCTTGATTCGCCGCTCGGCCTACGAGGCCCTGGGCGGGCACGCCGCGTTGGCCGGCGAAATCCTCGAGGATGTGGCGCTGGCGCGCGCCGCCAAACGGGCCGGACTCCGTTTGCGGTTCGAACCCGGCGCCGGAGTAGTATCCACGCGCATGTACCGCAGCTTTCGCGCCCTTTGGGAAGGCTGGAGCAAGAACCTGTACCCGCTCTACCGCTGGAGCGGCGCCGCCGACAAGAGCGCCGGCGCTGTTGCGCTCCGCCTGTTGGCGACCGCCGCGGGCATCTGGCTGTTCGACGTTGCGCCGGCGGGGCTGGCGCTGTGGACATTGGCGGCTGCAAAGGATGGCGACCTGAAGGTCGCCGCGACGGCACTTGCCTGGCTGGCTTTGCGCCACGCCTGGTACGCCCGCCGTTTGCGCGCCGTGGGAGAACGGGTTTGCCTCGCAGCCTGGTATTGGCCTGGCTCGGTCCTGTTCTCGCTGGTGCTCGTCAACTCGCTGGTGAAATACAGCTTCGGGCGGCCGGTGGCCTGGAAGGGCCGGGAATACACAGGTGTCAGGTGCCAGGTTTCAGGTGTCAGGTCCCAGGGACTATCGCACCTGAGACCTGGCACCTGACACCTGATTCAGAGCCATGATTTATCTGACACGCAAAGCCGAGTTCTCAGCGTCGCACTATTACCATAACCCGGCGTTGTCGGCCCAGGAGAACGCCCGGCTGTTCGGGAAATGCAACAACCCCAATGGGCACGGCCACAACTATCTGCTGGAAGTAACAGTGAAGGGCGAAGTCGATCCGGGCACGGGGATGGTGCTGGACCTGAAGCAGCTCAAGGAAGTGCTGAACCGCGAGGTGATCGAGGTGCTGGACCACCGCTTCCTGAACCATGAGGTGGCCGCTTTCGCTTCGCGCATCCCGACCACGGAAAACATCGCGGTCGAGATCTGGCGCATGCTGGAGGGCAAGCTGCCGGCCGGCCGGCTGCACCGCATCCGGCTGTATGAGACCCACGACCTGTTCGTGGATTACTACGGAGAGCAAGGATGAACCACAAAGGCACGAAGCGCACAAAGTCCACAAAGGTTCCTTCGTGCCTCTTTGTGTGCTTTGCGCCTTTGTGGTGAGAATCATGTCCTCGATTGCTCATTTGACCCGGCGGTATTACTTCTCGGCCTCCCATCGGCTGCACAACGAGGCCCTGGGCGAGGAGGAGAACCGGCGGGTCTACGGCAAATGCAACAACCCTTACGGCCACGGGCACAACTACGCGCTGGAGGTGACGGTGGGAGGCGCGGTGGAGCTGGCCACCGGGATGGTGGTGAGCCTGGTGGACCTGGATCGTGTCCTCGGCGAGGAAATCCTGGAGCGCTTCGACCATGCCAACCTGAACGCCTGCCGGGAAAGCTTCGCCGCGCGGGTGCCGACCTCGGAAAACCTGTGCCAGGAGATCTTCCGGCTGTTGGGCGATCGCTGGGGCAGGGAACCCGCGCTGGGCAACGCCCGGCTGGAACGGGTGCGGCTGGAGGAAACCTCGGCCAACGCCTTTGAGATTCACCACAGAGACGCAGAGGGCACAGAGAGAAGTTTCTCTGCGTTCTCTGTGGCTCTGTGGTGAATGAGCACTTTTATGCCAAAGACTGTGACGAATTCCGAGGAGCGCAACTCGGTGGCCGTGCCGTTCCGCGAACTGATCCGCGGCCTGCTGGTGCAGTTGGGCGAGGACCCCGACCGCGAGGGGCTGCGCCAGACGCCGCGCCGCGTCGAGCAGGCCCTCCGTTATTTCACCGAGGGCTATCACCAGGACCTCGATAAGCTGTTGAACGGCGCCCTCTACAGCGTCTGCTACGACGAGATGGTGATCGTCAAGGACATCGAGGTGTTCAGCCTGTGCGAGCACCATCTGCTGCCGTTCTTCGGCAAGGCCCACATCGCCTACGTGCCCAACAAGAAGGTGATCGGCCTGAGCAAGATCCCGCGCCTGGTGGATGTGTTCGCGCGGCGGTTGCAGATCCAGGAGCGCCTGACCTCCCAGATCGCCCAGGCCATCGAGCAAAAAATCCAGCCCCAGGGCGTGGGCGTGGTGATTGAGGCGCGCCACCTGTGCATGATGATGCGCGGCGTCGAAAAGCAGCATTCCCGCGCCGTCACCAGCGCCATGCTGGGCGTGTTCCGCGACAGCAAGCAGACCCGGGATGAATTTCTCTCGCTGATCAGGCACAATGGGGAGTGACAAGTGACAAGCGGGGTTCACTCGTCACTTGTCACTCGTCGCTTATCACTGCTTCTTTATGCGCTTGCACGGACAAACGGCGGTGGTTATCGGAGCCAGCCGGGGGATCGGCCGGGCTATTGCCGAAGCTTTGGCGCGCGAAGGGGCGCGGCTGGTGATCGCGTCCCGCTCGCCGCAACTGAAGCAGGCGCAGCGGGAACTGTCGCTGATTAGCGAGGTGCACGCGGTGCGCGCCGATGCCGCCCGTCCGGCCGCTGTCCGCCGCATCTTCTCCATGGCGCGGCAGGTATTCGGCGCCCCGGACATCGTGGTGAACAGCGCCGGGAT
>Ga0315274_10013755_pt1 | contig 11514 bp, 9 predicted proteins | sample YL17G02_20_MG_FD_203700 | JGI IMG/M metagenome (GOLD analysis project Ga0315274, IMG submission 203700) | Sediment microbial communities from Yellowstone Lake, YNP, Wyoming, USA - YL17G02_20 | ecosystem: Environmental > Aquatic > Freshwater > Lake > Sediment | place: USA: Wyoming | collected...
TTATATTTTTCCTAACATGAGAAAGAAGGTTGCTTGTAATGTCTAAGCTATATTTCACCTGTCCGCCCTTGAACCCCTCTCAAGAGGGGAGTTTAGGCTAATACCAATTGCTAATTCAAAATTGTCATTCTGAGCGCAAGCGAAGAATCTATTTAGATGCTTCACTTCGTTCAGCATGACACATTATGGTTATGAAGCATTTGAAATGGAAAATGGTATAATTCCCCCTTTAGCTAAAGGGGGGAAGGGGGGATTTGATTAAATTAGTGGTTATTTTTCTTTGAAAGTGAGGTATATAAAATGTTAAAGGGTATTCCAGATGAAATTTCACCTGAACTTATGCACGCACTTATGAGCATGGGACATGGGGACGAAATCGTTATAGCTGATGGTAACTTCCCCGGGGCAAGCAACGCTCAAAGGCTTATCAGGGCAGATGGTCTTGATGGATGTACTATTCTCAAGGCAGTTATGCAATTCTTTCCTTTAGACTCTTTCGTTGAAGATCACGCTGTGGTAATGGCTGTCGTTGACCCCAATGCACCAGAACCACCTATATGGAGCAGATTCCGAATTATTTTAAGCGATGCAGAAGGTAAAGAAGTTAAATTAACGCCTATTGAGCGATTTGAATTCTACGCCAGATCAAGAAAGGCTTACTGCATTGTAGCTACAAGCGAGAAGGCATTATATGCTAACATTATCCTGAAAAAAGGTGTCGTCCAGTAAGACATCATTTCGGGAGAGATACGATAGATACAATCCAGCAGTATATTTTTGCTGGCTTACTTAATGATTCTTTCGGCTCTTTTTCTGATAGTTTTGCTGAATCTGAGCGAGCCAGCACGACAATCTTGCCATTATTCAGCCAGATAACCTTTTCAATGCCTTCTTTCGATGAGAGCAATTGAATGCGCTTCCATTTTGCTGTATCAAGTATCCAGACCTTGCGGTTTATTCCCATAGACTCAGTTTCCTCTATGAAGGCAAGATACCTTCCATTTGGCGACCAGGCTATTCCTTCACAGTGTTTGAAGGTCTCTTCACGTTTCTCTCCAACGATTGTGGCTACATGAACCTGTTTGTCAAGTGCTTCTCCTGCTTCCTTGGATGAATGTTCCTGAGTCACGTAAGCTATTTTGCTTCCATCTGAGGAGAATGATACGTCCTTTGTTCGCCATGCACGAACTGCCAATTCTTTTATCAACTCACCTGATGATTTTAGCACCGCTACACGTGTATACTTGTCGCTGTAATGATAACCGTCCAATCCGATTGCAATAAGTGAACCGTCTCGTGACCATGCTGGCGGGTTAAGGCTTGCGTTGTATCCATAAGCTATGTAGGCTTCCTGGCCCTTTATGCTGAACTCGGCTATTTTCTTTTCTGTATCATTATCCAGCCTTCGGATCCAGAGATCATTCGACTTCTTACCTCTGCGTATGAAAGCTATTTTATCGCCTTTTTGAGATATAGATGGTGACTCACCGATAGTCACTTTCCTGAGACCTGTTCCATTGTATCTTGCCATCCAGACTTGCCTTTCAATTTTGGTTAGATTCTCGAAAGCAAACCACCCTCCATCTCCTGACCAAGTAATATTGGGGTTGAAAAATGACCCATCAGAGACCCATCTGGGTTCACTTCCATCACCAGAGGCAGTCCATACGCTTTGAGCCATCCAATAGAGACTGCTATACGTAACATTTGCGAAATAGGCTATATTCTTGCCATCCGGTGACCACGACATCGTCTCTGCATCTGCGGGCAAATTCAATCGGTTTAAGTCTCTAACCAGGGATACATTAACCAGCATGTCATTGAGCCATCTTGCCCTTATGAAATTCTCCGCATAAATCCATCCAATTTGATTGTTAGGCAACTTTACTTTGAACCAGCTTGAAGTGGTGTCCAGATACCAGTTTCCGGCTTTCTTATCCAATATAGGCAATAGCGTTCCTTCGTTAAGTCGGGCTTTTGTTTTGGGCGATCCGTCAGGCTGTTCATATACGTCAACCTTGTTATTGGTGACAACACCTTTGTTTAAAATAGATGTTGGTTCTTGAGCCTTTTTCGCATTTTCAAAAGCGTAAACGTACCCATCTCGTGATCCGACATAAAGCTTTCCATTGGTGATTGCTGGCGAGGAATCCACCCAGCCGTCAGTTTCAAAATACCAGACCTGCTGGTGTGTTGAGGTATTGAAGGCATATATCCTGTTATCACGAGAACCAATGTAAGCAAAACCATTGGCGATAGCAGGCCAGCTTTCTGAGCGAGGTACTGCCTTCTTCCATACTGATGACTTATTAAATGCGTCAACAGGATAAAATTCTCCACGTACACAAGTGTATTCAACTCCACCGATGCTTATTCTGGACCGCTCATCACCCTCTTTCTTACCAGTAAGAGCGTTGAGGATATAGATTTTATTATCGTAGCACCCGACGTATATCTTATCGGAAAAGGCAATGACGGGAGAGTTTACCCATCCATCAACCGAAAACTCCCATTTTTTTACGCCAGTGGATGCATCAAGTGCATATACTTTGAGATCCCTTGCGCTGAAGTAAACGTTGCCTCTATATATAGTGGGTGCAGTGGTTATCTTGTTTCCAGCCTCGAATTCCCATTTTTCACCCCAATTATTAGCATTGAGTGCGTATAATCTGTGATCATCAGAGCCAACGTAGACTGTGCCGCCAGTTACAACAGGGCTTGAATTAACAGGACCGCCAGTCTTGAACTTCCAGAGAAGAGATAACGGCGGGTGAAGTTTTTTATCAGGGCTTATTCCACGATATGCGATGTCGTACATAAACATTTGCCAATCGCTTAAACCTTTTTGAATTTGGGGGGAGTCTGACACGTTTTCTGTGCTGGTTTGTAAAGTAGAATTTGGCTTGTTATCTGTCTGACGTTTTGTGGAACGATCTTCTCCACATGAGGTGAATAAAAATGTAAAAACCAGAATCCATATTATTGATCGCATTTTTTTCCTATTGATAGACAAATTTAGTTTCTTATGTTGTAGAGCAATCTGTTAGATTGTTGTTTTTAGCAAACTAGCAATTCGCTCTACATGAAGAAAAGTAGATCAAAGTGGATTTCTAATGATGAATTAAAAATTAAAAACTGAGGTTCTTTAGTATAGCTCCGTATCTAAGTCCTTTTGTGTTTACAACAATTTCCTGGGTTTTTAATATTTCCATTATTGTAGAAAAAGTAGCAATACCTGCGACTATTACGTCTGCTCTTTGCGGAGACAACCCTGGTACTTTTCTTCGCTCTTCCAATGTCATACGCCTTAAATTTGTGAGTAACCTGAAAATCTGATTCTTCTGCATAACGTACCCATGAATATCATTAAGAGTGGAACCTTCCATGTTCTGATGAACTAAAGCCGCAGTTGTTATTGTTCCCCCAATTCCAATTAGATCATACTCTTCAGTAGGTGTGTTGGCAAGACGGACGTAGAGCATTGCTATAACGTGCTGAATAATTTTTTGCAGATCAGCAGGATCAACGGGATCTGAGTGTATAAATTCCTCGGTTAGCCTTACACATCCAACGTTTATACTAAATCTATCTTCAATATTACCATTCTGGCCAAATATAAACTCTGTACTGCCTCCGCCGACATCCACGAGGATCAGTTTTTTTGACTGTAACTCAATATCGCTGCAAACTCCTGTAAATACAAGTTCCGCCTCTTCATCGCCGGAAACGATTTGCAGGTTTAATCCTGTTTTCTCCATAACTTTCTGGATAAACACGTCACGATTTTTAGCATCCCTCATGGCACTTGTCGCAATTGCGACTGTATTCTCTGCACCAAGCTGTTTGGCTCTGTTCTGAAAATCAGAGATGGCATACAATGTCCTATCCATAGCTTCCGGGAGGAGTTCGTGGTTCCTGTCAATCCCCTCTCCAAGACGTGTGATGTCCATGAGTTCCAACAAGACGTTTTTTATCTGTTGATTCTCGACGTCTGCAACGAGGAGTTTCACAGAATTAGTGCCAATGTCCATAGATGCTAATCGCATTTTTAACTCCACTTTGGAGTGCATAAGCCACACTTACGCACATGCCGAAGCATGGCTTCAGCACTCCATAACGAAACTATCTGAATTTTACGTCACCCCATGTGACTGCAAGTTTTCCACCCGGAGATACAGCTTTTGGCTTCATCTCAAGATCTATTTTATCTTTGACGTAATCACCTTCGTAAACTCTGAAGTGGGCAAACCACACATCAAGCAGGTGTGTCGGTGGGTAGTTGAGCGCAATATGAATAACCACGCTTGGGGTGGCGGTTGCCCAGACGCCTGTGGCTGTATATTCTACCCATTGATCAGTTAACGTAATATTTATTGCTCCTGCACCTGCCCACACCGGATTATTCTGCTCGAAACAAGAAGATATGGATTTAGTCTTCCCTGGCTCTGTCTTTGCCCAGAAAGAATAGGTGTATTTCTTATTATTCATCAGATTCACCGTCGGCGAATGGATCTCCGGCTCCCAGTTATTTGCACCCGGATTATCAATTTGTGCCTTAGCAACCTGTCCTACAGGAAATTTTTCTTTTTTGTCAATTATAAAAGTTGCGCCTGCACCGATTGTCCAATTCCCTGTATCTGCCTCAAAATCGGGGTTAGTTAGTAAGTTTTCGATCTCCTGAGCTGTCGTGGTTGAAGTCCAGACGGTTAGAGCTAAAAATAGCAAACCACATACAATACTAATCCTTGTACACATTAATATTACTCCTTTCTTAGTGGTCCTATCGGTAATCCAGGTTGTTATTTCGTAGGGGCATAGTGCCTGTGCCCTTTGGCACGCTCAACGTGCCACTACGGCATGTTACCACAGCGAACTTAGCGATAGAATCACTAAATGAAAAACAGTTCCTCTCGACACAATTATGCCATAACTAAGCCAAGTTTTCAAGAGTCAAATAATACGGTTCATCAACGTTTCTTTAGCGTTACGCCAACACCTGCCGCTTGCATATTCAGGAAGATCGTCTCCAGATCAGGATTAGTGGTAATAGCTTTGATATACTCAGGGTTCGGCGCAGGGCCTTTCATATTATGCGCAATGATCAGACCGCCCGGACGAACCAGAGGTAACAGCTTGTTGAGATAATCAGGATAACCGCTTTTATCTGCATCAAGGAAGATGATGTCAATTGGGTCTTTTAATTTCGTGACTTCATTATGTGCGTCCCCTTCAATTATTGTGACAATCTTATCAACTCCAGCTTTTTTGAAGTTACTTTGAGCAAGCTTAACCTTTTGTGGATCAATCTCGAAAGTGGTTAGTTTCCCACCATTAGCTCGAAGAGCAAGACAGAACCATAATGATGAATAACCATTGGAAGTTCCGATCTCAACGACATTCTTTGCGCCGGATGTCTCTGTGAGTAAGCGAAGCAACCTTCCATCTTCTGTTGGTACATTCAGCATTTCACCCCGTGATTTCTCCAATTCACGGATAACGCTGAGAATTTGTTTTTCTTCTGCTGTCTTAGGTAAAGTTGAGCTTTCAACAGCGGCTTGAGTTATAAAAGCAATTCCCATCAATGTGATAGCAATTAAAATACAAAACATGGCTTTCTTCAACATTTTTTAAATCCTTTCTATTTAATGTTTTACTATTTGATTAGCTCGAACTTTTGTAGCCTTTGCCCTTCAAGTACCTCTCCAACGTAAAGGTCACCGTGTGAGTCAGTGTAAGCAGTATGCGGAGCGACAAACTGTCCGGGGCTATGGTTTTCGTGGCCGCCCCAGCGTGCTAAAAGCTCTCCTTTCAGATTGAGGATACTCAAGCGATACCTGAGTTCTGGAACGTATACAACGTCATTATCGTCTATAAACAGTGTGCATGGCATGTTGAAGTCTGATTTCCACTGTTTAATGAATTTGCCATCAGGAGTGAATATCTGTATTCGGTGGTTTTCTCGGTCAGCCACGTAGACTGTGCCGTCTTTGTGGACGAATATGCCATGAGGAACTGCGAATTGCCCTTCGCTTTCACCTTTCTCACCCCACGATATGATCAGCTTTCCATCAGGAGAAAACTTATGAATACGCTGATTGTTGTAACCATCAGAGACGTATACCTCACCTGACTGTGAAACTGCTACACCTGTAGGGCTTCTGAAAGGTTTCCCTTCATCACCAGGTACGCCTTCAGTTCCAAGAGTCATCAGTAATTTACCGTCACGAGTGAACTTCTTAACTGTATGGTTCTGATGATCTGCCAGATAGAGATTGCCATCAGGACCTAAACACATACCATGTGCGCTTGCAAACACACCTTCTCCCCATGAATATAGTAATTTGCCACTCTTGTCAAAAACGATTATATGATGTTCACCTCTGTTGAAAACGTAGACGTTATCATTTTCATCAACCACAATACCAGCAACCTGGGTGAATTCCCATCCTTTCGGGAGTTTCCCCCAACCCTCTATAAGCTTATAAGTAAACTTGCCTGAACCCACTGTTATCATATCATATTCCTTTGGTTGAAATTATTTCATTGACTACACCCATAACATCTTCAACGGATATGCGATCAATGCACCTGTAATCTTTGAATTTACATTTATCTTGTGCGCAAGGTGGACAATCTACCTCCATTCTCAAAGCGATACAATTACCACCATAAGGGCCAAAACGCTCTGGATCAGTTGGTCCATAAAGCCCGATCACTTTAGTTCCACAGGCTGAAGCAACGTGCATCGGTCCGCTGTCATTTCCGATGAACAAATCAATCCTTTTAAATAAAGACGCAAGCTGTACCAGAGTCAATTTCCCTGACAGGTCAATAACCCGATCATCGCCAACAGCAGATACGATTGACTGCACAACCTCTGACTCATCCTTACCGCCTATAAATGCGATCCGAGTTTGGTAAAGTTGAAGGAGTTGACGAGTAAGCTCAGTGTATCTGTCATCAGACCAGCGTTTCAGGAGCATCGGTCCCCCTGGGTGTAAGACAATGCTAACATTATAATCTTCTACCGTAGCATCAGATATTCTGCTTAGATCAAGCGACGCTTTCTTTGTTTTAATTGCGATTCCTGCTTTGGCTAGAATATCCAGCGAGACTTCAGCCTCATGATTTAAAGTCCACTGATCACCTCTGCTTTTAACACCCCTTTGGTTAGAAAACTCTGAATGATCCATCTTTCGACGGATCAGGTAAGTTCCACGATCAAGCCTGTATTTGCTCTTTGCAATCAAGGCGAAAAATAGTGATGAGAAGCTACCTCTCAAATCTATTATCAAGTCAAAATTCCGACTCTTCATATCTTTAGCAAAACGCCAACCTTTTGCAACGTCAAATGCCTTTGCTTTATCAATTCGGTCAAAAAACCTCGCATTGTAGCAGATAACTTCGTCAACGCATGGAATGAGTCTTGCTATCTGTTCCGACACTGGATTAACAACCAGTGTAATATGAGCATTGGGAAAACTCTCGTCCAGATTTATAATCACAGGTATTGAAAGGATAATGTCTCCTATATGATCAAGCTTAATGACAACGATATGTTTAATATCGGCATTAGAAAGTCCTTGATTACGATAAAACAAACCTAAAATAAATGATAAAACAAGTGTTGCGTATTCTTCAAGAATTCTTAGAAAGTAATTTATCTTATTGCTCATTTTATATAAAATTTGCTGGCTCGTGTAAAGATATAATGTGGAAAGTCTCTTAGGATAAGAAAACGTCAAAATCCCCCTTTTGAAGGGAGGAAGAGGGGATTTATTTGATTGTCAAATATTAAAAACTAATTTGGTCTACCATTAGAATGGGGACCAGCAGGGCTGGGAATCATCCGCAGAATTGTAGGTTAATCTCCTCTGGTTTGAGCCATTGGCGTCCATAATGTAGATTTCGCTAACAAAATTACCAAGATCACGATCTGAAGAAAACACGATGTAATTACCATCATAAGACCATGATGGACTGTGATCATTTGCCCAATTATTAGTCAGATTGGTCCAGTTCCCACTGCCGTATGGATTCAGATAAATTTCGTAATTCCCACTGGATGCATCTTCTTTTAGTTCATTACCATCAAACACCCATGGGTATACATAATCATTAAGATTATCATTATTATCCCAAGGTCTCCAGTTTGTTCCATCAATATTTATCACATACCAATTGCCATCAAAGTCCGACCGAAATGCTATCTTCTTACTGTCAAGGGACCATATAGTATTATATTCATTCACACCCAAAGTATTGGTTATATTATACTGCGCAGAACCGTCAGCTCGCATTATAATAATATCAGAACAAAATAGGATGTTGTCGTCGCGATTAGAGGAAAATGCTATAAACTTTCCATCTGGAGACCAGATAGGCTGAATATCTTGCGCGAAATTATTTGTGAGTTGCTTTGTCCCTGTCCCATCGGCTTTCATCATGTAAATTTCATAATCACCATCAATGTCGGACGTATATACAATCATTGATGACAAAGGAGGTGGATTGCCACCATTGCCACTATTCCCACCATTCTTAACAACAACTGTAATGGTTTCTTGAATATCCTGATCGTATTTGTCTTTCCCGGTCAACCTTAATGTATACACACCATCTGGAATCGTTGAGAATGGCTTGAAAGTCGCCGACGTATTGGAATAATCAAGGTTTGTGTTTCCATTAACCCCGGTTATATCTATGTTGACAGAATCCATGACATTGCTAAACGTGAAAGTAATGGGTTGTTCTGATCCAATCTCCAATTTATCTTTGGTACTTGGATTTACGATTTTCAGAGTCGGAGGCGGGGGGATTTTATCCTTTGTATATTCATCAGGAATATCCTCAGTACACCCAGCGAATAGGACACATAATACAATTAATGCAAGTCTTATAATGAAACCATATCTTTCCATATAATTCTACCAAAAAAACTAAAAAGATGCCTTGACAATAAACACTGCGCCATCGGAAATAGGTTGAACATCCATCGCAAGTCCTGAACTGTTTTCAGCAGGATGCGCTAAAAATCCTGCGTCAAAAGCATTCACACCCCAGGCAGTAAAGAACATTAGTTGCGCAACTATCGCCAGATTCTTGGCTGACGTCGCTTTATTGTATTTATCTTCCTGCTCTCGAAATAGAGCTTCAACTTCAGGTGTCATTCTCATCTGTATTTTTGCTTTATTTTCTAACTCATTACGGACAGCGATATAATCGTTCCGTGTGCTGTGATGGCGAGAATTGGCAACCAGAGCAAAAATCCCTGTACCAATAACCATGCCTTCATTTATGAATCCACGAGTTTTATGCCCCTGCAAATGCTGTCCTAATCCGGGAATAACCATTGAGGCACCAAAGGCGAATGGTCGAGGTATCCCTTTTTGTCCCTTTACTACCGAAGAACCTCCAGCAGATACTCTTGATCCGGACTGAATGGCATCAGATTTGAACTTTGATGGTGCTTTTTCTGGCTGTTTGGGTTTCAGCGTGAGTATTAAAGGTGTTTTTTGATTTGCTGTGATTTTAAAATCTTGCACTTCGCTATAATAATCATTTTTCTTTGCCGTTGCAACGTACCTTCCGGGGGGCAGTTCGATCTCGTTGGACGTAAGGTCATAATTCTTGGTGTTTTCCAGTGAAGTCACAGAAACCCTCGCATCCACGGGATTTACCTGAACCTGAAACGTCCCAACCAACGGTTTTATGGGGATAGGAACCCATTCAGGTTTCGGTGAAAATGTTTGAGCAGTTGCCAACGTAATATTCATATCAACGGGATCATATCCACTGCGTTCCAGATGGATGGTGTAAGTTCCCGGTACGGTCTTATATGGTAACTTAACACGGGAGCCATTGATAAAAACCTGAATATCTTGTGTTAGATACTTATCGTCAACAGTCGCCAAAACAGGTGGTTTTTGCTTGAGGGTGAGCTTCACCTGTGCAGGTGTCGTTGCAGTCACCTTGACTTGAGGCTTATTGAGGGTTTCGTAGCCATCTTTTTCAGCGGTTAGATTATACGTCCCAACAGGTACTTCCGTCTCACCGGCAGATACACAAAAACTGCCTTCTCCAGAAACTTCTAACGGATTTACTGTAATAATTGCGTCAGAGGGATATACCTGCACCACCAATTTACCCTTAACTGGTTCACGTTTCTGGATTATGAAAAGGAATTCTCCTTCCTCTGCTTTTCCGAATCTTGGATTCTGCTTTCCGTTAGTCATTTCACGAACAGCATTTGTTAGATATGTTGACAGTTCCTGACCAGTTATAACTCCATCATTATTATTATCAGCCAGTCCATTGTCCAGCCCTTTAAGCAATTTATAGGTGAAAACTCCGTGCCCAATATCCGGGCGTTCTTCTGACGTTTCACCCTTTCCGCCGGCAGTTATCATTTGCTCTGTATCTTCCTTTGCAACCGTCTTTAGATAATTCGGTATAGTACCGGGTAACCCTCTCTGACTGGTGAGTACGAGACCACTGTAGCAAGCATCAACGATAAACATAATGTGTTTTGCTGGTATCGTCTTCGTTATTTGATTGATATCGCTCATAGCTATGCAATACTGCATGTATAATGCCATATTTGGATCACTATACAAATCGCCGATTTTGGCATCGTAAGGAATGATGAAACCCATTTCGCCTGAACTTTTAGGAAGTGAAACAGTTTGACCATGCCCTGAGAAGTATACTACCACGCAGTCTTCATGAGAAACTTTGCCAGTGTCAGCAAATGAGTGGAGTTTCTCCATGATCCTAGCTTTTGTCGCCTGCTCATCTTTAAGCACTGTAATGTCTTCTCGTTCAAAGCCATATTTTTGTTGAAATAAATCTGCGACAGCTTCAGCGTCTGCTACGGAATAATTAAGCTGATACTGAGAGGGAAGGTTTGGATATTTGTTGATACCAATAACCAAAGCCCAGCCTTTACGGTATACAATATCGGGCAAATCTGTTTGATTTTGCGGGCGTTTCATTCCTTTTGAGGTTTGAGCAGAACAAAGGCTGTTTGCTACCAGCAGAAATATAAGGATAATAATGAGCGTAAAACGTCTCATCTATAACCTCCGTACACATCATCGCTAAGTAATAATAAATGAATCATACAGTGATAATAAAATTTTACCACAGTATTAATTTCAGATCAACAGAAAATGTGATGATAAATTTATATCAATTTCTTTGATTGATGACAAATTTCTATAACTTAGAAATTCTCAATGTAAATGTAAATGCAAAAGTAATAATAAAGACAAAGAACAGAGGATTATAAGGTATCACTTTATTGATACTGTCAGTTTTTAGTCATTCGAATGATTGAGAATTTCTACTCACCAGTAAAAAATATTGAATTTAATTACTACAAACATTATAATAGACATTATTGGAAATAAAAATATCCTGTAGGTTTCCAACAAACCTTGATATTATGGTGTCTATATTGTATTATAACTTTGTGGTTAAGTCAACAAGCAATAGAAAAATTAGAAAAATATC
>Ga0315274_10013759_pt1 | contig 11512 bp, 8 predicted proteins | sample YL17G02_20_MG_FD_203700 | JGI IMG/M metagenome (GOLD analysis project Ga0315274, IMG submission 203700) | Sediment microbial communities from Yellowstone Lake, YNP, Wyoming, USA - YL17G02_20 | ecosystem: Environmental > Aquatic > Freshwater > Lake > Sediment | place: USA: Wyoming | collected...
ATCGGCATAAGCTTTTAACGCTCTTCCAGGGAATTGAGATGTTCTTAGCTTTTTTCTTTGCCTATTTGGTGATCGGTGAGGAGATTCAGTTCTGGCATATTCTGATGTTGGTTCCCATTTTTGGTTTTTTAAAGTCGATTTATCAACTTTGCCGCCAGGCTTACGTTTTTGACTTAGTAGGAAGGGATGAATTAATGAATGCCTTAGCCCTCCATTCGAGTGGAATGAATCTCTCTAAAATCATTGGTCCTTCCCTTGCTGGGGTTTTAATTGGAATCTGGGGAGTTGGTTGGTGTCTTTTTATCAATGGGCTGAGTTTTATCGCTATCCTCATCTCCTTTTTTATGATGCACCCCCCCGCTTCTTTTAAAAGGGGAAACTATTCTTCAGGTATCCTTCAAGACCTGGGGGAGGCCTTTGTCTACTTAAAGAAGAATAAGACTATTCTCCTTATGATCGCTGCCTCTTTTTCAACGATAGTCTTTGGTTTACATGCTCAAGTCATTCTTCCCCTTTTTGCCCAATCTATACTAAACGTGGGGGCCTCTGGCTTTGGGTTTCTTGTAGGCGCTACTGGGGCTGGGGCCGTACTGGGAGGGATTATTCTGGCAGGACTGGGGGATTTAAAGGGGAAAGGTTATTTTTTCCTCCTGTCTTCCATGGCCTATGGTTTTCTTTTAATTCTTTTTTCCTATTCTTCTTGGTTTTTCCTCTCCCTCTTTATCCTCTTTTTGGTAGGAATGGTGGAGATGTTTATGAGGACGATTAATCAGACCCTGGTGCAACTTTTATCCCCCGATGAACTCAGGGGTAGAATTTTAGGAGTATATATGCTAGACCGGGGGATGAAACCTCTGGGAGGGTTTCTGATGGGAGCAGTTGCCAGTCTCTTTGGCGCCCCTTTAACTTTGTCTTTGGGAGCAGGGATCTGCATGTTCGTTGCCTTGGGTTTGCTATTTAGATCCTCCCGGATAAGGGCACTCTGAGAGAGGAAATAACCCCGCAGGAACTTCCTATTCACCCTACCTGCTTACCTCTATTGAACCTCATAAACCCTATTGAGAATCTTGCCCACTTCATTTAAGATAGGTTATTCAGAGGAACATATCTATGATTCGAAAACATGGTTTTTTCATTCTTGGTTTTTTATTTTTAGGACTTTTTATTTCAGGATGTCTGAAGAAGATTCCTGAGCCGGTCATCATTGAAAAGCCACCCTTAGAGAATCCAGTAGCTACACTTCTCGACGCTTTTTCTCTTGCAGAATCTTTCCAGGCAAAAGCTTCGATACGAATTAGTATGGTGAGAAATGGCCAAGAGATGAATTTTCCTGCCCTCAACGGGGTGCTCCTTTATCAAAAGCCTGACCGATTTCGACTTCTCGGCTATCATCCATTAGGGATGGGCCTATTTGATGGCCTTTACCGAAATGGGGAATTTTTCCTCCTCCTCCCACTTCAGAAAAAGGTCTATACGGGAGAAGTTTCACAATTTGAAGACCTGATCGAGAAGGCAGGTCCCATCCAAGTTTCAACCGAGAAGGTCGAAGGAAACCAGATTCCTAGTCGGATTCGGATTGATGTGGTGGAGAAGGAGACCCATATCGACCTGAGATTGAGAGAGATCTCCATGAATTCCACGCTTCCGGAAGACTCCTTTCAGTGGGTCATGCCAGAGGGAGTGGAGGTCAAACCGCTCGCCGAACTGTTAAAAAAGAGAATGAGATAACGAAATTGAAGCTCTCCGCCCTAAAGGGCGGGGCTTCCCGGTAAGGTAGTTTCATTTATATTGTTCCCCTTGACCTCGTCCTGAAGGACGGGCCTTGCGGGGCACATGCCGGTCACCTCATCAATGATAACACTTCAATTTAATAAAAAGGCCAATGGGTCTTTTCCTCAGGAGTTGCATACCGGGAAATAGATTTAAGAATACTTACATAAATTCACAAATTTCTATAACCTTTAGGTCAATCTCAGACAGGAGGAGAACAATGACCTTACTCATCATTCTCATCATCCTCGCAGCCCTTATCATTATGGTCATCGCTATCTACAACAAGCTCGTTCGACTCCGAAATACAGTGAAGTCTTCGTGGTCGGACATCGATGTCCAGTGTAAAAAGCGATACGACCTGGTACCCAATCTTGTGGAGACGGTGAAGGGTTATGCCTCCCATGAAAAAGCTGTCTTCGAAAAGGTCACTCAGGCGAGGGCGATGGCGATGCAGGCAACCACACCTCAGGAGATGGAAAAAGCTGAAAATATGTTGAGGGATACCCTGAAAAGCCTGTTTGCAGTGGCAGAGGCTTACCCTGATTTGAAGGCCAATGCCAATTTCATTCAACTTCAATCCCAATTGCAAGAGTTAGAAAATAACATTGAATATGCAAGAAGGTACTATAATGCTGTCGTCCGTGACTATAACATTCTGATCGAATCATTTCCCTCAAACCTGATTGCGTCCCAATTTGGTTTTAAGCAAGAAGAGTTATTCCAGCTCGAGGCACCCGAGGTGGAAAGAAAACCTGTCAAGGTGAGCTTCTGATTCATTTTGGAATGCGGATTGCGGAATGCGGAATTCCAACATAAGGGGAAATCAATGAGAAGCCATTGGAAATTATTTAGTTTCACCATCCTCAACCTGATCCTCTTCCTATTTTCTTCTCAAGCCTTTGCTCAGTATTTTACCATCGATAAATTCCATTCCGAAATCACGATCCACGAAGATTCGTCTTTTATCGTCAAAGAGACGATTGATGTGAATTTCCATCAATCCAGACATGGGATTTATCGAGAGATTCCATTTCAGTACAGAGATGATTTTGCCAAAATGATAGAAACACCCACCGAAGTACTCTCTGTCACAGGTGAGTCGGGAAAGAGCTGGAAATTTCAGGTTAAGAAGATGGGCCATGTGATTAACATCAGGATCGGGGATGCGAATAAGTATGTGAGCGGCAAACAGACCTATGTCATCACTTACAAAGTAGAAAATGCGGTCCTCTTTTTCAATGACCATGATGAACTCTACTGGAATGTCACGGGAAATGATTGGAAAGCACCCATCCAAGAGGCATCCGCAGATGTGACACTCACAGTGAAGAATAAGAGTAAGGATTTATGGGCAGTAGGCTATACAGGGCGTTACGGTTCAAAGGAATCCGAATGTGTCTATGAGCCCTATGATAATGGCGGTAAATTTTTTACAAAGAAAGGCCTAAATCCAGGAGAGGGGTTCACGATTGCTTTTGGATGGGATAAAGGACTTGTTGTTCCCCCCTCTTCTTGGAAGAGGTTTTTGTGGGCCATCGATTTTAAGGAGAATTGGATATTTCTATTACCTTTGGGTTCTCTTATCTTAATGGTTAATCTCTGGTACCGGAGGGGGAGAGATCCTCGAGTGAGAGAGTCTATCAGGGTGATGTATGAACCTCCCAAGTTTGATAACCAACCCCTCACCCCTGCAGAGGTGGGAACCCTTGTGGATGAAAAACTCGATTCAAGAGACGTCACTTCGACGATTGTCGGTTTAGCGATCAAAGGGTATATCCAAATTGAGGAGACAAAAAGAGATGGATTGATTTTTGACAGAAAGGACTACTATCTAAAACGGTTGAAAGGGACTGACGAAAATCTCGGTCCTGTTGAGAAGAAATTGATGGACAGCCTTTTTCCCATGGGCTTACCAGGAACGCATGTTTCAGATTTAAAAAATAAATTCTATGTGGAACTGGAGGGGTTAAAAAAGGTGCTCTATGGAGAACTGGTTCGTAAGAAGTATTTTCTACGGAATCCTGAAAAGATCAAAAATTCTTATGCTAAGACGGGATTGTTTGTCATGGTTCTCGCATTTTTTGTTTTTATTTTCCTTATCCCTGGGGCTATGGTCAAAAGCATCGTTGCAGGGATCTTCACAGGCCTTCCCATGATTGTTTTTGCCAAATTTATGCCTTCAAAAACGAGGGCCGGAGCTTCTGCCTACATGGATATTTTGGGTTTTCAGGAATTTATGAATCGAGCAGAGAAAGATAGACTTGAGCGAATGGGGGATAAAGACCTCTTCTCTAAATTTTTACCCTATGCCATTGCCCTCGATGTAGCAGATAATTGGGCGAAGGCATTCGAAGGGATTTACCAGGAGCCACCGGATTGGTATGTCTCCACTGGAGGATTCAGGACTTTCAGCCCTTACGATTTTTCTCATTCCATCAATTCCGTTACCTCAAGCCTTGGTTCTGCCATGTTCTCTGCACCGAGAGGAAGTGGCATGGGAGGTGGGGATGGAGGTGGAGGTGGCGGCGGTGGTTCTTCTGGAGGTGGATTCGGAGGGGGAGGCGGTGGAAGCTGGTAAGAGGGGGGAGTTGAAAAACCTCTTTAGGCCATTTTACAATTCACCCGATGGAAAGAGTGGATTGTTTCTTTATCCACATCCCCAAATTGAGGAATTGCTATCGGCCCTTTGATCAATTTATCTGGATCAATTTCCTGCCCATGGGATCAGACCTTTTCGTTGACAAACCGTCGCCTTTGCATAAAAAGCATTCTTTTTATCCGTTATCCTTGTTTTCAGACCACTCTAAATTTTTTCAAGTCTTGTAGTGACAACGTGTTTAAATGCTGCCACCACTTCGGGATCGAACTGTTTCCCGGAATTGGCTACGATTTGTTCCAGTGCCTCCCAGGGCGGCATGCCCTTTCGGTAGGGACGGTCGGTGACCATTGCATCAAAAGAATCCGCAACGGCAAGAATGCGAGAAGCCAAGGGTATCTTTCCTGTGTCCTTATCACCTGCATCAAGGGTATCGACGAAATACTTGTGGTGGGCGACAACGATAGGGACGACCTCCTTGAGGACGGATCCCACTGAGGAAAGAATGTATGCACCTTTAACAGCATGTGTATCAATTATTTCCCGTTCCTCTGTGGTCAGTTGAGCAGCTTTACGCAGGATCTCGCCACTGATTTCAATCTTCCCGATATCATGGAGCAGCCCAGCCACCCGAATGTTTTCGATCTCATTCCGAGGCAGATCCATGATAATTGCGGTTTCCATGGCAAGTTCCGATACTCGAACGGAATGGCCTTTGGTATAAGGATCCGTCGACTCGAGGTATTTGGAGAGGATTTCTAAAATGCCAATATAGGCGTTTTTCAGGTCTGCGAGCCGGCGTTCACTCTCTTCGTATAGAGATCCAACGGTAACGCTTGCCAAGATAAGGAACCCACCCCATGATGAAAGCTTTGCAATGCTATGCCAAAATGCCTTTTCACCAAGGAAACGATAGGGAAAAATAAGAACGAAGACCAGCACCGCCAGAACAGAAAAGACTGCTGTAAGAACACCTGTTCTTCGTCCAAGAAAATAACCTGCCACAAGGACAGGGAGATAATAGAAGTTGAGGACAATGGACTCTTCTTCGATAAAATAGGTTCCGGCAAATGCAGCAATCAGTATGACAGTAACAAGAATTTGCTCAAAATGTCTTATCAGGAAATTTTTGAAACGGTCCATAATTTTTCCCTCCAGCTTCTCTGTTTAAAGAATGATTATCTCTATTTTATTTAAATTTCATATAAATACAAATTTTGGCCTCTGTCAAGGAATAAAGCCAAAATGAAAATTTCTCTTTTTTTTGCAATCATTACCAGACAAAGTATCAGGATTATACTTTCGAATTCAAGACATTATTGATGAAAATCACTTTTATAAAATAATATAGTTTTAATTCAAAACCGAATTTTATATCTGCATTTTCTATACCAGACTAACAAATATTGTCAACTTATTGAGATTTAAAACGAATTATTTTTTAAAATTTATCGTGCTGACAAAAGAAAATGACATTTTTGTGTCTAAAATGGAAAAAAATTTACCATCTTTGTAACCGCATCTTACCAAATTGGATATAAATTTACCCTGTTGTTGCATTAAATTCGGCGCTCAGATTCATCAAACCTTTGGCAATTAAGAGACGACTCTTAAATCACTGTCATCTGCTGGATTAACCAAATGGTGACCCTGTGGAATAGGTTTTACATCTTCTCTGGAAAGATAAAACTCCCAATAGCGGAGCAAATAATACCTGATGCTATCGAATATGATTCTTATTCCACGGGGGAAGAGGTCATCAAAATGCTGGAAACCGACTTTTTATGATGGTATCCAGTTAATCCAACCGGATCTTTATGCAATAATAGGGTTTATCTGAAATCAAGCAAAATTGCTCCCTTGACCTTCTGTCCTTGCTCTAAAGCTTGTCTCAGGGAAGTAATCAGAAGTTGGAGGGGGAGATCCTGAGGAAAGAGGGTTTGAGCCTCCTGAAACTTTGACAAAGCATCCTCAAAACGGTCAGCCTCAAACAGGTCGATCCCTTCAGACATAATAGGTTTGATCCGGTCCTTGATATCTCGTAATTCCTGTGGATCGTGGTTATACACCTCTGCGATGGCCACCGGTTCTGAATACCCCCTAACTAAAACCTCGCCGAATTTCCTGAGTCGATCATTGTGCCCAGTTGGTAGTCGATTAGCTACTTGGTCCGAAATGATCATATCTACACCCAAAGGCTTTGTAACTTCTTCGAGACGCTTGGCGAGATTTACAGTTAGGCCAAGAACCGTGGAATCCATCCGATCAGAAGAGCCAATGGTTCCCAGGATGACCGGACCTGTGTGGACGCCGATGCCGATCTTGACTGCTTGGTCAGCTGTTAGATTCTTCTCAGAATTAAATGAGTTAACTGCAGAGAGCATGTCCAACCCACAAGCCACAGCCCGTTCGGCAGAGCGAGGCTCCTCGAAAATACATAAAACCGCATCACCAAGGAACTTGTCGATCACTCCCTGCCACCCATTTACAACTGATGTGATTCTTTCAAAGAGCTGATTGACAAAGGCCACCAATTGACTCGGGTTGAGACGCTCGGATAAAAAAGTAAACCCTCGGATGTCGCAACAGAGGATCGTGACCCATTGCTGATCGGCCTCACCCAAACGGATTGATCCTAATCCCTTGGCGGCAATGCGGCGGAGATAAGCTGGAGGGACAAACCGTTCAAAGACATCCCGAGCCTCGCGAACAGCTTGCTCTAAGGAACGAAAATGGAGTGCAACAGCAATGGTTAAGAGGATTGAGAGCCAAAAAGAGGTAAACCACAACACCTGATCTTTTGAAAAGAGGATTACCCCTGTGGAGCGAATTGCGTCGTGAAGCCCACCCAAGAACCAGAATGAGAGTCCGATGGCGACAGGGAGGAGGTATACGGGTCGCGGAGCTTTGGAACGACACAATCTTATGATGATCAGGAAAAAGTAAAAAAGGCAGACCACCAGGCAGAAAGAATGAATCAGTGGCCTAAGGAGTTTTGATTGAGGCCGCAAAATATCAACAGCAACTTGATGTGTCTCCAGAGGAAACCCCAAAAGCCAGGGCCCTCTCCCAAAAAGGGCCAGAACAGAAAGACAGAGACTTATTCCGGTCACGATCCAAGGAAGCCGACCGGGTCTCTCGTTGAAAAGGGCTAAGGCGAACCAAACCCAACTTGCTGGTAAAAGGGCTAAAGAAGCCAGATCAATTCTGTACCCTAAAAGGATGGATTCTGGCGATTTCTGAAGCCCATAAACGACCCAACCGAAGAAGAAGAAGGTTGAGGAGAGGTAGAAGAGGAAGAGGCTGCGGAGAGGTCGATAGTGGCGGTAAAGAGCCAAGGTGACTAAACATAGAAGTGTCATGACGGCGTTTGTGGCAAAGCCGAAGAAAGGACCGACACTGTAATGGGGAAGAGACTCAGGCAGCATAGAAGGCAAAAATCAAACAAACCACACAAAACATGCGAATCAAACGACATGAAAACTCTACAAGATTAAGAGAATTAAGTCAACCCTTCGGCTTTCCAGCATAAATGCTGGGGTTTGCTCAGCCTGCCTGCCGGCAGGCAGGGGTTGACCCCTTCGACTTCGCTCAGGGCAAGCTCTGAGCGGTGATTCTTTATCCCGCCTTAAAAGGCAGAGCGTGGCGGCGTCGAATGGGTCAAGCAGAATCGGGAGGGGTATACCTTGACCATTTTTTTCTCCCTCAGTATTTCTAAATGGCCGACGGCCTCGGAGGGGGAAAGAGATGGATGGAAAATTAACATAGAATAAGTTGTTTTTCAAAACCATTGGGAGCTGGATTGACCTCAATATCATCATTTAAATCTTTTTGATCTTGACAACGCACAACATTATGCTAACCTTTTTTATTAGGATGATAAAAAGTAGAGGAGAAGGAAATGGAACTGGGTTTTCTGACACCGAACGCCATCACGGTGCTCGAAAAGCGTTACCTTCAAAAAGACCTTCGAGGAAATGTGATCGAAACGCCTGAAGAACTATTCAGGCGTGTGGCAAAGAATATTGCTCAAGCGGACCAGATCTATCCTTCACAGATTGATCTGGATCCCATTGAAGAGGAATTCTATTTCCTGATGGCGTCGCTGGACTTCCTTCCGAATTCTCCCACTCTCATGAATGCCGGAAGAGAGCTTCAACAGCTTTCTGCCTGCTTCGTCCTTCCTGTGGGGGATTCGATGGAGGAGATTTTCGATGCCGTTAAGCAGATGGCTCTGATTCAGAAAAGCGGTGGTGGAACAGGCTTCTCCTTTTCAAGGCTTAGGCCGAAAAACGATGTGGTGGGTTCCACACATGGAATCTCCAGCGGGCCTGTCTCCTTCATGAGGGTTTTCGACACAGCTACGGAGACGGTCAAACAAGGGGGGACTCGAAGGGGAGCGAATATGGGTATCCTTCGTGTGAACCACCCCGATATCCTCGATTTCATCCAATGCAAAGAGGGGGACCACTCTTTCAACAATTTTAATATCTCCGTGGCTGCGACTAAAGAATTTATGGAGGCCGTAGAGGAGGGCAGGGAGTACCCCCTCCGAAATCCAAGGACGAAAGAGATCATTCGGTTTCTCGATGCCCGTCAGGTTTTTGAAAAGATAGTCTATTATGCCTGGAAGAATGGAGATCCAGGAATCATCTTCATCGACCGGATCAATCAGGACAACCCTACTCCTCAAGCAGGGGAGATTGAGAGCACCAATCCTTGTGGAGAGCAACCCCTTCTTCCCTATGAATCCTGCAATCTCGGCTCCATCAATCTTTCCAATATGGTTAAGGATGGAACGGTCGATTGGGAGAGGCTGGGTTCGGTCACCGAAAAGGCGGTCCATTTTTTGGACAATGTCATCGATATGAATCGCTATACCCTTCCCCAAATTGAGGCTATGACGAAGGCCAATCGAAAGATTGGCTTAGGAATCATGGGATTTGCTGACCTTTTGATTCAAATAGGGATTCCCTACAATGATTCGAAAGCCTTAGAGATTGGGGAACAGGTGATGAACTTTATCCAGGAAAGAGGGAGGAATGCCTCCAGGGAATTGGGTTTAAAGAGAGGTTCTTTCCCTCATTTACAAGGTAGTATTTTGAAAAACCGTTGGGATGCGATGAGGAATGCTACGGTCACCACAATCGCACCTACAGGGACGATCTCTATCATCGCAGGAGCTTCGTCAGGAATCGAACCCATCTTTGCGTTGGTTTTTATTCGACATGTCCTGGATGGCAAAGAACTCTTGGAGGTCAATCCATTTTTTGAGAAAGTGGCTAAGAAAGAAGGATTCTATTCCGAAGATCTTATGAGAAAGATCGCTCAAGAAGGCAATATCCAGAATTTTCAGGAGGTCCCTGAGAAGATCAAGAAGCTCTTTGTCACAGCCCATGACATTTCTCCCGAAGACCATATTCGGATGCAGGCCGCTTTTCAAAAGTATACGGACAATGCAGTTTCAAAGACAGTCAATTTTCCTTACGAAGCCACTGTGGATGATGTAGCAAAGGTTTATCGATTTGCTTTCGAACTGGGGTGTAAAGGGGTCACCATCTACCGAGACAGGAGTCGAACAAAGCAGGTTCTCTATAAGGGGGTGATTTCCCTCAACCAGAATGGCTCGATGGGCGAAGATAAGTTGACTGGGGTTGATAGGAGGCCGAGAGCTCGACAGAATGTGATCCATGGGTCCACCCGAAAGGTTTGGACCGGTTGTGGAAACCTTTACGTAACCGTCAATGAGGACGAAGAGGGGAATCTTTTTGAAATCTTCAATCAGATTGGGAAAGCAGGTGGCTGTGCAGCCTCTCAATCCGAGGCAATTGGGCGTCTCGTCTCTCTGGCATTCCGATCCGGGATTGAACCAGAGGATGTCGTTCGACAGTTAAAAGGGATCAGTTGCCATATGCCGGTCTGGTATCAGGAGGGAAAGATCCTCTCCTGCTCCGATGCCATAGCCAAGGCCATTGAATGGCATTTACAAGATAAAAAAAAGGTTAAGGGTGAAGTTAAGGTTGAAGGTACAAGAAATGATAGTGCCTTCCCAAATAATATGAATGAAGAAGGAGGCCTTATAATCCCTATCAAAAAAGCATCTCTAAATGAATCTTTTCCACTTTCCCTGAGGGGGGCATGCCCTGAATGTGGAGGGTCTCTTCTCTTTGAAGAGGGTTGCGTGAAATGTCTCTGTGGCTATTCGGACTGTGGGTAAGAAAATGCATAGGGCATGGGGCATAGGGCATAGGGCATAGAGCATGGGGCATAGAGCGTAGAGTATAGTGTGCCCGGGCTTAGAGTATTCTATAAATGGGAAATGAAAATTAAGACGCTTCTTCTTTTGGTTATCGTTTTGTTGTTGGGGTCCATAGGCCATGGCGATGGACAGGCCCCAAATGCTGAACTGAGATCAGGGAAATGTTTCATATATACTGCGAAAAAATTCGGTGTTCCAATCCTTAAGGCCACTATAAAAATTGAAAACGGATCCATAGAACACGGACAGCCTCTCTATCAAGTCTATGCAAATGTCGATTCGCTTGGCTATTTAGGATTATTATTTCGTATGAACAACCGTTTTACCTCAACCATAGAAAAAGAGACATGCGCTCCAATTCGATATGTGAAGGAGGTTGACCAAGAAGGTCTTCTAATTAAAAATAAAAACTATATTCAAACGCTTACCTTCGATCGCGCTCATCAAAAGGTCGTGGTGGAGAAAAAAGGGGAGGATGGGAGGCAGGAGATTTCCCTTCCCCCTGCGACCTATGATCCCCTTTCAATGTTTGCCCGATATTATCTGAGAGATGAATTTCATCCAGGCCAAGACATTCGAATATCCCTCTACGACGGGATGAAGTTACGCCAAATGGTTTTTCATGCAAAGAAGGAAAAAGTAAGTTCAAAAATGTATGGAGAGGTGGAGGCTGTTAGTTTAGAGTCGACCACTCCCTTTTCCACCTTTGGGGATAAGGAAGGGATGATCCGCATCTGGTATTTGAACAATAGGGAAAAGATTCCAATCTTAATCGAACTGGACCTTCCGGTCGGAAATATCAAATTCGAATTGGAAGCTATCGAGGAGATCTCAGGTAAGGATGAGAATTAATAATTCCCCTACCCCTCTTTTATAAAGGGGGG
>Ga0315274_10013761_pt1 | contig 11512 bp, 2 predicted proteins | sample YL17G02_20_MG_FD_203700 | JGI IMG/M metagenome (GOLD analysis project Ga0315274, IMG submission 203700) | Sediment microbial communities from Yellowstone Lake, YNP, Wyoming, USA - YL17G02_20 | ecosystem: Environmental > Aquatic > Freshwater > Lake > Sediment | place: USA: Wyoming | collected...
GTGCCGTTGGGAATCTGGTTATCGGCACCCAGGCGAAGTACCGTTGTTTTGACTCCGACGGCGCCCCAGTCCACCTCAGAGATCGAGGTGTCGCCGGAGTAGTCGTTGGCGGTGCCTATATTCGCCAAGGTAAAAGTATGAGTCCCTGGAGCAGCTTGGATCGCGCCTTGCAGATCGAGGGCATAATTCCCGGTGATTTGTCCGGAGAAAGTGGATGCCGCGGCGGCACCTTCGATCATGCCGATCCGCGACGCGGCGGCCAAGGTGATGGTGCCGCTGAACGTCTGATTGTTCGACGCACGGATCGCCCCACCGATGATGCCGGATTCCGGGAATCCCAACCCGGAGATTGTCAGATTGTTGGTGAAGGTAGCGCCCGGTATAGCCCAACCCCCATATAACTGACCGCCACTATCGATGACGAATGACGTATTAGGGTTAGGAATTGGGGAGTTCGCACACAAACTGCCCGCTTCGATCGTCGTCACGCCGCTGTAGTTATTGTTGCCCCAGAGTGTTAGCCTGCCGGTGCCGACCTTGGTAAATGCGACGGTGCCGCTGCCGTCCTGGATCTTGCCGGAGAAGGCGCCGGTGGCGTCGCCATCGCCGACTGTCAGCGTGGATGCACTGCCGCCATTGGTGATGGTGCCCGTGCCCGCGCCGTTGAACGCCTTGATCGTCGGGCTGTTGCCGTTCAGGTCAAGCGTGCCGTCAACGGTCACGTCGCCGATGGGAAGTGCGCCGGCCGAACCAAGCTTCAAGGTTCCCGCGGTAATGTTAGTCAAACCGGTGTAGTCGTTGGTGCCGGAAAGAATCAGCGGGCCGGCGCCTACCTTGCTGATGCCGAATCCGCCCGTGATGCCGCCGCTAATCGTCATCACAGTGCTCGTGGCTTGCGAGTTAATGACCGCGTCGGCGGTCAGCGTGATGCTGCCGCTGAAAATTGCGGTTGTTGCGCTGGCGGCCCGCAGGGCGCCGGTAAACCCGGTTTCTCCCCAGCCGTTTCCCGCCAGCGCGAAGTCTTGCGTGTAAGTTTGATCGGCGCCCTTCGCCATGAATTGTCCGCCGGAGTTGACCACGATGTCGGTGATGCCTCCCAGGCCCGCCGCATCCGATTCAAACCGCCCGTTGTCCAACTGCAGCGTGCCGGTGAACGCGGCATCGAACGGCGCGGTGACACCGGAACCCCAATTCGCCGTGCCATTGACCGCCTGTGCCGAGTTGAGCCGCAGCGTGCCGGCCCCCCGAACGAGCGTCGTGATGCCACCCGGGGCCGCCCCCACCGCGGTGGCGTTGTTGAGGTAAAGGGTAGTCCCGCCGTCGAGTTGATAAAGCCCGCTGGTTACGGCGCCGTTCACCGTGCCATCGCCAAGCTGCAGCGTGCCGGTTTTGACGGTGGTGCCGCCGCTGTAGCTGTTGGCGCCGGTGAGGGTAACGGTGCCGGGGCCGTCCTTGGTCAGCGCGAATCCGCCGCTCACCTTGCCGCTGACGGTGAGGGTGTTAACAGACTTGTTCGTCCAGGTCTGGTCCGCACCCAGGGCCACGTTGGCGGCGATGGTGCTGGCCGGGACGCTGGCGTTCATCACGATGCCATCGGCCGGTGCGCCGGGGGTGATCGTCAGCGTGTAGCCGTCGGCATTGAGGCCCAGGCCGTTGGCGGTGTCCGCGATGGTCAGGGTCTTGATCGCCATGTCCGCACCGAGCACCGTGGCCGTCGGCGCCACCGTCGGGCTGGTGGCTGAAATGGTCACATTCGCATCCACGCCGGGGACGACGGAGGTGGTTCCACCCTCTGCTGAGGTGAACCAGTTGCTGTTCGTGCCGTCAGAAGCTGCCCAGACGTTGGTCTCGCCGGTGAGGCCGCCATTCCAGAATGCCGCGGTCAGAGCCGTGGCGGTGGTCGGGGTGACGGTCACCGAGGTCTCGGTCTTGGTCACGACCGCCGTGTAGTTGGTCGGGTTCAAAAAGGTGTAATTGCCGGTGCCCAATCCGCTGGCCGCCGTGAGGATGGTGTAGGCGGTTTCGGATGTGTAGGTGCCGACCATGTTCAGGGCCACTCCTGTTCCGGTGCCCACGGTTGCCGCTCCGAGCGCCACGATATTGTTGGCGGTGGTGGTGTCCCAGGCCAGCACAAGGGTGCTGCCGTCGCTCAGGGTCAGCGTCGAGCCGGTGCCCAGGGTCAAGGTGGTGCCAATTGTGGTGGGCAGATAGCTGAAAGTCGCCCCGCCGGCCACCGACAAGCCGGTGGTGCCTGCCAGCGTGCCGCCACCGGAAACCGTGAGCTTACCGCCGCTGACGGTCGTCGCGCCCGTGTATGTGTTGGCGCCGGTGAGGGTCCATGCGCCCTCGCCGCTCTTGGTCAGCGTGCCCGTGTCGGTGGTGATGGCGCCGATAACGGTGTTGCCGGTGGCCGTGCCGCCGAGGATGAGGTCGTACGCGCCGGTTACCGAGGCCACTGTCAGGTCCGCCGTGGTCGGGTTCAAGGTCGCCGCGCCGGTAAGTCCGGTAAGCGTGACGGCGCCCAGGGCGAGGCTGCTGCCGGTGCCGCCGGTGACGTTGAGCTGGAAAGCGCCCAGCGAGGATGCGCCGAGGGTCAGCGCGGTTCCGGCGTTCACGTCAATCGTGCTGGCGGCGGAAAGCGTCAAGCCGCGGTCGATGGATTTGGTGCCTCCGGTGTACTTGAGCGTTCCGCCGTTTAGGACCAATCCGGCCGCGCCGGCCGTCGCGTACTGGCCGATGTTGCTTGCCAAGCCGGCGTTGGCGAGGCTCGATACCGAAAGCGTGCCGCCGCTGACGGTCGTCGCGCCGGTGTAGGTGTTCGCGTTGGTGAGGGTCAGGATGCCGGCGCCGCCGGTTTTGGTGATAACGCCACCACCGGAGATGACGCCGGAGAGAGTCTGGTTAGCGGAGCTATTGTGGTCAAGGGTCGCGCCCGTTGCGATGTAGACTGTGCCGGTGTTGGTCGCATATGCGAGATAACCCGCACCGCCGATGGATAACGTGCCCCCCTCGACCCTGGTGGGCATGCTGTTGGAGGGATAGGCCCCGTAGTTTCCCGTTAAAACCAACGTCCCTGAACCAGTTTTGGTCAAGCTGCCGTTGTGCAAGGAACCGCTCAGCACGGCATCTACGTCGGCAGCACCATTGGCTACCGAAACAGTTCTGGTGCCGCTCAGTAAGTCGATGGAGTTAACGACGGTTACGGTGTGGGTCGCCGTGCTGTCGCTGAGGAACAGGGTCCCCTTTAACTTATCGGTACTGGTACTACCGGACCATTTCACCCATGTTCCAGCATTACCGCCGAAGGTCACGCTACGGTTGTCCCCGAAGGCGGCAAAGCCGCCACCATTGCCCCACAGCATCTGGTGGACATCGGATCCTATGCCGCGACTGAAATCGGAGGTGAGTCCGATAACCCCGCCGTCAAGGTACAAGGCGCTCGTGCCGCCCGTTGCCCCGACACCGCCCGGGATCGCATTGGCGTTGTCGAGTTTCAGCAGGCCGGCACTCACAGTTGTGGTGCCGGTGTAGTTGTTGGCGCCGGAGAGCACCAGCGCGCCGGCCTCCTTCTTCTCCACGCCGAACCCGCCGGTGAGATTGCCGCTCACCGTCAGTGTGGTGCCGGATGCGGGCAACACGGTCAAGTTACTGTTCAGCAGGATGTTCTCCGCGATGGTGTGCGAGCCGGAGGTGACGGTGATTGTGGCGGCGAAAGTACCGTTGTCCAGGGTCAGGTTGCTGCTGGCTCCGCTGCCGATGGTGTAGGCATTCGTCGCGTTATCGAACCTCATGTAGCCCACGCTATGCGGCGTATCCACGGTGATGGTCGCCGGAGCGGTGATGGCCGAGCCGAAGAGCGCCGCGTCGCCCGCGACGGTCGGCTTGTAGTTGTTCCAGTTGCCGCCGGTGGCGCCGGGATCTCCAACGCTCCAATTGCCGCCGCCGAGCTGGTTCCAGATGCCCTCAACGAACGAGGCCGTGAACGTGACGTCGTTTGCGCCGATCGTTATAGCATAAATGCGTTTGCCGGCGCCGCCCGGCACGGTGATGCTGTAAGGGCCGGTGTTGGTGATCACGCCCGCCGAGGTCAGCAAGGTGTAGGGCGTGTCGAGGGTGATGGGGGTGATGGGGTTTAAGGTGAAAACGCTGCTCGCATCGAGGGTGAAGTTGCCGACCGTCAGCGCGTCATTGGTCGTGGTGCCGATGTCGAACGCGACCGTGCCGCCGCCGAGCGTGAAGGGTTTCCCGGCCAGGTTCAGGGTGTCCATGGTTCCCGCGGTGAAGCCGAGCGTCGCGCCAGCGCCGACCGTGAGGCCGCTGGTGGTGAGGGTGCCCGCCGCCGCCGAGCCGTTCAGTTGCAGCTTGCCGCCGGAGACGAGGGTCGCGCCGTTGTAGTCGTTCGCGCCGGAGAGGTTCAGCGTGCCTTTGTCAGTCTTGGTGAGCGATCCCGAGCCGGAAATTTTGCCGGACAACGTTACCGCGCCGATCGGATTGGCGACGACTCGGCTGCCGCCGACCTGGACGGTCAAGGCGCCGCCCGTGGAAATCGTCTGGTTGCTGCTGACGGTAAGGGTGGTGGTTGTCGCGTCATCGTTGTTGAAAACGACCGTGCCGGAGCCGGGCAGCGTGACGTTGCTCAGAGTGGTTCCCCCCGTTACGCGCGTGGCGATGCCGCCGCCGTCCTGGACCGTTATCGCACCGGGAGTGATTCCGGCGCTGTTGAAATCCAAGATTCCGGCGTTGCCGATGGTGACTGTCGCGGCGGAGGGCAGCGCCCCGGCGTTCTCAATGAAGACCCGGCTGGTGCCGCCGCCGTTCCCGCTGATGCTCAACTTGCTGAAAGTGTTGCCGGCGCCCCTAAGGATCAGATCCTTGCTGCTGCTGATCTGGCTTAAGGTGCCGTCGCCGGTAATGTTGCCGGTCAGTATTTGGTTCGCCGAAGCCGAAGGGTTGGCGTAGGTAAAAAAGGCGCCGCTGGCGATGGAGATGGCCCCGGCATAGGTGCCGCCGCCCAGGCTGCCGCCGGAACCCAGCGTCAGGGTGCCGCCGCTGACGGTCGTGCCGCCGGTGTAGGTGTTGGCGCCGTTAAGGACCAGTGTGCCGGCGCCCGCTTTGGTCAGGCTGAAGGCGCCGCCAATGGCGCCCGTGACGGTCAGACTGGCCGTGGTCGGGTTCAGGGTCGCCGCGCCGGTGAGCGTGACCGCGCCCAGGCCGAGGCTGCTGCCGGCGCCGCCCGTGACGTTGAGCGTGTAGGCACCCAGCGAGCACTCGCCGAGGCCCAGCGCGGTGTCGGCGGAGTTCACGTCAACGGTGCTGCTGGCGTTAAGGGTGAAGCCGCGGTCGACGACGGTGCTGCCGCCGGTGTATTGGAGTGTGCCGCCGTTTAGGACCAATCCGGCCGCGCCGGCCGTCGCGTACTGGCCGATGTTGCTTGGCAAGCCGGCATTGGCGAGGCTCGATACGGAGATGGTGCCGCCGCCGAGGGTGGTGACGCCCGTGTAGGTGTTGGCGCCGGCGAGGGTGAGCAGGCCCGCGCCGGACTTGATCAGGCCGGTGGCGCCCGTGTTGTCGACAATGTCAGAGGCGATGGTCATGCCGGCGCTGGCGCTGGTGTTGTTCTGGACGACGACCAGAGCGGCGCTCGCGGCGCCCGCGAGCGTCCCGCCGGCAATGGTGGAGACGTTGGCGCCGACGGCGCTGGTGACCATGATGGCGCCCGAGGTGACGGTATTGCTCCCCGCCGCAAGCGTCACGGTATAGGCGCCCGCGGTATTGAAGCGCAGGCTGTTGGGCGCGATCACGCCGTCCAAGAGTCCGGCGCTATTGTCCACGTCGATATTCTTGTCGGTGTAGTTGCCCGCCGTGGTGCCGGCAACACTGGTCAAGGTGTAGTCCGCAAGACCGGAGATGGCCACGCCGGTGCCGTTGGCGACCGCCCAGGTGTTGCCGAACGTGGCACCGGGAATGATGCCATTGATGTTGCTCGCCGTCAAGGCGGCGACGGTGCCCTCGCCCGTGCCGGCAAAATCGAATATGCCGCCGGCAATTACGACGGTGCCCAGGTTCAGGGTGTTGCCGGAAGCCACCGAGATCGCGGGTGTTCCCCCCGCATTGATGTTGGTGGTGGTGAAGGTCTTCGTCTGGCTGTCGTTGCGGGTGTAGGCGAATGTGCCGCCGCCGAGGTTCAGGACGGTGGAATCGAGCGAGCCGGTTGCCGTGCCGCCGCCGAGGTCAAGTGTGCCGGCGCTGACGGTCGTCGCGCCGGTGTAGGTGTTCGCACCGGAGAGGACTTGCGTTCCCAGGCCGGTCTTGGTGAGCGTCATGCCCACCGCGCCGTCGGCAATAATGCCCGAATAGGAGTTGCTGACACCCGTGCCGGGGTTGAGGGTCAGGGCCGTCACGCCGGAGTAACCGCCGGAGGTGGTCGTGAAAACCGACGCGAGGTCCTTGTCGCCGGTCAAGCCGCCAAAGGTCAGGGTCGTCACCGTGGTCTTGAGACCGTTGGCCGCGCCGCCAGTGGCGCTGTTGAGCGTGTCCAGCGCGCTGTTTTGCAGCGCCAGGCTGTTGCTCAAGGTGACGGTGCCCGCGCTGACGACCGTCGCGCCGGTGTAGGCGTTCGCGGCGGAAAGCGTGAGCGTGCCCGCGTCCTTCTTTGTGAGGCTCGTCACGTTCGATCCGATAACGATAGTGATGTTCGTGTTGCCGGCGCCCTTGACCGTCAGCGTGCCTGTGTTGTTGATGGCCTTGGTGGACATTGTCAGCAAGGTTCCGCGACTGTCGAGGATCAGGTTGTTGGTTCCGGTTACGCCGCCACTGTAGGTTGTCGTGATGCCGGCTTCCACGCCGAGGGTGAGTTGCCCGGTCGTGTTGGCCGCCAGGATAATGGGATTGGCAACAGACCCGCCGGTGTAAGTGTAACCCGAGAGCACCGTTGCGTTATTCGCTCCACCGGCGCTATCGCCCAAAGTGACCGTGCCAGCTCCCATTGCGTTGTTTTTGTCTGAGTGAATCAACGTGCCGGCCTTGACTGTCAACCCTGCGGTGGAGACGTTTTTGCCGCAAATCCACCATGTGCCGGGTCCGTCTTTGACGATGGCCAGCGAGCTAGTTGGAGTCCTGCCGATGATGGTTGAAGTGCCCTCGGCTGACGGATACCCAAGAACATTCTTGCCGGTGTTCGTGCCGTTGAGAGTGAGGATGGTCGTGCCGGTCGTGGCACCGTTGATCGAGTCATTGATGTTTGCGCCAATTTGCATCGTGGAGTTCGCCGAGTTCGAGCTGAAGGTGGCAGTCGCGCCGGTCAGCTTGATTTTCGAGGTGATATAGTTAATATGGGAACCGTCGGTCGCGAGCGTCTGGATCACGCCGCCGTTGCCCAAGCTCAGTGTGTTGGCGTTCTGGATCGTGTAGCCGATACCGGAGGGGTTATCGAAAGTGATGCCGCCGGCGGTGACGCTGTTCATCGAGACGGTGCCCCCAATGTTGCTGAAGACGGCCGTGCTGCTGGCGTTGTTGCCCCAGATCACGTTGTAGGCACCGCCGTCAGTTGTCCAATTGGTGTTTCCGGTGCCCCATGTGCCAGTGCCGCCGGTGATTATGCCGTCGCCGAGGCTGGGGCCGGGGGGCAAGTTGGTGTTGCCGATGTCCCAGTAGTAGTCTATGGCCTGGGCGGCCGGGCTTGCGCAGAGCGCCCCGGCCAGGCACAGGACCACGACGGCAACGGCGCGGAGCCATGCCGAACAAACACCATGGCGGAAAATCGACTTCACTAGACCCGATTCGGATCCGCTGCCTCTCATTGCTGCTCTCCTTGTTATCCAGGTTGGCCTGTACCGACTAATGACGGACCTCTACCCACACCGTAATGCGGGCCTTCGCCCGCACCGAAATGCTCGATACGGTCTATGCATGATAACCGCAACCCCCGATTTTGTCAAGTCCAACCTTGCGGCAAAGGTTGCCCAATATGCGACACTTTGCCGGCCCTTGAGGCCCTCCTAGGGGGCCTAAGGCCTTACGGGGGTGGGGCTTCCCGACCGGGCCGAGAAGCCCCACCTCGCACGGGGTCAAAGGCCCGTTTACGCCCTGCGGCGGCGGAGCACCGCCAGGGCGCCGATGGCCAGCCCCGAGGCTGGCTTGGGGTTTTCAGCTCCGGCGTCCGTCTTCGCTACGCTACGCCGTGACAAGTCGCCTGCGCAACAGGGCCAGGCCGCCAATGGCCAGCAGACTCATCGTCGCCGGCTCGGGCACTTTGATGGCGATGTCGTTGCCGCCGGCGAACGAGGAACCGCCACCGGCCTGGTAGTTGGCCTTGTAGGTGATCTGCCACGACTGCGAGTTCCAGCCGAAGACACTGCCCTCAACGAGCATGGTGGTTGTGCCATCGAGCTTGGTGAAGACACCGGTCACGGCGTCGGCGCTGTCGTTGGCGACCAGGTAGAAGATGTCGCCGAGCACCGGCTGGTCCAGGCCAGCGAACAGCGTCAGCTTCAGGTTTGCACCCGCAACCAGCGTGACCGTGCCGGTGACGTTGACGATGTCGCTGACGGGGTTCACGCCGTCGCGGCCAAGCTCGTTGTCGAGCGTTCCGGTCGCGGCAATCGACAGGGCGCCGGTGTCGAGGGATTCAATGCTGGCGCCTGGCGCCAGGGTGCCGAAGACATCCACATCGCGGGCGATGGTGCCCGTGCCGCCCAGCGTGCCGTTGGCGCCGACGGTAACAGTGCCGGCGGCGGCGGCCAGCGAGCCGTTGACCAGCAGCTTGCCGCCATTGACGGTCGTCGCGCCGGTGTAGGTGTTGGCGTTGTTGGAGAGGGTCAGCGTGCCGGTGCCGGTTTTGGTGATAACGCCACCACCGGAGATGATGCCGGAGAGAGTCTGGTTTTTGGAGCTATTGTGGTTAAGGGTCGCGCCCGCTTCGATGAAGATTGTGCCGGTGTTGGTCGCATATGCGAGCTGACCCGCACCGCCGATGGATAACATGCCAGCCTCGACCCTGGTGTTCATACTACCGCTGGCGGTGTACGTTCCCGTCAAAACCAACGTCCCTGGACCAGTTTTGGTCAACTTGCCGTTGTGCAAGGAACCGCTCAGCACGGCATCTACGGCGGCAGCACCATCGGCTACCGAAACAGTTCTGGTGCCGCTGAGAAAGTCGATGGAGTTAACGATGGTTACAGTGTGGGTCGCCGTGCTGTGGCTGAGATACAAGATCCCCCTTATTCTATCAACGGCAGTGCCACCGGTCCAAGACACCCAAGCTCCAGCACCGCCGAAGTTCACGCTACGGTCGGCGTCGAAGGCGGCAAAGCCGCCACCCGAATTCGAGGTGTTCCAATACACCTTGTCGACACCGTCTCCTATGCTGCGATTGAAATGGGAGGTGAGTCCGATAACCCCGCCGTCAAAGACCAACTTGCTCATGCCGCCCGTTGCCCCGACACCGCCTGGGATCGCATTGGCGTTGTCGAGTTTCAGCAGGCCGACACCTACGGTGGTGGTGCCGCTGTAGTTGTTGGAGCCGGAGAGGGTCAGCGTGCCGCCGCCAAAGTTGCCCTTGGTCAGCCCGCCCAAGCCGCCGATAGCGCCGGAGATAATGGAACTGCCGGAGCCATTAACGATCAGCAGGAAGCCGCCGTTGGTCACCGTGTCGGTTCCAATGGTGAGCAAGCTGGAGGAATTGTTCTGCCAGGCCTGAGCCGCGCCCAGGGTGATGGGGCTGACGACGGTGACGTTGCCCGCGCCGGTGTTCATGGTGATGCTGTTGCCGCCCGTGTTGAGCGTGATCATCTGGCCGGAAGTGCCGAGCGTGTAGGTGCCGGTGAAGGAGTTAAACTTCAGCAAGCCGACCGCCGTCGGGCCGGTCAGCGTTACGGCCCCGCCGGCGCCGCCGTTGCCAAAATTCGCGTCTGACCCGGAAACCCAATCTGTGTTGGCCGCGCCGTCCCACCAAAGGCTCGTGCCCGTGCCGTCCCAGACGCCGTCGCCGTCGGTCTGGCCGGCGGTAAGGCCATCGGCGTCCCATGTCAACGGGGCTGCCCCGGCAGGGCCTGCCCAAACTGCCAGCAGGCCGACAAATGCCAGTCCGATCACAACGCTTCTCACGATAGTTCTTTTGCTCTTCATGGTGCTTCCCTCTTCTTTCGTGGCTCTTCTCGCCCAAAAAACCAACCGCAAACGCACTTCTCCCGCGGCGTAACGGCGTGGCCCTGTGCCACCGCGGGCTTTCCCACGCGGAAAACCCGCACGCGCCGCGGACCAAAAAACCATCAACAAAACTGCCTTGGCCAAGCTGGCCGGGAGGTGAGAAAGACTTGAGCAGAGTCCCTCGCCTCTCAGAACCGGCCTCTGAGCCGATCCCGGAGCATGCACTACATGGTTTACTCTACCACGGCCAAGCGATTTTGTCAACGGCAAAAAGCCTCAATTTTTTACCACCCCCCCCCTTCCCCCCAACAGTTAGTAATTGTTAATACAGTAGTTATGGTGCAATAATATATTTCATAATAGCCCCAACGCGGCAGGCCGGGAAAAGAAAACGGCGGAACCGGGAACATGGAACATGGAACATGGAACCCGGGACCGGGAGAAGAAACAGCGAAGCCCAACGGGGCAGGCCGGGAAAAGAAAACGGCGGAACCGGGAACATGGAACATGGAACCCGGGACCGGGGAGAAGAAACAGCGGAAGCCCCAACGGGGCAGGCCGGGGAGTGCCGCAGTTTCCTCAAGCACCAAATAACAAGCACCAAATAACAAACAAGGACCAAACGGAAAAAACAGCAAGTTCCAAACTGGGCAGGCCCGTAGGCAGTAGCCAGTAGCCAGTCGCCAGTAGTCCCGGCGCGCCGGGACAGGCCCACCCGGCGTGGCGGGGGCGAAGCCTTTGGGGATTTCGGGGACCGATCCCAAAATAGGACTCGTGCTGCCCAGCCGACAACGCCCACACAATCCCTATTTTGTTATCTGTCCCCGAAATCCTCAGAATCTCACGTCAAAGGTCCGGTATCGGCCCGAGGCCGGGGCCGACTGCTCGGTCTTGCGGTCCACGTAGTCCGCCATCCGCCGCGACAACGCCTCGACGAACGAGTCGATCTCGGACTTGTCGCCCTCGACGACGCACTCGACGCTGCCGTCGGGCATGTTGCGGACATAGCCGCCCACGGCATAGTCGCGGGCCGTCCGGCAGGCGGTGTACCGGAACCCGACGCCCTGCACGCGGCCAAAAAAACGAATTATCCTTTGCTCCGTGGGCGAGGTCATGGCTGCTGTTATTCTACGCGGCAAGCCGCACTTTGGCAAAACGGGAGCCAGAAGAAGGTCCTAGGTCTTAGGTCTTAGGTCTTAGGGAAAAGAGGAAGGCGGCCTTGTCACCCTGCTGCCCATTACCTTGAGCCAAGACCTAAGACCTTCTTCTTCTGCCGTTCCCAAGGACCTATGACCTAAAACCTATGATCTTCTTTTGGTGTTTGACTGCGATAATGCGGGCCGGCAGAATAATCCGCGTGACATCG
>Ga0315274_10013763_pt1 | contig 11511 bp, 5 predicted proteins | sample YL17G02_20_MG_FD_203700 | JGI IMG/M metagenome (GOLD analysis project Ga0315274, IMG submission 203700) | Sediment microbial communities from Yellowstone Lake, YNP, Wyoming, USA - YL17G02_20 | ecosystem: Environmental > Aquatic > Freshwater > Lake > Sediment | place: USA: Wyoming | collected...
TGGCGTGGGATGTCAGCCCGCGAAGAGTCGTAAACTGGCCACGAATCCTGTATTCTGAGCCCTTTTCACAGGCTAACAGCCTGCGCCACAGGAGTTCTGCAAAAGGCTCTTCTGATGGAACGCCACGGGTCGCGCGGCGTGTTCACGCAACAGCATCAAAGACTTTCCCCTCCACCGCGGCTTCATGGAAAACCGTACCGGGCGTGTCGCGCCATTCCTCGAAGGTCCTCTCGCCATACCCACCATGTTTTGTCCTTTACGATTTGTCGGCGGCGGTCTTAGAGTCATCGCACGATGACGCTTGTCGAAAACTCGATACCCCGAACTGAATTCGCCGACGTAGCCCTCGATATGCCCGTGGACACGGCGTATCAGTACCGTATTCCCGAGCCGTTGCGCGGCCAAATCCCTGTCGGCGCGCTGGTGCGCATCCCGTTTCGAAACCTCGAAAAAGTCGGTTGCGTCGTCGGCCTGAGCGACCAGCCGAAGACCGACAAGACGATCAAGTTCCTGTCGCACCGCGTTGTGCCCGACTATCGCGTGGACGGCGACCTGCTCGATCTGGCGGCCTGGATGGCCGAATACTACTTCTGTCCGCTGGGCGAGACGGTAGCCTGCGTCTCGGCGATCGGCCTGAGCGAAGTGCGCGCGCGTCGCGAACGTTTGGTCGCCCTCAACGACTTCGCCGCCAACTACCAGCGCTGGCAGCAAGGCGACTGGCCGCCGCCTAAAATGACCGAACGCCAGAAGTTGGTGGTCTCTCACTTCTTCCAAACCGAAAACGCGCCGATCGCTCCCGCCGCCCTCGCCCTGCTTTTCGACATCAGCGACAGCGTGATCGAGGGACTGGCGCAAAAGGGCGTGCTCCAGGTCATCGAAAGCGAGCGCTACCGGCTCGATCATTATCCGGTCGCGACCGAATCGGACGTGGCACTGACGTTGAATGCCGCGCAGGAGGCGGCGCTGCGGGCCGTCTGCGAGGCAATCGAGGCCGGAGAGTTTCGCGCGTTTCTCCTTCATGGCGTGACCGGCAGCGGCAAGACTGAAGTCTATCTTCAGGCCATCGCCCGGCTGGCCGAACGCGGCGGCCAGGCGATCGTTCTCGTTCCCGAAATCGCCCTCACGCCCCAGACCGTCGAACGCTTCCGGCGGCGCTTCGGCGACCACGTCGGGGTCTATCACAGCCGACTGTCGGTCGGGCAGAAATACGATCTGTGGCGGCGGATCAAGGCCGCCGACGTCCAGATCGTCGTCGGCGCGCGCTCGGCGGTTTTCACGCCCTTCGATCGCCTCGGCCTGATCGTGATAGACGAGGAACACGAGACATCTTACAAGCAAGGTGACTCGCCGCGCTATCACGCGCGCGACGTGGCGCTGGTGCGCGCCCAGCGCCTGCGCATCCCCGTTGTTCTGGGCAGCGCCACGCCGTCGCTCGAATCTTACTTCAACGCCCAGCGGAAGAAGTTCGTTTTGCTCGAACTGCCCGAGCGGATCGAGTCGCTGCCATTGCCCGAAGTGTCGTTGATTGACATGGCCAACGAGGCGCGCGAACAGCCGTCGGGCCCGGCCGCGGGCATGTTGTCGCGCAATCTCGTTCAGGCGATCCGCGAGCGGCTGGCCGCCACGGAGCAGATCATTCTGTTTCTCAATCGCCGGGGATTCTCGCAATATGCGCTGTGCCTGCAATGCCGCCACATGATCCGCTGCAACCATTGCGACGTTTTGATGACGTATCACAAATGGGACGAGCGGCTGCGCTGCCACTACTGCGGCGTCGAGCAGAAGGTGCCGCCGAAATGTCCCGCCTGCGAGAAAAGCGAGATGTCGCTGGTCGGCATCGGCACCGAGAAGGTCGAGGAGGCGGTCACGGCGCTGTTCCCCGAAGCGCGCCTGCTGCGGATTGATCTCGACACCATCGGCACGCGCACGGCCTTCATTGACGCCTGGCAGAAGATTTCGTCGGGACAGGTGGACATCATCCTGGGAACGCAGATGATCGCCAAGGGATTCCACCTCGAGCGCGTGACGCTGGTGGGCGTGATCTCGGCGGACTTGGCGCTGTACCTTCCCGACTTTCGCTCGGCCGAGCGGACGTTTTCGCTGCTGACGCAAGTGGCGGGGAGGGCCGGGCGAGGCGAACGGCGCGGCGAAGTGCTGGTTCAGACCTATCTGCCGCAGCACTACTCGATCCGCTGGGCTCAGACGCACGACTACAAATCCTTCTACGCGAAAGAGATCGAGTTTCGGCGGGTGCTGGCGTTTCCGCCCTTCACGCGCGCCATCGGCCTGATCGTTTCGGCCAAGGAAAACGAGGCGGCGCGGACGCAGGCGGGAAACCTCGGCAACATGATCCGGCGCGTCATACGAGCGACGTTGGAACGCGATCGGGAGATGAAGCTGCTGGGGCCGGCGCCTTCGCCGATCGCCAAGCTTCGCGACCAGTTTCGCTGGCGGCTGTTCTTTCGCGGCCAGAAGCCGTCGGTCATGCGGGCCGTCTTGAACGATGCCATTGCGCGATTCGAAAAGGTGTTTCCCAAGCCGCGCGTTCAAGTGACGGTGGACGTGGACCCGCAGGACATGCTGTGAACAGCGAAGGATGAAGGATGAGGGATGAAGGATGAAGGATGAACCACAGCGGCGGAGACGTGTTCCATTCCTCACAGGTCAGAGGCGGGACTTACGCGGTTTGCTTTGACGTTGGGGCGCCAAACGAGAAGCCGCAGAACGAGGGCGATCAGGGCGAGCGCGGCCAGGTGGATCGCAGAAATCGTCCAGGGCGAAAGGCCGGGCCAGAGGTTGTCTTTGAGATTCGCCAGGGTGTAGTTGGAAAAACCGTACCGCGAAAAGTAGTTGAGATAGTCGCTCCAGAAGAACGGCCTTCCGGCGTGAACGCCGAACATCACGCCTTTGGCTAAAATGACCGCCGAAAGCGCGGCCAGCGTCGGCACGACACAACGATAGCTCCAACGGTAGCTCAGCGGCACGAGAAGCATGAGGAAAGGGATCGCGGGTTTCATCATGCGAAACCCGAACTCGCCCGGCAAGCCGTCGTAGCCGGTCGCATAATGAAATGTCAGCAGCGCGATGAAGATGGCGAAAGACACAGCGATGGCGCCTCGCGGAGTTTTGAGTTTTGAGTGTTGAGTTGTGAGTTGTGGAGGCGAATACGAGGAGGCTGGATTCGGCCAAAGACGGGCCAGCGCGGGCAGGGCGAGGAGAAGCAGCGGCGAATAGAAGAAGAAGCCATAGCGCGAACCGACCAGGAACTCGGCGGCGCGCCTGACAGAAGCCGCTGACGGGTTCACCTCGCCGCGAAAAACCGGCGGCAGGACTGATCCCTGAATCCGCGCCGCATACGGCGTGGCCCACGGCGCGCCGAAGCAGGCGGTGTGATAGGCGGCCAGCGGCACGACAAAGACCGCTAGGCCCATCAGCGTCCATCCCCACGACCAGCGTTTCCCCCATTGCGCCAATGTGTAGATGATCAGAATCGCGGCGACGATTGCCATTTCGTAGGTCGCGGCAACGGCAAGCCCAAGAGCGAGCCCAACGAGAAGGCCGTGCCATCGTGTCGGCTGTCGCGGCCTTTCTTGTGAGCTACTATTCAAGCCCTGATTGCGAACTACCAGCAGGAAGGCGGCGAAGCACAGAAACGTCGAGAGAATACGATGATAGACGCCCGGCGAGTAGATGAACCACAGCGTGTCAAAACAAAACAGCCATGTCGTCGCCAAACGTCGCAGCTCATGGAGATCGGGATAGAGATTGGCTAGCGCGCGGTGAAAAAGTGCGGCCATCGCTCCCGCCAGAACGGAACATCCGAAAACACAGACAAACAGATTGAGGAGAACAATGGTCAGGTGTTTCTCGCTCGGCCGCCAGGCCGCCCCCTTCGCCTCAAGGAACCGCTCGTCGGTGGCGCGCTCGCGCTCGGGTGTCGCCACGAGCCACAGCCACGTTTTGGCGGCCAGATAGTAAGGCACGCAAACAAGCGAGAGGCCCGGCGGCATGCCGGAATAGAAATGGCCGTTGTGGCGCGCCACGTCGGTGCTGTTGCCGGCATACGGATCAATGTCGAATGCGCGGCGATCCACGAGGCTGACCGTGAGGTCGAGGATGGATTTGCTCATCGGATTGCCGAGGTAGGTCGTGGCGAAGAATGCGTTGATCAGGAAAACGGTGATGCCAATGCGGAGCGCGGAATGCGCAGTGCGGAGTGCAGAATGCGGAGTGGGGGGTGTCCGTTCTGTCATTGGAGGCACAGTGTGCGAGCGGTGGGCTGGCAGTCAAAGACTTTGCACAGGCTGACAGCCTGCGCCACAACCAGCTGCGCCGCTCAGCTTGGCCCGATCACGGCGAAATCGAGTCCGTGCAAGCAGTTGCGATACGAGACCTTGACGTGGCGTTGCTGGTTGAATCGGTGAACCGAGAGACGCGGAACCTGGTGAATATCCCAGCGCGCCAGCGCCAGCAGCGGAATGTCAAGGTGATCGCAGAGCGGCTCGACACGGCACCGCCCCGTCACGCGGTCGAGCTGGAAGCGGCAGGCGGCGAAGAACGCCCCAATGGCCGCAATCCCCCGCGGATAGAAACAAAGATTGTTGCCGACCGTGTCGAAGAAACAGGTGATGGGGCGGTTGCGGCCCGCGGCCACTTGATAGGCCCAGTAGCGGTCGGTGTTGTTGAGAATGTTGAGGTCCATATAGGCGGCGACGTAGTCGCGCCAGAGATTCTGCGAGATCCACAGGCGATCGCTGCACTCGCTGGTGTGGGAGCAGCCGTACTCGGTCTGGGTGTGGGCCATCGCATTGATCAGGTCGCTGCGCACGCGCTGGGAATTGACGCGAACGGGCGAACCGACCAGGTGGGGATAGAGCAGGCCGTTGGCGGTGTAGATCGAATAGGCGTCCCAGCCGGCGAAGTCCTGCGGCCTGACCGGTTTGCGTTTCCAGGCGTCCACGACGCCGGCGCTCGACGAGCTCAGGGTCACCGCGTAGTGGTCCACCAGCCAGCCCTTGCTGTCGAGGGTGGCGCGCGCCTTGGCCGCTTGTCGGCGAAGCAACCGGGCCGTCGGACGGTCCTTGTTGAGGTCGGCGATTTCGGCGGATTTCTCGAGCGCGGCCAGAGTTTTGAAGCCCAGATAAACCTGTTCGCGTCCAACTTGCAGCGCGGGCGGCGCGTCGTCAATCGTGTTGGCCACGCCCTTGTCGGGTACGCCCGTTTCGGTCGTATCGCTCATCACAAGAAAATGGGCCAGCCGCTTGATGAGCTTGTAGTGACGCGTGACGATACTCTCCGAGGCGGTCCATCGCCAATGGGCGTAAGCCAGCAAAAGATAGTTGCACGTCTCCTCCACTTCCATGGGATGATGATAATGGGGGTCACCCACGCGGCCGCCCGACCCCATGTCGTGGCTGAGGTACGCGGCGCCGGCGCCGCGCTGCCGCCCCAGGCACTTGATGCCGCTCACCTCGAATCGCGTCCACTGCTCGAGGAGCCGCTCGAGCAGCTCGGGCCACACGGCCAGGTAGAGCAGGGCCATGTTGTATTCGACGTCCACGGTCGAGTGGAAATAGCAGATGCCCTCCCAGACCGAGAACCAGTCGCGGCCGTTTTCCCAGCGCGTCCACCAGGTGTTGAGCAGGAACGAGTGGAACGCAAAGGCCACAAGGTCTTCGGAGGATTTGCCCAACCCCGTTCGCTGAAACAGGGCGTCGAAAAAGGACGAGCGGCAGAGTATCTCGAAGCGCTCGAGTACCACGTAGCGGATGAGGTCGTCCTTGGTCTCGAAAAACTCGGTGTACTTGAATGGATAGCGTTGGCCGAACAGTTCCAGCACCGCGTCGGTCGTGAACGCGCACCAGGTCAGCTGAACGGGCCGCGATTGGGCCGTGCGCCGCAGATCGAAGGCCGACACGAAACCCTTGTCGGTCGCATCGGCGCGAAGCGGAACCCCGCCGGTGTGGGGAAAAATGAAATCCTCGCAAGCGAACGTGTGGAACGGAGCGCCGCGCGGGGCTTCGGGCGAATCGCGCCGTTCGCTCGGCTGCGAGTGAAACGCGATCTTCACCTGCGGGCCTTCGTGCCACGTCTCGAACTTGGGCGATTCGATCTCAAAGAAAATCTCGCCGACGCGCTCCCCCTCGGTCGCCACCTTCTGCCAACGGTAGTGTTCGAGACGTTCGACCGTGAGATCCACCAAGAGGATCGGCGCCGTCGAGGTCTTTTCGTCGCGCGGGTAGAAAGGCGACGTGAAGCGGACCACCAGCTTGATGCCCAGGTCGGGAGCGTACCCGGCATAGGTGATCGAGTTCATCGTGTCGGTCTGCTCGACGAACTCGAAGTGGTCGTAGCGGGCCGTGAAGGGCAGAGCGTAGGTTTTTCCCGTTTTCGAGCGAATCCCGATGGCCAGATCGGCCACAATCTCGTCAAAAGGACCGTAGCGCGGGTACAGAATGCGGTGCTCAACCGGATCGAAGATGATCGCCAGGCGAGAACCCATCGCGGCCACCGTGTCGCCGATCGGTATCATGGCTTTCGTCTCCTTTTCCGGTGCGCCCGTTGTTTCGAGGTCGGGCGTTTTGGTCGAGACGATAGAAGCCCCCCTCGGCTTTGCAATTGTTTTTTGATCTCATTTGCGAGCCACCGGGTTCGGGTTTTTTTCACGCCGAAAAACCCTCTGACAGGATGACAAGATACACTGGATTTCTTCTCGACGCGGATGACAATTCGGCGAATTCTGTTCTCCTGTCCAAGGAACCGTCAAACGCTTGCGGCAGAAAGTGGAAGGCGGCCCGTCGCCCCAACGAAAGAGGCCTCCGGACTTTCGACCCAAAACCAGGAACCATGCGCTGGAAAGGAGTCCACCCCGTCCATCCCGTCCACTTCGTCCATAACGCGTTCCCACGTGAAAAAAGTCTATGGTTGGGAGGGAGATTTCGGCGCGGCGGCGGGGCCAAGCCCGAGCAGCTCTTCGAACGGAGGCGTTGTCCACCCAAGCGAAACGGCGGCGGCGCTCGTGGTCGGCTCCGCCAGCTCGGCCATGTCGCGGCCCCGAAGCGACGCCGAGAGGCGCGGCCAGTTCTCGCGCATCCGGCGGCCCGCCCCGAGAGTGGTTGTGGTATCCACACAGGCAAGCCGGAGATCGTACTGCAATTGCCCGCGCGGCTGAATGGCCACGGCGGCGGCGAGCGACCGAATCGCCGCCGGCTCGAGGCCACACTCGGCCAGGAAACGACGGACCCGCCGAATCGGTTCGACGGCCGGCGTCGGTGCCTTCCCGGGCGCAGCCCAGTACTGCCAGCGGCCGGCGGGCACAAGAACGCAGGCGCGGACGATGCCGTGCCGGCCTCCGCTGGGAAGCCCATAGTAGAGCTGCCGGGCGCGCGGGGTTATCTTCATTGGGTTTTCCAAACGCGAGAGCACCTCGTCGAGCCACGGGCGGTCGCCCGCCGCGACGAGGGCGCGCTGTTGAATGGCAAAACAGGGCATGTCGCCTCGGCCCCAAAATCGCAGCGTCCCGCTCGACGCTTCCATCTCGATCTTCGCGCCTCCTTCGCGCGTCGCCAGTTGTCGAACCAGCACCTTGAGCGGATCGCCCATGCGCTTCAGGGCGACGATCAACGCCCACTGTTCGCGGTCGGTTGCGGGATCGTAACGCAGCAGGCCGACGGCGCGGCGATAGGTCATCACGTCGAGCAAGCGTGAGGCTTCGAGGGCCAGGTCCTCGGGACGCGATTGGACCTCATAGGAGAACGAACGGAGCAAGGTTTGCAGCAACTGCGCGACGCGCGGCGACGACCGGCTGAGCTCGACGAAAACCAATCCGTCCACGTCGTCGCCAATCAGGCGAAGCGGATGGACGGCCGATCGCGGACGGATGATCCAGACGAGCGCCGCCAGCGCGCCCGCCAGCAGCGCCGCCAGAAAACACGCGTAGAAAAACCACGCCCAGCGGCGATGGACAGGGACGGCCCTCCAGTGGTCGGCGGGAGCTCGCTGCGCCATGGTCAGCTCGGGGGATTGGCCGGCTGTTCCGGGGGACGCGGACCCCGGAGCCGGACCTGCGAGGAATAGACGCTGAACACCCCGCGGAGCTCTTCGGCGGCCCGCTCGGGCCCCAGCGGATTGATGTAGAAGCCCGTGCCCCACTCGAAGCCGGCCATGCGGGTCACCCGCGGGAAAATCTCGATGTGCCAGTGATAGTCCATCTCCACGGTAATGTCGCTTGTCGGAAGGTCGAACTCGGCTATGTGGGGCGCCGAGTGGATGATGTAATTGAGCGGCGGATCGTTCAGGCATTTGGCGATCGCATACAAGGTGCGCTGGAGCGCCTGGGCCAGATCGAACACCTGATGCTCGGTCGTCAGCGAGAAGTCGTGGCAGTGCTCCTTGGGAAAGAGCCACGTCTCGAAGGGGAACTTCGAGGCGAACGGCTCGATCGTCACAAAGCTATCGTTCTCGAACACCACGCGCGTGCGGTCGCGCGTCTCCTGGTTGACGATGTCGCAGAACAGGCAGCGCTCTTTGAGGCGATAGTAATTCAGAGCGCAGTGGAGTTCCTCTTTGACCCAGCGCGGCGTGATCGGCAGGGCGATCAGTTGCGAGTGGGGATGTTCGAGCGTGGCCCCGGCGCCCGGACCATAGTTGCGGAAGATCTGGATGTAGCGAAACCGCTTGTCTTTGAAGAGGTCCTGATAGCGCAGGATGTACATGCGCAGGACGTCCTCCATTTTGTCGCGCGAGTAAAAACCCATGTGGGCGTCGTGCTGCGGAGTCTCGACGATCACCTCGTGGGCGCCGATGCCGTTCATGAGGTCGTACATCCCCTCGCCGCGGCGGTCGAGACTGCCCTCGATATGAAGGGCGGCGTATTTGTTCGGGATCGTGCGCACCGACCAGCCGATGGTGTCGGGAGAGGAGCCGTCTTTGCGAAACGCCGTGATCTCGGGCGGCGTGGTGTGTTCGTTGCCGCCGCAAAAAGGACACGACCCGTTCTTGCGCGGCGTGGCAGATTCCCACGCGAAGTCGCTGGGCCGCGCCCCCCGTTCTTCGGCGATAATCACCCAGCCGCTGCTGACCGGGTCTTTGCGCAATGTGGACATTCCAACCGCCTCCCTTTGCATTTCGGTCGCAACCGAACCGAAACCATCCCGTTGACACGAGTTTCCGATAGCACGGCGTCAAAAAGGTTGGCAAGCCCGAAATGTGCCGACGGCTTGCCGGCGTGCCTGTGTGCATCTCACTTGGGGCCTATCCGAAAACCAGGCCCGTGTTTGTCCGTGTCCGTCGGTGCCAGTCCATGTCCCAGGCTTTCGGATAGGCTCTTATGTCTCGATTGAAGAACGTCGGCAAACCGGGGTTGGATCCAGCCGCAAAACGGGAGACTGGCACGCGCCACAATCCTCCCGTCCATCGTTCATCATTCATCGTTCCGCGTTCCGGTCCTACTACGGCGCGATCAGGCAACCCGCAATCGCGCCGACGTTGTCCGATTCGTCTGACTCGGCGATGAAGTCGGGGCGGTCGGGGAAGCACAGGATCATGCACGGGCCGGTTGGGAGGTTCGAGTAGAGCGTCCGCGGATTGGCCGCCAGATCGAGCGCCGCGCCCGCCGCCAGATTCGGCGCGTAGATCGAATTGCACAGGTAGAAGTTCAGGTCGGGGTACATCTGGTTGAACGATCCCCAGAATTCGATCCAGAACGGCCCGCTGTCCTGCGCGCCGACGTTGCGTACCTGGCCGCTCATGGGAATCCCTTGACCGCGATGAAGCGTCGTTGTCGTCACGGCGAAGTTCTCGGTTCGCAGATTCGCCTGTGTCTGCGGTCGAATGGTCAGGATGCGCTTGCCGGCGACGGCGAGGCGATTGTTGCGCGGATTGGCGTCGGCCACAGCGCGCATGCGGTCGGCCACGATGGTGAAAGTGTAAGGCCCGTCGGGCATCGAGTAGAGCGCCGCGCTGCGGTTCACGTCAGATGCCTGTCCCGCCGGAATGTTCCACACGTGGACGCTCTCGGCGATGAATTCGTTGAGCGACAATCCGCCCAGCTTCGATCCCCAGAATTCCAGCCAGAACGGCCCCGAGTCGCTCGTGCCCCGATTTTCAATGCGCGTCGAAATCCGAATCGGCCCGCCGGGCGCGATGGCCGTCGGCGCGCCGGGCGAAAAGTCGCCGCCCGCAACGACCAAATCGGGACCGGCAAGAAGATGAACTTCCGCGTCCCTCAGAGGCGCCGCCGGAGGCTGATTGAAACCAATCCCGTCCACGAAGGCATAATTGTCCCTCTCGTCGGTTTCGTTCACTGCATCGGGCCGATCCACATAGACGCCAGCCATGAACGTGCCCGTTGGGCATTGGTAGAGGGTCAAATCGTAGTAGCCGAGGAAAATGCTCTGTCCGGCCGGCAGATTGGGGACGATCTTCGATTCGCACAGGAAGAAATCGAGCCGGGGAAAAATGCGGTCGGTCGAACCCCAAAACTCAATCCAAAACGGTCCGCTATCCTGCGCGCCCGTGTTGCGCACCCACCCGCCGAATGTGACCGGATAGTAGTTGCGCAGTGGATTCGGCTGAACCTGAAAACCCTCGATCGTCAGGTTCGCGCCCGTGGGCGGGCGAATCGTAAGCAATCGTTTTCCCGGAACGACAAACCGGTTGTCGCTCTCCCATGTTTCAGTGACCTCGTCGGGCCGGTCCACGACATAGACGACCGAATAGGGCCCGTCGGGAATGCTGGCCAGCGGCTTGGTCATATTGAGCGAGAAACTACCTTTCCCTGGAATCGCGCTCAGCCGCACGGAGTCGCAGAGGAACTGGTCGAGCGTGATCCCGCCGGTGCGAGAACCCCAAACCTCGAACCACGCCGCGCTCGAGGAGGTCAAACCCAGGTTCTCCACGAGCGCCGAAACGACCAGAGGATCGCCGGGCTTTATCTGAGTGGGCGCCGCCGGATAGAAGTCGGCCGCCGTAATTCGGAAATTCGGGCGGATGGCCGTCGGGTCGCTGAAAACCCAGAAATCCCCGTCGCTCATGTCATAAGCGGGAATGGCGACGTCGAAAACGCTGACGCGGCACTGGTCGGAGTTTACATGAGGTGCGGGCCACAGATACTCGCCATCGTTAGGCGTTTCGGCCACGAGCAGATTCCACGTCTTCCCGCCATCGGTCGTTTGATGAATCCCCACCCAGTGGCTCGCGCCCGTCGAGGTCCAACGGATGGGAATCGTGTTGCCCCAAAAATAGCTCTCGCCGCCGTTGGGTGACTGCACCTGAAACGTGGGCGGCTGCGAGACGATCCGAAATGGAACATCGCTGGTGTCCGACGAGGCGGGGTCGTCCGCGTCCACGACGCGAATAGAACAATCTTCCGCCGCAAACGCCGGAAGCTGCCATCGCATCGTCCCCATATTGGCAAGGCCCGTGGCCAGTGTCTGAGTCTGGACGCTGTTCGTGCGGTAGGTGAAATAGACATTCACCTTCTGCGTACCCGGCGACGACTCCCAACGGATT
>Ga0315274_10013765_pt1 | contig 11511 bp, 8 predicted proteins | sample YL17G02_20_MG_FD_203700 | JGI IMG/M metagenome (GOLD analysis project Ga0315274, IMG submission 203700) | Sediment microbial communities from Yellowstone Lake, YNP, Wyoming, USA - YL17G02_20 | ecosystem: Environmental > Aquatic > Freshwater > Lake > Sediment | place: USA: Wyoming | collected...
CCGAATTTTGACCTGGAGCAGTTGAAGAGATTTTTGGATGTCTGTGCTGCGGCCGATAAGAAAAGCGTTCCCCTGGGCTTGAGACATGCCGCCTCCAGCGACGGCCTTTTCCACCCCCCTCAATTTCATTTGGATATGGTGAGGCCGGGGATCATGCTCTACGGCTATTACCCCAACGCTCAAACCCAGAAGGAAGACCTTTGGAAGCTAAGACCGGCCCTCAAGCTGTCGGCCAAGGTCGTCTTTATCAACGAATTGATGCCCGGGGAATCGCTCTCTTATCTCCGGGCTTTCACAGCCCCCAAAAAGATGAGGGTGGCCACAATCGGCATCGGATATTCGGACGGCTATGCCCCCCGGCTCGGCGGCAAAGCCGTCGTTTCCATTAAGAATAAGACATTTCCGGTCCTGGCCGCGGTGACGTCCAACCATATCATGGTGGATTTGAACAACGACCCCGAGGTTCAGGTTGGAGACGAGGTGAAGCTCATCGATCCGGATGCAAAATCCGGCTTGACGGCGGATGTGCTGGCGGATTTGGCCGGCATATCGGATTACAAGCTGCTGATCGGGTTGAGCGCCTTTTTGCCCCGGACGTTTTTCAATAAACAATAAGCTGGTTTCATTCTTTTGCCGGTTATTCCCAGGGGACAGACATCGACCATAAAATTGCCGATGAAGTATCGTCGCAAAAGTATCGGTTCGGATTGGCGCTGTACCCGACGCTACCCCTGCTTGAGCACGTCCAGCAGCAGCCTGTTTTTCACCGAGCGCGACTCGCCCACGCTCGTGCAGTAGATTGCCGGCTCGTCCACCACCGGGCACCTGGTCTCGCAGATCCCGCAGCCGATGCAGATGTCCAGGTCGATGACGGGCGCCTTCTGCGTCGCCTTTTTCCCGTCGGGCAAGAACACCTCGGTCTCGATGAGCTTGATGGCCTTGGGAGAGGTCGGGCAGTGCTCCTCGCAGACGATGCAGGGCCGGCCCAGCGTGTAGGGGATGCAACGGTGCTTCTTCACCCAAGCCGAGCCGATCCTGACTTGGGCTTTTTCCTCAATCTTGAGCTCCTTGATGGCTCCGGTCGGGCAGACCTGGGTGCAGAGCGAGCAGTAATATTCGCAGTAGCCGATCCGGGGCACGAGGACGGGCGTCCAGATGCCTTCCGGTCCGGCCTCGTTCAGGGCGGGTTGCAGGCCGTTGGTCGGGCAGGCTTTCATGCACTCGCCGCACTTGACGCACTTGGCGAGGAATTGGGGCTCGGGCAGCGCTCCGGGCGGCCGGATGAGCTTTTCCGAGGCGCGCTTGGCGGCCGCTGAGATGCGGAAGAACGGCACCGTGACCAGGCTGAGCGCCGTCGTCAGGATGAGCTTGCGGCGCGAAAGGTCGACGGGCTTCGACTTCGCCGGTGCCGCTTTTATGGGAAAGCCGATGGCCGCCGTGGGGCAGATAGAGGCGCATGTATAGCAGTAGATACATTCGGCCGGCCGCCAGTCTTCATTGGGATAGGGTGTAGCCTGGGTCTCGCAGTGCAGCGTGCAGAGGTTGCACTTGATACACTTGTCCATGTCGACTTTCAGCTTGACCGCGTTCCACCTGGCCAGCACACCGAGCATGGCTCCGGCCGGGCAGATGTAACGGCACCAGAACCGCTCACGGACCATGTTCAGCAGGACCACGCCCAGAAAGATCAGGCCGATGAAAAGCCCCTGAATAAAGGTCGCGTTGACGGTCAGGTTCTGGATAAACTGGGAGAAGCTGTCGCCGAGCGACGACAGGCCGATTTTATAGAGCGACGCTGTTGCAGCGCCGGCCACGACGGACAAAGCCGGCAGCACGGCCGTGGTGAACGATCGGTAGAGGAAGGAGAGCGGATCCAGGAGGCCGACGAAATCGAGCGTGAACACGCTTCCGACCAGGATGAAGAGCAGAATGACGTATTTCCAGGCCAGGCGGCGGCTTCCCTCGAGCTTGGGCTTGTGCCATTTCGTCTTCTTGAACACGAAGGAGAAGAACTGGTGCACGGCGCCCAGAGGACAGAGCCAGCCGCAGGCGTAACGGCCGAAGATCACCGTGACCGCAATCGTGATGAGCGCCAGAAGAAAGATTTTGAAGAACGTCCGCGAGGCGATGAATGTGGCCAGCCCCAGCAGCGGGTCAAAGTGGAAGAAGGCTTCCACCCCGCCGATATAGTCCATGCCCGAGAAGTGGGTGCCGAACAGGAGGTAAAGGAAGATGCCGAAGAAAACAACCTGAGTGGTGATGCGGAGGACCTGGAAAAGCCGGTATTTCTTAGACCGTTCTTTTTTCAATTTGGAGCTTCTCCAGGTTGATTTCTCCCAAGCCCCGTTTGGCGGCGAGCGGCAGGTAGATAAGCTCCTGCGGTTTGATTTCGTAGAGCGAAGCGCCGAAGGCGTCGATGGCCGCCGGGTCTGTGCTCGCGGCGACAGTCTTGGCCAGCTTCACGTCCGAGGTGCGTCCGCCCTGCGGGCCGTTGCGCATCAGCATGCGGTAGGCGTCGAGCACGGTCAGGCACGGCCTGAAAAAGGCGGCCAGGTCGACCATGCCCTCGTCGAGGCGCTGGTGGAGCTGGTTCCGCGGCCCGCCGATGGCGCCCAGCCAGTTCTTCATGCCCAGGGTCAGCCGGCAGAGGCTGTGGTGCTTGGCGATGGGCACGTTGATGACCTTGTCGGCCTCGAGGTAATCTGAGAACACTTCCCAGTCCTTGAGCCATTCGCCCTTGAGCGGCACCTTCTTCAATTTATTCTCGTTCGGCAGGAGGACCCTTGCACCCCCGGCTTTAGCCGCCTCCTGGATACCCGAGCGGGCGAAGCACCGAGTGGAGGAGTTGGTGGAGTTATCGGTGACGATGACTTCCTTGGCGCCCGCTTCGAGCGACAGCTCGACGAGCGTTTTGACCACCTCCGGGTTGGTGCAGGCGGCCAGCTCGGGCGTGCGGTCCCAGCCGATGTTCGGCTTGATGATGACCTTGTCGCCCCTGGAGACGAAGCGCTTCATGCCGCCGACGGCCGCGATGGCCTCTTTGGTGATCTGGGCGGGCGACTCGCCCGTGATTACGGCCATATGGGGGAAGCCCGTTTGGCCTGCTGTGCCGGCCGGCCGCGCCGCAAGATGTGACGGCAGGTTGGCGAGGACCCCCGCGACGGCCGCATCCCTCAAAAACTCTCTTCTATTCATGATGACTTCCTTTTTTATCCTTTCCCCAGCGATCGAATGTAAGCGATGAGGCCTTCATAGATACCCTGGGCGACCTGTTTCCGGTAGGCGGGGGTGGCCAGCCGCTCCTCCTCCCGGGCGTTGCTCATATGGCTGATCTCGACCAGCACCGAGGGCATCTCGCCCCCGATCAGGACCCAGAAGGGCCCACCCTTCACGCCCAGGTCGTTGACTTGGGAATACTTTTGTCCCAGACATTTTACCAGATTTATCTGAATTTGTTCAGCCAGGGTGCGGGACTCGACGATCTTGTCGTTCTGGAAGATCTTCTTGATGGTCTCCTGCATCTGGCTGATGGTTTTGCTTGAGGTGGCGTTCTCGCGGGCCGCGATCTCGATGACATCGGGGTCAGGACTGAGGTTGAGGAAGAAGGTCTGAACGCCGGAGCGCTTCTTGTTCGGACGAGAATCAACGTGGATGGAGATAAAAAGATCGGCCTTGGCCTGGTTGGCGATGACGGTGCGGTTCTCGAGGGGCACATAGATGTCGGTCTCGCGGATCATGACAACGTTCATTCCTGTCTGGGCGGCGAGGAGGTCTTTTACCTGGAGCGAGACATCGAGGGCGACGTCCTTCTCTCTGAGTCCTTTTTTCCCCAGGCAGCCGGGGTCGGCGCCGCCGTGGCCGGGGTCGATAACGATCATTTTGACTCCGAGGCCGAGCTGCCGGGCCAGGGTGTATCCCTGGGCGGTAGGCTTGGGAGGCTGGGGCTTCTTCTCCCCGGCAGCGGCCTCCTTGGCCTGGGGTTGGAGCGCGGCCGGGCTTTCCTTCGGGTAGATGTCGATGATGACCCGGAACGGGTCGTAGAGATGCCAGACCCGGTAATGGTCGATCCTGGTGAAATCCACGTCGGCCGTCAGGCGGACGGTCCCCTCGTTTTTCTGCACGATCTGGATCTGGCTGAGGAAGTCTGTCCTGGCCAGGATTGTCTTACCGTGGAGGATGGGATTGAGCCGGGCGTTGAGGACGTCGACCTGGACCCTGTCCGGCGAGTGGATCTCCTCCCAGGCGTATTCGCGCAGCTTCCCGACCTCGATCACGATCCGGGTGTGGGTCGAGTGGGTGTAGGAGCGCAAGTCGTACACTTCGACGAGCTGGGAGGAATTTCCGGCCTGGGGGAAGAGACGAGGGCCGGCGAAGAGGGCCGCCGTCCAAAAAATCATTGAAACAACAACAAGCTTCTTCACTGCAAATATCTTATAAGAGGCGCCGGAAGCCGTCAAATCCTAATTGCAGTCTCCCGAATTCGGCGCCAGTCAACTAATATAAATGCATCTATTATTATTTTGATGTCATCCTGCATTATTCATCAATTTTAGTTGTAGAGATGGAATCAATGAATGCTCCACGGGGGATGGCCGGGATGGACGAAGCGACCATAGTGGGACTTCGGGAGCGAGTCCATCCCGGCCTTCCCCCTTGGTGGGCATGGCGATTCCAGCTTTTTTACGCGAGATTTATGAATAATGCAGGCTAAGCGCCGTATTTTTTGAGCTTTCCGGCATGGGCCAGCATCAGAGGCATGGCGTAGATCGATTCGAACCGGCCCAGCAGCCCCCGCGCGCATTCGCGTTCAGTGAAACGCGAGAGTGTATCAGGCAGCGCCGTGGGCGAAACCAGAAGGAATGGATTAGGGTGCCAGGAGTGACCCTTAAGGAGAGCGGGCGTAGAGTGGTCGGAGGTCACGACAAGGACGTCGGGCTTGAGGCCGGTGATCCGGGGGATGAAGGCATCGACCTCCTCGATAGCGGCGACCTTGGCCTCATAGTTGCCGTCCTCGCCCGTTGAGTCGGTTTTTTTGAAGTGGATGTAGAAGAAATCGAATTCGTCGTAATGAATTTCAAGCGCGTCGATCAGCTCGGCCGTTCCCCCGCCCACGTTCATGACGTCCATGCCCAGAAGCCGGGCCAGGCCCTTGTACATGGGGTAATTGGCGATGGCCGAAGGTTTCAGCTTATAGAGCTCGATCATGGAAGGGATGGCGGGGAACTTGGAGAAACCGCGGAGCAGGATGGTGTTTGCGACCGGGACGTCCGCGAGCAGCCGCGTTGCTTCATCCATAAAGGCATTGACGGCACGGGCGGCGCGTCCGGCCTCGGGGACGAGCGCTTTGGCCGGGACCGGCGGTTTATGGTCTTTCTGGGGATCGGCATCGGCCAACCGGTCATCGAGGCCTTCGCCGCTGAATTTCACCACGAACCGGTGCTCCTTGCCGGGATAGAGAGAAACCTTTACGCCGTCGACTTCCTTGAGTCTGTCATTCAGCCGGGCACAAAGCTTCTCGCACTCGCTCGTCGGAATGCGGCCCGCCCGGCGGTCTGTGACCCGGCCGTCTTTCAGCGTGGCGTAGTTGCCGCGGGCGACCAGGTCCTGAGGCCCGACGTCCACTGCCGAGCCCAGCGCCTCGAGGATCCCCCGGCCGAGCTGGTAGCGGAGCGGATCATACCCGAAGAGCCCGAGATGGGCTGGCCCGCTGCCCGGAGTGATACCCCGGAAAACCGGGTCGGTCAGGCCGGCCGTGCCGCGGCGGGCGAGCTCGTCGAGGTTCGGGTGGCGGCTGCGCTCGAGTTCGGTCTGGCCGTCAACCGGAAGGCCGCCTATGCCGTCCATGACGAACAAAACGATTTTCGAGGGCGTCGATACGGATAATTCCCTGGCCAGCGTTTCCCAATGCATGGCACTACTATAGGGAATTATCCGGGAGGCGTCAACCGGAGGGGAGAATTGCCGGGCGCCGACGAGCGGCATGCCGGTGGATTATTTTCTCTCCGGCGTTTATTCTGCGGACCGGATGTCCCGACGCTTAAACACCCGTTGCCCCCGGCTGTCGGCAAGATTTGATTCGGAAACGGGGAGTGTGCTAATATTTCACTATAATAATCTTTCCGAGTTGGTTCTGGGTCATACGGTAAGGTGGAGAATCATACGCGAATGATATCCGGAATGTACGCGCCGGGCGGCTTTCCCCCCGGCGCAGATCATTAAGTGAATGAGGATGAAACTCATTTGAGCGTTTCGCTTGTTCCGAGAAAGATCAGTCTCAAGCTCCTGCTGGTCCAAGCACCGGCCATCGTCTTCCTCGGCTTGGTCATCATCGTCTTAGGGCCGCAGGGACACAAACGGCAGGCTATCAAAGCCTTGGCGGATAAAACAGGGAGTATCGGCCGGATGATCTCCTACACCCTCGGCCCGGCCGTCTATTCCGGGAATACGCCGGCCATCCGGGAAATCCTGTCGAACGCCCAAAACAACAGGGACCTCGCCTTTCTCATCGTGGCCGACAGCCGGGGGGAAACCGTGGCCTCCTGGAACATAGAAGCCGCCGAAGGCCATCATTATCTCGAGGCAGGCAACGGCATCCTCTCCGCCGACGGCAAGATCTATAGCATGTCCTTCCCGGTCTCTTACCGGGACCAGCAGGTGGGGCGTCTCTATCTGGCCCTTTCCTTCGACGAAGAGCTCCGGGATATCGCCGCCATCTGGAAAAAGCTGATCCTGGCCGGCATCGCGATCTTTGGCCTGGGCGCGGCGGTGGTTTTCCTGATGGGAAACCTGATCACCCGGCCTCTTCGCCGCTTGACTGACACCGCGGACCGGATCGCGCGCGGGGACTTGACCCTCCGTGCGTCCGTCATCAGCGAGGACGAGGTCGGAAAGCTGGGCCGCGCTTTCAATACCGTGGTCCAGAATATGGAGCGGGTCCGTCTGACTCTGGAAAAGAGGGTCGATGAACGGACGAAAGAACTCCAGGCTGAGATCGGGGAACGGAAAAGAGCCGAAGCGGCCCTTTTTGAAAGCGAGAAACTTTTCCGGAGCATGGTCGAGAGCCTCGGCGAGGGGGTGGGAATCTTCGATCCCCAGGAGCAGATCCTGTTTGCCAACCCCGCGGCTCATGCGATCTTTCGCGTCCCGGATGGAAGCCTCCACGGCAGCAACATGAGAGAATACACCCGTACTGAACAGTATACGGCGATTCTCGAAGAGACCCAAAAGCGAAGTAAAGGAGAAACGGGCAAGTACGAGATAGAGATCCTTCGGCCCGACGGAAGCGTGGCCATCCTGCTCGTAACAGCCATCCCCCGGTTCGGGTCCGACAACGCGTTTTCCGGGTCGTTGGCCGTCTTTTCCGATATCACGGAGCGGAAGAAGGACGAAGAGGCCATAAAAGATGCTAATGAGAAGCTCAACCTGACCGTCCGCCAGCTTGAGAGGCGGACGACGGAGATGCGGCTCCTCAGCGAACTCTACGACCAGTTCCAAACCTGCGAGAACGAGAAGGAAATCTTCGATTTTACCAGCCAGTATGCAAAGAAGCTTTTTCCCGAGGAGTCGGGGGTCTTGTATATTTTAAATGAGTCTCGCAACGTCCTTGAAATCGCCGTCTCCTGGGGCGCTTCCCCTCCCAAGAACGAGGCCCTCGTCTCCGAGGATTGCTGGGCGCTGCGCCGCGGCAAACCGTACCTTCTCGATGGCGTAGGCACCGGCCTGATATGTTCCCACGTGGAAAACAGCGGCCAAAGCCGCGCCCCCTATATTTGTATCCCCATAAAGGCGAAGGCCCAGGCGTTGGGCCTTCTTCACCTTCGAGGGGACGAGCGGTTCTGGGGGGTAGAGCCTTCCATCGTTTCCGATGAAGGGCGGTTCTCCGCGGGCAGGGTCAGACAACCGGCTGAGAGCTTCGCCGAGCGGATTTCCCTGGCCCTGATTTACCTGCAGCTGAGCGAGAAGCTCCGCCAGCAAACCTTAAGGGACCCTCTGACCGGGCTTTTCAACCGGCGTTTTCTGGAAGAGTCCCTGGAGAAGGATATTGCGCGCGGCGCTCGCCAGGGTTACCCGACAGGCGTCATTATGCTCGACATCGATTTCTTCAAGCATTTCAACGACAACTACGGGCACGAAGCCGGGGATCTGATGTTGAAAGCGTTGGCCTCGTCGCTGCTGTCCTGCGTGAGGCGGGAAGATGTGGTCTGCCGCTACGGCGGAGAAGAGTTCACGATTGTCCTGCCGGGCTCTCCTCGGGATGTCGTCCGGCGGCGGGCCGTGATGCTGCAGGAAAGAGTCCAATCCCACAAGCTCGAATACCTGGGCCAAGCCCTCGGCCCCATCACAGTATCCCAAGGCATTGCCGTCTGCCCGGACGACGGGGCGACCGGGCCTCTAGTGCTCCAGGCCGCTGATCGGGCCCTGCTGCGGGCCAAGAAGTCCGGCCGGAACCAGATCGTCGTCGCCTGGGAATAAACCGAGCCTTTTGGCCCGGGCCGGGTGCTCCTGAATGCGGCCGGCGATACGATTTACATCCAGGAAAGAGACGCCGAAGGAAACGTCGTCATTCTGAAATACAAGATCATCGGCTAGGGAAGCCAGTCGTCTTTTATCCGCATCACAGAATTGACATCGTCTACGAGTGGCCGTATAGTTTTTCCGTTATGGGCAGCGCAGTGGCCGAGCCGGAAGGGGAGATCAAGTGCGCGGCCCCAAAATGAATTTTCTTTCTATAAAGAGGGTTTCCATGATTCATCGCTGGATGCGGAATTCTTGTTTGTCATTCTTCATGGCGCTTGTCTTATTGGACGCGGCTTTTGCGCAAGAAATGGCGGCGCTTCCCGATGAGCGGGTGAAGGAACGGCTCAGCTTTGTGCAGAATGCGTTATATTCGGCCCAGCCCGGAGCCAAGGTTTGGTGGTACGGCTGGATATCCGCCTATTCTGCGGGGACGATTGTGCAGTGGAGTCTGGCCAAGGCTCATTGGAATGATACCAAGTGGGACAAAAGCTCCCCCGTCCCGCATAAAGTCCGCGACAGAGGTTTTGCCGAGGACATGCTCGTCGGGGGCGCGACTACAGCCCTTGGAGTCGGCGGCTTGTTGATTGACCCCTTTGTTCCGGCTTATGGCCCGAACAAACTGCGGCTCATGCCGGAGGGCACGCCGGAGGAGCGCCGGACAAAGCTCCTTAAGGCCGAGGAACTCCTTCGCCAATGCGCCCAACGGGAGAAGGACGGAAGAGGCTGGACGACCCATCTGCTGAACATCGGCGTCAATGTCGCCGCCGGGCTTATGACCGCAGCCGCTTTCCACAGGCCATGGACCGACGGGCTCATAACCTTCGCGGCCGGCGAAGCCGTCTCGCTCCTGAACATATACACGCAACCGCGTCGGGCGATTCGCGATTTGAGGAATTATGAGATAAGGTACCTGGGAAGACAAGGCGCGTATATCCGGGAGCCATCGGTCCGTAAATGGTTTTTCAGCGTCTACCCGGGCGGCTTCAGCGCGGGGATGCGGTTTTGATATGGGTGAGGAGGCGGTTTTTTGCCTTCGCTGATCCAGCCTGCACGATTCATAAATTTTAAGTAGGAGAGACGGAATCAATGAATGCTTCAAGGGGGAAGGCCGGGATGGACGAAACGACCATGTCGGGACTTCGGGAGCGAGTCCATTCCGGCCGTCCCCCATATGCCGTCCTGTTAATGAATAATGCAGGCAAGACCGTCAGGCGTTATTCTTGACTCAAGTTCCGCGCTTCGGAGGTAATGGTCTCAAACGCCTCTTCCACTTCGGCCTGATGGGTGCGGAAGCTGAGGATGCAGGCGCGGAGCATGAACCTCCCGCCGAGCGTTGTTGACGAGATGAAAAGTTTCCGGCTCCGGTTGATGTTTTTCAGCAGCCGGCGGTTGAATTCATCCGTATCTCCGGACTCGGGGAGATAGCGATAGGCCACGACCGAGAGGTCGGGCGCTGAAACGCATTCGAAACCCGGTTCCTCCAGGAACCGGTTGAAGAGCCATCCGGCCAGGCGCAATTTTTCTTCAAGGTTTTCGCGAAAGGCCCGCACCCCATACAATTTCAGGGGCAGCCAGACTCGAAGCCCCCGGTAGGCTCGGGAGAGCTCGGGCGAGTATTCGGCCGGGCTCACCTCGCCCTCGGGCGTTTCGTGGTCCTGCAGATATTCCGCGGACATCATGTGAGAGCGCCGCAGCAACTCGCCGTCTTTGACCAGGAGACTTCCTGAGCCGTACGGGAGGAACAACCCCTTGTGGGGGTCGAGAACGACCGAGTCGGAAAGCTCGATCCCTTCAAGCCGCTGCTTCCCTTCCTCGCACAAATTGAAAAACCCGCCGTAGGCCGCGTCGATGTGATACCAGAGGCCGTTCCGTTTGGCCACACCAGCGAGCTCAACGAGCGGGTCGACGGCGCCGGTGTTGGTGGTCCCGGCATTCGCCACAAGGAGGAACGGCTGCATCCCGTTTCGCCGATCGTTTTGAACCGCTTTCTCGAAAAAATCCGGCACGGCCCGATATTTCTCGTCCACATCCAGCAGCCTGACATTGCGTTCCGGGATGCCGGCCAGGGAGGCGACTTTCATCACGCAGTGATGCGTTTGGTTGGAGGCGTAAATCGTGCCCCGGCTCAGATCGTCGCCCAGAATGTGCTTGCGCGCCGCGACCACGGCGCTGAAATTGGCCAACGAACCGCCGCTCGTAAGGATACCGCGCGCCGAGGCCGGATACCCCATCCATTGCGCGAACCAATCCAGCACGTTCGCCTCCAGACGCACGGCGGCCGGCGAGGCGAACCAGGCTCCGGTGAAACGATTGGTGGCCGAGCCGAGAAAATCGGCGACGGCCGCTGGATAGAGCCCTCCGCCCGGGATGTAGGCGATGTAGGTGGGGTGGGCGGAGTTGATGGACGCGGGGATGACCTTGTTCATGAGGAAATCGAGGAGCGTTCCGAAGTCCGCGCCGTTCTCGGGCGGCGGTTCGCGCAGCGACCGGGCGAGCTCCTCGCTCCCCTCCAGTCCGGAGCGAGGAGCGTCGGGTAGGGCCGCGATATGCTCCACGACAGCCCTCACCGCTTCCTCGCCCATCTTGCGCATGGCCTCGGGGCTCAATTCCAGGTTGATCGGGTTTTTCATGGCGGTCCTCCCGCGCGATGGTCGCTTGAAGCGCATAATAACCATATTTGACATGGCCGCAAAATTCAAGGCCTCATTCGATGGGATGGGCAGTCCCCGCCCGTTTCTCTAGCCTGTATTGGTCATTAATCGGGTTCCATATGGGGGGCGGCCGGAATGGACTCGCTCCCGAAGTCCCGACATGGTCGCTTCATCCATCCCGGCCGCCCCCCTACAGAACATGGCGATTCATGCCATTAAGCCGGTCCTGATCTTTTTTGAACGCGGTGTTGCGGGTATACGTATCATAGAGGAGGAGCCGCATTGAAATTCAAGGAGGACCTATGATGAAAAGAACAAAAAGCGTGATCTTCACTACCGTTCT
>Ga0315274_10013769_pt1 | contig 11509 bp, 6 predicted proteins | sample YL17G02_20_MG_FD_203700 | JGI IMG/M metagenome (GOLD analysis project Ga0315274, IMG submission 203700) | Sediment microbial communities from Yellowstone Lake, YNP, Wyoming, USA - YL17G02_20 | ecosystem: Environmental > Aquatic > Freshwater > Lake > Sediment | place: USA: Wyoming | collected...
GGACAAGAGCGCACGACCCAGATCGGCTGCAAGCGGTCTCTTGTGGAGAACGTCAGCTTGGATTCGGAGCGCTCGCGTGGCGCTCCCTCCCCATTTCAGATTCAGAAAAGCCGTTTGGAGGGCCGTGTGGGATTCTCACCCGCCGGAGGCGGGCAGAACCCACGACTCCCGGATCAAAAATCCGTCTTCTGTTCGGCCCACACTCGGCCTGGTTCGCCGAATCTGCGGGGAAGGTAGAGCGCGCTCTGCGAGGACGAGTCCTCCGGTCCTGCCCGCGCGACATCTGACGGCGGGATTGTGTCTTGACTGGAGGCAGTGTGCAAATGTTGACGGTAAGAAGGGCCATAGTGATAATGGCTGTATGGAAGGCAACCGCACGCCTCACAGGACGAGATTCCATCTGCGGCCCACGACCCAGCTCGGCTGGTGGGCGGTACGCCTGGCGGTCGCGTTCGCGGCGCTCTTCGTGGTGGGCATGAGTCTCGCCGGCGCTGGTCAGGAGATTGGAGGAGAGGGAGCCTTCGATAACCTGTGGCTGACGGTGCCGCTGACAGGTGTGGGCCTGACGGCGGTACTCGTAGGAGTACTTGCAGGAGTAACCGCAGCTTTCGCCATCGTCCGTCGCGGCGAACGATCGGTCCTTGTGTTTCTTCCCCTGATCGTCGGTCTTCTCGTCGCGCTCTTCTTGCTGGGTGAGATCGTCAGCCCCCACTAGGTGCGTCGGGCGGACGGTCGCCGGCACCCACTCGTCGCTCTAGCGGGGAAAGCTGGGGTGGGCCTTCACCTTCTCGATCTGGTTGGCGTGATCGCGGCTGTGCACGTAGACGAACGCCGCCCACTCCTTGCAGTTCAGGTCGCCGAAAAACGGGTGACGCGGCGTCGCCTCCGCTGCTGGGCCGTCGGGAATGGCGGCCACCGCCGCCCGCACCTCATCGTAAGACTCCGCAACGCCGTTGCGTAGCTCTGCCAGGGTCTTTCCCGCATCTTCAAGGGCCGGTGGGGCATCCATGTCCGGATGTGCCTCCTTGCCTGTAGCCAGCGCTTTGATGATCCGGCCGGTGCTGCGCATAGCGGCGTCGACGTGGCGGAGCACGTCTGCCACCGACCACTCATCAGGCGAAGGACGAAAACGGGCCTGCGACTCGCTCACCCCCACCAGCGATTGCTCTATCCCGCCCGCCGCGCGCTCGACAAGCGCCAGCAGATCGGACGTCGACTTCGACGCCTGGTGCTTCAGATAGCTGACCACCTGCTGCCTGGCGTCCTCCGGCAACGCCACCAATTTCCCCTGATGGTCCTGCATACTGTGCTCGCTTTCCATTTACCCTCCTTCCCTGAGAGAGACGCTCCGCCTAGAGTATAAGCCCTCGTCCAACAATCTCAAAAGGGGGGGTCGACGTCGTCACGCCGCTGAGGGTAAGCCCATAGAAGGTGATTCGGAAGCTGCGCGACGGAGCATGATTGCGGTTACACCCGGACTCAGGTTCGGTCTCGCTATCTCACGGCGATGCTTGCGTGGACGTGCTGGCCAAACGTGAGAGGCATGCCCCGGTCGGCGGCGGCGGCTTGGAGGGCCGTGTGGGATTCAAACCCACGACTCCCGGATTAAAAGTCCGCTTTCCGTTCGGCCCACACCCGGCGTTGCTCGCCGAATCTGAGGGGAAGGTCAGATGGCGCTCTGCGGGGACGAATCCTGCGGTCTTGCCCGCGTGACATCTGACGACGGGATTGTACGGCGTGGTGGACTGTGCGGCAAGGGATGCCCGCTAGCGGAGCCAGCGCCTTCTTGCATACCAGCCACCCGCTGTCAGCAGTAGCGCGGCACCAACAGCCAGTCCCGCAAGGGTTGCGGCGCTGAAGAACGGCAAGGCGGGAGCGCTGGTAGCAGCGCCACGCTCAAGCTGCGCGTACTCCGCCACGCCGCCGACAGGACCTGCTGACGCCTCGCAGGCATCGCCGACGCCGTTCGCGTTGGTGTCCTTCTGGTCGGGGTTGAAGACTAGCGGACAGTTGTCTGGGCCAGCGATAATCGGCCCGCTGCCGTCGGGGTCGTTAGGCCCGTCAGAGACGCCATCGCCGTCGGTGTCTGCCGAGCAGGGACCGGTGCCACTTAGCCTGTACTCGGCGATGTTCGTGAGGCCATCCCCATCAGCATCGACGTCAGCGTCATTCACTAGCGGATTGAGGCACACGTGGGCTGTTTCGAACACGTCAGACATGCCGTCCCCGTCGGAGTCGGTCTGGATTTCGAGAGTGCGGCCAGAGGTTCCTGTGTAGACGGAAACGTAAGAATCAACGGCGTCCAGCTCTATCGAAGCCTGCGCCTGGGCCTGGCTGTGGTAGTGAGTGTCAATGGCTTCGCCGGCTAGGGTGTACGCTCCCGTGGAGGTGCCCACAACCTGAACCTGAAGGGGCTTGGACGCGGCCATGACGGACACGAACTCCGGTTCGGCATCCGGGCCGCTGTAGAACGCCCCCGGAATTTCGTTCACAAGCTGGTGGGTTACCGGGTCGACGCCGGTATGTCTGCCCTCGTTGTCAGTGACGTAGAGGTCGCCGGGGCTGAGTAACCGGAAGACACTCCTCGTGACGCCTGGACGCTGCTTCAGGACAACAACGTCGCTGTCAAAGTACAGGTCATCGGGCGGAACAGCAGCTAGTATCGCTGCCCCTACCACGATACCCCACGGACCCTTCCACTCCAATACGGCGTTCAGCGCGCTGAAGTTGGAGTCTAGGTCGATTCCCTGTGTCTGGTAGGCGCGCCAGACGAGCTCGCTGCAGTAGAATGAGCCCTCGGTTTCCTTATCCGGGTAGTTGTAGTTGTAAGGCTTCCCTGCCTGCTGCATAGCATATGTGGAGGCGGCCCGTCTCTGAACCTCAGTAGCAACGGGGCTTAGGATGGCCCAGTCCTCCGCTTTCCAGAAGCCGGTGTCGTCTTCCAGGCGGCGAGTGGTCACCCCCGGATATGGGGATGATAGACCAGTCGGGTAGGACTCTGTCACCACCCCATCCCCCACGTAGATGCCGGCGTGCGTCCAGTAGCCGCCGAATAGAGCGCCTAGGGCGCCTGAAAACCATCCATCATCGTGAATAACGATGATGTCACCTTGCCACATGTCGCAGGGGTTGAGCGCGTTGTTAGGCGAGGGATTGCACGAGGGACGGGCGCATGGGTCGGTTCCGTATTCGTACTCCTCTAGGTTGGTGAGTCCGCCCCCGTCGGAGTCGACGTCTCCGTCAGGAACGAGGGGGTTCAGGCAGCCATGAAGCTGCTCGTAGGCATCCGGCATACCATCCGCGTCGGTGTCGACCGCGCCTTGCCCGTGGTCGTTTCGCCCCCAGCAGGCCGGCGTGCCGTCCATCTTCAGCCCGCAGGTGTGTTCCCGGCCTGCACTGACCTGGGTAAAGGTGCCGGCGGGGGGCGTCGCCTCCCCGTAGTCGTTCTTATCCCAGCAGGCCAGGGTGCCATTCGTCCTCACCCCGCAGGTGTGCTCTGCGCCCGCACTGACCTGGGTAAAGGTCCCGGCGGGGGGCGTCGCGTACCCGTCGTAGTAGTTCCGCCCCCAGCAGGCCAGCGTGCCGTCCGTCTTCAGCCCGCAGGTATGATATTGGCCGGCGCTGACCTGGGTAAAGGTACCAGCGGGGGGCGTGGACGCCCCGTAGGGGTTCCCCCCCCAGCAGGCCACGGTGCCGTCTACCCTCACCCCGCAGGTGCGAAAGACGGCCGCGCTGACCTGGGTGAAGCTTCCGTCGGGTGGGGTGGCCCCCCCTTCGTAGTTTTCCCCCCAGCAGGCCACGGTGCCGTCCGTCCTCACCCCGCAGTTGTGCGTGCCACCCGCGCTGACCTGAGTAAAGGTGCCACCGAGTGGCGTGGCCCGCCCCCAGTAGTTTTCCCCCCAGCAGGCCAGGGTGCCGTCCGTCCTCACCGCGCAGTTGTGATAAGTGCCCGCGCTGACCTGGGTGAACGTGCCCGTCGGTGGTGTCGCCTGCCCGTAGGCGTTGCTCCCCCAGCAGGCCAGGGTGCCGTCCGTCCTCACCGCGCAGTTGTGCTCGCCGCCCGCGCTGACCTGGCTGAAAGCTCCGGCGGGCTCGGCCTGGACTCCAGGCCCGTTGCGCGCCAAAGACAGCGAGACTGCGACCGCAAACACAACGAGCTTCAGCTTCATGACCGCGTCTTCCATGGGTACGGTATGGCACGACGCCGGGTTTGTGTCGGCCAAGCGGCAACGAAACGCATCGCGCAACCTCCCTGTTGGCGGGGCTCAATCAGCGGGGATAATCAGTGGCGAGCTGTCAATGGGTTGATAATAACACTCCGTGGGCGGTTGTCAACGTTCGTTATGGGAGCTGGACTGGCGGCCCATAGCGACTCGCTGAAAGCTCTATGGGTCGGATTGTGGCCTCTTGGGGCGAATTCGAGGCCAATCGACCGCGTATAATTGCGGTTATGTGGAGTCTCAGGTTCGGGACTTGACGGCTCCAAGTGGGGGGTCGTCGGTCATGTCCAACATCTATGGATGTGTTACCTTGCCCCGTTCAGGGCGTACTTTGAGACAACCCCCCGCTCGGCGCACGCGCGCTTAACGATGGCGACGAAGAGCGCGCCCCTAGACTTCCGTATCTTGCCTTCATGCACGGCTCGCTTCACAAGACTCAACGCTTCGAAGATGATGTCCTTCGGTACGGTCGACGCTAGACGGCGGTAGTATCCCTCGCTCTCCATGTCTCCGAGAGTCGATAGCATCTCGTCTAACAGATAACCCTGCTCGTCCTCCGATGGCGCTCTGTTCTTTAGCAGGGGCGTTTCTACAACGTCATTTAGTCTTTCTTCTTTTCGTATTGTTTCGGGTGACATTCTTGTCACCGGAGGGGTGTCATTATTGTCACCCCTCGCGAAGCTGTCCTCGTACCGCTTTGCCTCCTCCTCGCTCACGTCCTCGATGTAGAGGATGTTGGTGTGGCCCGGCCGCCCCTCTTTGGTCAAGAGGCCGGCCGCCATTAGCTCATCGATGTGGCGCTGGATGGTCCGGTCGCTCACCGAGCGGATGGCCGCAAGGTGGTCTACGGACGGGTAGGCGAAGCCCTTGCGAAGCCCCTGGCCGTCCTGCCAGTCAAAGCTGTCGATGACTTGGAAGGTTATCTTTGCGCTGTCTGATACGTGGGAGTAGCCGAACAAGAGGACGTTCGAGGTGATGACGAAGTGCTTCTTTAGCCGGTTCCTCCGGCGAAACGTGACGTTGTCCATAGATGATGCTGCCCACACGGATGGTCGACACCTCCAGGCGGGCACGCCGATAATTGATTACCTTGATTATCACTATAGTGCGCCCTGGACTGCTTGTCAACAGGGAGCTTGAGCGGCCGCGCTACGCGTCGCTTTCGTAAAGTTGGGCGAGCTGCTGGTTGTTGGTGAGGTTAAGGACTTTGTCGCGTATGTCCTCCCTGTTGAGGTCGAGGCGCAGTAGTTTATCCCCCGGCCTGGTGATGAGCTGGATCCGGCCAAATCTGTCCCCGTGTCGCTGAGCGAAGTTGGCTAGGCCTTTGGCCTTCGGGATAGCGTCGTCCTGCTTCAACCAGTGGGGCTCGAGGATATCTACCACTATATCCTCGCCCTGACGACGGAATACTAGAAAATCCGGATACATTGCACGTTCTTCGCTTCCATAACTATAGGGAACGGTGAAAGCCCAGGCCTTACGTGGTGGGTTGCGAAACCAGCCTAAGACGTCGACGTTCTCGAGTTCCGCACCAACAACGCTACTCTCCCAATCATTTAGCTTGCAGGCGAAAAGACCTTCGGCGGCGACGTACAAGTGGCGAGAAAATATGCAGTCACCCCTGCTTGCTTCGTAGACTTTGGGTAGCTCAAGCTCTTCCGGTTCCGGAGTCGCAGCTTGACGTCGGAGCTTGCGGTACGCTTCGCGTCGGGCTTCCGGAAGATGGGAGATGGCAGGCCGATGCTTCTCCATGTGCTCCTGGAAAACGGTCAGGGCACTATCCTCAAGGCTTTTCAGCGTCTTGTCGTCGTCTAGCAGTGTGGCTAGTTCGAGCTTGGCCTGAGGCGGCCCAACCGACCCTTCGGCGACCCGCGCCTTCAAGTAAGCCGCGTGCAGGCCCTCTCCGAGCTTGCGTCCGCACTGCGCGTAGAGGTCCTCGATATTCTGGCTAACAGCGGCCACGGCCTCGAGAGTCTCTTCGGGGATGGCCCCCACGCCGTACCGCATCCTAACGGCTCGTACGTCGATCTCGGCTCGCTCTTTCACGGTCTGCTTAAAGCCGGCCGTCTTTTCCAGGCGCCTGCGCTCGCTGTGAAGGGTCGAGACGATTAGCGCCCGAAAGGTCTCAAATGCCTTGGCGTCGAGCCTGTCGTAGGCGAGGGCCCGCCCGAGGCGGATCAGCCGCCGAACGTTCGACGCCTTCCCAATGTGCTCAATGGTGTAAGTCGGGAGAGTCTCGGCGAGATCGAACAGGTCAGCCTTCTCGGGGTCGCGAGTGAACTCCACGAGGTCCTCGCCTTCCACGATGTCGGGTGGGGCAGCCACGCCGGTGTCGGGCTTTGTAAGGTAGTCGATGACCGTGTTCAGCGCCCTCCTGTCGTAGTGCGGAAGGTAGAGAGCGACACTGTTAAGGAAATCGTTGGCGTGGACGGTGCGGGCGAGCGGGGTGCGGACTAGACGGCCCACGAGTTGGGCGACGCGAGTATAGTCGAGCGCCCGACGGAAGGACATGATCACCTCGGCTCGTGGGCAGTCCCAGCCAGTGTTTAGGCTCAGTTTGAAGAAGACGACACGCAGGTTCTCGTCTTCCTGTATGTCCGCGGGGGAAACGTAACGCAGGGCGCGCTCGGCGACGGGAATGGTGTAGCCCTCCTGGAATGAGTGAGCGATCTCGCTGTCGCTCAACGGGCCAATCACGTCTTCGAGGATGGCTACCGCTTCGTGAAGGTCGGTCCTCGTGACGCGGCCGTCGCCCGTATCCTCGACCTGTACGACGAGAACGGGATCAACGACTGGCTCGGTTTCAGTCTTGCAGTACGCGGCCCACTGCTCGCGGTAACGCAGCAGCTTCTCAGCGGATGCCCGCAGAAGAGTCCAGTCAGACGGCTGCTCCTTGGTGGGGTGGTACAGAACGATGGTCTCCTTAAGCAGGCCGGAGGCGCGCACTTCCTCGGGGTTGACCATCTCTGGGCGCTGTGTGCGTGAGGTGTCTCTTAGGAGCTCGACGAAGCGGTCAGGCGTCGCGCTGATCCCTAGAATAAGGGGGATGGGCGGAATCTCACCAGCTGAGCCCTTGATAAACTTCTGCGCTATGGTCGCGGCCTGCTCGGCTTCGCGGGCACCAAGCATTCCCTTGTGCGCCTCGTCCAAGATGAGCCAGAAGCTCCCCGGTATGGCCTCAACCGTGTTGGAGACCGTCTGCCAGATCGTGAACTGGCGCTCATCGCCAGGCGTCACTAGGTGGCTTCCACGCCCGAGTTTTTGGATGTTGAGGAAGTAGACCTTCCCAGGCGAGAGGCGCTCCTGGTCGAAGGCAGAATCGATGGTCACCAGATCATCGGCACCAAACCTGCCTGACGCGGCGAGGATCTTGCGCCGCGACTGTTCATTCAAATCGGGCTGGTCACTCAGCCAGAGGAAGAGAGCCTCGTCATCGGGGGCGTAATCCTCGTCGCCTTGGACAATGCGCTCCATCAACGCGGTGGCGATGATCGTCTTCCCGGAGCCCGTGGGCGACGCGAGGACAACCGCCTGCTCGTAGCCGTGTTCGGCCTCTCGCATGGCCGCGCGGGCTTTTGTGTGGAGGCGGTCAGTGGTGTTGAGCTGAAAGTCCTTGAGGGGGAGCTTCATAGTCGCCCCTGCCGGCGATAGTGCTGGAGGAAGTCGCGATACAGCATGACGGTCTGGCGGTCGGCGCCGACGCGCTCAGCCATCTCCGCGTAAGCTTCCTCGCTGTCCGTAACGAAGAAGATGTGTGTAATCCCATCGTGCCTCGCCAGAGCGTCCTCGAAATCCCGGAAGGCGTCCTCGCGGAACAGCACGGCGTAGCCGCAGTCGGGAAGGATCACAAAATCCTTGACCTTGCTGGCGGGCCTCGACCCTCGCGCGCCAGCCGCGAGCCACAAGAGAGGGTGAATGGAGTGGAAGGCTTGTCCCAACTCAATCTCATCGGGTTCAACATAGTCGAGGCGGAAAAACTCAACGTTTTCTTCAAAGCCGTCGGCGTAGGATTGTCCGTCAAGGTAGGAACCAGCGAGGGGCCGGCCATCCGACCGAACACCCGTGATAGCTGCCTGACAGCGCGGCTTCATTACAGCCTCGAAGATGCCATGCCGCTCGTACTCAGGAGTACCTCGGTAATGGCCCTTTCTGCGAAGCTCCTGTCGCGTCTCGGGATCGACCTCGTTGTTTGTGACGAGTATACAGCGGCGGCGTCCGCCGTCCTCGCGATTCAGGAGGCAGGTGGCGTGCAGCGTGGTGCCGGAGCCAGCGAAAAAGTCGACGATAAGGGCGTCGGGCTTGTCGGCCACCAAAGCCGCCAGCGTGTCGCGGACAACATAGAGGGACTTAGGAAATGGGAACTTACGACCTTCGGTGAGGAAAGCGCGGAGGAGGTCGGTGCCATAGGCTCCGGCGTCGTGGGTCGTGCGGTGCCAGACTGTCTTTATCCGGCGCGCCTTCGGGGCTGTGTAGCGGACATCCACGACGTTGCGCGTTTGGTCGTGCGAGACAACCTGTAGGACCCCAGACGCGATCTGCTGCTGGGCCGTACGGGCTAAGTACGAGATGCCCCAGGTACGACGGCTGGGGTCGTAGTGGCCGAGCGAGACGTAGCCCTTCGAGATAAGCGTCTTGAGTGTCTTGGCGCCTAACCCCCAGTTGCCAAGGGAGCCATCCTTGCGAATGGGCCAGGCAGGCGTCAAACCATTGATCTTCGTGTCCAGGTCTGGCTGCTTGTCGAGCGGAAGCAGCGGTTCACCGACGTCAAGCACCGCCCGTCGGTCCTCGTCGAGCAGGACGGGGTAGAACATTCTCTTCCTATCCTGACGGCGGGCGTTTGTGCCGGAACGAAGTAGACCTTTCCAGCGTGGTTTGCTGTCGCCAGCCTCATCCTCCTCTCGCGTGAGTGGGCTCAGGAGATCATCCCCTATGCTCGTCACTGCGGCGGCACCAAGGAAACAAAAAAGGGCATACTCCTCGACGCGCGAAAAGCGCTCTTGCGTCACGCCTTTGGGGTTAGTGACGATAGAGATCGTCTGTCGGTAGGCGTCGGGGAAAAGGCTTTCCAGAAGAACGCCGAGGTGGTGAACCTCGTGCTCATCGATTGTGACGACGAGGACAGAGTCGCGCTTAAGAAGGCGGCGGGCTAGGCGCAGCCGCTTTTCCATGAAGGAAAGCCATTTCGAGTGGCGGTAGGCGTCGCTGGCGTCAACAAAGCGGTTGTTGTACGTCCAGTCACGCGCGCCGGTGTTGTAAGGGGGATCGATGTAGATGCAATCGACCTGCCCCTCGAACGCGAACGTGAGTAGCTGAAGCGCGTGGAAGTTCTCACCGTCAATGGCAGCGTGGTGGGGGCGGTCGATGCTGCGTCTGATCGACTCGAGAGGTGTTAGGCCTAGATAGGCGGGGTCGCCGAAGCGCCGGATCACAAGCAGATCAGAGAGCTCGACGTCCTTCTCCATGCCCGTCTTGAGTGACAGGATAGTTGCCCGCTCACCGTCAAGGGAAACCACTCGATGGTCCTCATCATCGTCTGCCTGCTCGCGCAGCCGGACGTGATGTCCGACGCGCAGCCCGTGGGTGTCGGCAACGGTGACCATCTCGGGGAGGTGGCGCTCGTAGACAAGCCCGAAGCGTGTGTGGTTCTTCAGGGCAGCGACCTCAGCTTCAAGCTGGGCCCTGAGCTCGCTATTGGCAACCCCCGCAAGAAGCTGATCTAGGTGCGCCATTTGTGACTCTCCCCGTCCGTCCTCAACCCGGTGGGCGCAATCGACCCGCCCCGATGGGCAACATGGAACGGATCGCGGCGTCGATTATAGCGCAGCTCAGCCTGCGGGGGAAGGTCGACAGTGATGTAGGGCGGCGGCCTACCCCTGGCCGCCGTTATGGGCAATAGTGAATCGAGGGTGAATTGCGCACAGGGCGAGCGCAGCGAGTTCATCTCGACCCTTGCGCAAGAGGGGCGCAGCCCCTAGTCGTCCTCCTCGTAGAGTACCTGCGGCTTCGGCAGCGGCTCGCCCGGCGTCCATGACATACCGATAGAGCGCAGCATGGTCTCGTAGCGCGCCTTGAATTCGGCGACGACTTCGGCTTTCGGGCGCGTGTACTCGCTAATCGTGTTCTTAGATACCCGCGCCTCATTGTTGCGCTTTCGGTCCGCGCGTTCCCCTGCATCCTCATGTCCCGTGGGCCATTCGCTGCTCCGAAACAGGGACTCGATCGGCGGGTTGGCGGAGCCCGAGAGCTTGCAGAGGGCGTGAAAGTTGGGGAGATGGGTAAGCTTGTTTGCCAGTTCCTGATGAACGTCCGAGTACAGGCGGGGTCGGCCCGGTGCTCTCTTGTGCAGAGACGGGCCGCGATTGACCTCCTGCGAGTCCTGGTAGTGCCAAGCCTCCGCAGGAACATACAGGACGTGCCGGGCGTTAAGCTTTTCCACCGCAGCTAGGGCTGTTTGCGCTGACTCGAGAGCCGCCCTGGGGGGACAGTTCTCCGACATCCAGTTACGGCATTCCTCGCTGTCGGGTGCCAGGAGCCACTTGGCGATTACCTTCTGCCGCGTTTCCGGCCCAATGCCCTCGTGACGGGCCTCAACAAGGCCCTGGGCCCATCCCCGGAGGGGTCCAGCGAGAGACACCTGAATCCACTGGTCGAGGAAGTAGTCGAACTTGTCCTCCTCGGAAGGGTTATCACGCCGGTCTGGAGGACCTGCAAGCGTGCTCACCCACTCGAAGTAGTAGTCGAGGCAGTTAAGTATCCACGGCTTTCGCTCGGATTCCCCGTATCCCTTTGCCACCCACTGCTCGAGCCCCATGACTATCCGCTTGGCTGTCCAGAGGCTGAACGTAAGGTCGCGCTGAAGGTGCTCCTTCACTAGACGAGACTGAGTCCCGAACGAGGGTTTGTGTTGTTGACGGTAATAGGGTTCGTAGACGGATTGGAACTCCAGGCCTGGCTCGGGGGGTTTGGCGTCGAACGTACGCGCAAGGTCAAGCGCGTCATCACCGCCAAGGCGGAAGCAGATAGTATTGGCAGCGTTCTCGGTAGCGCCCTGAACCCAGTCGCGAAGCTGGTCCCTGTACTGATGAGCTACGACGAGGTCGACGCCATACTTGCGAGCCTCCGATAAAAGCGTGGGGAACGATGAAATGGCGAAGTTTTGGAATTCATCTACTATGATATGGAACGGTTTCCTCTCTTCGGAGGACGGGGCGGCTCTGGCGAACACGGCTACCACCAGCTTCGCAACTATGACTGAGCCGAGAAACGCGCTGTTGGCCTCGCCGAGCAAG
>Ga0315274_10013771_pt1 | contig 11507 bp, 8 predicted proteins | sample YL17G02_20_MG_FD_203700 | JGI IMG/M metagenome (GOLD analysis project Ga0315274, IMG submission 203700) | Sediment microbial communities from Yellowstone Lake, YNP, Wyoming, USA - YL17G02_20 | ecosystem: Environmental > Aquatic > Freshwater > Lake > Sediment | place: USA: Wyoming | collected...
GGAAGGAGCGTCCGCCAGCACGACGGCGACAGCGACGGTGCCGAGCGAGCGCACAATCCAGGTCGGGATACGCGAGCTGGGCGATATCGAAGCTCTCGCGGACAACGCTATGCGCCTACTCAACCGGCTGCATGACGTGACCGCCGACGCGCGAGATGAGAGGACGCAGATGCTCGTGGTCGCCATCCAGCGCAACATCGAGCAAATGCGGCAGAGGGTTCACCAACATCGCTTCACGAGCCTGCGCGGCTTCTTCCTGCCGATGACCGCTATTGTGCAGGAGATGGCGGCGCGCCACGGCAAGCGCGCTGGCGTTCGGCTGCAGGTGGAGAACGTAGAGGTCGAGAAGGCCACGCTCGAGGCTCTGCGCTCCGCCGTAGTGCACCTCTTACGCAACGCCGTCTCCCATGGTCTGGAGACGCCTGAGGATCGCGCGCTGGCCGGCAAGCCTGAGGAGGGCGCGATAACCGTCACCGCCGAGATGCACGACAACTGCCTGCGCATTACCATCCGGGACGACGGAACGGGATTGGACTCCGCGGCCCTGTGCAAGGCGGCGGTGCGCATGGGAGCGCTGAGCCCAGAGCGGGCGGCCCTCACGGATCACCAGCAGGCAAGGCTGCTTGCCTTCGTCCCCGGCCTGAGCACTTGCGCCATCCAGGACGACCTGAGTGGCAACGGCATGGGCCTGGCGGCGGTGGCCGAGAGCCTCGCCTGCCTCAGTGGCCACGTGTCCATCGAGTCTCAGCCCGGTCAGGGCACCACCTTCATCCTCCAAGTGCCCTTGCCCTAGCCTACGTCTCCGAGTGACCGCAGCGCAGTGCCGGGCTGGGCGCGCGGCGTCAACCACCGTCCCCCATTCCCCAAGTGGGACGTTTTCCCCTTGCCAGCAACGTCTCACCCTTGTATGCTCAGCGCCGGACCCCAGCCCGTGACTGTGCCGCCGCTTCCTGTGGCACCGCGGGTCTGAACCCTCCTTCCGACGCACTGGCGGTGCTGCGCCGGGCGATCTAGATGAGAGGAGGCTAGTATGCGAAGCGCGTCTCAGGCTGAGCGTGGGCGACCCGTCGCCCTCGTAGCGTCCCTGGCCGCCCTACTCGCGCTACTCGCTTGCGGCGTGGCGCCCACCGGGAAGGCGTCCCCTGCCGCCGCGCCCGCCGAGAGTACTCTGGCAGCGGTCGCAGCGCTGCCCACCTCGACGTCACGGGCCATCGCGACCTCGGTCCCCACCCGCACCCCTGCGCCGACGGCAACGCCCACGCGCGAGGCGGCCGCGCCGACGCGCTCCGCTCAGGCAGCGCCGCCGCCCGGGCCGGCACCGGACTTCACCCAGTTGGGTGAAGCCGCGGCCAACTACCTTACCGAGGCCAACGGCGATTCCGCTGCCCTTGCCGCCGCGCTCGAGCAGTGGGAAATGGCGCCGCGGCAGGCCGATGTCACTGCCTTCGCGAATGGGCCCATCGTATCCGAAGCGGACATGACGGGCGACGGACGGCCGGAAATCATCGTCGCCGCGGCCAACCCCAAGCCCGAGCTGGTGACCGGCGAGGGTATCCTGGTCATCCTGGCGCATCAACCCGGCGGCTACGCCGTCGTCTACGACTCAGTCGCAATTGAGGGCCAGGTTGGTCCGGCATTCGTATTATCAACGTCAGACGCCACTGGGGACGGCCTCGCCGACCTGGCGTACGGGCTGGAGTCCTGCGGCGCGCACACGTGCACGGTCGACGTGCGCGTCATCACCTATGAGAGCGGCTCCTACGCCAACCTCGCCCAAGGCATCGTCGTCGCCTACCCAGACTTCATAGAGCTGCGCGATGCCAATGGCGACGGCACGGCGGAGATCATCGCCCGCGGCGGCATGATCGCTTCGGTAGGCGCCGGAGCACAGAGAGCCTCCACTCTCACCTACAAGCTAGTCGGTGACTCATACAAGCTGGCGAAGGTGGAGTGGGAGCCCTCAGATCTCCTTTTCTTCAAGATCGTGGACGCCAACGCCGCTCTGGCGACCGGGGACCTCGGCGGGGCCGCGAGCTTGTACGAACAAGCGGCGACCGACGAGGGGCTGGTGGCCAGTGAGATGATGCAGAACGGCATGACCGGCGAGGAAGAGGTCGAGGCGCTCCGCTCCTTCGCCCGCTTCCGGCTGGCGGTGGTCCAAGTGCTGGCCGGCGACACCGCCGCGGCCCAAGAGGCCACGCGCGCGGCGCTGGAGGCGGGCGGCCCGTACGCGCCCGTCGCGGACGCCTTTTGGCGCACCTACATCGCCTACGGCGACGCCGCTGCCGGATGTGATGGCGTCGCCGCATACGTGCAGCAAACACCCGAGCTTCTCGACATCTTGAACGCCTTCGGCTACGCCAATCCTTACTTCACCGAGGTGGATGTCTGCCAAGGCGCGGGGCAGGGCGCAGCGCTCCCCGAGACGACGCTCTGAACGCGGGAGCCAGGAGCAAGTTTCGTCTCCTGGCTCCTGACTCCGGCCGCTTCACACGCTTATCGGATAGCTGCCGCGCTCAAGCACCGTCTCACGCATGGCGTTGTAGTTAGCGAGAGGCACGTACTCGGGCACCGAGTTGCTCGAGCCGACGCAGTACCCACCACCTGGACCCACGTCGCGCAATAGCCCGAGCGTCTCCTCCACCACCTCCTGAGGGGTGCCACGAGTGAGTGTGTAGCCGAGGTCAAGGTTGCCCATGAGCGCCAGCCGGCCCCCGTACTGTCGCTTCAGCTCGCGTATGTCCATGGCTTTGGGCTCGATCGGGTGCAGGGCGTTGAAGCCGCAACCGATGATGTCGTCCACCACCTCGAATAGGCGCCCGTCCGAGTGATAGATGAACGGCTTACCCAGGCTGTGGCACATGTCTCCCATGCGTTTGTAGTAGGGGAACATCCAGCGCCGCAAGTGCTCGGGCGCGACCATCAGGCCCTCGGTGTAGGCGATGTCGTCCGGCTGCCAAGCAGCGCCTACCTCAGGCAGCTCAATCAGGCGCGAGAGGATCTCCACCTGCGTCTCGCCGATGCGGCGGAACACGGCATCGACCAGCTCCGGATTCTCGCCAATGGCGAAGCAGAAGCTCTCGAAGCCCATCAGCTCCCAGACAGGAGTGAAGATGTGTCCCTGGTAGACCACCGCCTTCATTCCCGCAGGTAACAGCGCCGCCACCTGCCGCACCGTGCCGAACTGGTCGAATTCCTCGGCCGAGGGCCAGGGGAAGCGCTCGAACTCCTCCCAGTTGGTTATCACGCCCTTGTGCTCCTGCGCCCAGGAGCGCTCGCGTTCGACCACATCGCCCACGCCGTAGCGAGCCCGGCCCGGCAGGCGCGCCGCCGCCAAGGCGTCGGTCCGCGAGCCAGCGTCGTAGCCGGGGTTGTGGCCCAGGCCCAACATCAGGCGAAGGCCAACATTCACGGGGACGAAGTCGTACCCGGCTGACCGCCAGAACTCGACTTCATCCGCCAGCGTGCGGATAGTTCGGCCCAGGACCGCCGCCCTAATGCCCTGGTCGATGCCAGCCTCGGCCAATGGCACGCGGTCGGGCTCGCCCAGCGAGAGTACCGCGGTGCGGAAGCGCTCGAAGTCGGGCCTTATGTGCATGACCCTCCCTAGCAGAGAACTGTCAGCCACATCCGTACAGCGCCGAACAGCGCCGTCGCCGTACCGACGGCTACCGGCTTATTGCAGGTTCGACAGGTGCGAGAGCCGGTTGGCGTATTGCTTCTCGTAGTAGGCGCGGAAGGCCCCGCTCTTGATCTTGCGCCACCACCACTCGTTCTCAAGGTACCAACGCACCGTGCGCTCCAGCGCTTCTTCGGCAGTGTGGCGGTTGCGCCAACCAAGAGCGCTGATCTTGGAGATGTCCACGATGCAGTGACGGTCGTTCCCAGGCCGCTCGGCCACGGCGCGGATGAGGCTCTCAGGCTTGCCGAGGAGCCGCAGAATGGTGCGCGCCATGTCGACGTTGCGAGTGTCCGTGCCCGTGCCCACGTTGTAGACCTCGCCGGGCCCACCTTTTGTCAGCACGACGTCGACGGCTTCGCAGTGGTCGAGCACGTACTGATAGTCGCGCACGTGCGTCCCGTCGCCGCTGACGGGCAGCGGCTGATTGTCTATTGCGTTGGTGATGAACAAGGGTACGGCCTTCTCGGGATACTGATAGGGGCCGATGTTGTTCGTGCAGCGGGTGATCGTCACCGGAACGTCATAGCTCGCGTGGTAGGCGAGACACATCAGGTCGGCGCCGGCCTTGCTTGCCGAGTGGGGGTTACGCGGCTTGGGCGGATGCTCCTCGCCGGCCGAGCCTTTGAGCACGTCTCCGTAGACTTCGTCCGTGCTCACCTGGTGGTAACGCTCGATATGGTACTTGCGTGCCGCCTCGAGCAATACGTAGGTGCCGTAGGTGTCCGTGCGCACGAAACTACCCGGTTCCATGAAGGACCGGTCGACGTGTGTCTCTGCCGCGAAATTGGCGATGGTGTCGATGCGATAAGCGCGCATCACGTGATCGACGTTCTCTTCGTCGCAGATGTCGCCCCAGACAAAGGTGTAGCGCGGGTCATCCGCGACGTCGTCCAGGTTATCCAGGTTACCGGCGTAGGTGAGCTTGTCGTAAGCAACAACGTGACACCTGGGGTGCCTGCGTAGCAAGTAGTGCACGAAGTTGGAGCCGATGAACCCGGCCCCGCCGGTGACAAGGATGTTCCGCACTAGATCCCCCTGGACTCGCCCCATCCCAAGTTAGAGCGGGCGACCTGGACCGCCGTGTTGGCTGAGCGCCCCCGTGCGGCCGCGCAGCGGCTATCCTAGCCAAACATCACCGTCGCCGCAAGACGAAGCGAGGCGCGAGCACTCCGCCCGTCGATTGTAGGGGATGCCGTATGTCATGACCTGACGCCGGGGCAACGACTCGCCTATGCTCGCCAGCCGCGTCTTGCGCACCCCTGGTCCGTGTGCTAGCCTATTGTCTCAATGCTAATAGAGTCCCTAGGTGCGGCGCCGGGCGACTGAGCGCCGCTCTCGTTTATCCGGTCGGGCCTGACCAGGAGAGTCCGATGCAAGAACCACAGACCGCGGAGGCGGCCGAAAGACACAAGCGCAACGTCGCTCTCAGCTCGGTCGCGGCAGCCATACTCCTCACCGGCATGAAGCTGGTAGTCGGGCTGGCCACGGGAAGCCTCGGTATCCTCGCCGAGGCAGCGCACTCGGCCCTCGATTTGGTTGCCGCGATGGTGACCTACTTGGCGGTCAGTGTGTCTGGTCGCCCGGCTGATAGCAGCCATCCGTACGGTCACGGCAAGGTCGAGAATCTCTCAGCCCTGTTCGAGACGGTGCTCCTGCTCGCCACCTGTGGTTGGATCATCTACGAGGCGGCCCAGCGTTTGCTCTTCAAGAGCGTAGAAGTCGAAGCTAACGCCTGGGCATTCGTGGTAATGATCATCTCTATTGTCGTCGACCTCAGCCGCTCGCGCGCTCTCGCCCGCGCCGCCAAGCAGCACGACAGCCAGGCGCTCGAGGCCGACGCCCTGCACTTCAGCACAGACATCTGGTCCTCGAGCGTCGTGATCGTCGGTCTGGTGCTGATGCGCCTCTCTCAGACCATTCCTGGGCTTGAGGCGCTCGTGCACGCCGACGCCGTGGCCGCGCTAGGCGTCGCCGCGATCGTACTCTATGTGAGCGCCCGGCTGGGCTGGCGCACCGTCTCGGTGCTCCTGGATACCGCCCCTTCGCAGGTCGGAAACACGATCGTCGAAGAAGTACGACGCCTGCCGCAAGTGTACTCCGTACGCAACGTCCGCATCCGTCGCTCTGGGCCCGATGCCTTCGTTGACCTCGCGGTCGTGGTGGCGCCGTCCGTGACCTTGAATGAGGCGCACGGGATTGCCTCCCAGACTGAGCGCCTCGTCCAGAGCCTTGTGCCGCGCGCCGACGTAGTGGTGCACGTGGAACCGGCGAACTTGCCTTCCAACGGCCACGATACGATCGTCGCCGCGCTGCGCGGCGCGGCGTCCGAGCTCAACCTGCAGGTACACGGGATACGCATCCTGCGACTGGGCGAGAGCTACCACGTAGAGGCGCACGCCGAAATCGGCAGCGACCTGTCGTTGGCCCAAGCACACGGGATCGTCTCCCAGTTCGAGCGCTCCTTGCGCGCGCGCGTCCCTACGGTGGCGGACGTCATCACTCACATCGAGCCGTTCAGCTCGTCGGCCCCGCGTTCGTCAACGACTGCCCTGGACCTGGACGTGCGCCGGCTCGCCAGCGAGGCGGAGTCCCTGGCGCAGCGCATGTGGGGGCCAGCCTCCTGCCACAAGGTTCAGGTGCACACTATCTCCGGCCGGCCCTCGCTGTCCATGCACTGCGTGCTGTCGCCCGAGCTAAGCGTGAATGAAGCGCACGAGCTGACCGAGGCCTTTGAGGACGCGATACGCCAGCGCTACCCCGCGCTCGACCGCGTGCTCGTGCACAGCGAGCCGCCCGCGGGATAGCGTGCGGGTGTGCTGCTGCACACGGCGGGGCCGACCGATTCGCCGGGGTAGGGAGGAGTGAGTGGTCAATCCCTTCTACCAGTCACAGTACTACCTGAAGTCGCGCATTGGCAGCATCGGGAGGAGCCTCGGCTTCCGAGCCGACACCGTTGGGGCTTGGCGCATCTGGCGCCAAGAGCTGCTGGCTGCGATGCGCGAGGCGCTTGGCGTCGTGCGCATGGTACCGACTGACCCCAACCCGCGCCTCACCGACGAGGTGCAGCGCGAGGGCTACCGCCGCCAGCGGGTGGAGATCGACACTGAGCCCGGCGTGACCATGCCTCTCTATGTCCTCATCCCCGACGGGCTCGCCGGCGCCGCGCCGGGACTGATCTGCCCCCACGGCCACGGCAGCGGCGGCAAAGTCTGCCCCGCGGGTTGCCGGGAGGTGCCGGGCGTCCCTGAGCGCATAGAGGAGTACAACTATGACTATGGCGTGCAGTACGCGCGCCGCGGCTACGTGGTCTTCTGTCCCGATGCGCGCGGCTTCGGCGAGCGGCGCGAGAGCCTCTACGAGAGCCCAGAACACTATTTCGACTCCTCATGCTGGCAACTGGCGCACATGGGCATCCCACTCGGGCTCTCGGTAGCCGGCATGTGGGCTTGGGACCTGATGCGCCTTCTCGACTACATGCAGACGCGTCCGGAAGTGCTCCCAGACCGTTTGGGATGCGCCGGCCTCTCGGGCGGTGGCCTGCAGACACTCATGCTCTCGGCGCTTGACGAGCGCGTTAAGTGCTGCGTCGTAAGTGGCTACTTCTATGGCGTGAAGGACTCGTTGCTCGAGATGCCGGGCAACTGCGACTGCAACTTCGTGCCGCGTCTCTGGGAATACGCGGACATGGGCGACATCGGCGCTCTTATCGCTCCCCGGCCGGCCATGATCGAGGCAGGAACTCGGGATCCGCTCAACGGCAGGCGCGGAATCGACAACGTGCTCGAGCAATTCGAGATAATGCGCGGCGCTTATGGCGTGCTGGGCGTGCCGGAGGCTGCTGCGATCGACGTCTTCGAGGGTGTCCACCTCTGGCACGGCACCATGTCGCTAGAGTGGATGGATCGCTGGCTGAAGTGAAGCGGTCGGCGGTCAGCAGTCAGTATCGGGCACAATTCGCAGGCTGGCATTGTCCGTCGGTATAGCGCCCTTGAGAGCGGGCGCGCCAGGCCGGCTCCTGCCGGTTGTGGGCTGACGGCTGACTGCTGATGGATCGCTGACCGCTCGTTTGGAGGCCCCATGCCGAGGGAGACGATGACGCCGAAGGAGCGTTGGCTGGCGGTGCTCCGCCGCGAGAAGCCGGAGCGCGTGCCGATGGACTACTGGGCGACCGGCGAGGCAACGGACAAGCTGATGCGCCACCTCGGCTGCGCCGACCTGCGCGGCCTGTTCGAGCGACTGCACATCGACCGCGTGATCACCGTAGGGCCATTGCTCATCGGAGGCACGGAAGGACCCAAGTACATCGGTCCCAGTTCGCCCGATGACTGCGACGTCTTTGGCTGCCGCTACCGTGACGTGAGCTACGGCACAGGCGTCTACAGCGAGTGCATCCACAATCCGCTGGCAGCGTATCAGAGCGTCGCCGAGATCGAGGCGAACTACACTTGGCCGAGCCCCGACTGGTGGGACTACTCGGGCATTGCCGACCAGATCAAGGGCTGGGATGCCTACCCCATTCAAGGCGGCGGCTCTGAGCCGTTCCTGATCTACAAGAGCCTGCGCGGCCAAGAACAGGCAATGATGGACCTGATCCTGAACCCGGCATTGGTCCACTACTGCCTGGACAAGCTCTTCGAGCTGGCCTACCAGAACAGCCTGCGCATCTACGAGCAGATCCCCGGCAACGTGACCCTCAGCTACGTCGCCGAAGATATGGGCGGACAATCCGGGCTTCTCATGTCGGTCGCGCACATCCGCGAGTTCCTGCTCCCGCGCATGAAGCGGATCATCGACCTTGCGCACGAGGCCGGCGCCTACGTTTTCCATCATACGGACGGTGCCTCGCGCGACATCATCCCCGACATGATCGCCATCGGCATCGACATCCTCAACCCTATCCAGTGGCGCTGTCCGGGGATGGAGAGGGAAGGGCTGAAGCGCGACTTCGGGGACAAGATCGTCTTCCATGGTGCCGTCGACAACCAGTACACGCTTCCCTTCGGAACGGTGGATGAAGTGCGCCAAGAGGTCGTGGACAACCTGCGCATCCTGGGGGCGGGCGGTGGCTACATTCTCGCTCCCTGCCACAACATCCAAGCCGTTAGCCCACCTGAGAATGTGGTCGCCATGTACGAGACCGGCTACGAGGCGGGTTGGGGTTAGCCAGCCACACAAGGGGAAACTTCGCTCGAGAGCGCTTGCTCAGACGGGGGCGCATGGAGCGTTGCATCCGCGCCCCTACAATCGCAAGTAGGGCGACACAGCAGCCGACGAGCCGAAGGGCTGCGATGCGGGAGCAACATAAGGAGGCGCTGGGCCATGCAAGCCGTGCGCAAGATGCGCCGAGGCAAGGGCAACGTAGAGCTGGTTGAGGTGGCAGAGCCGAGTATCGGCCCGCATGACGTGCTCATGAAGGTCTGGGCGGCGGGCGTCTGCGGCAGCGACCTCAACATCCAGGACGACACGCACCCCTACACCCCGCCGGTCACCATCGGCCACGAGTACTCGGGCGTTGCCGTGTCCACTGGCGACCGAGTCCAGAGCGTCAGAGCCGGCGACAAGATAGTGGCCGATATCGAGACAGATCAGGGGTGGCTCGGGGTGGACGTGGATGGCTCCTATGCCCCGCTGATGCGCGTGCCCGAGACGGCGGTGCACGTCTGCCCTCGGGACATGCCGCTGGATGCAGCCGCCCTAGCCGAGCCGGTCACCGCCGCCATCCACTGCTTCCAGGAGCGCAGTCGCATCCACATCGGTGACACCGTGTTGATTGTCGGACCTGGACCGATGGGAATTCTGGCGGTTCAGTTTGCCAGACTGGCCGGCGCGGCCAAGGTCGTGCTGAGCGGCCTGCCCTCGGACGGCACGCGGCTGGCTATCGGAAGGCAGGTGGGTGCAGACCTGACACTGACCACGGACGAGGACCCGGTCGCGGCGGTGAGGGACCTGACGAGCGGTCGCGGCGCCGACTACGTGGCCGAGTGCTCCGGCACGCAAGAGGGGCTTCAGCAAGCACTGGACGGCGCCTACGCCAAGAGCGAGGGGCGTGGCGGGCGAGGGACAGTCGTGCTGGTGGCAATGTACGGCAAACCGGTCACATTGCGATTCGACCGCGCTCCCATGGGTCAGCTAGACCTGGTGGGTAGCTGGAGCTGGAGCGGCTCCGAGACCTGGGAGCGCGCCATCTCCCTGCTCTACAGTGGCAGGATCGACTATCGGCCCATGATCACTTCGCGCTATCGGCTCGACCAGTGGCAGACGGCGTTCGAGAACTTGCGCGCCCGACAGGACGTCAAGGCGCTGATCCATCCCAACGGTACGGAGTGGGGGCATTAGCCGCGGGCTCCCTGGCAGGCCTCAGCGCGGAGACACGAGCCACTGATCGAGCAACTATGGAGGCGTCGGTGCCTCCTCGCCCGGAGCCCGGACTCGTCACGTGTAGAATGCGAGTTGGGGCGCCGGCCACAAGCTCTGTCCGGCGCCCATTCGCCCGCTTCCCTCTGCGCGGGCTATAATGGCGCGTCACAGCGATCCGTGAGAAGGACTCCTGCCAATGTATCGCGCTCCTCGCGGCACTCAGGACATCCTCCCCGAAGCACAGCCGTATTGGGAGTTCGTGCGCCAGACGGCCGTCTCGGTGAGCGCGCGCTACGGCTACCAGCCGATTGACGTACCCATCTTCGAGGAGACATCGCTTTTCGTCCGCGGCGTCGGCGAGGACACCGATATCGTGGACAAGCAGATGTATTCGTTCCAGGACAAGGGCGGCACCGACATCACGCTGCGGCCGGAGTTCACCGCGGGCGTAGTGCGCGCCTATCTCGAGCATGGCATGCAGACCCGGCCGCAGCCCATGAAACTGTATAGTGTCGGCCCTCTTTTCCGCTACGAGCGGCCGCAGGCCGGCCGCTTCCGCCAGTTGCACCAGTTCAACATCGAGGCCATCGGCGAGCAGGACCCTTTCGTCGATGCCGAGGTGATGTCCGTCATGTGGCGCTTCTTCCAAGAGTTGGGGTTCGAGGAGCTGCAGTTCCAGCTCAACAACATCGGCTGCCCAGAGTGCCGCCCGGAGTACCTGCGCGCCCTCACTGGCTACTATCGCCAGCGCCAGGAGGCGCTCTGCCCCGACTGCCGGCGCCGGCTGGAGCGCAACCCCTTGCGCCTGCTCGACTGCAAGGCCGAGCAGTGCCAGCTCTTCTTGGGCGAGGCGCCTCGCAGCAGCGAGCTTCTCTGCGCCGAGTGCGCCACCCACTTCGGCAAGTTGCTCTCCTACCTGGACGCGCTTGGCCGCCCCTACGTTATCAACCACCGCCTTGTGCGCGGGCTCGACTACTACACCAAGACGGTATTCGAGGTCTGGGCCGAGGGCATCGGTGCCCAGAGCGCCATCTGCGGCGGCGGCCGCTACGATGGCTTGGCGGAGCAACTGGGTGGCAAGCACACGCCCGGCCTGGGCGTGGCCGCCGGTATCGAGCGCATCATCATGGTGCTGAGGCACAAGGGAATGGCCGCGCCCCAGCCGACTCCGCCGACGGCCTTCTTCGTCTACATGGAGGAGAGGGCCAAGCTGGAGGCCCTACGCCTGATGGAAGAGGCGCGCCAGTTGGGTCTGCACGTGGAGTGCGCTTTTGGCGACCGGAGCATGAAAGCCCAGTTCACGGCGGCCGATCGGGCGCGCGCCAGGTGGGCAGTGATCCTGGCGAAGGACGAGCTAGACAAGGGTATGGCTTCGGTGCGGTCTCTCGAGCAGGCCACCCAGGAGGAAGTCGCCCTCCCTTGCCTCGTGGATTGGCTCAAGCAGAGAACGTAGACAGCATGCAGCCGC
>Ga0315274_10013773_pt1 | contig 11506 bp, 11 predicted proteins | sample YL17G02_20_MG_FD_203700 | JGI IMG/M metagenome (GOLD analysis project Ga0315274, IMG submission 203700) | Sediment microbial communities from Yellowstone Lake, YNP, Wyoming, USA - YL17G02_20 | ecosystem: Environmental > Aquatic > Freshwater > Lake > Sediment | place: USA: Wyoming | collected...
AAACCTGACGTTGGCTCAGCCTTGTCTTGGAAACGGAAGACGCTGGCAAGCAGCTTTTCTTCATGGTCATTTCTTGGGAGTTTTCTTCAGAACGGCGATTGCCGATTCAAGCACCACGTCCCTCCCTGCTCGGGTATCTTTCACTGTCGGAGTAACGATAACATCGGGCTCGATCCCCAGACCTACGAATTCCCTCCCGTCCGGGTATGATGCCCGAGTCGTGCACACGAAACCGCTACCGCCGCCCGGAAGGCTGTAAAAGAGAGGTTGGCCGGTCGCCCCCGCAGTCAGTGTGCCAATCATTTTCCCGCGAGCGAGAACGCTGAAGGTGACACAAAAATCTTCCGCGGCCGAACCAGTCTGCGGGCCGACGAGCACCGCAACGGGTTTCAAATAGCGCTTGTCTCCCTTTCCCGGCCATTCCATCGGTGGAATTTCAACCCACTTTTCTTCTCCGCCCGTTGCCCTGTCGAACGCGCTGTACTCGCGTGCTTTTCCTGCAAGCGTGCGAAGCGGCTTCTCGATGAGATACCCAAGAATGTCGTAACCGGCATCGCTGTTGCCTCCCGTGTTCCGGCGCACGTCGAGGATGAGACCATCCGCTTTCTCGATCCTCGGTAAGAGAGAATCAAATGCGGCTACGACACGTCGATCCCCAAAGGAATTCAGTGCGACATAGGCGATGTTGTCTTTCAGCATCTTGAATTCGAGCGGCTTTGCAAAACTCTGGATCATGTGGTAAGAACGCGTAACTACTGTTTTGAACGTGTGACCTCGTTCATCGCGAACCTCGATCTCGACCGGAGTGTTCCCTGAACCACAGAGCAAGTAAAACTCGTAAGTCCCGACGAGGTAGCCTTGTCGAGCCGACCAGCTGTGATAGGGTGCGACTCGCTCTTCGGCATACTGGCGAACGGGGATGCCGTCAACTCGCACAATCTCCAGGCCTCGTCGAATGTCTTGCTTTTCCAAGCTTTGATCGAGCACTTCCGTGATCAGCACAGTGCCCTCGACATAACGTGTCTCTATGGGAGGGCGAGAATACATTTCTGTGAAGAGCGCGCCGGGCACATTGACGCCCGTATGAGAATCACGCAATTGTGAGCACATATTCTCGAGAACCCTGTAATATTCGAGCGTGCTCTTAGCCTCCTTGGCCTTCGGTATGAACGCGACATAAAGGCTATCCCAATCCAGGGCCGGAACGTGATCGAAATACACAAACCCGTATTTCACTTCCGCCCAGACTCTTGAGAGCCCGGCCAGCTTTTCGTCCTCGCTCAAGCTCTCGCGGTAGGGCGTCACGAATGCGGGGCTTTCCCAAATACCTCTTTTCATCCGCAGCTTTGCCAGTATCGACGTAAAGCGCTCGTCATTCCTGACAGTCGCGAGGTCGGTATCCCGCATGACCTGATCTGGATCGTTCAAGCCTGAATCCACGGCCTCGCCCAGGTACAGTAGCGCTTTGTCTTTCTGCCCGAGCAGCGAATAGCCGCACGCGAGATTATACAAGACGCCGATCCAGGCGTCCTTGAGATCACGCATGCCTGGCATTTCATGAAGCTTCTCAAGGATGACCACGGCCTGGTCGATTTTCTTCTGTTCCCAGAGTTCAGCTATCTTCTGAAAGTCTTGCTGAATGCTACTTGCTGGATCCTGCTTGCTTGTCTGTCCGAGAGAGTGGGAGCAAAATAACAGTGACGCCAGGAATAAACACGCTACGGCTCGTCTCATAACTGCCTCCTTGGTTGGACAATGCCATTTCTACCAATTCCGTTTGGGTTTTGCCAGTGGAAAAACTCCTGCACAATCTAACCCGCCTCGCATTCGCCATCTTACTCCTGTTGTCAGGAAAGGAGATGAACGGGCGCTCGCGCTCGATCCTACGCAGGAAAATCCGAGAAATATCCTGCGACAGTTGAAACAGGAGTGAGTGGCGAGGGCGTGCAACAAGAGGTTTGACGTTCGACGTGCAAGGCTGGAGGCGCCTGCCGGGGCCAATAGGAGGTTTGAGGTTCAACGTGCAAGGCCGGAGGCATGGGCGAGGGGCTTTCTTCCCTTAATGTGAGACAGGACATCGAAACGGTGGCACGTGACGGTGTTTTTGCTTGCGCTGGCGGTAGCCTGGTGATATACATCGCGTTTGCATCAGTGGATGACCGGGACGTTTGGGGCCATCCAGGCCGACGTCATTTGGATAAGACTATCAGGCACGATTAAGAGTCAGACCAAAGGCCGGCCCTGGCTAGTGACGAGTTGGTTATACTTGCAGGGGGACACACGATGAGTAAGACTACAGAGAATCTCAAAACTGCATTTGCGGGCGAATCACAAGCCAGAAACAAGTACGCCTTCTTTGCCGAAGCGGCGAGACAGGAGGGTTACCACTACATCGCCAGGATATTCGAGGAGGCCGCCGACAACGAAAGGCAGCACGCCAAGGATCATTTCAAGCTGCTCAGTGGCATCGCTACCACTGCAGCCAATCTGAATCAGGCCATAAGCGGCGAACACTACGAGACTGTTGAGATGTATCCCAAGTTTGCGGAGGAGGCCGAGAACGAAGGTAACAGGGAGGCCGCGAACCTTTTCAGGCAGGTTGCCAAAATCGAGCAGCATCACAGGGACCGATACAAGAAACTCCTCGAGATGGTCGAGGCCGGGACCGTCTTCAAGAGGAAATCTCCGATAAGATGGAAGTGCAGCGTCTGCGGCTATACTCACGTGGGAACAGAGCCGCCCGCCAAGTGCCCCTCCTGCAAGTATCCCAGGGAGTACTACGAACCGGCGAGTCTCGATTTCTAGACAATCGCACTGACTGGAGAAAGGCTCCCCTCGCTGGTTGTAGGCGGGGCTAAGGTTTGCATTGATTACGCTATGCCTGCGTGATATTCTGCCCCTCACAGCAGGTGTGGGTGCCGACGAGGTGGTTTCTCGTCATTTTAGAACATCCAGGGCAGGAGGTAGCAGATGAGAAAAGAGGCGTCGATCCGGGTTTTAGCAGTTGTTGTTCTAGCGGTGACTCTTCTGGGTCTCCCTTCTCAAGTCTGTGCGGATCCAGTCTGGACCGTATTTCGCGATACAATCGGCGGAAGTATGGCCGGGCTCCTGGTCGGGATAGCAATTGACGTGGCTCGCGAGGGCGACGACGCGGACGCGACCAGAGTATGTTTCATAACCGGCACTTTCGCAGGCTTAGGCCTTGGTATATATCAGGCGGTCCAGGAGTCTAAACCAGAAAAACAATCCCTCCTCAGCATTGAACCAGGCAAGGCAATATCGTTGCGGCTCACGCTTCCCGAGGTTACATTGGAAAAACGAGCCGACGCGGTCGGCAAGGAATATGCTGAGCCTGTCTACAAACTGAGACTCATAGGCGTAAGCTTCTGAGTTTCAGAACTTCTGAGCTTCCGAGCTTCTGAGCATCAGTTAGACCACCCGCTGGCCCTCTTGCTTTGCTGGTTGCGAGTAAATGCCGTCGGTTTCTGACCGCGGAGTTAACCGGCGCCACACTGTCCAGAATTGCGGCCCGTCAAGTGTAACCCTGCTCATGGCCATTCTCTGTACTCAGCGCGTCAGCTGTTTGTTCGCGTTCAGGACGCTCTCGATAACCTCGTTGTAGTAGGGCTTCTCCTTCAGGCTCGCGTACGTCCCGGGGAAGAGCACGAGCGTGATGTCGGCGGACTGGTCGGAGATGCTGTTCAACACCACCGAACAGCGCTGGCCGCCGATGAGCCGCGTGTTGTCGATCATCGGGAAGTCGAAGTAGCTGACGCCGAAGGTCGCCACTTTCGTTTGGCGGCCCTGCTCGGGGTCCGGGGTCTCGATGCTGAGGCTGATCTGAATCTTACGGTTCGCCCGGTCTACGCCCAGAACGTCGATCGCAAACGTCGTCGGAACGCCGTCGAGCGTCAGCGTCGCCGGCTCCAGGCTGGTACCGCCGGGGTCGCCAGTCAGGTCGATCGTGCGGTCGCACCTCTTGCCGACGCCCTCCAGTACGATCATCTGCCGGCGCACGATCTCCCGTGCCATGCTCTCCAGCCGGTCGAGGTAAGCGACGCTCTCCTCCCGAGCCGCCGGCGTCCTCGCCTCTTCCTGTGTGCGCATCACGCGCCGTCGCATCTCCGCGAACAGCGGCTTCAGGTTGAGCGACTCGTGGAAGTTGTAGGCGAGCATCTCGAGATTGAGCACGGAGGCGCTGAGCCCCGCTTCGCGCGGGTTCACGAAGGAGTTTATGATGGAGACACACATGTCCTTGCGGAGCGCGCTCTCCGACTCCTCGCGCCGGCTCATCAGCTCGGTATAGAGGCGAGTATTAGTGTCGGTCGCCTGCCGTTGATTCAGGGCGGTCGAGGTAATAAACCCGAGCAGAGTAATAGCTGCCGCCGTGAGCAATCCACCCATCGGACGCATAAGGATGTCGATCTTGTCCCACGCGTCCCGTTTCTTGACTGGTTCCTCGCTCATGTTTCGCTCACTTCCTTCTCAGGGACAGCTTGCCGTCCTTCTTCTCGAGGATCAGGTCGTAGCGCGTCGCGTCCTTGTAGGAGAAGACATCGAGTGCGACTGCCTGCTTTTCATACAGGAGCGTGAGGACGCACTTTCCCTCTTGTTTCACAGTTAGCTTATACGAACCGAACTTGTCGGTAACCGTGGAGTCGACCACGGTCGGCGCGGGCTTGGGCTTAGTGCCTGGAGCGCCCGCCGACGGTACGACGGCGATCTTCACCGTGAGGCCGGCCGGCACCGGCTTCCCGTCCAACTTGATGTCGCCGAAGATGCGGCCTGCGGACGCGTTCGACGCAGCGAGGCAGACCAAAAGAGCCAACGCAACACTGAGGATCCATCGCATATATTCTCTCCTTCCCACTGGCCGGCCGTGCCCGCCACAGGGGCGACAGACTCATGCAGGACGTGCGACGAGCCAGCGCTTGTACCCCTTCGCGGAGTATGATAAGGGAATCTTTAATCCTCGTCAAGATGACGCAACAGGGTGTCACGGTTGGTGGATAGATCGACAGGATCAATTCCTCGATATTTGTCAGAGTAGGATGATTCCCGCAGGTGAGTGGCATTCCCCCCGGCTGGCGATCTTCCTCTTTGAGAAGTCCGAGGGCTCGACATCACACGAGGTCGTGGAAGCAGAGCCTACCCCTGAGGGCCTGCGACTTGAGCGAGTAGCAGTATGCATAGGCACGAGGAATATGAGCGGGATTGCGAGCTATCTGAATAGAGACTTGATCGCTCCCCAGGTCGTCGGCTTAACGGGTTCACCTTGGCAGGGCGGACATCCCGCATCGAAGGCCCCGAGCCGACCGCACGGACTTGAAAGTGCCGGCGAATTATCACAGAGGGAAAAGTTTTGGGTGGCTTCGTCACAGAAGAGCGGATTCGCCTCTATCACTGTCCCCAAGTTAGGGCAAGCATAGCACTGTCCCTGCATAAGATCCCAAAACAGATTGCACCCCATGACCGGCTGAGAAGGCAGGTATTGCGGGTGAGTCTGGCAGTAGACGCCCCAGTCACTCCCAACAATCAGGTTCTGTGAGATTGTTGGTGTCCCTCCGAGAACCCAGATGGCCGCGTTCCCAGGCTGGTTATTCTTGTAGAAAGTGTTCCTGCGGACAACCGGATGACTATTGACTATGAAGAGACCTCCACCCCAATCCGTGACGCCGTTATCCACAAAAAGGTTGTCCTCAATGTACGAAACTGGCTCCGTATCGCAGTGGTACATTTCGAGCCCGCCGCCCCATGTCGCTCTGTTACCCCGAAAAACATTCCTGCGGATGTCGCCACGTGACTGCCAGATGATAACCCCTCCTGGAGCCTCCCCTGTGTTGCTCTCAATGATGCAGTCTTCTAACAGAAGATCGCTATGTAGTACAGCATCTATGGCACCCCCCTGAGCCTGGAAAGGACAGTGGTTGTCGCGAAAGATACAGTTAACTACCTCGACCTTGGCCTCCTGTGTGTACAACGCGCCCATCACGCCGGCGCCAGTGAGAGTGAGATTCTCTATGCGAACGGCAGGATCAGTTAGATACACACGGATCGCAACAGTGTCCGCTGTGACTATCACTGAACCAGGAGCCCCGTCACCTATTAGGTGCAATCCGTCTTTCTCCGGTAAGATAGTCACTCTTCCCCGATAGAGTCCCGCGCGAACAAGGACGCTGTCGCCTGGACCTGCTGCGTCAACCGCGGGTTGGATTGTCAGAAAATCTCCACCTCCTGCACCATCAACAACCCAGGTCGCCGAATATCCAAACGTGGGAATGCACAGGAGGGGGAATAAAGCGAGCCTGAAAAAGCGTGAGAAATGCCTCCCGGCGAGTCTGAGGCAAAGGGACGATTTTGACGGTTTTTCGGCTTGCAAGTAGCCGATTCTATTGAGAGCACCTACAGGGAAAACTGCTTTCCCTATACGCTCAACAGGAGTCCGTACCATAGCCCCGCGCGTTTTCATGGTTAGATCACCCTCCCTGCGACGGGCAGCACAATGGCATTCAACACAACCCCGAGCAGCACTCTATCAGCATCAATATCGTAGACCGCCGCACGGACGATGTCCAGACCGAAAATCTGGCTCAGGGTGTTGGGCGGCTGGGCAGAGCAGTAAAGCCGCGGAGGCACTGTGTCCCACCCGATTTGCCTCCATTCAGTCTCACGCGACTTCTGGCCCCATAGAAGAATGGCCGACAGAGTCGATCCGGGAAACCTCACCCCTCGTATCGTGGTTGCCATCGCGGGATGGTGTTGGAGCTTTGTGAATCGATATCTACAGTAGTCCGAGTCGCCCGTGCCTCCCCTCGCTGGACAAAATTCGAACTTTCTGTGTAGGCATCTAGCCTGGTTCGAGTGGGGAGTGGCTCCGCGGGCTGGACGACGTTAGAACCGCCTGCGTGGGCATCTAGCGTGGTTCGAGTGGGAAGTGCCTCCCCAAATGTGCCAGTATTCGAACCCTGGAAAGGAGTCTGGAAACCGCCCTTTACTTCCGGGTTGTCTACACGGACTGGAGCACCAGACGCTGGCACAGCGAATACCAGCGAAAGTGTGTGCCGATAACATAAACTCACCTTCAAGCTGGCACTGCACAGCCATGGAAATCCAGTTGACCCTCAAATGGCACTTTCGTATAGTTGAGCTTTGAAGTTCGACGGCGAGTGGGGTATTGATTGTTCTTAAGTCGGTTGTGGTTCATCCTGGGAGCGCAGGCAGCATATATCCTGGGCTGGTGAAGATTCTAGTGAGCAATAGTTCGCTATACTTGTTTGATTGTGCAGCCACGGCCCTGCGTGAGTACGTTTTGGCGTACATTTTCGACGTTGCGGTCTACCGCTACCCGGCCTCCCGCTGGTACATGTCGTTAGGTTCTCGAGGCCATTGATCAGATGAAGTACCAGACAATCAGAAGAGACTCCTTCAGACGAGGCGGGGGGAACACCAAGATTAGCAACATTTCTCTAATCAAATCAGTTGAGGAGTATGTGAACTACATTCGCTACCTAAGGCGCGCTTGGAAAACCTCTACGTTATGGTTTCGGGGAGTGTCACAATCTAAGTATCATCTAGTTCCAACCGTATACAGATCTAGGGAACTGCGTGGGTGCGGTCCTGCACTTGCACTAGAGTTTACACGGCAGGCAAAGGGACTGAGCAGACCCGAAGGAGAATCGTTCTCACGCTGGGAATGGTATTATGTGATGCAACATCACGGGCTACCTACGCGACTCCTAGATTGGACGGAAGGGAGTTTCATTGGCTTATATTTTGCCATCCGGCATATCATCTCGGTCAAGTGGCCGAGTGTTTGGGTGTTGGATCCCTGCTGGCTGAATAAAGAGGCCACGGGCGATGATAAGATCTACCACAGCGATCCATTGAGCCCGAAGGCGCATCTTGATACAATAGCTCCTTACCTGGAGGAAAAGCCTAGGGCGGGTAGCTTGCCTGTCGCTATACGTCCGCCGTGCGTCTCGCCTCGAATTCGAGCGCAACAAGGCTGTTTTACCGTTCATGGAGAGGTCCGTGATGGATTCACTATCGTTTTCCGACGGAGCGTATCGCCACGCATCGTTCAGCTGCGCTTTGATCATCGAGTAGTGCGTCGACTGCACGAAGATTTGCAGTCGACAGGCGTTAGCGAGAGTCTACTCTTTCCAGACCTGGATGGCCTGGCTCGACACCTCACTTGGAAATATGACCCCTCGATGTAGTCCACTCAACATCTCCTACAAGTTTTACAACGCGAAGCCCCGTCTAGACATCCTGCTGCGTGTCTGTCTCATGCTACCTCAGATCCTGGAGTCTCCGTTGCCTTGACAAATCTCACAGTTTTGCTATACTGAGACCACCAGTAGTCGCTACATCTCTTGGAACGTTCTAAAGGAGAGGTTTCACCCTTTTTAGGGTGGCCCCTTCTCTTTTTGCCCTTTTTGAATGGAGGGATGACTTATGGCGTAGCTTGAGGAAGTTCGCGAGAAACTTAAGCAGGTCGTTGACCGCGCTTTCGAAGAGGCTTGGGCTCCTATACAGCAAGAGCTCATTCAAGAACGGCCTGGCAGCAGGGAGGAACAAGAAGCGAAAGAGGAAGCCGAAGAACTGGGAGGAGGAATCTACCGATCCCGGGAAGGAGGTGATAGCGATGAGATTCATCGAGTGGAAAATCTCTGAAGGGCACATTCTCTACGAGATCGGCAGCGAGAGCTTAACCGCGGAAGAACTCTTAGTTCACGTCGTCAGAAGCCAGACGGCCGCGAGGAGTTACAACTCACCAATCGCATGGTTCAAGCGGCCGAACTTCTCTGCATTGACGTCGTAGACTACCTAATCACCACTGCCAGTTGGCACGTTTTTCTCAAAGAAAGCTCATCTTAAAGCAGGGCGTTACCCCCTGCTTTTCTACTAAATGCTCTGTTTCTGCTAAATCGTCACTCCGCTCGGACAGAACCCACAGTGGATTCGGCTGATAGACAATGAACAAGAAAGGTATTGACATTGGACACAGATTTGAATAAACTACCTACGGCGGTCAGAAGAAATCGGGCCTTACTCTATGTGGAGGTTCAGGTGTCTCTCCGAGCCCATAGGCGCAGCCTTGCCGAGGAGTCAACTTCCCGACCCCCAAGGGTAACCTGCAACATAAACATAGATATAGACGTCTCTAACGTTCTTAAGTGGATAATTCTTCTTATCGTCACCCTTGTCCTGTCTGACAGTCCGCGGTTTTCGAGACCCAGGTCGCCTCTAGCTCCTAACCATAGCTATCCAGCGCAGATACAATTAGATAATGGTAAGAATCAAACCACTCTGTTGGAAAAAAGAAAGACCCGACTTTCCCCGAATTGGCAGTCAGAAGAAATCGGGCCTTCTTATGGTGGAGGTCCACACAGGGCCTCCACTAATAAGGACACCACCGCAACAAGATGTAACACAAGAAGTTTGTCACCAGGGACCTCTAGAAAGTGAATAAGCAACCCGATACATACCTGAAGACTACTGACCTGATAGCTTTTCGGGAGAACGACGAAAGAGCGTGGAAGAAGATTTTGTCCTATATTCGCGACCTGGTTAGGAATGAGGCCGCGCACAAGCGATTTTCAGAAGTTGAACTTGAGGATCTTTTCTGTGAAGTAAGCAACGAGATTATTCTCTATATTCTGTCTAATCCCGGGCCGGAGCCACAACGAATTGCCAAACAAATCAGATGTTCCGCCTCTCGCCTCGCACGGCGCATATACAGATATAATCGCCGCGCAGATGTGCTTAATGAAGCGAAGTCGGAAGACAAGTGGAGAGCCCGAGCCGGAGAATTTGACTTCATCTCACATGTGCAGCCGTTACCTGACGATGAATTCTTTTCAAAGGAGATTAGTAAGCAGCTCACGAATCTCCTTTTGCGGGCACTGTATGCCTTGAAGGGTTCTCGATACTATGAGCTTCTGCTGGAGAAGTTCTTTCTTCGCTGTGCGCCTATTTTGGAAAACGAGCGCGTATCTGTAAGAAAGGCCGTTCGCGCCCTTCACGGTGAGCTAGTGAAGGCTCTTAACAAGACCATCCCTACTATTAACAACAAGGAAGACCGTGCCTTCTTCGAGGCGCTATCGAATCTATTGGCAAACTCGAAACAAGCTGATTCGCAAGCGGTCGCAAGATTGCTAGAATCGGTAAGAGATACTGTAGACGTAGCCGAGGAACTTGACCTGATAAATAGGACCGAACGCTTGCCTTGTAGGAATTCTCAGCCTGAACCACGAACATCAACGGCGATCGACGAAGTAGCAGGGCATGCAAGAAGATCCATCTGGAAACATGTAAAACGACATCAACGCGAAAAGGCAAGAACCGTGGGGCTTGATGTCGCGTCTGATTGGCTTCCCTCCATGGATTGCACTAGAGCTGATACAGAGGACTACGAGCGTGACCCACTGCTTGACCCTTTTATTGACCAAGCCATGGGTAAGATGCCGCCTGCGTCGCGTAACCTTCTGGAGTGGAAGTATGTGGAGGAAAAGACCTATGCAGAGATTTCAAAACTGCTCGAATGCAGTGAGGCCTATGCAAAAGTCAAAGTGTTCAGAGCAAAGCGTCTGTGTCAAAATCTGGTCATTAAGGAACTCAAGCGATATTTACTCACCTTGCCGCTCGACCACCCCAAACGACACATAATTGAACAACGAACCGCCCTTCTTGCGCGCACCCTGCGCAAGTAGACAGCAGATCACGTCTACCCACGGTAGCGAATAATACCCCCAATTCCCAACCAGCGGAGTCCATAGACCCCTCTTCCTGTCCGCCGGTCCATAGATCTTGTCATAGCGAATCCATCGTTCGTCCAAGGTGTCTTCCTGACGGAGCCTCCTCGGGGTCTGACATGGGGCAAAATGAATGCGTGTATGCGAGGGTGCTGAAGCTGCAGCAAAAGAATCGCTTGGGATCGAGACAGCTAGTAGCTGATCCCGCTGGCCGCACTCAAGGCATCGATCACCAAAACGGCCTGCCAAAGAGAAAAGGTCATCTCTCCTCAGAAAGACGACCTTCTTGATATGTGGCTCCCCAGGCTGGACGATGTTCGAACTTTTTGCCTTACCGCTGCCTAGGGGCTACGTCAGTACGAATCCGGCCATAACTTAACCTCCGCCTTGTCGTTATCCCATAATACAGGTTGATAAGCGTGGTTGCTGGTGAGATTCGAGCCTGTTCCAGCGCAGCGTATTGGTGAGAGTTGATTTGACTTCCACCCAAAATCTGCTATAATCACAATGTGCGTTTCGCGCTAGGACACGCTGGTCGTAGCTGGACGCCAAAAGGGTTCGGTGGCTCAATTCGGGGCTGCCGGAGGAAGTTACGGATGGTCGGGCCGCCTTCCCACAGCATACCGTGGCTTGCTTATTGGTAGGCATTCCACGGCATGGTCCTGTAACGGGCGGTACTATGATGGCGACTGGTCATCAGCGGCCTACCGAGCCGTTTGTTGCTTGGGGAGATCATGAAGGTGATCTTG
>Ga0315274_10013774_pt1 | contig 11506 bp, 6 predicted proteins | sample YL17G02_20_MG_FD_203700 | JGI IMG/M metagenome (GOLD analysis project Ga0315274, IMG submission 203700) | Sediment microbial communities from Yellowstone Lake, YNP, Wyoming, USA - YL17G02_20 | ecosystem: Environmental > Aquatic > Freshwater > Lake > Sediment | place: USA: Wyoming | collected...
CATGCGAGTTCTCTCTCTCATGGAACTCCGGTTCCATTTGTCCCGGCTTCCCCTCCAGAGCGGAGCGGCGCGGCAGTCTGCGCGCTTTGTCAGGCGATCCCGCAAACGTGCGCAAGGGGCCCCGCTCTCCTGGGACTCATCACCACAGGTCGGCGCCGAATCCCCCCCGGTTCCCGGATGATCGCGGCGGGGCGGCAGAAAACGCCCAATTCGTGCTGGACAACCGCCACGTTGATCTGGTTGATGTTGAGGAGGTCAGCCGCAACCCGGCGATCCCTCTGAGGGCGCGGTTTCCGATGTCCATTCGCCATGGAACAGTCCTCTCCTCGGACAGGTCCCCGCCCCTCTCCCATTCCGGCCTGGGCGGGAGGCGGAGGGGCTCCCTCTTCAAGGTGAACGGCGTGATCGGCACGCGGGCCCCTCGGACTCGGGACAGGAATCGGCTGCGGAGCGCCATGATTGCGCTCGTCGAACGCAACCGACGTACGCGCGCAGACAGCGGTCAGGAAGAACGCCGGGCCATGGCGCGGCGCCGCGACTTCATCCTTGGCCCCACCCCTCTTAGCCTGCCATGAACGCGCGCGAAAGCCAACCCTTTTTGCCTCCGCGGGAAGTCAAGCGCTCCTGGCGCATAGCCACGATCGCCGGCATGCTCGGCATTACCTATTACACTTTCTGCATCTTCGAGGTCCCGCGCGTCCGGTTCTTGACGGAGTTGCACGCCACGCCGTTTCACTTCGGCCTGATCGCCAGTTTGGGATCCCTGGCGATCGCGTTCCAGCTGGCCAGCGGCATTCTGGCCAATCGGGTCAGCCGTCGCAAGCCCGTTTGGATGGCAATGAGCGTGATCCATCGCCTGCTCTTCGTCGGCGTGCTTGCCGCGCCCATCCTCTTCGTCGGGGAGCGGGCCCGAATATGGTGGATCATTGGAGTCCTTTTCGCCCACGATTCCCTGCTCCATCTTGGAGCGCCGATGTGGATGTCCTGGATGGGGGACCTAGTTCCGGAGAACTCCCTGAACCGGCTCTGGGGACTCCGACAGCGCTCGGTGACCGCCGCCAATGTGGCCGCCGCCATGATTGCCGCCGTGGTCATGGGTTGGTTTGAGGGCAGGGGGCAGGTGATCCTTGGCTTTTCCATCCTGGCGGGGGCGGGCGTTGTTGCCGGCGTCGTTGACATTCTCCTGTTCTGGTTCATACCCGAGCCGCCCCCCGAGCGCGAGGAGGGGGAGCCCCTTTGGGGAACGATCCTCCAACCGTTGGTCGATCGACACTATCGGCCCTTCGTGTACTTCATGCTGTACTGGTATTTTTCCCTGATGCTGGCGGCGCCCTTTTTCACTCTCTACATGATCGAGTCTTTGCGACTGTCGGCCTTCTATGCGCAGACAATCACCGTTTGCGCACTGATCGGCGTCGTGATCTCCTCGCGCTTCTGGGGCTTGGTCTGCGACACGTATGGCAACCGTCCGGCCCTTCAGATCGCCCTGCTGGGCAAGCCTTTCACCATCCTAGCTTTCGTCTTGGCGCCGCGCATTCCCGCCTTCACCATTCCCTGTCTGGCGATCTCCTATCTCTTTGACGGGATGCTGAACGCCGGACTGGTGTTGGCCATTCAGGGCATCATGTTTCACGCAAGCCCGCGGCGGAACCGCACCATGTATATTGCGACGATGAGCTTCCTGGCCGTCGGCTTGGCGGGAGGGATCGCCCCGCTTCTTTCCGGCGAGGCGATTGATGCGCTGGACGGCTTCTCCTACAAGTTCTGGATATACGACTTCAACATCTACCACGTCGTCTTCGTCGTCAGCATCCTTCTGCGGCTCGGAGCGCTTTATTTCGCCGCGCGCGTCCCGTCTCGCAGGCTGGTGCCCATGCGCGCGGTCCTGGGCCAGATCTGCCAATGGAGGGTGATCCGGCTGTTCTCGGCGCTTCGCCGGCTCGAGAAGTCCGACAGCGAGTCGGTTCGCGCCCGAGCGGCCAGGCGCTTGGGCTCTCTTCGCAACCCATTGGCGATCAGCGGGCTCATCGAGGCGTTGGAGGACACGAGCAAAACCGTGCGTCGTGCCGCGATCGCGGCTCTCGGCAAGATCGGAAACGCGGACGCCGTCGAGCCCCTGGCTCTGGCTCTGCGCGACCAGTCCCTGGGGATGCAGTCGCCCGCTGCCCGCGCGCTGGGTCGCATCGGGGGCCATGAGCCGCTGCAGGTGTTGCTTAAGAACCTGAGCAATCTGGACAAGGAATCCCTCTGTTGGACCATCGACTACTTGGGGGAAAAGGGCGACAGCGTGGCGCTCCTTCCGCTGATCTGCCTCCACGGGGAAGTGCGGGACTCTGAGGTGCAAGACCGCATCATCCGTTCCCTTTCCAGGATCAGCAGCGCCGTCTCGCCTCAGGAGGTGATGGCCCTCTTCGACAGCGAGAGGCGCCCGGGACTTCGCCCGTAGGAACCTTGGGAGACGCCCAGACGCGCCCCGGCCGCGAGACCCGCCTCGGGGCGCGCCGGCGCCGTTTCGGCCAAGACGCGGCGGCGGGGCCCGTCACCAGTAGATAAAGCGCTGGAAGATGGTTCTTTCCCGGTCCGTAAGTTGGTCGAGATCCGGGATGAGGTACCGGTTTTCTTCCGTGTCAAGAAGGATCTTGCCGTTGTGGCCGTAGTCTTGTGCGCGGTCGGATTGCCAGCGCAGGAGGAATTCCATCGGCCCGAGATCCGTGAGCACTTTGAACTCGAGCAGTCCGTGGAACAGTCTGATGTCCTCGATCTTCAGGATAGTGTGGATGAAGTACCTCTTCAGCAGGGTCTCGCGGACGAGCCGCTGCGCCTCTTCAGGCCACTCCTTCAGAGACCGGATCAAGCCGACCTCTACTTCGCGTTTCTCGTGGTCCAAGTACCGCAAGGAGATGTACCTGTCGGGGAAGTGCACCGGCAGGCAGCGGAGGGCGAACACCCCGCAATAGATGTTCTCTTTGGGCACCGTGACGTGGAGCGTTTTCAGGTTGCCCAGGTGGATGTGGGCGTTGTCGGGGGTCAGCCAGCGCGGATGGTGGCCGCGCGGGTCGGGAAGAGGCCCGTCCGTTTGCCAGTCGCTGGCCACGGGCGCCATCCAGGCGGTAGCGAGCGCGAGATCCGTCGTCGTGGCCATCTGCCCTTGGATGCGCAACAGGCGGGCATAGATGCCGTCTGCCTCAATCAGGCGCCGATGCGTGCCCTCTTCCGCGATTTTCCCGCCTTCGATCACGACGATTCGATGGGCGCTTTGCAGCGTGCTGAGGCGGTGCGCGATGGCGATGGTCGTTCGGTCGCGGGTCAGCTCGGCGAGGGCGGCCCGTATCGCGGCCTCGCTCTCGGCGTCCACCGAGCTGGTCGCTTCGTCGAGAATCAAGATCCGGGGATTCATCAACAGGACGCGCGCGATGCTGACGCGCTGGCGTTCGCCGCCCGAGAGGCCGGCGCCGCGCTCCCCCACCCACGTGTCGTAGCCGTGAGGCCGGCTTACGATGAAGTCATGGGCGTTGGCGCCCTTTGTCGCCCCGATGACCGCCTCCACGTCGGCCTGCGGCCGGCCATAGGTGATGTTCTCCCAGATGCTGCCGCGGAAAAGGAAAGGATCCTGGAGCACGACGCCCACCTGCTCTCTCAGGTCCTCGCGCCGGATCTTCCGGATGTCCACGCCGTCAATGCACACGCGGCCTTCGTTCACGTCGTAGAAGCGGCAAAGGAGGTTCACGAGGGTCGTTTTCCCCGATCCGCTCGGCCCGACAATGCCGATCATCTCCCCAGGTTGAATCTCCAAACTGACGTCTCGCAGCACGGGGGAGTTGCGGTCATAGCCAAAGGTCGCCGCGTCAAAGTGAATATGCCCCTGAATCTGCTCGATCGGCTCCGGCGTCTCGGCATCGGCAATGTCGGCCGGCGTATCGAGGATCTCAAAGATGCGGTTGGCCTGCGTCACGAACTGAGTCAGCCAGTTGGTGAACTGCGTCAGGGTCCCCAGAGGCCCGTAGAACATCCAAAGGTAGCCGAAGAAGGCCATCAGTGTGCCGAGCGTCATCTCGTCCGCGAGCACGTCTCGGCCGCCCACGTACCACACGATCCAGCCGCCCAACTGGAAGACCAGCGCCATCGTCGGGTTGAAAAGAGCCGTCGAATAGTCCACGCGTCGTCTCGCCCAGCGCAGGTAATCGCTGGCGCCCGACAGCCGGTCCGACTCGCGCTTCTCCTGGCCAAAGGCCTTGACCACGCGAATGCCCGACAGAGTGCCGGACAGCATTCCCGCCTGCTTGCTGGACGCGTCCCAGAAGCGATAGTAGCGCGGGTATATCTTCCTCCAGAAGAACACACTGCCTATGAGAACGAATGGCGCGGGGATCAGCGTGTAGAAAGCCAGGTTGACGTTCAGAGAGAACATCATCGCCCCGACGCCGACGACCATGAGGAGCTGAAATAGGAAGCCGCCCGTCAGTTGCTGCACGAAGCCGTGGAGGGCTTCGGTGTCGTAGGCCACGCGCGCCACCAGCGACCCGACCTGCTGCTTGTCGTAATAGCCCACCGAGAGTTTCTCCAGATGCTGGACCAAACGGCCCCGCACGTCGAAGGTCATGGCCGTCCCGACCCGGCTGGCAAGTCGGCCGTTGAAAACATTCACAAACACGCGCAGAAGCTGGGTCAACGCGAGAATGGCAACCACCCGCAGCAGCAACTCCAAGTGCCGGCGCGTGAGCGCAGGATCGGACTGGAACTTGAGAGCGGCCTCAGGAGAGCCGGGCAGAACCTTATCGACGAGGTAACCTGTGAGAAGGGGGCCGATGAGGTCCAACCCAATCCCCAGGAGGAGCAGACCCATCATCAAGGCGGCGGCCGCGCGGAAGGGCTTGAAGATGCGCCAGATCCGCACCAACACCGCCCCCTTGTCCACGCACCGGGGGCAGACGTCGCCCTCGGACTGAAGCATGAGGTTGCACTTGGGACACCGTCGCGGGTCTCGTCCTTCGTCGGGGCCGATGATGATGGGCTCGCCGTGAACGTAGCGGTCGAGTTTGCGGGCCACCTTCTGGAATGCGGTTGCGTGCCGGTTGGTGTAGCGCAGGATGTCAATGAGGACATCATTGACGCGCGCCTGAAGCAGGCCGGAACCGACGACGCTTTGGCTGCGGAACTCCGAGACCTCCCCGATGTTCAACGAAAGCTCCACCTGCGCCTGATCGCCGTCCTTGACGACGAGCAACCGGTCAGCCGTCGCGACCAGCCACAGCGTCTGATATCGTCCCAGCCGATCGATATCCGTCGCCGTGCACAAAAGGAAATCGCTCGAGTCAATCCCCTCTCCGGCGAGACAACTCAGGATTGGCTCAGGCGGCGTTTGTTTCAACATGCCGATACCGAGTCCTTTCCGCGCCCCCGGGGAATGGCGGATGTCCTCATGCGGATCGCCTGGAAGCGGAAGACGCTCATCCCTCCATCCTCCCGCCGGGGCCGACAATCCCCACGATATCCCTGCTTTCCCCGTTTCCTGTCAAGGCTGAATTATCAGACCCGGCATTTCGCCGCCCCGCCGCGCCCCAGCGTGGGGCTGCCCGTGTGCGGTTGGCTCAAAGCCCCCGCGACGCGGCGTTGGCGCAACGGGGGTGCGGACCTGGTTTACCCCGACAACGACAGACCCGCGACGAACCCGAAGGTCCGGATGGGAATCGACACTCGCGGAAGACCCGGCCGTTGCACCCTTCCGGCCTCGCTCAGCAGGCGGAACCTCCCCGGAACCTGGTTGGTGGCGACAACATGCTGGCTTAACCTGCCCATGAAGGCCCCGGGCGCGGCGACATCATCCCAGAGGAGATCATAGGCAGGGCGTCGCCGCCGGCGCTGTTCCATTTCGTCGTCACGTTCCCGTAGGCGTCGTACTCGTACTTGTAGAGGTAGCCGCCGCCGGAGTCGAGCGCCGCCACGACGTCGCCCCGGTGGTTGTACTGGTAGTAGCGGGAAGTCGTCGAGTTCGAGGAGGCGTTCACGTCGTGGCGCGCGACGGCGTTGGAGATCTCGCCGCCGAGCAGGGCATAGACGCTGTAGACGTTCGCGTTGTCCGAGGACTCCGCCGTCGCGATGTTGTGGCCGTCGTAGGACCAGAGTTTCGTCACGGCCCCTTCGACGCGTTTCACCCGGTCGCCCGACGGGTTGTAGTCGTATGTCGCCGTCGTCGTCGAGCCCGCCGACAAGCCGTCGTGGTTGGAGGACGCCATCGCCCTCAGCCTTCCCGCGTTGGAATCGTCGTAGGCGTACTGCCATCTCATGCGGCGCCTGTTCCCCGCGTCGTCCGAGCCGAAGGTGTGGTCCGTCGCGCGCCCGACCCGGTCGTACGAGGGCGTGTGCTTCGACAGGCGGCTCGACAAATCCACCATATACCCGAGCAGGCCCCGCGTCAAGGCGTTCGTGTCGGCGTCGTACGCGAACGTCGAGTCGGTCGCGCAGAGCGTCCCCTCGTCAAGTTTCGTAATGAAGCCGTTGACGTCGTACTCGTAGCGGCCGAGCCAGGAGGCGTCCCCCGCGGCCAGCGAAGTCAGCCGCCAAGGATGACGGGGATCTGGGGCATGCCGCCCGTGCGGCCGATGTCGCCTATGCTGCGCGTGCCGTTGGTCGGATCGTAGATCGAGTCAATGGCGCGCGGCTGGATGCGGTTATAGGACCGGGTTCCCCACCACCCAGGAATGTGCACGTCCATGACGTAGTGCTCGAGATACGAGACCTCGCGGTCGGGTCCCCAGCTGATGATGAGGAACCCGCCGAAAAAATTGTTGGAACCCCAGTTGCTCCGGCCGACGCCGGTTTCGTAGTTGCCGTACCAGCACGAGCCGATGAAGTCGGCTCGGAAGTAATCGGGCGTGGTCCAGATTTCGCCGGCGACGGTTGGCTTGAAGGGATCTCGCAGCGAGACGGACGTAACGTAGGCGACGGGTGTGGTCAGGTCAATGAGGTATTGGATGTAGTCAACCGCTCCGGATAGGCCGAAATCATCATAGGGAGCGGGGTACTTGTTGTAGTCGACATAGTAGCCTTCGAGGGCGGTGGCTAGAGCGCGCTGGTCGGTCTTGACGCGCGAGATCTTCGCGCGCGTCTGCGCCTCGAGGAAGTTGGGGACGGCGATGGCCGCCAGGATGGCGATGATGGCGACCACGATCAGGAGCTCGATCAGCGTGAACGCGCGGTTGGTTTCCATCGGATGGTTCCTCCATGCTCGGTTTCTCCTGCGGCGGCCTGCGCCCTCCGGCGTCGTCGAGAGCAGCCGTCGCCCTTCGGCCCCCGCGGCGCCACCGGGCGAAGCCCTGGCCGCAACCCGCCGGGCGGCCCCCGCCTCGAAGGCCAGGAGTTGGCATTCTCCCTTTTCCCGCCACACCTCGCAAGAGCAAACGCCGTGAGGAGAATTCGCGGCGGAGCGCTTTTGCCTGAGACCGTTCTGCTCTGGCGATGCTAACGCGAGCCGCGCGCGGGCATTCAACGGAGGGTTTGCGTTTGCAGACGTTCTGGGCGCCTCAGCGGTCTTCGGCGGGCGTCCTCGCCGCAGTGGAGGCAAGATGCGCCCGCGTCCTTCGCCGAAAGGAAAACGGCTTGACTTCGCGGCGCGGTCTGCACATGGTGGGAGGCCGCGCAATAGTGGCGGCCGCGGGCAAAACCCGCGGCGGCAGCGCGCGATTCGCGCGGCGGCGCGGGATGAGACGGTCGCGGGGAGATGTACAATCTCGTCAGTTTTCTCGGCATTTTTCTGCTCGTCGGTTTCGGGTGGCTCATCTCGACCGATCGCCGGCGCATGAACTGGCGCGCCATCGGGTGGGGGATCGGTCTGCAGCTGCTTTTCGCCCTCTTTGTTTTTCGCGTTCCCGCGGGGGTCGGGTTCTTTCGTTGGGTGAACGAGGCGGTGATTACGGTCCTCGGTTGCGCGTCGGCGGGAACGGAGTTCGTGTTCGGTCCCCTGGCCAAGCCGCCGGGCCCAGACCACCCGGAATCGCTCGGCCTCATCCTTGCGACTCAGGCCTTCCCGACGATCATATTCTTCTCGGCATTGACCGCAGTGCTTTACTACTACGGCATTTTCCCCTTCATCATCCGGGGCTTCTCCTACGTTTTCACGAAACTCATGCGGATATCGGGCGCCGAGTCGCTCTGCGCGGCGAGCAACATCTTCGTCGGCATCGAGTCCGCGCTGACGATCAAGCCGCATCTCGGCGAGATGACGCGATCGGAGCTCTGCACGGTTCTCACGGCGGGAATGGCGACCGTGGCGTCGAGCGTCATGGGCGTATACGTCGGAGCTCTGGCGGGCGAGTTTCCTTACATCGCCGGCCACCTCGTCTCCGCCTCGATTCTCTCCGCCCCCGCGGCGGTGGTCATGTCGAAGGTCCTCCTGCCGGAGAGCGAAACGCCCAAAACCCTCGGCGTGAGCGTTCGGCCGCATTACGAGCGGGAGGCGACGCTGTTCGAAGCCGTGATCAACGGCGCGAATGCGGGCGCGCGGCTCGTGGTGGGCATCGTCGCGCTGCTCCTGGCCGTGCTGGGCCTGATCGCGCTCGTCGATCTGATTCTCGGCGGCGTGGGAGGATGGGCGAACGGCTGGTTCGGTTGGAAGGTCGAGTGGTCTTTGACCACGCTGCTGGGATGGCTTTTCTACCCCTTCACCCTTGCGCTCGGGGTCCCCCTCGAGGACGTCGGCCCGATATCGGTCATTATCGGGAAGCGAGCGGTGGCGACGGAGGTGCCCGCGTACTATGATCTGGCGGCGGCCGTGCGCGACGGCGTGGTGCGAAATCCGCGCTCGGCCATCATCGCCACGTACGCCCTCTGCGGCTTCGCGCACGTCGCGTCGATGGCCATTTTCGTGGGCGGCGTTTCGGCGTTGGCCCCGAGTCGAACGGGAACGCTGGCGCGGGTCGGGTTTCGCGCGCTCGTGGCGGCGACGCTGGCCTGCCTGATGACGGCGTGCGTCGCGGGGGTGTTCTGCACGGAGCAGTCGATGCTGCTTGGGGGGTGAGATTGGCGAGACACGGCCGACCCGGCTCGGCCGCGTCGCGGATGTTCGGAGTTCAGGGCGATGATCATCACGAAAACCGTTTACGCGCGCGCGGGCTTGATCGGGAATCCCTCGGATGGATATTTCGGCAAGACCATAGCTTTCAGCGTGAAAAACTTCCAGGCCGAAGTCACGCTCTTCCCGAGTCCCGAACTGCGCATCGAACCGAACCAGCGCGACCACCTGACCTTCCGGAACATGTCGGACCTCGTCGAAGACATCAGATTCTCCGGCTATTACGGAGGCGTCCGTCTCATCAAGGCGGCGATCAAGAAGTTCCACGAATACCTCGTCACCCATGAGATCCCGCACGACGCGGAGAGGAACTTCACGGTTCGCTACAGGTCGACCATTCCCCTGCGGGTCGGCCTGGAGGGTTCGAGCGCGATCATCACCGCCACGATGCGCGCCCTCATGGAATTCTACGGCGTGGATATCCCCAAGCCTTTCCTGCCGACGCTGATCTTGCGCGTCGAGACCGAGGAACTCGGCATCGCCGCCGGCCTGCAGGATCGCGTGGTCCAGGTCTACGGCGGGTGCGTCTACATGGATTTCGACCGGGACCACCTCGAGGAGTTCCAATACGGCCGTTACGAGCCGATCGATCCCGCCTTGCTGCCGCCTCTCTATATCGCCTATCGCCAGAAGCTCTCGGAAGGAACCGAGGTGGTGCACAACGATCTCCGGCAGCGATGGGAGCGGGGCGATCCCGAGGTGCGGCGCGGCATGGCGCGCTTCGGCGAGATCACGGACGAGTTCTACCGGGCCCTCAAGGAGCGCGACCTCGATCGGATGGGGGAGTTGGTCAACGCGAACTTCGATCTGCGGGCCAGTCTGTGCCGGATCAGTCAGGCGAACTGGGACCTCATCAACGCGGCGCGCAACGTCGAGGCGTCCGCGAAGTTCTGCGGCTCGGGCGGCGCCATCGTCGGCATTTACCGCAGCAAGAAGATGCTCGAGGACCTCGAGCGCGCGATGAAGGAGATCGACGCCGAGTTGATTCTTCCCGAGATCTGATGTCCAGGGGCGCAGCGCTCGGCATCTTGTCCGAGACGACGCGAAACAGGGAAGGTTCATGCAATACGAGACCATTGTCGGGTTCGAGGTGCACGTCGAGCTGGCCACCCGGACGAAGATCTTCTGCGGCTGCTCGACGGAGTTCGGGGCGCCCCCGAACACGCAGGTATGTCCGGTCTGTCTCGGCCTGCCGGGCTCGCTTCCGGTGCTGAACAGGAAAGCGGTGGACTACGCCCTGCGCGTCGCCGTGGCGTTGAACTGCAGAATCAATTCCCCCACCATTTTCGAGCGCAAGAATTACTATTACCCCGATCTGCCTAAGAACTATCAGATCTCCCAGCTGCGCCGGAACCTCGGCGTCGACGGCGGCCTCGAGATCGCGGTTGACGGAAGGAGAAAGAAGATCCGCATTCGCAATGTGCACCTCGAGGAGGACGCCGGCAAGAACGTCCATCCGGAGGGCGCGGGCGAGGACTACAGCCTCGTAGACCTCAATCGCACGGGCACACCCCTCCTCGAAATCGTCTCCGAGCCGGACATCCGCGGTCCCGACGAGGCGATGGCCTACATGCAGACCCTCAAGAACCTCCTCGAGTACATCGAAGTGAGCGACTGCAACATGCACGAGGGGCGTCTGCGGTTCGAGGTCAACATTTCGCATCGTCCTCAGGGCGAAACCGATCTCCCCGGTTATCGCTCGGAACTCAAGAACCTCGCTTCGATGAAAACCGCCGTGCGCTGCATCGAGTACGAAACGCGGCGTCAATGTCGCGCTCTGGACCGCGGCGAAACGCTTCGTCAAGAGACACGCCTTTGGGATGAGGCGACCCAGAAAACCCGCGCCATGCGCGCGAAGGAAGAGGCGAACGACTACCGCTACTTCCCCGAGCCCGATCTCGTCGAAGTCGAGATCTCCGAGGAGTGGCTCGAGGAAATCCGCCGGTCCCTCCCCGAATTGCCCGACGCCAAGAAGGCCCGCTTCATCGAGCGGTACTCCCTCCCGGAGTACGACGCCGGGATCCTGACCGCCTCGCGTCCCCTCGCCGACTACTGCGAAAAGGCCGTCGCCGCACACAACAATCCCAAGGCGCTCAGCAACTGGATCATGACCGAGCTCCTGCGCGAGCTGAACAACCGCGAGCTCGAACCCGCCGAGTGCCCCATCCCGCCGGAGAACCTGGCCTCTCTTGTTCGCATGATCGACGAGGGCGCCATCTCGGGCAAGATCGCCAAAGACGTTTTCGCCGAGATGATCGAGACGGGCGGCGACCCCAGGAAGATCGTCGAGGACAAGGGCTGGGTGCAGGTCAAGGACGCCGGCCAGATCGACGCCTGGGTCGACGAAGTCATCGCCGCCAACCCCGACGCCGCCGAGGCTTACGCCGGCGGCAAGGACAAAACCCTCGGCTTCCTCGTGGGCCAAGTCATGGCCCGGAG